>Ga0126362_10000145_pt1 | contig 68170 bp, 64 predicted proteins | sample ANMtaG_FD_126269 | JGI IMG/M metagenome (GOLD analysis project Ga0126362, IMG submission 126269) | Continental margin sediment microbial communities from North Pacific Ocean - ANME2c_DSS_Sorted | ecosystem: Environmental > Aquatic > Marine > Continental margin > Sediment | place: Pacific Ocean... | reverse complement strand
TCACCCATCCGAGCCGACGCGAATGGCGGCATCCCCTGTGTGGACTAACTCTCAGGTAATTCGCACGAAACTCACGCTGACTTCTTCGGTCTGCGGGTCTACATTGGAGAAGTCGAACTCGGTCGGGTACTTCACCTTTGGGGTACCTGACTGAGATTGCGTAGTTGAAAGGATCACCGACATGGCTACAACAGCAGCGGTACAGAATCCGACACGCTCACGTGCCAGGACCATGTCCTTGTCCGAGTACGTGGCCGAGCATCCGGCGCAGCGCGTTTTCCCGCCGACCAGTGAGCGGGCGGCCAGGATGGCGATGCTCATCATGTTCGCCCTGATGGCCGTCACCCTCGTCGTACTGGTACTCGACGAGGCAGGAATTTTCGGATGAAGGCAGCGGTCTTCGGCTGAGCCCGACCTTTAGTTACTCTTGAGTAATGACTGAACAGAAGAGCTGGAATGCGTTTACCGTCGAGCGCGAAGACAACATCGCCCAGGTGACGCTGATCGGGCCGAGCAAGGGCAACGCGATGGGGCCGGATTTCTGGAGTGAACTCCCCGAAATCTTCGCCGACCTCGACGCCGATCCCGAGGTGCGTGCAATCGTCATCGCCGGTTCCGGCAAGCACTTCTCGTTCGGCCTGGACCTGCCGGCGATGAGCGGCGAATTCGGTGCCGTCCTCGCGGACAAGGCTCAGGCGGGCCCGCGCACCAAGTTCCACGACATGATCAAGCGCATGCAGTCGGGCATCAATGCCGTCGCAGACTGCCGCAAGCCCGTCGTCGCAGCTGTGCAGGGCTGGTGCATCGGCGGCGGCGTCGACCTGATCACGGCAGCGGACATCCGCTACGCGAGTGCCGACGCCAAGTTCAGCATCCGCGAGGTCAAGGTCGCGATCGTCGCGGACATGGGCAGCCTCGCGCGTCTGCCCGCGATCATCGGCGACGGACACCTGCGTGAATTGGCTCTGACCGGCAAGGACATCGACGCAGCGCGAGCCGAGAAGATCGGTCTCGTCAACGACGTGTTCGAAGATGCCGACGCAGTACTGGCCGCGGCGCGCGCGACCGCCAAGGAGATTGCTCTCAACCCGCCGCTCGTGGTCCACGGCATCAAGGACGTGCTCGATCACACCCGCAGCGCGAGCGTGAACGACAGCCTTCGCTACGTCGCAGCCTGGAACGCGGCGTTCCTGCCTTCGCAGGATCTGACCGAGGCCATCACCGCCGTCTTCCAGAAGCGCCCGCCGGTCTTCCAGGGTGAGTAGAAACTGCAAGGGTGAGTAGGAACTGCAAGGGCGAGTAAAAACAGCACAAAAAATCCCCGCACATCTTCCGATGTGCGGGGATTTTCGTAAGGCCTGAGAACTCGAGCTCAGTGACCGCCGTCGGCAGCGAGACGCTTGATCGAAGCCTCGATCTCGGCCTCTGCCTCGGCGCGGCCGACCCAGTTGGCTGCCTCGACGTGCTTGTTCGGCTCGAGGTCCTTGTAGTGGACGAAGAAGTGCTTGATCGCGTCGAGCTCGAACTGTGAGATGTCACCCAGATCCTGGATGTGATCCCAGCGGGGGTCGCCGGCCGGAACGCAGAGGACCTTGTCGTCTCCGCCGGCCTCGTCGACCATCTTGAACATCGCGACTGCGCGAGCCTCGACGATGACGCCGGGGAAGACCGACTCGGGGAGCAGGACCATGGCGTCGAGCGGATCGCCGTCCTCACCCAGGGTGTTTTCGATGAAGCCGTAGTCGGCCGGGTAGCCGAAAGCTGTGTAGAGGTAGCGATCGAGTTTGACGCGACCGGTTACGTGGTCGACCTCGTACTTGTTGCGCTGACCCTTGGGGATCTCGATGGTGACGTCGAACTCCACGCCGATTCCTCGCTGTCGTGTCGGTAATGATTCGTCGGAAGGATATCGGGTCAAGGATAAGGTTGCCTGACCACCCAGTAGGCAGAGCAAAGACGGAGGGGCGTTGGCGGGCCAAGGAAAGAAGAAGATCGGCTCGTTGGAAGAGAGTCGACGGCGTAACTTCCGCATCCTTCTGGCGGTCGGTGCAGTGGTTGTACTGGCCGTCGCCGGAGTTGTCGTCGTGAAACTCGGTACGTCGAACGACACCGCGGGCAGCGCGACCGTGACTACGTCGCCGCAGCCTGCTCTCGTGACGCCGTCACCTCAGGTGGTGCCCGTCCCGACGGACGCACCGATCCCGAGCGCGTCGGGAATCGCTGCGGCGATCGGCCCGGCCGTGGCCAACCCGGATCTGGGGAAGTTCACCGGAGTCGTGGCTGACGCATTGACCGGCAACGTTCTGTGGAGCGCAGACCCGTCGACGCCGATGACGCCTGCGTCCACGACGAAGGTGCTCACCGCATCGGCGGCACTGCTGAAGTTGCCGCTCGACCACAGGCTGTCCACGACGGTGGTGCCCGGATCGAGCCCCGGCCAGATCGTTCTGGTCGGCGGCGGGGACCCGACGCTGACGGCGACGCCGAAGGGGCAGAGCGGGTACTACGCCAACGCCGCTCACATCGCGGATCTCGTCGACCAGATCAAGGCTGCCGGTACGCCGGTGACCAGCGTCGTGGTGGACTCGAGTTTGTTCAAGGGGGACAACATGGCCACCGGCTGGTTCCCCGCTGACATTGCCGCGGGCTACATCACTCCGATCGAATCGGTGATGATCGAAGGTGGTCGGTACGACGGCACTCAAGACGAGTCGCCACGTTCGGAGACTCCCGCATTGGACGCGGGCAAGGTGCTCGCTCAGGCGCTGGGCGTCGATCCCGCCAACGTGAGTCTCGGCGCGGCGCCTGCCGGTGCCAAGCCAATCGCCACTGTGCAGTCGGCGCCGCTGAGCGACCGGCTGCTGCAGATGATGGAACATTCCGACAACGTGCTCGCCGAGACCATCGGGCGTGAGGTCGCGATTGCCTCCGGAATCGAAGCCTCGTTCACCGGAGCCGTCGACGCGACCGGTAAGACCTTGCAGGCGGCCGGGTTCGACTACACCGGAGTTTCGCTGCACGATTCCAGCGGACTGTCCGTCGACGATCTCATTCCCGCTCAGGTACTCGATCGCGTCATGACGGCTGCGGCCGGTGACGGTGATCCGAAGCTTCGTCCGCTGCTGGACTACCTTCCGGTGGCCGGCGGAACGGGAAGTCTGTCCGACCGCTACGCGTCCGGAAACCGAACCGGTGCGGGTTGGGTGCGGGCCAAGACGGGAACTCTGTCGACGGCCAGCGCGTTGTCAGGGTTCGTGGTCGATCAGAACGGGCGAGTGCTCACCTTCGCACTGATGTCCAATGACCGGCCGCCAGAAGTGAGCCGTCCTGCCCTGGACGCGATTGCCGGAGCATTGAGGAATTGCGGGTGCCAATAGTGGCCGAAAAGACTCCACACGATGATGAAGCCTCGGCTCCGCTCGGTGGTGCCGTCGACTGGAGTCTTGCCGCCAAAGCCGGGATAAAGCTGGCGCGCGGTGGCCCCGCGATGTCTCGCTACACGGCCGAGACGGCAACCGCAGAACTCGCCGAAGCGTCCAAGCGTGCAGAACTGCCGGTTCGTGAGGTGACCGGTTTGGCCGACGGCCTACCGGTCCCGGCCGCTGACGTGCTCGACCGGGCCGGGTGGATCACGGCGGCCTCGCGGTCGATGGCGCATCTCACCGGCGCCGACCCCGACGGCAGTGGCAATCTCATCGTCGGAAAGCCGGCGGGCTTGCAGGCCGGAGCAATGCTGGCGTACCTGTCTTCGGCGATCCTCGGGCAGTACGACCCGTTCACCGGCGAGCACGGCACGCTGCTCCTGGTCACACCGAACATCGTCTCCGTCGAACGGTCCCTTCGGCTGAATCCGAGTGACTTCCGGTTGTGGGTCTGCCTGCACGAGGTCACTCACCGGGTCCAGTTCTCTTCCTCGCCGTGGCTCGCGGAGTACATGAAGGAATCCGTCGAAACGCTCGGAGCGACGGTGGACGAGTCGATGACCGACGTAGTCGGGCGCCTCGCCGCAGAGCTGCGTTCGCGGAAGGAACCCGACTCCAGTGACGGTGCGACGGCGGGCGGGATCATCGGCCTGCTGCGTGCCTCGCAGGCAGAACCCCAGCGTGACGCGCTGGATCGGATGCTCGTGCTCGGCACCCTCCTCGAAGGGCATGCCGACCACGTGATGGACGCCGTCGGCCCTGCCGTGGTGCCGTCGGTGGCCACTATCCGAGCGGCCTTCGACAAGCGTCGGCAGCGCAAGTCCAACCCCGTGCAGCGGATCATCAAGATGCTGCTCGGCATGGACGCCAAGATGGCGCAGTACGTACGCGGCAAGGCCTTCGTCGACGCGGTGGTCCTCAAGGTCGGCATGGAGCAGTTCAACACCATCTGGACCGGGCCCGAGACCTTGCCGTTGCTCGACGAGATCGACAATCCCGACGCGTGGGTAAAGCGCGTTCTCGGCTAGATGCTGCTGCCTGAGACGCCTGCCCTACTCGCGTTGCGACAGGCTGTGCGGGCGTGGACGGTCGCATACGAGCCGCGACGCCGTGTGGTCGTCGCCCTGTCCGGGGGAGCCGATTCGTTGGCGCTGACCGCAGCAGCCGTGGCGGAAACCGATTCTGTCGACGCGTTGATCGTGGACCATCGACTACAAGACGGCTCCGATGCCGTCGCACGCTCGGCCGCGGATCAGGCGCTGGCGCTGGGTTGCCGGACCGCGACGGTGCTGACCGTCGACGTAGCCGATGGTGGGAGTCTCGAGGCCGCAGCGCGTGAGGCTCGGTACAACGCCCTGCGCGACGCCAGGACTGACCTCCCGGTTCTACTCGGACACACGCTCGACGATCAAGCAGAGACCGTGCTTCTCGGACTATCCCGCGGGTCCGGTGGGCGATCGATTCAGGGTATGGCGGCATTCGACGCCCCCTGGGGACGGCCGCTGCTCGGCATCCGTCGATCGGTGACCAGGGCGGCCTGCGTCGACCTGGGAATCACGCCGTGGGAGGACCCGCACAACGACAATCCCGAGTTCACTCGTGTCCGTCTGCGGCACGAGGCGTTGCCGCTACTCGAAGAAATTCTCGGTGGGGGAGTTCCCGAGGCGTTGGCCCGAACCGCGACGCAGTTACGTGAGGACGGCGAAGCGCTCGACGAGTACGCCGAGGCCCTACTCCTACGGGTTGTCGTCGACGGAGAAGTGGAAGTGGACACACTTGCCGAAGCTCCCACCGCAATCCGTCGACGCGCTCTACGGGCCTGGCTACTGCAAGGTGGCGCAAAAGCATTGACCGACAAACAATTACGCGCGGTCGACGCCCTGGTGATCGACTGGCGGGGGCAAGGCGGCGTCGCGATCGGGGGCGGAACACCGGAGGCGAGGTTGGTGGCGGCCCGGCGACGTGGCAGGCTGATCCTCGGATTCGAAGACCGACGAAGGGTTTGACGCGTGTACGAGGGCGACATCGCATCGGTACTGATCTCCGAAGAACAGATCCGTGCTCGAACGGCGGAACTGGCTGAGGACATCGCCAAGCGTTACCCGACAGGCGCCCCCGAAGGGGATCTCCTGCTGATCGGCGTCCTCAAGGGAGCGGTCTTCTTCATGACCGACTTCGCCCGCGCCCTGCCGATCCCGTCGCAGATGGAATTCATGGCCGTCAGCTCCTACGGATCCTCGACCTCGTCTTCGGGCGTCGTCCGCATCCTCAAGGACCTCGACAAGGACATCGCTGGTCGCCACGTGCTGATCGTCGAGGACATCATCGACTCCGGTCTCACGCTGTCGTGGTTGATGCGCAACCTCAAGACTCGTAACCCCGCTTCGCTCGAGGTCGTCACCTTGCTCCGCAAGCCCGACGCGGTCAAGATCGACGTCGACGTCCGGGACGTGGGCTTCGACATCCCCAACGAGTTCGTCGTCGGTTACGGCCTCGATTACGCCGAGCGGTACCGCGATCTGCCGTACATCGGCACCCTGGACCCCGAGGTCTACGGCGGCTGAGCCTGCTCGCTGGTTAGAACTCTTCACATTTCGGCACCTCTGCATCAGTCCTGCGAACGGACGACAGACAGGTCTCCGAGGCGTCGCTAGATTCACGGAATGCGCTATCGACGGCTTATTCGGTGACCCTTCCGCCACCACCGCCACCCCCGCCCCCACCTCCTCCTGGTGGGGAGCAGCAGTACAGGAGTGCCCAACCGCAGGGCGGTCTGTACCAACCTCCGACCACGAACGGCCTCGCAATTGCCGCCCTGGTCGGGGCGCTCGTGCTGGCACCGGTCGGCATTGTGCTCGGCCACATTTCGCTGGCGCAGATCAAACGAACCGGTGAGCAGGGGCGAGGACTTGCAATCGCCGGTCTGGTCATCGGCTACATCTTCACCGGGCTTCTGGTGCTGTCGATCGTGTGGATGTTTCTCATTGCCAATGCTGTCACCCGTGCGTTCGACGACTACGACAGCGCGTCTTCTCTCTACTACACATCCGAATCGTCGAGTACGACTTATCCGACGTACTCGCCCACCACATCCCGGACGGTGGCGCCGACGTTCAGCGGTAGCGACACGGCATCGGTCATCGCCAATGCCTCGGTAGGTGACTGCATCGTCCGAAGGCTCGGGGCAGACAAGGGCGCCGGGACCAGCGAGACATACGTCAGTCCGGTCTCGTGCAGCTCGAGCAGCGCCACACACCGGGTAGTCAGTCGCGGCACGTCCACATCTTCGTGCACCGCCGATTGGGTCCGCAAAGAGAGTCCGGTCGTAGTGCTTTGCCTAGCGGACGAATGATCGACAGAGGGAGACACAACCGATGACGTTGCCGCCCCCGCCTCCACCTCCACCTCCACCCCCGCCCCCGATTTCACCACCGCAGGCTCCGGTTGCCGGACATCCTCCGCCCTCTCGATCTCGTGGCCGAGGATGGATTGTTGCCGTTGCAGCCCTTACCGCCGTCGCGGCCCTCGCCGCAGGCGCCGTCACCGTTGTCACGGTTCTACGATCGGGAGACACCGATGGACCTGTGGCCGGCCAGCTGGTCAACACCTACCCCACGCAGCCGACGCCAGGGTGGTCGTTGGACGTTGACGAGGTTCTGCCGGGCGGAAGATTTCTGTGGCCGGATTCGCTCGGTGCGAGCTATGGAACGGCGAGATTCATCGACGTGGGACAGACTCTGATCACTACGGTCGGTCCACAGCAGGGACAGCAATCCCAACTTGTTGCAGTCGACGCCGAAAGCGGATCCATTCGATGGCAGTCGCCGGTCGCCGGCACGGTGTCGTGTGCGACCGCCGCGATCGATGCAGCCCTACCTTGTGTCGTCAGGAACCCTGGTGGAACAGCTCGAATCGTTTCCTTCTCGCTCGACTCGGGGGCGATTCGTTCGAGTGTCGACACCGACACAGCCACCTTGGTAGAGGTTTCCGACGGAGCGGTCTTCACTGTCGGCGGTACCCAGTCCGGGCTGGTGATTTCGCGCGGTACGCCCAACGATCTCGACGCGGCGTGGACAACGACAATTCCACCGGAAACCGACTGCGTCGGATCCGGCGATTCGCATTCGTTCGAGATCGTGGACGGCATCGTCTATTACTCGAGCATTGGATCGACGGCGCTCGACGCGGTCGATGGCGCACTGCTTTCGAATCCGAATCTGGGTGGCTACGAGGCACTTCCAGGGCAGGGTTTTGCCGGCGTCCTCTGCGCGATGCCATTTCCCTCGGACGGATACTCCAGCATCGTGTCCGACCGCGACGGTGCCGAGAGATTTAGAGTTGACGAAGACGCACCGGCATCACCGTGGCTTGTCTCGGCATCGAACTCTCGTCCGTACATCGGCTCGCACGGTGCCTACGACATGAACGACGGCACCGAGCTGTGGTCGGTCATCGGCGGAGACCACTTCTCGCTACGCCGGATCGTCGGCGACATCGTGTTGGGCAACGACTCGGACACGCTCTCGGCCTACCGAATCGACACAGGGGAACAGTTGTGGTCGACCAAGATCGGTGACTACTTCTCTTACTCGGTCTCGGACGGTGAGCGAATTCTCGTCCACCCCAACGACGGCAGGGTACTTGCCGTCGAACTCGACGACGGCTCCATCAGCTGGTCACTCGATTCCCACACCAACCACTGGTCTTGGTCGAAGGCCCACGACGGACTCGCGTCGATCTCCAATGACGAATTCGTCTACTACCGACCGACCGGCGGACCGTCGGGAGCGCCAGGCAAACTGCCCGCTGTCCCTGAAATCGACGGAGGCGACGAGTACGTCACGAAATGCGGACGGACGCCGACCCTGACGCCGGTTGAATACCGCACGCAGGCAGAGGGTCTCGTCGTCCGAATGGAAATGAAAGCATCATGTCCCGGCGGAGACATCGTCTCCACCGACGCACTTCGGGTGTCGATCACCGACACCGGCCAGAGCGTTGCATCGGCGGTGTTCGACTTCTCCGATGCCCCGATCTACCTTCCCCGAACCGATGGGACGAACACGACGAACTCGATCCAGCGCGAGTTCCTGTACGACCTCGGTAGCTTCTGGAGGCTGCCGAACACTCTCGGTGAGTCTTCGAGCCTGACCAATTCGAGAGCGTCAGGTGCTCAACTCGTCGAGTGTGAGGACGAGGGGACAAGTGATGCCAGCCTGACGTCCGGGCCGGCATCGCGAAGTGACACCAATACGCCGATCCGGCCCACACGTAGCGCGCAGCCGACAACGGGCGACGTCGAATCTGCGAGTCTCGACGCCCTCCGAGCTCAAGCCGACGCCGATCGTCCGTTTGTGACCGGTGACCTCGCAAACAGGTGGGTGGCTCAGATCTCCTCCAAGCGGGTTGGGCTCGATGCGGCGGATATCAATGGCGCTCAGGTGCATTGGACTGCTGCCCAGATCCTGCGACAGCATCTCGAACTTCGTCTCATGTATCCGGAGGTGCGTCTGCTCTGGAGTGACGAATGGCGGACCTTCGATCTCCGGGGTTGGTGGATAACCGTCGCAGGCTTGACGTTTGCGGATGCGGATGCAGCCAACGGGTGGTGCGATTCGAAGCGGATTGCCAACGATCAATGCTTCGCCAAGATCGTCAGCAACGATCGCGATTCGTCGGGTACCACCAAATATCGGCGATAGTGCCTGAGCCGTTTGGCGCACTTCCACATCTGAGGAGCTTGGCGAATGACCGAAGACAACTCGCGTCAACACGGTGAACCATCGATAAACGGTTTGCCCCAGTCGCACGACATGTATCCACCGGCTCAGGGCTATTCACCCACGCAATCTGTGTTCCAGGATATTCGGATCGGTGACTACACCCGCGACGGGACAGCCGCCGTACTGCTGTTCGTGTCGTTCTTCTTACCGTGGAGCATGACCGTCGGAATAACCCGCGTCGGTTCGAGTGGTCTTGTCGCGCTCATTGTTCTGCCGATACTGCTGTCGCTGGTGTCACTGTCTCTGCCGTACGTGGCGCGCCTCGGAATGCTCGGGCCGAATTGGAACGTCGGACAGATACGTGTGCTGCGTCTGGTGGCCAACGCGCCCCTCCTTTCTGCCGTCGTGGGTTTGGTCGTCTACGACGTCATTCGAGGAATGTTTCGATTCAGCGAGAGTTCGAGTATTTTCACCGGCAACGGCGTCGGCGCCGGAGCGTGGTTCGGGCTTGCCGGTGCCTTGCTCGCAGCTCAACCGCGAGCGGCCGAAATTCGCATCGACCCTCGAACTGCGCCGCGATGGTTGGCGTTGGTGAAGCCGCTTGTGTTTGTGGCTTGGGGGTCGTCAGTGGCCTCGGCGCTACTCGCGCTGATCTACATCCTGGTCTCCGCCAGTCGCTACCGATATTACGACGGGCCGCAGACATTCGAGAGCCTGATCGTTCTCTTCGTGTCGTCGGCCGTTCCGATCGTCGTGGTGGGTGTTGCGGCAGTAGGTCTCGCCAGACGGTTTGCGTCCTGGCGCCTCACCATCGCCGCGCTCGGCATCGCTCTCCTCGCAGCCGGATTACTCCACTCGATCAGCGAGGGCACAAGTGTCGAACTGTTCCACACGGTCACGGCTAGTCCGTACTACGGCATCACGTTCTTGATTGCCGCAGCCGCAATTACATTCATTCCATTCGGTGTTGCATCCGTCGGCGACGGGACGCACCCCGGATACGTCTGGCTCGCAGCGGCACGAAACGGCATGCTGTTGATCGCGGTGTGGAGCTTCGGTGTTGGATTCTCTCAGATCGCAATGGCAGCAACGCAATTTGGCATCGTGCCGTGGGGAGATGCGTTAGTGCTCGCTGTTCTCGCGATACTCGTCGCGATTCTTGCCGTCGTCGGAGTCAAATCACTGTCGCTGCGGTATTCTTCGCTCGACCCTCGCCCGTCACGCGAGGTCTGTCTCGGAGTCTGTGTCGGCTTGCTGGTCCTGATGATCGCTCGTCTCGTGGTGCAGTCGGCCATGTACGGCGAAATATATTACAGTTCATGGATATTCGATCTCGCCATGGCGGTGCTGGTAGTTGTGGTCGCTCTCCCCCTCACAGTCTCACCGGCTGTTCGGAATTTGTATGCGGGGGTGCAACTGTTCGCGTCAGCCACCACGGTTACAGCTGCGGTACCGAATGTCGGACAGCCCGTTCAGCCTTCGCGGCGTGCTCTCGAGGCTGCGGATCCGCGGACTCCGGCGGCGGTGCTGTTCGAGATCGCGTCGAGTTCGCCGGAGTTGCGGCCGGCGATTGCCGCGAATCCGTCGACGTACGACGATCTTGTGACGTGGCTCGAAGCGTTGGGTGATCCTGCTGTGGATGCGGCATTGGATCGAAGGGCTGCTGGTCAATTCGGTCTACCTGAACCCGAACCCGAACCCGAACCCGTCCCCGTGCAGCCTTCGGGACGTGCTCTCGAGGCTGCGGATCCGCGGACTCCGGCGGCGGTGCTGTTCGCGATCGCGTCGAGTTCGCCGGAGTTGCGGCCGGCGATTGCCGCGAATCCGTCGACGTACGACGACCTTGTTACGTGGCTCGAAGCGTTGGGTGATCCTGCTGTGGATGCGGCGTTAGATCGAAGGACTGCTGGTCAATTCGGCCTAGTCGGACACGAACCCGACCCCGAACCTGCGACAGAGATGTTCATATCGAGTGCACCGGAATCCCGCTCCAGCGGCGCCCCTGTGCATTCGGCCGAACCGCAGCTGGCCGTACCGCAACTGGCCGTGCCGCAACCGAACCCGGGGTATGTGCCGACCGGCGTTCCACTCCTGCCTGGTGGGTTTCGGCCGGCCGGCACCGGGATACGAGTTGCCGCGCGGTTCATCGATTTTGCCATTCTCGGAGTTGTATCGGTCGTCGGCGGAATGATCTCCACCGCGACGCTCGGAAGCGCTTTCGACTTCGATGCCTACCGGACAAGTTCGGGTCTGATCGGCCTGCTGATCGGGATCGGTTCGATCGTGTACTTCGTGTGGGGAGAGTCGGCATTCGGGGTAACCCTGGGCAAACTCGCCCTCGGAATAGGCGTTCGCTCGATAGGAGGTGCGCGTCCGACCCTGGCGCAGTCCTTCAAACGGAACGCATTCGTGATTCCCATGTACCTCGGATCGGCTGTTTCGGCGTTGGCCATGCTCGGTAGTGGCGACGAGCTTGTCGGCATGCTGAGTTCGATGTCGTTGGGCAGTATCGCCAGTATCCTGGGTAATATTGTAACGGTGGGTATTTCGATCGCGATCATCGTTTCGATCAGTGGCGCACCGGACGTACGCGGCTTTCACGATCGGATGGCTGACGCCGTCGTCGTGGTCACCCGACAGTAGCCGAGCACGCTTTGACGGAGGCGACTTGTCTCAGAGCGTCAGCAGTTTCTTCTGCACCTTGCCCATGGCGTTGCGGGGCAAGCTGTCGACCAGACAAACCTGGCGAGGACGCTTGTGGATCGACAGCGATTCGGCGACGAAGTCCGAAACCACTGCGCAGTCGGCTACTTCCCCGACGATGAAGGCGACTATGCGCTGTCCGAGGTCGTCGTCCGGCACACCGACGACGGCGGCTTCGCGAACCCCCGGGTACGCCAGAAGCGCCTGTTCCACCTCGCCTGCACCGATGCGGTATCCACCGGACTTGATCATGTCGACAGACTCGCGTCCGACGATGCGGTGGAATCCGCTGTCGTCGATCACTGCGATGTCTCCGGTGCGGAACCAGCCGTCCTCTGTCATGGATTCCGCTGTCTTCGAGGGGTTCCCGAGGTACTCGTCGAAGAGCACGGCTCCCGAAACTTCCAGTTGCCCAAGCTGCTCACCGTCGCGCGCCGACAGTTCACCGTTCTCGCCGCGCAACCTCGTTCTGACACCGGGAACAGCGTGGCCGACCCAACCCGGGCGGCGTTCGCCGTCGTGCGTCGTGCTGACGGTGATGAGAGTTTCACTCATTCCGTAGCGCTCGACGGGAGCCAACCCGGTCAGCGATTTCATCCGCTCGAACAACGGAACCGGAAGTGGCGCGCTGCCGGACACGAGCAGACGCGCGGATCGCAATGCTGCTGCCGCCGAGGGATCTCCGCACACTCGTGACCAGACGGTCGGAACACCGAAGTACAGCGAGCCACCCGCTGCGGCATACGAATCCGGAGTTGGTCTGACGGTATGAATCAGCGCCGAACCCACGCGCAAGGCGCCCAACACGCCGAGAATCAACCCGTGGACGTGGAAGAGGGGCAGTCCGTGGACGAGTGTGTCCTCCGGAGTCCAATTCCACACGTGGGCAAGTGCGTCGAGATCCGCTGCGATCGATGCTCGCGAGAGGACGACGCCTTTCGGAGCTCCGGTGGTTCCCGAGGTGTACATGATCAGTGCAGTAGCTGCCGCGCTCGGTTCGGGATAGGACGTCGCGGATCGCGCGTGAATATCGATGGGAATCAACGGGATACTCGAATCCGTCGGCCCTTCTCCGAGTATCAGTTCGGCCTTGGAATCGGCGATGATGTGCTGACGTTCGAGCGGGCCGGAGTCCGGCGGGATCGGGACCACGGCAACACCGGCGATCAGCGCGCCGGTCACAGCAACGACCGTCTCGAGGCCGGCGGTGGCCTGTACTGCCACTCGCTGTGCGCCGTGGATTCGATCGGCGACCGCGGTGGCGGCGGCCAACAGGTCGGCGCGAGAGAGGGTTGCGCCTTCGCCGAAACTGACCGCCGCTCCGTGATCGTCGAAGAAGTGGGGGTCGAGGGAGCGCAAAAGTGTGGATTCGCTGTTCATTGTGAGTTTCCGTTCTTTGAAAGAAGTTTCAGACGGACCAGGGAACAACGAACAGCAGCCAGGCGAGGATCGGCGTCACGACCATGATGGTCATGCCCCACCGCATCGTCCGCCCGAACACCACGTCGCGTTCTTCCGGAGCGGCGTTCGCCACCACCAGTGCGCCGTTGGTCGAGAACGGACTGCAATCGACCAGAGACGACGAGATCGCCAGCGCGATGACCAGGCCGGTCGCATTGACCTGACCGGTCATGAGAAAGGGAATTGCCAAGGGAATGAGTGCTCCGAGGATTCCCGTGGTGGATGCAAACGCCGAGACGATCGCGCCGATCAGACAGATCAAGAAGGCCGCGAGGAGCGGAATGCCTACGTGCGCTACCGAATCCCCGAGCCACTGGACGGTGTTCTGGTTCTGCAGTAGGGCCACGTACGTGACGATTCCGCCGATGAGGAGCACGGTGCCCCAGCTGATCTTGTCGACGGCTCCGCGGGCGGAGGCCGGGAATATCAGGGTGAGAAGTACCGCGACGGTCAGTGCGGTGGATCCGACGTCGAGGTCGAAGACCAAGGCGCCGAGGGCAAGTGACGCCAGTCCGAGCAGGGTGAGTCGCCGCTCGAGATTGAGTGCTCCCTCGTGCGGAGCGGTCCCACCCGAGGACCTACCGCCACCCTTCGAGCTGTCGCCGGAACCCGAACCGGTGATGGTGTCGCCACCGCCCGACGCGTTTCCGACTGCGCTGACGAGCACGCGTTCCGAGGCGCCGCGAGCGATCAGTGCGCGACCGCCGAACGAGACGTACGCGATGGCAGCGACAACGGCCGCGGCCGCGAAGGTCGAGACGAACAGCAAGGCCGGGCTCGACGGGAGACCGTTCTGGCGCATGACGTCGTTGGTGATCACGCCGAAGATTCCGATGGGGGAGAAGCTGCCCGCCGTTGCGCCCTGGACGACCATGAAGCCCATCAGCATGGGGTGGATCCGGTAGCGGGTGGCGAAGCCCATCGCCACGGGCGCGATGATGGCGACGGCAGCGGGACTGACCGCACCCATGGCGGTCACGGCCGCGCACACCGCGAACATCGCCCACGGCACGAGGGCCACTCGTCCTCTGACCGCCCGCACTGCCGCGTGAATGATCCAGTCGACCGTGCCGTTGTTTCTGGCCAGCGCGAACAGGTAAGTGACACCGACCAGGCTGACGAAGAGGCTGGCCGGGAAGCCGTCGAGGATCTCGCTGGTATCGACGGTGAAGACCAGTGTTCCGACGACGAAGGCAGCCACCAGGGCAAGCGCACCCATGTTCACCGACCTCACGGTGGATATGACGAACACCAGGACAAGTACTGACAGGGCTATGACATTTGCCATCGAACTCTCAATCCGTTCGCGACCATCTTGTGGTCTGCATCACTTGGAATTGGCCTAGCCTCTCTGCCACTGCGCCATTTGTCAAGTACACTCCGAGGCATGAATTCGACGTCATCGCCCGGCTCGCGCTCGGGCCTGCCCGGACGATTGAAGCGTCCGCGTCTGTACGAGCAGTTGGCCGAGCACATCTCGAATTTCATCGAGGCTCAAGGTCTTTCGCCCGGCGATCGGCTTCCTCCCGAACGCAGCCTGGCTGCCGAACTCGGCGTGAGTCGCGCGTCGCTCGCTCAGGCGCTCGTTGCCCTCGAAATCCGGGGCCGAGTCGAAATCCAGCACGGCAACGGTGCAGTGATTCGTGAAGCTCCGACGCCTGACGCGGGCCGCTCTGCGGACTCGGGAGTGCGGCTACAGGACCGAACCGTCGACGAACTGACTGCGGCCAGGGAAGCGATCATGGCTGGTTTGGCGCGGGCCGCGGCGTCGAATCCCAACGCTGCGCTGCGGGTCGCGATGCTGACCGACGACGGGACCGCGAGAAACTTCGCCGAGACGTGGCGCTGCGTCAGGCACCTGGCCGGTGGCGGCTTGTTGGCCGATCTCGACGACACTATCGCCCAGCAGGCGGACGTGCCCGAGTCCTCGGCTCGGCTGTCTGCGCGGCTCGATCAGCTCGCTCACCGCATCATCGACGGTGACCCGTCGGGTGCCGCTGACGCTGTTGCGGGAATCCTCTCCGGCACGGCCTGACGAATAACGACGGACGAGCGTCGGAAAAGCGCACGATAACCACTGTGAGCGTGTTCGCTCACGGGAAACTGTGCTGCGACGTAGCCCGGGAACCTGATCGGCAATACGCACGTTGAACACAGTGACGACCGTTCCGACCAAGCGGCACGGCTGCTGGCGGGCATCGATGGGGCCGATCGCGGTAACCTGCAGGTGTCCGGTTGGCAGCCGGAAGGCGACCTGGCAGACCCGCACTCTCGAAAGGACCGGCCACATCGGCCGACCTGTATGAACCGTAAGACTGTGTTCCGTAACGTGCTACTCGTAGCCGTCGTGCTGTTGGTGATCTATGCCTTCAGCTACTTCAGCAACGACACCCGCGACTTCAAGACCGTCGACACCTCGGTCGCGATCTCCCAACTCGACGCCAAGAACGTTGCGTCGGCGCAGATCGACGACCGTGAGCAGCAGGTTCGTCTGTGGCTCAAGAACGGCAACGACGCCACCGACGGTAAGACGCAGATCCTGGCGAAGTACCCCGCGAGTGCGTCGGAGCAGATCTTCGACAAGGTCGAAGGCGCCGGAGCGGACAAGTTCAACACGACGGTCACTCAGGAGAGCTGGCTGACGTCGATCCTTCTGTTCGTGCTGCCGATGATCATTCTGTTCGGCATCTTCTTCTTCGTCATGAACCGGATGCAGGGCGGCGGTGGTCGCGGCGGAGTCATGGGATTCGGTAAGTCGAAGGCCAAGCAGCTCACCAAGGACATGCCGAAAACCACGTTCGCCGACGTCGCCGGTGCGGACGAGGCTGTCGAAGAGCTGTACGAGATCAAGGACTTCCTGCAGAACCCGGCTCGCTACCAGGCGCTCGGCGCCAAGATTCCGCGCGGTGTGCTGCTGTACGGCCCTCCCGGAACCGGTAAGACGCTGCTCGCTCGCGCTGTTGCAGGCGAAGCCGGTGTCCCGTTCTTCACCATCTCCGGTTCGGACTTCGTCGAGATGTTCGTCGGTGTCGGTGCCTCGCGTGTTCGCGACATGTTCGAGCAGGCCAAGCAGAACAGCCCCTGCATCATCTTCGTCGACGAGATCGACGCCGTCGGTCGTCAGCGCGGAGCAGGCCTGGGCGGCGGACACGACGAGCGCGAGCAGACACTCAACCAGTTGCTCGTCGAGATGGACGGCTTCGGTGATCGCACCGGCATCATCTTGATCGCCGCAACCAACCGCCCCGACATCTTGGATCCCGCACTGCTGCGTCCGGGACGCTTCGATCGCCAGATTCCGGTCGGCGCCCCCGACCTCGCCGGTCGCCGCGCGATCCTGCGCGTGCACTCGCAGGGCAAGCCGATCGATCCCAACGCCGACCTCGAAGGTCTCGCCAAGCGGACCGTCGGCATGTCCGGCGCCGATCTTGCGAACGTCATCAACGAGGCTGCGCTGCTCACCGCACGCGAAAACGGGACCGTCATCACCGAAGCGTCGCTCGAGGAATCGGTGGACCGTGTTGTCGGTGGACCGCGGCGTAAGAGTCGCATCATCAGCGAGCACGAGAAGAAGATCACGGCGTACCACGAGGGCGGTCACACGCTGGCTGCTTGGGCAATGCCTGACATCGAGCCGGTCTACAAGGTCACGATCCTCGCTCGCGGTCGCACCGGCGGTCACGCGATGACGGTGCCCGAGGACGACAAGGGTTTGATGACGCGTTCCGAGATGATCGCTCGTCTCGTCATGGCAATGGGTGGACGCGCCGCCGAGGAGCTCGTGTTCCACGAGCCCACCACCGGAGCGTCGTCGGATATCGACATGGCGACCAAGATCGCCCGCGCAATGGTCACCGAATACGGCATGAGCGCCAAGCTCGGCGCAGTTCGCTACGGACAGGAGGGCGGGGATCCGTTCCTCGGCCGTTCAATGGGCGTTCAGTCCGACTACTCCCACGAGATCGCCCGCGAAATCGACGAGGAGGTGCGCAACCTCATCGAGGCAGCGCACACCGAAGCGTGGGCCATCCTCAACGAGTACCGCGATGCGCTCGACCTCATCGCGACCGAACTGCTCGAGCGTGAGACGTTGACTCGCAAGGACCTCGAGAAGATCCTTGCCGGCGTCGAAAAGCGTCCGCGCATCACGGCTTTCAACGATTTCGGTGGGCGTACGCCTTCGGATCGTCCGCCGGTGAAGACTCCGCGCGAACTCGCAATCGAGCGCGGCGAGACGTGGCCGGAGCCCGCTGCCGCACCTGTTCTCGTCAAGGCAGGCGCACCCAACAGCGGTGCCCCCAACGGTGGTGTCCCCAACAACGGTGGTCTCCCCAACAACGGCAACCAGGGACCTTCCAACGGCTACGCACAGCCTTCGTACCCACAGCCGAGTGCTCCGCAGCAGACGCCGCAACCGGGAACACCGGACTACGGAGCGCCCGCCGGATGGTCGGCACCGGGTTGGCCTCCGCGTGAGAATCCGTCTCCGACGTACCCCGGACAGCAGTCGGGTGGATACACCGGTGGACAGAATCCGACCCCGCCGAACCAGTCGCAGGGCCAGTACGGACAGCCCCAACACGGTCAGCCCCAGCCCGATCAGGGGCAGTACGGTCAGCCGCATCCGGGCCAGCAGGCGTACCCGGAGCAGCCGCATCCCGGCCGCCGTTACCCCGCGCAGCCCGATTACCCGGTGCAGTACCCGGACGGTGGACCCTTCGCCGATCCGAATCGGGGAAACCCGTCCGGCGAAAACCAGTGGCAGAGCCCCACGCCGGAACAACCGCAGACTCCGCCGCCGCATCATTCGGCTGAGGACGACGGCCCGAGCACCGCTCGCTGGGACGGACCGGACGGATCTCGCTGACCCTGCGCCACTAGGCTCTGCGGCGGGGGACCTGTGAACAATTCTCGAGGAGAGTTCGGTTGTCGGTGAATGATGTGGCCAGTGAACTGGTGTCGCTCGGAACGGGCCGCCCGTTCGATCAGGCGCGGGCAGAGGCTGCCGTACGGGAATTGTTGATCGCGGTCGGTGAAGATCCGGAGCGTCCAGGCCTGCTCGATACGCCGGCCCGGGTTGCGCGCTCGTACAAGGAGATCTTCGCGGGTCTGTACTCCGAGCCCGACGACGCGTTGAACACAACTTTCGACGAGGGCCACCAGGAATTGGTGCTCGTGCGAGACATTCCGATGTTCTCGACGTGCGAGCACCACCTGGTGTCCTTCCACGGCGTCGCCCACGTTGGCTACATCCCCGGAAAGTCGGGCAAGGTCACCGGTTTGTCGAAGCTCGCGCGTGTCGTCGATCTGTACGCCAAGCGTCCGCAGGTTCAAGAACGCCTGACCAGTCAGATCGCGGATGCTTTGATGCGCAAGCTCGACCCCCGTGGAGCCATCGTCGTCATCGAAGCCGAGCATCTCTGCATGGCGATGCGCGGTATCCGCAAGCCCGGAGCCAGCACGACCACGTCTGCGGTTCGTGGGCTCCTGCAATCCAGCGCGGCCTCACGGTCCGAAGCGCTGGACCTCATCCTGCGTAAGTGAGCGAGATGTCCGCGGCTCCCGTTGCAGGCAGCGATCCGGCCCGGATGGTCGTGATGGGGATTCTGAACGTCACCGCCGATTCGTTTTCCGACGGTGGTCAATTTCTCGATCGTGACGCGGCGATCGCTCGCGGGCTCGAACTGCAACGCATAGGCGTCGACATCGTCGACGTCGGCGGCGAGTCGACGCGCCCGGGAGCCACCCGCGTCGATCCGAAACTCGAGGCTGATCGTATTGCCCCGGTGATCGAAGAACTCGTGGCAGCAGGAATCCGCGTCAGTGTCGACACGATGCGCGCTTCCGTCGCCGCCGCCGCGATCGAAGCGGGTGCAGGGATCGTCAACGACGTATCGGGTGGTCGCGCAGACCCCGACATGGCATCCGTTGTGGCCGACGCCGGAGTGCCCTGGATTCTCATGCATTGGCGCTCGGCCGGTGACTACGTCCATCGTGGCAGCGCCGATCAGTACGACCACGTGGTCCGTGACGTCCGTGACGAACTGCTGTCGCAGGTCGATCTGGCGTTGAAGGCCGGTGTCGATTCGTCGTCGATCATCCTCGACCCCGGCCTCGGGTTCGCGAAGAACGCCGACCACAACTGGGCACTGTTGCGAGCACTACCCGAGTTCAACGCGACCGGATTCCCGGTGCTCGTCGGAGCCTCCCGCAAGCGTTTCCTCGGGTCTCTGCTCAGCGATCCCGACGGCAATCCCCGTCCGCCCGGTGGGCGCGAGACTGCGACGGCCGTGGTCTCCGCGCTTGCGGCGCGTGAGGGTGCCTGGGGAGTTCGGGTGCACGACGCACAAGCCTCGCTCGACGCCATTGCCGTGGTCGACGCCTGGAACCGTGGACGAGAAAGGGCCTGAAATGGGGGACCGAATCGAATTGCGCGGACTGAAGGTTCGCGGCAACCACGGAGTGTTCGACCACGAGAAGCGTGACGGTCAGGACTTCTTCATCGACATCACCGTGTGGATGGACCTGGCTCCAGCCGCAGCGTCGGACGACCTGACTCAGACTCTGCACTACGGCGAGTTGGCGGAGGCCGCCGCAGCCATCGTCGCCGGCCCGTCGCGCGATCTCATCGAGACCGTCGCTGCGGAGATCGCGGACGACGTCATGAAGGATTCGCGGGTCGAGAGCGTCGAGGTCGTGGTCCACAAACCTTCGGCACCGATTCCGCTGGTTTTTGCGGACGTTGCCGTCGTCGCACATCGGACCCGATCGGCATGACGCGCGCTGTTCTGTCGATCGGTTCCAACATCGGCGACAGCGTGGCTCACCTGCAGTCCGTTGTCGACGGGTTGGGCAGCGCCGTCGTTGCTGTCTCACCGGTCTACTCGACCGCGCCGTGGGGTGGCGTCGAGCAGCAGGATTTCTACAACGCGGTGGTGGTGGTCGACGATCCCGAAGCCGATGCCGCTGAATGGCTTCGCCGCTCGCAAGCTCTCGAGGAAGCCGCAGACCGGGTGCGCGAACAGCGGTGGGGGCCACGGAGCCTGGACGTGGACGTGGTCGACTGCGAAGGCGTCGTCAGTTCCGATCCCGTGCTCACACTTCCGCATCCGCGCGCGCATCTTCGGGCATTCGTTCTCGTTCCCTGGCTGGACGTCGAGCCTGACGCGACGCTGATCGTCGACGGCCAGAAGTTGCCGGTGGCACAAATTCTCGACGGCCTCGATCGCACTGAGCGCGAAGGTGTCCGCACTACCGATGTGGTGCTTGCGCGGTGACCGAAAACGACAAGGGTTTGAAGCCGACCCGGATCAGTGAACTCGTGGTACTCGCTGCAGTGGCGGCCGTGGCCACCTGGATTCTGATTCGCGTGTTCTACGGTTCGATGCCGCCCATCCCTGTTTATGCAGGAGCGTCGCTGTACTTCGTGGCTGTTGCCGAGGCCGTCTTCGCTTTTGTCATTCGTTCGCGCGTCAAGAATCGTCAGGTCGGTGACGGGCTCAGACAGCTTCATCCGATCACCGCCGCCCGCGCACTGGCATTGGCAAAAGCATCCGCGTTGGTCGGTTCAGCTACCGTCGGTGTCTGGGTCGGAGTGTTGGTGTATCTCATCCCACAGCGCTCGGTTCTGCAGGCCGCGGCCTCCGACACGCCGGGCGCGTGGGTGGGGTTGGGCGCCGCAATTGCGCTGGTAGCGGCAGCTCTGTGGCTCGAACATTGTTGCAAGACGCCGGAAGATACACCTGACGAGCCCGCGCACTGACAGCCTGGTCGGCAAATCACCCACCGAGGTACGTGGCGACCCCGGTCTCGGCAAGTACCCTGGCAACCATGACAAATTCTGGTCGATCGAAGTCTGCGCGCCGAAGCAAGCGCAGCGCGAGCCAGATGATCATTGCTGCTCTTCTGGCACTTGCTGTCATTGCTTCGCTGTTTCTGATCTTCAGCAACAGCGTTCAGCTTCTTCGGGTGGGTCTGGTCGTCGCTCTGTGGGCAGCCACCCTCGGCGCTATCGCAATGACCAAGTATCGGCGTGAGTCGGCACTGGACAAAGCCAAGGTTGCCGATCTCCAGACCGTCTACGAACTGCAGCTCGAACGTGAAATTTCTGCTCGACGCGAGTACGAACTGAGCGTCGAAGGTCGCGTGCGCCGCGAGGTGACCGCGGACGCGGAGGAACTGGCCGGGCTGCGCGCCGAATTGGTGGCGCTGCGCCGAAACCTCGAAGCACTGTTCGAAGGTGGACTGCTGCCCGAACAGACCGCGCTCAAGACCGATTCGACGCGAGTGCCGGAACTCGGCGGTAGTTCGTACGGCGCGTACCAGCCGGCACCGTCGGGGTTGTACGTTCCCGGCGCCGGCCAGAGCGGACCCAGCCAACCGACACCGAACGTCGGCGGCTTGGCATCGCCCAACGACGATCCGGTGACCGCTGAGACGACCGTCGTGTTCGCGGAGACGTCGTGGCGTGACAGTAGCTTCGTGGCGCCGCGCGTCATTCCGACGCAGAAGTCGCAAGAAACGCAGAAGCCCCAGAGCGGGAACCAAGCACCGAGTTCTCCGGTGAGTTCCTCGCCGTCACGAACGGTGAAAGACGTTCCGGTGAAGAAGGATCCGGAGCCGGTCGCGCCGGTCGAGCCTGAAGTCAAGGCTCCCGCCCAGGCCCCGAAGATCGAAGACGCCGTCATCGAAGACGCTGTCGTCGAAGAGGTGCCCGAGGTTGTCCCCGAAGTTGTCGCGGAAGGTGAACCCGAACCCGAACTCGCTGCGGAGCCTGATGCCGAGCCGCGCCGTCGTCGCCGTGCTGCCCCGGAAGATGCCGCCAGCGGTGCTCATTCCAACGGATTGACCGTCGCCGAAATCATGGCAAACCTGAGTTCGAACAATCCGTCCGAAGGCTCCGGTCGACGTCGTCGCCGAGAGGACTGAGTCGCAGATCACTCGCCCGGCCATGGCATGACGGTTCGGGCGAAGGATATCCTCGGACGCAGAACGTCTGGTACCCGCCGAGCGGGACTGGAACGAACGAGAGGAATCCGGTGACTTCCTTCGGGATCACTAATGGACCTGCACCTGCGCGATTGACGGTAGGAATTGTCTCCGCAGGCCGGGTCGGAACAGCTGTCGGTGCCGCATTGGAGCGAGCCGGTCATGTTGTCAGCGCTTGCTCCGCCGTCTCCACCGCCTCGGTCGCCCGCGCTGTGAAGCGGCTTCCCGATACCGAAATTCTTCCGGCTGCGGACGTCGCAGCTCGCTCCGAACTGCTGATTCTCGCAGTTCCTGACGACCAGCTTGCGGATCTTGTTCGAGGTCTCGCGGCCACCCAGGCCGTCAAGCCGGGCACGCTCGTCGCCCATACGTCCGGTGCCAACGGCATCGCGATCCTGGCCCCGCTGACCGAACTGGGCGCGCTGCCCTTGGCCATCCATCCGGCGATGACGTTCACCGGTCACGACGAGGACACTGCGCGTCTGTCGTCGGCATGCTTCGGAATCACTGCTGCCGACGACATCGGATACGCGATCGCGCAGTCACTGGTTCTCGAGATCGGCGGCGAGCCCGTCCGAGTACGCGAGGAGAACCGCGCGCTCTACCACGCGGCACTGGCGCACGGCAGTAATCACCTGGTCACGCTCGTAGTCGACGCCGTCGAGGCGCTGCGAGCGTCGTTGCAGGGCGACGAGCTGCTCGGTCAGCAGTTGGTCGACGGAGATCCGGGTGGGGTGGCCGAGCGTGTCCTGCAGCCGCTGCTGTCGGCGGCCTTGGACAACGCGCTACGACGCGGTCCCTCGGCGTTGACCGGCCCGGTGGCACGCGGTGACGCTGCTGCCGTCGACACACATTTGCGCGTACTGACAGACCTGGATCCGGAGCTCGCTGCCGGCTATCGAGCGATGTCCTTGCGATCGGCCCAGCGGGTGGGCGCCCCCACCGAATTGTTCGACATCTTGACTGAAACGGGAGGTGACCGTCGTGAGTGATCTGCAGGGCGGATACAAGCGCGGCGAACTGACGGTGCACCACGATCCGGACAAGCTTCGGCGCGTCTCGCGGGCACTGCGCGGTGTCGGGCGTCAGGTGGCGCTCGTTCCGACGATGGGTGCGCTGCACGCCGGCCACATCGAACTGGTTCGTCAGGCCAAGGTCACCGGCGCGGTCGTGATCGTTTCCATCTTCGTGAACCCGCTGCAGTTCGGTGCCGGCGAAGACTTGGACGCGTACCCACGCACTCTCGATGCGGATCTCGACCTGCTTCGCGCCGAGGGCGTCGAATTGGTGTTCGCGCCGAGCGTCAAGACGATGTACCCGCGTGGTCAGCGCACCACCATCGTGCCCGGGCCGTTGGGCAGCGAACTCGAAGGCGGCGCACGCCCGACGCACTTCGCAGGAATGTTGACCGTTGTGGCGAAGCTGCTGCAGATCGCGGCACCCAATCACGCGTACTTCGGTGAGAAGGACTACCAGCAGCTGACGCTCATTCGTCAGATGGTGTGGGATCTCAACTTCGACGTACAGATCATCGGAGTTCCGACGGTCCGCGAGTTCGACGGCCTCGCGTTGTCCTCTCGCAACCGCTACCTCGACGAGAGCCAGCGCACCGCGGCGGTCGCGCTGTCCGCAGCTCTGATCGCCGGTGCGCACGCGGCGGCCGGGGGCGCGGAAGCAATTCTGGAAACCGCACGCGCTGTTCTGGCAGCTGTTCCGGAAATCGAGGTCGACTACCTCGAGGTGCGGGGCGTAGATCTGGGCCCCGCGCCCGAGCGAGGCGACGGCCGGCTGTTGGTGGCCGCCAAGCTCGGAACCACCCGTTTGATCGACAACGTCGGTGTCGCGGTGGGAACCGGATTCCTCGAGCGTGACACCGACCCATCCGCCGACGCCATCGACGACCTGCTGTCTCACTGAGCACTTTTCACGAGTAAGGACCTGGATATGTTTCGCACGATGATGAAGTCGAAGATCCACCGCGCCACCGTGACTCACGCCGACCTGCATTACGTCGGTTCCGTCACGGTCGATCAGGATCTGATGGACGCCGCAGACCTCCTCGAAGGCGAACAGGTGTGCATCGTCGACATCGACAACGGTGCGCGTCTGGAGACGTACGTCATCGCCGGCGAGCGCGGCACTGGTGTCATCGGAATCAACGGTGCGGCAGCGCATCTGGTCAAGCCGGGTGACCTGGTCATCCTCATCGCCTACGGCGTGATGAACGAGCAGGAAGTCAAGGAGTACTCCCCGCGCGTCGTGTTCGTCGATGCCGACAACAAGCAGATCGAACTCGGCTCCGACCCGGCTCACGCGCCGGAGGGTTCGGGTCTGATCACCCCGCGCATGCTGTCGACACTCGAGGCCTCGCGCGAATCCAGCCTGGTGTAACCCATGCTGCTCACGGTCGACGTGCGGAACACCAATATCGTTCTGGGATTGTTTTCCGGGACTGGCGAGTATTCGAAGCTGTTGCAGGACTGGCGAATGCGAACCGACCCTCGGATGACTGCCGACGAGTTGGCGTTGACCTTCCGTGGGCTGTTGGGTACCCATGTCGATCAGATCACCGGCGTTGCGGCGCTGTCGACAGTGCCGTCCGTCTTGCGTGAAATCCGCGTGATGCTGGAGCGGTACTGGGGTCACGTTCCCCATGTGGTGGTCGAACCGGGTATTCGCACCGGTGTGCCACTGCTGGTGGACAACCCCAAAGAGGTGGGAGCCGACCGGATCGTCAACAGTCTTGCCGCGCACCATCTTTACGAGGGTCCGTGCATTGTCGTGGACTTCGGTACATCGACCTGTGTCGACGTCGTTTCCGCCAAGGGTGAGTTCCTGGGCGGCTGCATTGCGCCAGGACTCGAGATCTCCACCGATGCCTTGGCGTCGCAGTCCGCTGCGCTGCGCAAGGTCGAATTGGTGCGCCCGCGTTCGGTGGTCGGCAAGAACACTGTCGAATGCATGCAGTCCGGCGCGGTATTCGGCTTCGCCGGCCTCGTAGACGGACTGGTCAACCGCGTACGCGACGAACTACCGGAGTTCGGTGGTGACGACGTCTCCGTGATCGCAACGGGGGACAGCGCACCGCTGATCATCCCCGAATCCGACACTATCGATCACCTCGAACGGGACCTCACTCTCGAGGGGCTGAGGTTGGTCTTCGAGCGCAATCAGGCGCGTCGTGGATCCGGTCGACGACCCGTCGCCTGATCGATGGTTTTGCTCCAGCAGTTTCGCGATTGCGAAAGTTGTGCCACAATGGTGCTCGTGAATCGCTGCATGGGTGCTCAGGAGTGTTGTCGAGGCTGACCGCTGCCTTGACCAATTCACATTCCTTGGAGCTAGCTCGTGCTATCCACATATTCTGCAGATCTCTCTGTTTTGGCCCCGACTCTTACTGCTGACCGTGCTGTTTCCGCAGGTCGTAGCTCTAATCGTGGGGCATCTGGACGTCGTCCGAGTGGTGCGTCGTTGCCCACCCGCCTTCGTCCGGCCGCTTTGCTGCGACTGACCGACGAGGGAGCGAACGGCGTGCTCGACGGCCGTTTCGATCACCTCATCCCCGATGCCTTCCCGACGCTCGACCGTTGGTCCACCCGCTTGCACGCGGACGACGACGTCGATGTGTGGCTCATCAGCTGGGTACCCGAACGCAATACCGAATTGCACGACCACGCAGGCTCGTTCGGCGCATTGACCGTCCTCAGCGGTTCTCTCACCGAATTCCGTTGGGCCGGTGACGCCCTGGTGGAACGCCAGCTCGACGCCGGCGATCAGGCTTCGTTCCCGCTCGGATGGGTTCACGATGTCGTGCGTTCGACGGATGCTCCCGGCGCTCCGGTCGAAATCAGCTCTGATGCACCGACTCTGAGTGTTCATGCTTACTCGCCGCCGCTGACGGCAATGTCCTACTACGAAGTGACGGATCACCGGACACTTCGCCGCACCCGTACCGAGCTGACCGACCTGCCCGAGGGGGGCACCAAATGACCATCGACCAAATGCTCGACGACGCTCGCGCACAGATCGATCGCATGTACGTTTTTCAGCTCACCGAAGCCTTTCACCGCGGAGCAATCTTCGTCGACATTCGTCCGCAGGCGCAGCGCGCCATCGAGGGAACTCTCCCCGGCGCACTCGCGATCGAGCGGAACGTGCTCGAGTGGCGCCTCGACCCCACCAGCAGCGCGCACCTTGCGCTGGCCACCGACCACGACGTCGAGTGGGTCATCGTCTGCTCCGAGGGCTACACCTCGAGCCTGGCCGCAGCGTCGTTGCAGCAGCTCGGCCTGCACAAGGCCACCGATCTGGTGGGCGGATACCAGGCGATCAAGGCTGCAGGTTTGCTCGGTGCGCTCAGCGGAGTGCGTCATTGCTCCCGCGAGTTGGCCGCTGTTTCCGCTCACTGACCCGTTTGCTGTGCGCCTTTATTAACCGCGGGCGGTTAATAAAGGCGCACAGCAGGTCTGGCGATAGATCTTCGGACTCACTCCGTGATGGCGGGTGAAGGCCGTCGTGAGGGCGAAGGGGCTCGAGTAACCGACTTCTCGGGCGATCGACGACACCGTTCGTGCCGGGTCTGCGAGCAGATCCGCGGCCACGGACATGCGCCAGTCAGTCAGATAACCAACCGGCCCGATGCCCATGAGGTTGGTGAACCGGCGAGCGAAAGCTGCTCGCGAACTGCCGGCTTCCTGAGCCAAACTCGCGACTGTCCAGGGATGTTCGGGCCGATTGTGTATGAGCCGCAAGGCATGCCCGATGACGCGATCTTCGTATGCCTTGATCCATCGCGGTGATCGATCCGGATTCTCGGCGAACCACGTACGGACCGCCGAGATCAGGACCAGGTCCAGGAGTCGGTCCAACAAGACTTCCTGCCCTGGCCCATCGGAGGCGATCTGTTGTTCCAGAAGCGTTGTCATCGGCGCATTTTCGATGCTGCCTCGGACCACCGCGACGGGCGTCAGGCTGTCGAGGATCTGGCGGCTGACGTAGGAGTCCAAACGATATGTGCCCGTGAGCATGACGGTTTCGCCGCTCGTCGAGTTGCCCCACGTGCGAACCCCGAGCACTGACATGTCCTCGAGTGGTGAGCCGTCGACCGCGGCGCAGTTCTGCGCTTCGTCGATGAGTACGTGAACCGGGGTGCCGGGCTGATCGGCGACTGTATACGGATCGGGGCCGCGCAGAAGTGCCACGTCGCCGACCTCGAGATTCTCGGTCTGGCCGGTGTCGGAGACGACGACTGCGGTGCCGCGAACCAGAACCAGCACGGTGACGGGTGCGTGGTCCTCGATACGCAACGACCACGGTGGATCGAGCAACGAGCGCAGCAGAAAAGCGCCCTCCGCCCGCGATCCGGCCAGCATCATCGACAATGCATCCATGATTCGACGGTAGACGCTGGCGTATGTTTTTACGACCTTCGACTATGGATCGTATTGACGTCGCGCGGTCGAATGAAGACATGACTACAACAGGTGACATTCAATCGGCAGTAGTGATCGGTGGTACCGGCAAGACCGGTGCGCGCGTGGCTCACAGGCTCACCGCGGCGGGCGTGCGGACCCGAATCGCGTCGAGAACCTCTGGGACGCTTTTCGAGTGGAACGATCAGACGACGTGGCAGCCCGCTGTGTCCGGTGTCAACGCGGCATACGTGGCGTATGCGCCGGATCTTGCGGTGCCGGAATCGAGCACGCACATCGAGGAGTTGGCGAATCTCGCGTATCGCGAAGGCGTCAGGCGAATGGTGCTCCTGTCCGGTCGGGGTGAACCGGCAGCGCAGAAAGCCGAGCGGGTACTGGCCGACAGTGGCCTGGAATGGGCTGTGGTGCGGGCCAGTTGGTTTGCCCAGAATTTCAGTGAAGGGTATCTGCTCGACCCGATTCGAGAAGGCCACCTGGCACTTCCGACAGGCGGGGTGGGGGAGCCGTTCATCGACGTCGACGATCTCGCTGACGTGGCGGTGGCCGCGTTGACTCGAACCGAGCTCCTCGGCCGAGTCCTCGAGGTGACAGGTCCGGAGTTACTCACTTTCGCGGAGGCCGTTGAGGCGATTTCGACGGCGTCGGGTCGCGCGGTGGAGTTCGAAAGAATTGGACTGCAACAATTTTCCGACAGCATGACGGAAGTCGGCATCCCGAGCGACGTCGTGGAGTTGCTTACGTACCTGTTCGCCGAGGTTCTCGACGGACGGAATCAAAGCGTGACCGGAGTGGTCGAAGAGGTCCTGGACAGGCCCGCTCGAGATTTCACCACATTTGCCGCCGAGGTCGCTCGAACGGGGGTTTGGTCATGAAGAAGTCCGAGGTCATTCTGGAGCTGCTGGTCGGCGTGACTGCGCTCGGCGCGCTCATCGCCGGTGGTGCGTTGTTTGCTTTCTCTTCCTTTGTGATGCCCGCCCTGCGATCGGTGGACACTCATACCGCGATCACGTCGATGCAGGCGATCAACGTCGAAGCACCACGCAGTGCCTTGATGCTGCCGCTCATCGGATCCGCGCTCACTGCACTGTCCGCTGGAATCTGGGCACCGATCTCCAGGCCGAACGGTTGGGTGCTCGTGGTCGTCGGTTGCGTCGGCGTCCTCGTTTCCTTCGCGGTGACCGCGATTTACCACGTCCCGCGTAACGACGCTTTTGCCTCGGTGAGCGCTACCGACGCAGCCGCATGGGCGTCGTACGAGGCGGGGTGGACGATGTGGAATCACGTCAGGGTTGCGCTGTACCTCCTGTCGGGAATCGTGCTCGCGGTGGCCGCGGTGCTACCAGCAACAAACGCGGTGGACACGGCCCAGTAGTCTTGTACCCCGTGAGTGATGTAGAAGCCCAGCCAGTCGACGACACCCCCGAGCAGCTCCGTATCCGGCGCGAAAAGCGTGAACGGATCCTCGCGCAAGGGCAGGAGGCGTACCCGGTTTCGGTCGATCGCACCCACACGCTTGCGCAGATCCGCGCGGAGTACCCGGAACTCGAGCCGGACACGGCGACTGGTGTGCTGGTCGGCGTCGTCGGCCGCGTCATCTTCATGCGCAACACCGGCAAGCTGTGCTTCGCGACTCTGCAAGAGGGCGACGGCACCCAGCTGCAGGCCATGATCAGCCTCGCCGGTGTCGGCGAAGAGGCACTGGCTGCCTGGAAGTCCGACGTCGACCTCGGTGACTTCGTCTTCATCCACGGCGAGGTCATCAGCTCCCGTCGCGGCGAGCTCAGCGTGATGGCCGACGCCTGGCAGATCGCATCCAAGTCGCTGCGCCCCCTGCCGGTTGCGCACAAGGAAATGAGCGAAGAGTCCCGGGTGCGTCAGCGCTACGCGGATCTGATCGTTCGCCCCGAGGCTCGTGACAACGCCCGCAAGCGCGTCGCTGTCGTCCGCGCGCTGCGCAATGCTCTCGAGAGCCGCGGCTTCCTCGAGGTCGAGACGCCGATGCTGCAGACGCTGCACGGCGGCGCGGCAGCTCGCCCGTTCGTCACGCACTCGAACGCCCTCGACATCGACCTGTACCTGCGTATCGCGCCGGAACTGTTTCTCAAGCGTTGTGTCGTCGGCGGCATCGAGAAGGTCTTCGAGATCAACCGCAACTTCCGCAACGAGGGCGTCGACTCCACCCACTCTCCCGAGTTCGCGATGCTCGAGACGTACGAGGCCTACGGCACGTACGACGATTCCGCGAAGATGATTCGTGAGCTCGTCCAGGAAGTTGCGCAGGAAGCGTTCGGCACGCAGGTCCTCACCCTCGCCGACGGTACCGAGTACGACGTCAGCGGCGAGTGGCAGGTTCTCGAAATGTACCCGTCGTTGTCGGCGGCCATCGGCACCGAGGTCACCCCGGATACGACGGTCGACGAGCTACTTGCTTTGGCGGAGAAGGTCGGCCTCGAGATTCCCAAGGACAAGGGTTATGGCCACGGCAAGCTCGTCGAGGAACTGTGGGAGCACCAGTGCGGCGATCAGCTGTACGTGCCGACGTTCGTCCGCGACTTCCCGGTCGAGACGTCGCCCCTGACCCGAGATCACCGCAGCAAGACGGGTGTCACCGAGAAGTGGGACCTGTACATCCGCGGATTCGAGTTGGCGACCGGCTACTCCGAACTTGTCGACCCGGTGATCCAGCGTGAGCGTTTTGTCGACCAGGCGCGCCTCGCGTCGGCCGGCGACGACGAAGCGATGGTGCTGGACGAGGAGTTCCTCGCCGCGATGGAACAGGGCATGCCGCCGACCACCGGCACCGGCATGGGAATCGATCGACTGCTGATGGCTTTGACGGGTCTCGGTATTCGCGAGACGATCCTCTTCCCGATCGTCCGTCCGTCCGCTCGCTAGATTCACTTCGATCAGGGTTCGGCCGCACACGTTGCGGCCGAACCTTTTTCAGTTGGGGCGCTCCCGAGGGATTCGATTTGTTCCCGACGATATTCGCCCGCCGCCGCTCTGAGCGGTGACGGAGTTCTGCGGTAGCTTCGGGCTCTGCGCGTTCAGCGCATCGTAGTTCCCGATTCGAAGTGGGACTCGGAAGAGGTGTTTTCTCGCGCCGTCTTCTGTCATGATCCCCCCGCTGGATGCCTCCCCCAATGCGTCGTACGGAGCGAATCGGCACTGTCCTTGTCACAAGACAAGTCGACTGGCATACCCGGCGGCGATCAGTCCCAATCATCCGGACGAGCCAAGACAGGACGTTTGTCCAGGTGCTATTGTCGCTGCTTATCGAAGGATCTGGGGAGGAATGGTCGTGGTGAAAAAGGTTGTCGTCACGATGGTTGACGATCTGGACAAGAAATCGCCCGCTGACGAAACTGTCGAGTTTTCCGTCGACGGAGTTGCGTACGAAATCGATCTCACCGCCGCCAACGCCGCGGAACTGCGCGATGCACTGAAAAAGTGGATTCCCCATGCGAGAAAGTCGAATTCCGCAAAATCGGCCAACGGATCGGTGGCCAAGTCTCGCCCAGTTGCCGACCGCGATCAGAGTGCCGCCATCCGCGAATGGGCCAAGGGTGCCGGCTTCGAGATTTCGGCCCGCGGTCGTATTTCGACCGAGGTGCGCCGAGCCTACGAAAAGGCCGTCTGAAATGGATCGCGAATGGATTCGGGCGCATTTTGCCGAAACGGATTGATAACGCGTTCTACTTTGTTAGCGTCTGCACGGTTCGCATCTCTCGTAGAGGAGTCGGTCGTGCGCAGAATCAGGTTGTTCGGGGGAGCGGTTCTTGCCGCGGTGATGCTCATCGGGTTCAGTTCCGTGGCGTCGGCTCAGGCTCCGTTGCCCGTGCCCAATGCATTCCTCGCGGGAGTTCCTCAGGAGTTGGGAAATCCTGGCGGTTCAGCTCCCGGATCCAATGACTTTTCGTGTAAACCGACTGCCGAACATCCCAATCCGGTTGTGCTCGTTCACGGAACGGGTGGAAACAGGCAGACCAACTGGGCCACCTATGCGCCGTTGCTCGCCAACGAGGGCTACTGCGTCTTCGCGCTGACGTACGGCAACTTCCCCGAGCAGCCATGGCCGTTGTCGGCCATCGGTGGAATGCAGGAAATTCCCTCCAGCGCAGCACAATTGTCGAAATTCGTCGATCAAGTACTGGGCGCCACGGGCGCAACGTCGGTAGATCTGATCGGACATTCGCAGGGCACCATCATCAACGGGTACTACGCGAAGTTCCTCGGCGGTGCCGACAAAGTGGACAACATCGTCTCGGTGGCGTCGCTGTGGAAGGGAACGCTCGGAAACGAGCAGGCAAGTATCGGCCGCAGCCTTCGCGAACTCGGAGTATCCGAGGCAGCGCAGGCCGGATTCCCGATCTGCAAGGCGTGTCTGAACATGGGGGCCGGTTCGGAGTTCATCGAAAATCTCCGTGCGGGAGGCGTTTACGCGCCGGGCGTTCACTACACGAACATCACGACGCGCTACGACGAACTGGTGCTGCCGTACACAAACGGACTGGAGCCCGGGCCCAACGCCACCAACATCGTCGTCCAGGACGGTTGTGAGCAAGACATCTCCGATCACCTCGCCATCGCGGCATCGCTGCGCGCTGCGACTTTTGCTCTCAATGCACTCGACCCCGCGCACCAGCGGCCGGTACCGTGCAACTCGGTATTGCCCGTCGTGGGTTGAGCAACATGTGGAGGCCTTCGGTGGGGATTCGAACATGCGTGGGCGCTCTCGCTCTGGCCGGAGCCGTAGCTGCGACCGCCACACCGCTTGCGTCGGCGAACGAACCTCTTCCCGTTCCGTTCGGTTTCTTCAGTGGAATCGCCCTCGAAGCGACCAACCCGGGCGGATCGGCCCCCGGCACCAACGACTTCTCGTGCAGGCCTTCCGCTGCTCATCCTGATCCCGTCGTTCTGGTGCACGGGACGGCGGCCAACCGTCAGACAAATTGGGGCGTACTCGCACCCGTGCTGGCCAACGAGGGGTACTGCGTTTTCGCGCTCACCTTCGGGAATCGAACGGACCAGCCGTGGCCGATTTCCGCAGCCGGCGGCCTCGCACCACTCGGAGACAGCGCAGGGCAGCTGTCGGAGTTCGTCGACCAAGTCCTTACCGCGACCGGTAGCTCGAAGGTGGACCTGATCGGACACTCCCAAGGGACGACGGTCAGTGCGTACTACGCCAAGTTCCTCGGCGGCGACGCGAAGGTTTCCAAGATCGTCTCCATCGCTCCGTTGTGGGACGGCTCGGAGGTCGGCCCACCGGAAGGCGTCGGCGGACCGGATTTCGACAACGCCACCTTCGTGACCGAACTGCGCGACGCGGGCGTCTACTCCGATGACGTCGAGTACACCAACATCGTGACTCGATTCGATCAAGTAGTCGTTCCGTACAGCAGCGGAATACTGGCCGCGTCGAATGCGTCGAACATAGTTGTTCAGGACGGCTGCGAACAGGACCTGTCGGATCACATCGCGTTGGTGGCGTCGGCGCGAACGGCGACTCTGACGCTCAACGCGCTGGATCCGTCGAATCCGCGTGAGGTGCCGTGCACTCGGGTACTCCCGATATTCGGCTGATCAGGCGTCGAAAATCGCTGTTCGCTTCAGGCGTACAGGAACCGGGAAACGATTCCCTCAGCTGCGACGTTGTGAACGGTAAGCAGTCCGGCTTCCGCCGCCAATCGGGTGGAGGAGCAGCAGGTGGACTTCGCGCCCTCTAGAGTAATAAGTGGGGTCGTGCAACCTTTGTCGATTCGTGGACGTCAGTCCGCTGACCGGCGAGGCGATCAGTCTGTAGTGCCGGAGCGAAACGCGGCGACCAGGGACGAGACATCCGGTCTCGAACCTGCCCGCCGGAGAGTGTGAGGGAGAGCGATGTTCGAGAGGTTCACCGATCGCGCGCGGCGCGTTGTTGTCCTGGCTCAAGAAGAAGCCAGGATGCTCAACCACAACTACATCGGCACGGAGCACATCCTTCTCGGCCTCATTCACGAGGGCGAAGGTGTTGCAGCCAAGTCGTTGGAGTCGTTGGGTATCTCCCTCGAGGGAGTCCGCAGCCAGGTCGAGGAGATCATCGGCCAGGGCCAGCAGGCTCCGTCCGGTCACATCCCCTTCACACCGCGCGCCAAGAAAGTCCTCGAGCTGAGTCTGCGCGAAGCGCTGCAGCTCGGACACAACTACATCGGTACGGAGCACATCCTGCTCGGTCTCATCCGTGAGGGTGAGGGCGTGGCAGCCCAGGTTCTGGTCAAGCTCGGTGCCGATCTCAACCGCGTCCGCCAGCAGGTCATCCAGCTGCTGTCGGGCTACCAGGGCAAGGAGCCCACCGAAACCGGTGGCACCCGCGGAGAGGCCGGCACGCCGTCCACCTCGCTCGTGCTCGACCAGTTCGGTCGCAACCTGACGCAAGCTGCCCTCGAAGGCAAGCTGGACCCGGTCATCGGCCGCTCGAAGGAAATCGAGCGCGTCATGCAGGTTCTCTCGCGTCGTACCAAGAACAACCCGGTCCTCATCGGTGAACCCGGTGTCGGTAAGACCGCTGTGGTCGAGGGCCTGGCTCAGGCAATCGTCAACGGCGAGGCCCCCGAGACCCTCAAGGACAAGCAGCTGTACACGCTCGACCTCGGGTCGCTCGTGGCCGGCAGCCGTTACCGCGGTGACTTCGAAGAGCGCCTGAAGAAGGTTCTCAAGGAAATCAACACCCGCGGCGACATCATCCTGTTCATCGACGAGCTGCACACCCTCGTGGGTGCGGGCGCGGCCGAGGGCGCTATCGACGCGGCCTCCATCCTCAAGCCCAAGCTCGCCCGTGGTGAGCTGCAGACCATCGGTGCCACCACTCTCGACGAGTACCGCAAGTACATCGAGAAGGATGCCGCTCTCGAGCGTCGTTTCCAGCCCGTCCAGGTGGGCGAGCCGACCGTCGAGCACACCATCGAGATCCTCAAGGGTCTTCGTGACCGCTACGAGGCTCACCACCGTGTATCCATCACGGACGGTGCTCTGGTGGCAGCGGCGACGCTGGCCGACCGCTACATCAACGACCGCTTCTTGCCGGACAAGGCGATCGACCTCATCGACGAGGCGGGCGCGCGAATGCGCATCCGTCGGATGACTGCACCGCCGGACCTGCGCGAATTCGACGATCGCATCGCCGACGCGCGTCGCGAGAAGGAGTCCGCGATCGACGCGCAGGACTTCGAGAAGGCCGCGAACCTGCGTGACAAGGAGAAGACCCTCGTTGCTCAGCGCGCTGAGCGTGAGAAGCAGTGGCGTGCGGGAGACCTGGACGTCATCGCCGAGGTCGACGACGAGCAGATCGCCGAGGTTCTGGGCAACTGGACCGGCATCCCCGTCTTCAAGCTCACCGAGGAGGAGACCACTCGTCTGCTCCGCATGGAAGAGGAACTGCACAAGCGGATCATCGGCCAGGAAGAGGCAGTCAAGTCCGTCTCGAAGGCGATCCGTCGTACGCGTGCAGGTCTGAAGGATCCCAAGCGTCCCTCGGGCTCGTTCATCTTCGCCGGCCCGTCCGGTGTCGGTAAGACCGAGCTCGCGAAGTCGCTCGCCAACTTCCTGTTCGGCGACGACGACGCTCTGATTCAGATCGACATGGGCGAGTTCCACGACCGCTTCACCGCTTCGCGTCTGTTCGGTGCCCCTCCCGGGTACGTCGGATACGAAGAGGGCGGCCAGCTCACCGAGAAGGTGCGCCGCAAGCCGTTCAGCGTTGTGCTGTTCGACGAGATCGAGAAGGCACACCAGGAGATCTACAACACCCTCCTGCAGGTGCTCGAGGACGGCCGTCTCACCGACGGTCAGGGACGTACCGTCGACTTCAAGAACACGGTGCTGATCTTCACGTCCAACCTCGGTACGTCGGACATCTCCAAGGCAGTCGGCCTGGGCTTCAGCTCGGGAACGGGCACGGAGTCGAACTACGAGCGCATGAAGCTCAAGGTTCACGACGAGCTGAAGAAGCACTTCCGTCCCGAGTTCTTGAACCGTATCGACGACATCGTCGTCTTCCATCAGCTCACGAACGAGCAGATCGTTCAGATGGTCGACCTGATGCTCGCTCGCGTCGAGGCGGCACTCAAGAACAAGGACATGGCCATGGAGGTCACCGACAAGGCCAAGTCGCTTCTGGCCAAGCGCGGATTCGATCCGGTACTGGGTGCACGACCGCTGCGTCGCACCATCCAGCGCGAGATCGAGGACCAGATGTCCGAGAAGATCCTCTTCGGAGAGATCGGACCGGGTCACATCGTGCTCGTCGACGTCGAGAACTGGGACGGCGAAGGCTCGGGCGAGGACGCGAAGTTCACGTTCACGCCTACCAAGAAGCCGATCGACGTGCCGGACGCACCGCCGATCGAGCTGACCAAGGCCGGCGAAAGCGAAAGCGCAGCCGAGTAGTACAGCAGAGCAAGTAACGAAACGGGCGGCACCTCACCGGTGCCGCCCGTTTCGTGTATCACGGGAGAGGGCGTACACATGAACGACATCGAACTGGGTCACCTGCGTCGTTGCGTCGAATTGGCAACGGAAGCATTGGATGCCGGCGACGAACCTTTCGGTTCCGTCCTGGCAGCGGCCGACGGAACCTTTCTGGCGGAGGATCGAAACAGAATCGCGGGCGGCGACAACACTCGTCACCCCGAATTCGAGCTGGCGCGGTGGGCAGCTCAGTACCTGACGCCGGAAGAGCGTTCGACGGCAACGGTATTCACCTCGGGTGAGCACTGCGCGATGTGTTCGGCAGCGCACGCGTGGGTGGGACTGGGACGGATCGTCTACATCTGCTCTTCGGCCCAACTCGGCGACTGGCTCGCGGAGTGGGGTGTGGCTCCGGCGCCGGTGAAGTCCCTGTCCGTCAACGAGGTTGCGCCGAACATCCCGGTCGAAGGTCCGGTTCCGGAGTTGGTTCCACAGGTACGAGAACTGCATCGGAAGTTGCATTCGCAGAGCACGTGAAGGACGCACACGAACGGGCGGCACCTCGCTGGAGGTGCCGCCCGTTTCATGTCGAGTCAGGAAACTGCGTCGACTGCTCGAACCTTCTCTCGCAGTTCACCCTTGACGACTTTGCCGCTTGCGTTGCGTGGGAGCGCTTCCACGACGACGATGTCCTTCGGGTGCTTGTAGCGCGCGAGACGATCGTTGAGGAAGATGCTCAGCTCCTCGATGGTCAGGTCAACGGCTGAACCCGGCGCCATTGCGACGATCGCAACCGGCACCTCACCCCACTTGGCGTCGGGGCGACCGACGACGGCCGCTTCGACGATCAATTCGTGTTCGTAGAGAACGTTTTCCACCTCGGCGCAGTAGATGTTCTCGCCGCCGGAGATGATCATGTCCTTCTTGCGGTCGACGACGTAGACGAAGCCTTCGTCGTCGACTCGAACGAGATCGCCGGAGTGGAACCACCCACCGTGGAAGGCGTCTGCGGTGGCGGTGGGGTTGTTCCAGTACTCACTCATCATCGTGGGCCCACGGTAGACGATTTCGCCGATTTCGCCGGGTGCCACGTCGTCCATGTTCTCGTCGACCACCCTGGCGGAGATGGTCGGAATGACCCGACCGACCGATCCGAGCTTACGAATTGCGTCTTCGCCGTCGAGAACGCAAGTGATGGGCGACATTTCGGTCTGACCGAAGACCGCGACATTGAATGCGTCGGGGAAGGTTTCGGCCATTGCCCGCAGGATCGTATCGGACGACGGCGCGGCACCCCACGAGATGTTCTTCAGCGACAGTGCTCGAGGTTGTGCCTTCTGAACTGCGCACACGGCCTGCCATTGCACAGGCACGAGGAACAGACTGGTGACCTTCTCGGCTTCGAGAATGTCGAGTAGTTGGCCCGGGTCGAATGCGCCGACCGGGTGGATCACCGTGGTCGTGCCGAGTTGCAGGCTCGGTGCGATGGATCCGAGGGCTGCGATGTGGAACATGGGCGACGCGCAGAAACCGATGGAATCGGCGTTGAACAGGTGGAAGGCCCGGATACAGGTCAATGCTTGCGACGACAGGTTCGAGTGGGAGAGTACCGAACCCTTGGGGCGACCGGTGGTTCCCGAGGTGTACATGATCAGAGCAGGAGTGTCGTCCGGGATGTCGACGAACGCGTGCTGCGCACCCTCTTCGCTGATCAGGTCCTCGTAATTCAGGCTGTCACCCTCGGCGGCAGCGCCCACGGTGATGGAGATGTCGATTCCCTCGGATGCGGCGCGAGCCGCGCTGGCCAGCGGAGCCAAGGGTCCTTCGGCGACAATGACTTTGGAGCCGGAGTCGTTGACGAGATAAGCGACCTCGGGTGGCGTAAGACGGAAGTTCACCGGAACCGCGATTGCGCCCAGCGCGTTGGTCGCGAGCACGACCTCGAGGTATTCCGGGCGGTTGAGCATCAGGATGAGCACGCGGTCGCCGAAGCTGACACCGCGTCGAGCAAGGGCGTCTGCCAGCTTCTCGACGCGCGTGTCGAGAGTGCTCCAGGTGATGGAATTGCCCAAAAATCGCAGCGCGGTGCGATCGGGAATCATCTGCGCATGCCTGGCGATCTGATTGTTCCAGTTGGTGCGGCGTGAACGCTGCGCCTCGGAGACTGCATCGGTGGAGGCCATCGATGGGTTCCTCTCATGCGTGGGTGATTGTGTGACTCAGGCTACAGTGAGCCGTCGATGTGCACAGGGGTTTTGTTAACGAAAATTCGCAGGATTACTTGTACTGCGGTGCGCGCTTCTGAAGCATCGCCGTCGCGCCTTCTTTGAAATCGTCACCGGTGAGAAGTTCTGCCTGCCCGATATTTTCGAGCTCCAACGCGGCGTCGAGGCGATCCAACGTAGCCGCATTGAGCGCTCTTTTGGTGAGTTCGAGGGCACGGCGGGGAGCCTTGGACGTTCGATCGGCGATCGACTGGATGTGTGTGGCGAAATCTTCGTCGGAGACGGTGCGGGACACGAGCCCGAAACGCTCTGCGTCGTCGGCGGAGACCCGCTCGCCCAGCAATGCCATCTCGGCCGCGCGGGCCCGTCCGATCGCTGCCGGTACCAGCGCACTGGCGCCGCCGTCGGGCATCAGGCCGATGTTGACGAACGAGAGGAGGAAGTACGCGCTCGATGCTGCGTACGTCAGATCCGCAGCCAGAGCGATGGACACTCCGACGCCGGCGGCGGGGCCGTTGACCGCGGCGATCACCGGGACCGGGGCGCTGGTGACGGCGCGAATCAGCGAAGTCGCCGCATCCATGACGACCTTCGGGTCTGCGGGGTTGACCGCAGCTGCGGCGAGGTCGGCGCCGGTGCAGAATGCTCGACCGGAGCCGGTGATGACGATGGTACGAACTGCCGGGTCTGCGCCGCCGTCTCGGACGGCGGCGGCGAAAGCGCTCATCGTGGGCAGGTCGATCGCGTTCATCCGCTTGGGGCGGTCGAAAGTCAATCGCAGTACACCGTCGGTGATCTCGGAGCGGAAGCCCGTCTCGGCGGTGGCGGTCATGCCGCACTCACCGCGGTGACGAATCCGGAAAGCCGTGAGGTGATGATGTGTTCGGCCTCCGAGACCATGCGGTCGATCATGTCGGAAACCGTCGGGATGTCGTTGATCAGGCCTTGACTCTGGCCGGCCGACCAGATGCCCGCGTCGAGATCGCCGTCTTCGAAGACCTTGCGTCCGCGCGCTCCGGCGACCAGATGCTGAATGTCACTGAACTGTGCGCCGCCGCGCGCCTCGATGTCGACGACTTCGGCACTGATCGCATTCGCGGCCACGCGTGCGGTGTTGTGGAGGGTCCGGAAGATCAGCTTGGTGTCGCGTTCGGTGTTGGCGACAATCTGTTCTTTGACCGATTGCGCTACAGGGGATTCCACGGTACACATGAATCGAGTTCCCATGTTGACGCCGTCCGCGCCCAGCGCGAGGGCCGCGACGAGTCCACGAGAATCTGCGATTCCGCCCGAGGCGATCACGGGAATCGTGAGTTGCTGCGTGGCAGCCGGAATCAGAATCAGCCCCGGTATGTCGTCCTCGCCGGGGTGCCCGGCGCATTCGAATCCGTCGATGCTGACGGCGTCGACGCCCAGTCTCTCGGCCTTGACCGCGTGACGAACTGCAGTGCACTTGTGGATCACCTTCACACCCGCGTCCTTGAAATGCGGAAGGTGATCGATCGGATTCGAACCGGCCGTCTCGACGATCTTGATTCCGGATTCGATGATCGCCTGGCGATATTCGGCGTACGGCGGTGGCGTGATCGACGGCAGAATAGTGAGATTGACACCGAAGGGCTTGTCCGTGAGATCGCGAGTGCGAGCAATTTCCTTGACGAGGTCTTCCGGTGTGGGCTGGGTGAGACCCGTCAGGAACCCGAGGGCACCGGAATTTGCCGTGGCCGCAACAAGTTCTGCGCGCCCTACCCACATCATGCCGCCCTGCACGATGGGGTGGTCTACGCCGAACACTTCGGTGAAGCGAGTGCGAATCATGTGCTCACAACTACTTTCTTACGGTCGGTCAATCGGCATCGAACCCTGTTGTGGGCAAGGAAAAACTCCGTGCCACGAGGAACGAGCCCGCTAGCGGACTACGTGCAAGACTGTGCGAATCGTCACTAACATAACACCGGTGTGAGAGCGGGTGTCAAGACTCTTTTTCCGGAATCCGTCCGGCGCGACAGCTGCGTTGTAGGGTTTCGGGTGAAGCTGTACCGGGCGCGAATTGCGACCTTCGTGACGGTTAACATGATTCGTTCGGACTCACGCCTGTAGAAGTGCGGTGCAGCGGACGAAGGCAGTGCAAGAGAAAGCAACGGAAGTGGAGGGTCAGGTGCCCGGACAGACACGCGTCTCCGTGCGTGGCAGCGACCCTGCACCACGGACGCGTCCGAAGAATCGGAAGGCGCAAATTGCGGCCGCTGCTGCGGAAGCGTTCAGCGAACGTGGCTACCACGCGGTGGGTATCGACGAGATCGCAGCGAAGGTCGGAATCTCCGGGCCCGCCCTCTATCGTCATTTCCCTACGAAATACGCGCTGTTCGTCTACACCGTGAACAACCTGACTCAGGCGTTGTTGGATGCCAGCGATCCCGCGGTACACGGAAACGACGATCCACGCGAGCAGTTGAACTCCACGATGGTGGGCGTCATTCGCGCGACGATCGAGAATCGGCGTAGGGGAGGTCTCTACCGATGGGAGGGGCGCTACCTGGTCGACGAGGATCGTGAGCAGTTGCGGGTGGGAATGCGCACGCTCAATCTTCGGATTGCCGAGCCGCTGGCCGCAGTTCGCCCGGAACTCGACCCGGCGGACGTGGAGCTCATCGCACCCGCTGTGCTCAGCGTGATCGCCAGTATCACCGGGCATCGATCAGCGTTGTCCGCCAAGCAGATCGAAGCGCTGATCCTTGCAGCATGCTGGTCCGTCGTCGGTGTCGAACTGCCGGTCGGTGTGGAAGGCGGCGCGGGGGCGGCGGCGTCCGAACGCAAAACCGGCCTCGTGCGGACGTCGAAACGTGAAGTGCTGCTTCAGGAAGCAGTCCTGCTGTTCTATCAGCGCGGGTATCACGACGTGAGCATCGAGGAGATCGGCGCCGCGGCGGGTATCAACGCGTCGAGTGTGTATCGGCACTTCGCGAGCAAGGCCGACCTACTGGCTGCGGCCTTCCACCGAGCGTCCGATCGTCTGACGATGACGTTGGGTTCGGCGTTGGCGGAATCCGAGACTCCTCTCGCAGCCGTCGAGACGTTGGCGAAGATGTACGTCGAGGTTTCGTTCGGAACCAGTGAACTGTTGGCCGTGTACTTTGCCGAGATCGGCAGCTTGCCGGATCGATCACGGACCGAGTTGCGCAACATTCAGCGTTTGAACGTCGAGGAATGGGCGCACCTGTGCGTCGAGGCACGGCCGGAGTTGACGATCGTCCAAGCGCGTTTCCTCGTCCACGCGGCGCTCGGGCTTGTCTTCGACATTGGCAGAATCGTGCACTTTTCCTCGGAGAACTCCGCACAGGCCCGCGTCGAGAAACTGCTGTCCGCGACGCTCCTCGGGTAGTCCCGTCCGAAACAGTAGGTGTGACGTCACGTATCGCGGGTAGGTTCGTGATCGCAAGGCGTTCACCGAATCATGTGAAGACGGAAGTAGGGACAGCAATGCCAACTCGTACCGCACGCACCGCCTGGAACGGCACCCTCGAGGCCGGATCGGGGCAGGTGGAACTCACCAGCTCGGGCGTCGCGACCTTCGACGTGTCGTTCCCCAAGCGCGCAGCTGAGGAGGCCGGCGGAACCACCAGCCCCGAGGAGCTCATCGCCGCAGCACATTCCTCCTGCTACGCGATGCAGTTGTCGGCCCTGATCGCCGAGGCCGGCGGAACCCCGCAGAGCCTGGACATCACCGCGGACGTGTCGCTCGGACCCGACACGGTCGGCTTCAAGCTCACCGGAATCAAGCTCACCGTTCGCGCCGAGGTCGACGGCCTCGACGCCGACGGCTTCGCCGAGGTCGCCCAGGCGGCCAAGGAAACCTGCCCGGTCAGCAAGGCACTGACCGGCGTCGACATCACGTTGGATGCGGCCCTGGACTGATCAACTCGTGCTCGGGCGCCCCCTCCGGCGCCCGAGTGCGGTTGTGTGTGATGACCAGGTAGCTCGCGAACAGTATCGGGAGCACCCACAGGTCCGAGGGATCGCGATAGACCAGGATCGGCAAGAGATCTCCGCGAAATCCTCCTGCGGTCAGGCGGAGAAACCCGATCACCCACTCGTACGCGTCACCGATCGGCGGGACCACCTTCACCGCGGCGAAGCCGATACCCGTGACCGCGATGGACCAGGCGATCGCTGCTCGCCCCACCAGGTTTCGCCTGAGCACCTCGAAAACCGAGAGCAGAAGCAGGGGAAACAGGAACACGCCGGCGACGTCGGACAGCTTGCCCGTCACCATGTTCCCGAAGGCGCCTTTGAGTGCGTGGTCGTTGATCAGAATGATCGCCACCGAAACCAGCGCCCACGGACTCAGCAGCAGATCGCCCGGACGGTTCACGACAGGTTGATCGTTGCCGAGCCGGACGAGAACAGATCGCACTTGAACTGAAGGCGCAGGCCGGTTGCGGCCTCGGGGACCTCGTAGGCCAGTTCGCCTCGCTTGGCAGCGCCCGGCGCAAGTTCTCCGTCGACACTCGACGTGCTGCTGTCGGTGAACGTGATGTTGTACGACTTGTTCGCCGAGTCCTGCAATTCGAAGCACATCATCGACGAGACAGTCGACGGCTTGTCACTGTTGTTGGTGACCTCGGTGTCGACCACCACGTAACAGTTTCCGGGATCAGCGGTGATGAACTGATTGGTCGAGACGTAAGGATCGACGACGCCGTGTACCTGTACGCGCCAGTCGCCCAGCTCGACGACGTCACCGATGCCGAAGGCAGCCGCAGGAGCGGTGGACGAACCGTTGTCGTCGACCTTCTTCGCTTCGTCTGTTTCGCCCGAGGCGATGGTTGCGAACAAGGCTGCGCCGACGGCGAGGAGGACGAGGGGAGTGCGGAGTGATCGCATGATGTGCGCCTTTCGAGAGTTGGTATGGCACAAGTCAACGATGCGAAGACTGCTCACCGCTTCAGCCGAAAGATCGGTCCGCCTCATCCTTTCGGTCGGAACCTGGCGGTTCGTCCACCCGTTCGGCTGATTCGAGGCGTCGGTGGCGGTCGATACGCTTGCTCGGTGATCACCACCCAAGGAACTGTTGTGCGACGGCGCGTATGGACCACCACCGCCGTCGCGTTCAGCCTTTTCTGTTCCTTCATGACGGTGGGCATCGCCGGTTCGTCGGGAAACATGCCACCGGTGCTGGTCGGGATCGGGTTCGTCCTGGGCGTGGCGGGCGGGGTATCGCTCGTCTGGCGCCATCAACATCCTTGGATGGTTCTGGCGATCACGCTGGTCGGGCCGCTGTTCTTTCCCACTGATGCAACGGCGGCGCTCATCGCGTTGTTCGCCGTTGCCAGGATCGCACGTGGGCCTCGGCTTGCTGCCGCTGCGGCAGCTGTCTTCGTCGTGTGCGGAATTTCGTTGACCTACGACGCTTTTCGAAATCGTGAGTACTCCGTTCTCACGATGGGCACCATGAAACCCAAGGACGGTTCGGCAGTCGTTCAATACGACGTCGCCATCTGGATCCCGTGGCTCGTCGCGGCCGTCATGGTCGGCATCGTCGTGGCGCTCTCTCTCCTGATCCGGACCAGGACCGAACTCGTCGAGGCCGAGCACGTACGGGATCTGGCCACCGAGAAAACCGACGTGATGCGCGACGAGATGATTCGCACCGAGGAACGAACGCGGATCGCTCGCGACATGCACGACACGATCGCCGCCAGCTTGAGCCGGATTTCGTTGTTCGCCGGCGGGCTGCAGGTGAGCGCGGCAGACAATCCCGAGAAGGTCGTCAACACGGCTGCGATGATCAGAACGACCGCGCACGAGGCTTTGGACGAATTGAAGGGAATCGTCGGAGTGCTCAGAGGAAATGGTGATCGTCGCGAACACGGTGGGCATCAAGGGATCGACGCGATCGGAGATCTGGTCAACAGTGCCCGCGCCGCCGGCATTCACTGCCGTCTCGAATCCGAGTTGCTCCCGGGTGACGTCGGAATGTTGGCGGGGCATGTCTGCTATCGCGTCGTGCAGGAGTCACTGACCAATGTCCAGAAATACGCGAGCGACCAGATGCTCGTCATTTCGGTGACCGGGTCGCCGCACGACGGAATCCGCATCCTCGCACGCAACAAGCTCAGCGAGCTTGCACCTATGACGTCGATCGGTTCGCGATCAGGTCTACGCGGACTGGCCGAACAGGCGCGAGAGATCGGCGGCAAGGTCGAGGCCGGTGCGTTGGGGGACGATTTCCTCGTCAGTTGCTGGGTGCCCTGGTCGTCGTAGCCCGCCCACCCTCTCACTGTCGGGGGCTCTGGGTAATCTGAGCGCACTATGGACGCTGACTCGCGCATCACAGTTTTGATCGTCGACAACGACGCCTGGGTTCGGCGCGGAATGAAGGACATCCTGGAAGCAGCGCCGGACATCGTGGTGGTTGCCGAGGCAGAAGACGGCGATCAGGTCGCAGCCAAGGTCACGCGTTTTCGTCCGCACGTTGTGTTGATGGATCTGAAGATGGCGCGGGTCGGCGGCCTGGAGGCCACCCGAGAATTGATGACCATGAGCAATCCGCCGAAGGTCATTGCGATGACAGCCTTCGACGTCGACGACATGGTCGTGCAGGCCGTCGAGGCGGGCGCGCACAGTTTCCTGAGCAAGGACGCGGCTCCACAGGCGTTCCAGCAGGCAGTACGAGTGGTGGCGTCCGACCACTCGTTGTTCAGCTGCGATTCTCTGCGCGCCATCGTGGCCTCGACGCCGCGTCGGCAAGCCCCCGATCAGACTCCCCTCGCGTCGCTCACCGAACGCGAGCGTGAAGTGCTGGCAATCCTGGCGACGGGCGCGGCCAACAGCGTCATCGCGGAGCGGCTGTACCTCGGTGAGACCACCGTCAAGACGCACATCTCTTCACTGTTCGCCAAGCTCGGCGTGCCCAACCGGGTGGGTGCGTCGTTGATCGCGTTCCGGTGTGGCCTGGTCACGTGACTCGGGACTAATCCCGCCCCTGTTCGTTGTTGCACCTTCGGTGACTGATCAAATCGTGATTGACCAAGACGTGACCATCGAAGTGTGGTCGGACGTCGCTTGTCCGTGGTGCTACATCGGAAAGACCAGGTTCCTTTCGGCTCTGGATCGTTTCGAGAACAAGGACCGCGTCAACGTCATCTGGCGCTCGTACCAGCTCGCTCCGGAGACCCCGGTGGGCGCGGGCCGTACCGAACTCGACGCGTTGGTCGAGATGAAGGGGATGGCGCCTGATCAGGTACGTCAGATGTTCGCCCATGTCAGTGCGACGGCAGCCGAGGTCGGGTTGACCTTGGACTTCGACACCGTGATCGCCGCCAATACCTTTGATGCGCACAGGTTGCTGCATCTCGCGGGTGAGCGGCAGAACGAACTCCTCGAAGCGCTGTTCAAGGCTCACTTCAGCGACGGCAAGGTGATCGACGACCGTGAGGTGTTGGTCGAGCTGGCCGTGAGCGTCGGTCTCGATGCCGATGTGGTGCGCGAGCAGCTGGGCTCCGATGCCGCCGCCGAGGCCGTGCGCGAGGATCTGTCCATGGCCCGCCAACTCCAGGTCAGTGGTGTTCCGTTCTTCGTTGCCAACCGTGCGGTCGCAGTGTCGGGCGCTCAGCCCGAAGAGGTGTTTCTGCAGTTGCTTACTCAGGCCTCCGAACCGGCCTGAGTAAGGCGAGCGGCACGTACTGCCGGCGCGTTCGAGAACGGCAACAGATGCGCGCCGTCCACGGGGCAGGACAACGTCACGTGCGCTGCATCGACGAACCGGTACGGCTGCGCTGCAACAACTCCGGCAAGGTTCTTTCGCAGACGTGACATCTCGGCCCGCGCAGTCACCGTGCGGGCCGGGTCACCGAACAGGTCTTGCGCCAACCGAGATGCAGTCAGTCCTCGTCTTTCCGATCCGAGGAGGAACAGAATCTCGGCGTGGCGCTGGGTCGGGGAGTACGCCCATTCGCCGAACCCGGATGTGACGGTCACCGACATGTTCTCGGAATCGCGCAGATCGATATGCACCGTGGGAGCGGTGATTTTCTCGCCGGTGGTGATCGGACGAACCAGCCACCCGCCGGGGAGCGGATCCAGTTCGCACAGGCCCAGAGCCGGAAACCACGTTCTGCCGGGAGCCAAAGCTGCGGGAAGCAGCACGCGCGAGCGATGGGGGAGTGCGTCGACCGCTGCGACCCATCCATGAGTATCGATCACCAATGCGGGTGACCCGCTACGGGCAAGCATCGGCCCTGCAACAGAACGTAATTGATCGAGATTGTCCCTGTGCTTGTCCCGCAGGTGTGATTGGGCGAGGCGTGCGACGGCGTCGACCAGAGCGAGCGTCGTGGGATGGACGGTCTTCGCCGGACCACTGATGTCCACCACGCCGATGACACGGTCGTCCCGCGGATCGCGGATGGGTGCCCCCGCACATGTCCACGGATGGTGGCTACGCGCATAGTGTTCCGCCGAGAAGATCTGCACCGCCTGTCGTGACACCAATGCCGTTCCGATGGCGTTGGTACCGACGCTGTCCTCGGCCCAGTTCGCCCCTTCGACAAAACCCAGACGCGCAGCCTGGTCGAGTACGCGATGGGAACCGCTGCGCCACAGCACAGTTCCGCGAAGGTCCGCTACGACCATGATGTTCTCACCGCTTGCGGTGACCGATTCGAGTCCACGCGTGACGTCGTCGAGCACGTCGTACAGTCCGGACTCACGACGACGGAGATCGAGTTCGGCAACGTCCATCGACGGTTCGACCCGGTTGTGCTCGGGGTCGATACCGAGTTCGCGCAGGCGCTGCCACGATTGGCGCACCACGTCCCTGGGTCGGGCCGGTGCGCGGTCTCCGGCCATCGTCGCGTCGTACACCGCGGCGAGGGTCCTCGCGTAGTCGCGAGGATCCTCGCCGGGTGGCATCGCGGGTTCGGGCAACCGCCTTTTCTGCGAGGGCACCGTTTTCGGCGAAGGCACCGTTCTCAGTGACGACACTTCGGTCAGCGGTAGACGAGACCGCCGTCGATGAGACCGGCCTGCCCGGTCATGTAGTCGGAATCGGGCCCGGCGAGGTACGAGACGAAACCGGCTACATCGTCGGGGGTTTCAGCTCGACCCAGCGCAATTCCGCCGACGAACTTCTCGTAGGTGGCGCCCTCCGGCGCACCGGTCAGTTCGGCGAACCTCTTGTCGATCGTCACCCACATGTCGGTTCCCACGACGCCGGGGCAGTACGCGTTGACGGTGATTCCGTCGGACGCGTATTCCTTGGCTGCGGCCTGAGTGAGGGCCCTGACCGCGAATTTCGTGGCGCTGTAGACGCCGAGCATGGCGAATCCGTCGTGGCCGGCGATGGACGAGGCGTTGATGATCTTTCCGCGTTGTCCCAGCGCTTGGAACTTTGCTGCTGCAGCTTGAATTCCCCACAGCACACCGTCGACGTTGACGCTCCAGATCTTGGAGACCTCTTCCGGCGTCGCGTCGGAGATCGGGCCGACGAGAGCGATTCCCGCGTTGTTGACGATGACGTCGAATCCGCCCAATTCCTTGTGTGCGTGTTCGACAGCGGCGTTCACCTGTGCTCGATCGCTGACGTCGGCGACAAACGTGGTCGCCTGACGCCCGATCTGTCGAATCTCGTCGGCAACCGCATCCAGCTTGGTCTGATCGAGGTCGACCAGTGCGATGTCGGCGCCGTCGTGGGCGAGGCGGAGAGCGATTCCGCGTCCGATTCCTTGGCCGGCGCCGGTGACCAGAACTACCTTGCCCGTGATGCTCATGCAGTTTCTCCTCGTTGGTAGTGAAACGGTTAGCCGTGAACCGGTGAGTGATTTGTATGTGACGACGACCACAATGCGGAAGGGTTGCACGGTGTTGCAATTCCGAAGAATCGGACTGCGATTGCAACCCTCGGCAACCCTCCCGGTGCCCCGCGCGACAGCTTCATAGTTGCGCGACCACTTCGCGAATCATCTTGCGAGACAATCTGGGAGAGGGAACATGACCGCTACAGTCGACACACCCACAGAACCGGCGACGCCGAACCGGCCACCGTCACGCCGCTGGATCGGGTTCGGGATCACCAATCTTGTGATCGTTCTCGTGCTGGCCGTGGCGAGTTGGTACCTTCTGGCAGATCCGACCACCAGCCCGTGGAATTTCTATCCTTTGCCGTTCAACGCGGCGCTTTTCTGGGCGATCCTGTTTGTGGTGTTCATCGGCTTCAACTGCGAGTTCGCCGGCTTCGATCGACTCCCGCAGCCGGCGAAGGGGCTGGCGATCATGGTCGCGACCGCGGTCTTCGCCGTCGTGGTGACGTGGCTCCTGGCACACGGTTTGGGGAGCTTGTACCCGGATTTCGCGGCCGATCGTGAGGGCGGTCTCGGTTATTTCGCGGGTGCGCTGTTCGTGCTCTTCGGATTCGGGACCTGGGTGATGGTGGTCCTGAACTGGCAGCACTGGCCGTGGACTTCCCTCGGGATGAAGCAACCGCTGGTGGGGTTGTGTGAGATCGCGTTTGTCGCCGTCCCGACGCTGGCGCTGTACTTCGTGTTCGGCCTGCCGTCCGTGTCGCTTTCCGCCACGGATCCGTTGATGACCGTCGACACCGTGCTCGGTTGGTTCTACTGCGTCGTGGTGGTCGTGATCCTGACCGGTCAGACGCTCGACAACTGGCCGTGGCGACTGTTCGGCGGTGGTGGAAAGACGGCGCTCGCAGCCACGATCGGTAACTTCGCCGCGGGAACCGGCTTGTACTTCGTGGCACTTCCGGTCGTGAAGGCACTGGTGGGAAGCGATGCTGTTGCCGAGTTGGGTGGCGTGGTCCATCAGTTCCCGGCGCAGCTCGGTGTGTGCTGGGCGTTCTGGATGATCTTCTGGGCCAACGCCTTCGGCAACAAGCCGACGGGTTTTGCGGACGGGGTCAACCTCGCGATCCGCGCGCTGCTCACGTTTGTGCTCGCGGTGGTGACCTTCCTGTTCTATTACCGCTTTGCGGCAGAGCACATTCTTCACGAGCCGGCAGTCGTCGACGGATTACACGGTAACGCACTGGGTTTCGTGGACTGGGCTGTGCTGTGGACGCTGTTCTACGTCGTGGGATTTCAGTCGCTGGGACTCGGCAAGTTGAAACCTGCCGAGGGGTGACACGGTTGCCCGCACGACGGTGCGGGCAACCGGTATCGGTCAGTCGCTTGCAGCGGAGATCGACTCGACGGGTGTTTTGCTGCGGGAAGACATCTTTCGGACGGGATCGACAGCGCGATCGCTGCGGCGAGCAGGGCGAACCCGCATCCGATCAACAGACTGGTGCGGAAGCCGGCTTCCGACGGCAGGATATGGCCATCGGCCTGGATGGTCATCTGTGCGAGAACGACGCCGATGACGGCGGCGCACACAGACGTGCCGATCGAGCGCATCAAGGAGTTGAAGCTGTTGGCAGCAGCAGTGGCGGACGGCGGGACCGCGCCCATGATGAGGGCGGGCATGGAACCGTACGCGAGACTGATGCCGGCGTTGGCGATGCAGGCGACGATCAGCAGCCCCCACGTCGAGCCCATCAGCAGCATCGAAGATCCGTAACCGAGAGCGAGGACGAGCGCGCCTGTGATGAGTGTGAACTTGGGCCCGCGCAGTGCGGTGAGGCGTGCGCCGAGTGGAGAGACCGCCATCATCACGAATCCGGGTGGCGCCATCCACAGGCCCATCGCCAACATCGACTGTCCCATGCCGTAACCGGTGGACTCCGGTAGTTGTAGCAGTTGCGGGATGATCAAGAACTGGGTGTACATCGCGAATCCAGTTGCGATGGAAGCGATATTGGTCAGCAACACCTGCGGCTTCGCCGTCACACGTAGGTCCACGAGCGGGTCGTCGGTGCGTCGTTCGAACCAGACCCAGCCGAGAAGAACGATGATCGTGGTCGCGAACAAGCTCACGGTGGTGCCGCTTGTCCATCCCCAGCTGCCGCCTTTCGATACGGCCAGCAGGAGTGAGATCAGGCCGGCTCCGAGCCCGATCGCGCCGATCAGGTCGAACCGTCCGCCGACCTTGTGTACCGGTGTCGCCGGGACGAAGAACCAGGTCAGGATCAGTATCAGCACACTGAGCGCCGCTGATCCCCAGAAGAGTGCCCGCCAGCTGGCGTTCTGAGCTACTGCCGCGGCGATCGGCAGGCCGAGTGCGCTGCCGATTCCCATGGATGAACTCATCAGAGCGATTGCAGAATTGAGTCTCTCCGGCGGAAGCAGATCGCGTAGTGCGCTGACGCCGAGTGGGATCAGGCTGACGCAGATGCCCTGCAATCCGCGTCCGATCACCATCGGAATCAGAGAACTGGCAGTTGCGCAGATGACCGATCCGACTATGAGCGGGATCGTGCAGATCAGAATCAGCCGCCGCTTGCCGTACAGATCCCCGAGACGCCCGGCTATCGGTGTAGCGACGGCGCCCGCCAGGAGCGTCGCAGTGACGACCCACGACGCGTTCGAGGCGGTCGTGTTCAGAAGTGTGGGTAGTTCCGCGATCAGTGGGACGACAAGCGTTTGCATGAGTGCGGCGAGGATGCCGATGAACGCCAGTACGCCGACAAGTCCGCCAGGTCGTACGGCGGGGGCCGTCCGCTCGGCAATAGCGCCTGCTCGTGCCATGCGCGTCTCCTTTGCATATCGCGGGTGGTTCCGGATGCGAAGGGCTGCGCATCGTCGAAGGCGGTTTGAATCGTACATATCGTTGCATTATTCAACTAGTTTTGTGATCGAGGGATTGGTCACAGTGGGGCGGATTGCAACAGGCTGCAACGCTTGTGACCCGGGCCACTGATGCGATGTGCTGTGTGTCACATTCACAAACAAGGAGAAGTGATGACGCAAACCATCGATTCCGCAGTCGCCCACGAGGTGAAGCTGACGGCGGTGACACCGCAGGAGCGCGTCGATGCCTGGCTGGCGGATTTCGAGTCGGCACTTGCCGCTCGTGACATCGAGCGTGTTGCAGGCAAATTCGCACTCGACAGTTTCTGGCGAGACTTGGTGTCGTTCACTTGGAACATCAAGACCGTCGAAGGTCGCGAGCAGATCGCCGACATGCTCTCCGCACGACTCGACGACACCGATCCTTCGGGGTTCCGGACCACCGAGACGCCCGACGAGGCCGACGGCGTCACGTCGGCCTGGATCGAATTCGAGACTGCCACCGGGCGTGCGCACGGGCACCTTCGTCTGAAGGGCGATGAAGGTTGGACTCTGCTGACGTCATTGCAGGAACTCAAGGGCCACGAGGAGGGCAAGGGCACTCGCCGCCCGCGCGGCGCCAAGCACGGTGCAGACCCGAATCGCGTCACGTGGGCCGAGCAGAAGGAGATCGAGGACCGCGAACTCGGTTACACCACACAGCCTTACGTCGTGATCGTCGGCGGTGGGCAGGGCGGAATCGCGCTCGGTGCCCGGATGCGTCAGCTCGGAGTGCCGGCCATCGTGATCGACAGCCACGAGCGACCCGGCGACCAGTGGCGCGGACGCTACAAGTCCCTGTGCCTGCACGATCCGGTGTGGTACGACCACCTGCCTTACATGCCGTTCCCCGACAACTGGCCGGTGTTCGCGCCCAAGGACAAGATCGGCGACTGGCTCGAGATGTACACCAAGGTCATGGAGGTGCCGTACTGGAGTTCCACGACCTGCACCTCGGCGTCGTTCGACGAGAAGACCCAGGAATGGACCGTCGAGGTCGACCGCAACGGCGAGAAGCTGACCTTGCGTCCCAAGCAGTTGGTGATGGCGACGGGTATGTCCGGCAAGGCCAACGTCCCGACGTTCCCCGGGCAGGACAAGTTCCTCGGCGATCAGCACCACTCGAGCAAGCACCCCGGCCCGGATCAGTATGTCGGCAAGAAGGTTGTGGTCATCGGGGCCAACAATTCCTCGCACGACATCTGCGGCGCTCTGTGGGAAAACGGCATCGACGTCACGATGGTGCAGCGCAGCTCGACGCACATCGTGAAATCGGATTCGCTGATGGATCTGGGCCTGGGCGATCTGTATTCGGAGCGTGCGCTTGCCGCCGGCATGACGACGCACAAGGCCGACCTCACGTTCGGTTCGCTGCCGTACCGGATCATGCACGAGTTCCAGATCCCGGTGTACGACGCAATCCGTGAGCGCGACAAGGACTTCTACGATCGCCTCGAGAAGGCCGGTTTCGAGCACGACTGGGGCGACGACGGTTCGGGTCTGTTCATGAAGTACCTACGCCGCGGATCGGGTTACTACATCGACGTCGGTGCCGCCGAACTGGTCGCCAACGGAGACATCAAGCTCGCGCACGGCAACATTCGTGAACTGACCGAGAACAGCGTCATCCTCGAAGACGGTACGGAACTGCCGGCCGACGTGGTGGTCTACGCGACCGGCTACGGCTCGATGAACGGTTGGGTGGCCGATCTGATCGGACAGGACACCGCGGACAAGGTCGGCAAGGTGTGGGGCCTGGGCTCGAACACGACCAAGGACCCGGGACCCTGGGAGGGCGAGCAGCGCAACATGTGGAAGCCCACGCAGCAGGAGGCGCTCTGGTTCCACGGCGGCAATCTGCATCAGTCGCGGCACTACTCGCTGTACCTCGCGCTGCAGTTGAAGGCGCGCTACGAGGGTATTCCGACGCCGGTGTACGGGCTTCAGGAAGTGCATCACCTGAGCTGAAACGAGAACTGCTGTGCGCCTTTATTAACCGCGGGCGGTTAATAAAGGCGCACAGCAGGTTCAGCGAAGGGCGTACTTCTTCGCCACGTCGGCGTTCTTGGTCGCGCGCTCGGTGAGGAAGGCAAATGCCAATCCGAGTACGAGCCACAGCGTCGCCTGTGTAGCGAGCGAGGAAAGCCGGAACTCCCACAGCAGAGTTGCCGGGAAATCTTCACCCACCTCGTTGATGCCGGGAAGCGAGACGTAACCGATCGCGACGATCACCAGGAACGCGGCCACCGGAGCAGCGATGCGCACACTGAGGAACTCGTGTCCGGAAACTGCCTTTGCTGCCGCTGCCGCTGCGGTGACGGACAGCAGTCCGAGAATCACGGCGGCCAGCCACAGCAGTGTGCGCTGATTGATGGTGTCCGGATCTCCGACGGCAGGCGGATTGGCCGGGTACTTGAAGAACGGCACGGCCTCGATGGCCAGCCAACCGCCGACGGCGAGGGTGATCGCCAACAACGGTCCGGACATCCCGGTGAGTCGTCGCGCGTAATTCGCGACGACCGAGAAGATCGCGCCGAGTGCCAGTCCGGCCAGCGCTGTGGCCAGGAACAACCCGGCGCGCTGCCCGTCGCGGCTCACCAGTGGTTCTTCTTCGTCCCCGTGTGAATGCCCAGCGGCTTCGCCGGCAGCCTCACCGGTGGCGCTGTTGGCTTCTTCGATCGCAATGGCAGCATTGACGTGCGGTTCACCCAGCACGAACGCAACTCCGCCGGCAAGGATGCCCGCGATCAAACCAGCCAACAAACCACGAATGAGAAGCTTCGTGAAATTGTCGACTAGTGGCACGGCAGGCCCATCAAGTGGCGACCGTCGTGCATCAGTTCATGCATGTACATACCGGTGCGAGAGATAGCGCCCTGGTCGAATCCGACCAGGTAGAGAGCGAGCATCGCGAACAGCACTACTGCAGCGGCAAGGAAAGCCAGACGAGTCGAGTCGATCGACGTATCGGGAGAATAGGCGAGAGCCATCGAAGCCTCCTGGGATTTTCGCGTCCCCTAGGTCCATGCGATGGCCGAAGTGTCTGGCTGTCGAAATGGTCGTGCCGAAAAGACACTTCACCTCGAATTACAGTGGCGCGACCGCTCCGGGCTTTCACCGGATTCCTGTCGGACCATCGCGTTTACATGCGAACTTTTGCACTACTGCCCGCACCGTGTCAACGCGTGAAGCCGAGTTGAGCAGGGATTGCGCCCGTCGCGGCGAGCGCAATCCACGAAATCAGCTCTTGGCGGCTACGTCCAGGACAACTTCGAATTCCAGCAACGACGCACCCGAAGCGACAGGCTTCGCGCGCTCACCGGAGTGTGCTTCGCGGGCAGGGCCGTCACGCCAATCGGCGAATGCCTGCTCGGACTCCCACTGCGTCACCACGAAGTAGCGGCTCTCACCTGCGGTGGGGCGGAGGAGTTGGAATCCGAGGAAGCCCGGTGAGTTCTCGACTGCATGAGCGCGTGCTGCGAAGCGCTTCTCCAGTTCGGGGCCGGCTCCCTCGGGGACCTCGATTGCATTGATCTTCACGACTGCCATGCAAGCGACATTACCCGCGTACCTTCACCGCGTACCGTGACACTCGTGTTGCATGACGAAGGTGGAACGGGACAACCGATTCTGTTGTTGCACGGCCTCATGGGCAGCTCACGAACGTGGCGTCGCCACGTGCCGTGGATCCGCGAGTTCGGCCACGTCTACACCTTCGACGCCGCCGGTCACGGCAGGCCTGCGCCTGCTGAACTGACCACCGAGGCATTCGTCGAGGACCTGGCGTCTGCTGTTGCTTCCGTCGACGGTCCGATGATCGTGATCGGGCATTCGATGGGGGCGCTGCACGCCTGGTGCTTCGCCGCCGCGCACCCCGACAAGGTCGGTGCCCTCGTCCTCGAAGACATGGCTCCCGATTTTCGCGGACGCACCGCGGCGGATTGGGCTCAGATGATCTCGGCGTGGCCGCAGCCGTTCGCTTCCGAGGACGCGATGAAGGAATTCTTCGGCCCCGTCGCCGGCCAGTACTTTCTCGACTCTTTCGACCGCCGCGACGACGGGTGGTACCTGCACGGCGAGGTGTCGACCTTTCGTGACATCTCGGAGGAGTGGGGTACGCGGCATTTCTGGGATCAGTGGAAGGCGATCGAGGTGCCGGCCTTGCTCATCGAGGGGGAGTTCACCATCACCCCGGAAGGACAGATGCGTGAGATGGCCGAGAGGCCGGAAACCCGGTACGTACGTATTGCCGATGCAGGTCACCTGGTCCACGACGATCAACCGCAGCGTTACCGTGACGTGGTGACGGAGTTCCTTCAGACAGTGAGTTGACTGCGGATCGACGCGCCCACCTGCTCCAGTTCGACGGCTCTTCTGGCCAGAAGTCCGGCAGCGAACTTAGCCTTGTCGCCGCGATGGCGTGGGACGACGTGCAGGTGCGAGTGGAACACGGTTTGGCCCGCGGCGCGACCGTCGTTGACCAGAAAGTTGACTCCGTCAGCGGCGCTGTCGCAGCGGCGAAGGGCTCCGGCGATGAGCGTCCCGACGCGGAACATCTCAGCGCCCTCGTTGCTTTCGAGAGCATCGAGGTTTTCTGCATGGCGTTTGGGAACCACCAGAGTGTGTCCCCGACTCACCGGTCGGGCATCGAGGAATGCGAGAGTCGTCTCGCTTTCGTGAACGAGAATTGCCGGCTCGGTCAGTGCGACGATCTTGCAGAAGACGCAGGTATCGGTGCTCATGCCTACAGAATGTAGTCCGAATCAGTTCCGAACCGGGACTACAGCAAGCGCAGCTGACGTGCCTTCGTGATCGCTTCGTTTCGATTGTGCGCGTCGAGCTTCTTGTAGAGGGTGCGTAGTTGAGTCTTGACGGTGTTGACGGACACGTACAGTTTGTCCGCCATCGCGGCCGACCCCATTCCCAGTGCCAGGAGTGAGAGGACCTTCTGTTCGCGTTCGGTGAGCTCGACGATGCGAACGATCTCCGGAAAGGATTCAGCAGGACGCTTTTTCGCGAACTCGGCGAGTGCGGGCGAATTCGTTTTCGCCATCGATTCGAGCTTCTCGACATCAGCCGATGCGATGGTCGCGAACGAACGCAGAAGTCCGGTCTGATCCGCGATACTGCACGCTCTGGACCATTCCTGCGCCGCGAGGCGCGGTTCACCCAACTCGGAGTGTGCAACCGCTTGCACCAGAAGCGATTCCATCTGTGCTCGCGGATACGACTCGCCGGACCAGTCGAACTGGTGACACAGGGCGACCGCGGCTTCGTTCTGGCCGATCCGCTGTCGTAGGCGTGCCACCGACGTGAGGGTCCACGGGTTGGTCGCGGGATCGATGATCTCCTTGGCCAGTGCTGCGGCCTTGTTTCCCTCTCCGAGAGCGAGCAGGAGATCGATCTCGGCGGATTGCAGCAGCGGGAGCGCGAAAGAGGAAGCCGTGTACTGCATGGAATGCGCTTCGATCGCATTGTGGAGCAACAGTAGTGCCGACGTTCGGTCGCCGGAGGTCAAGGCGAATTGGCAGTGCGCATAGATGACGAATGCCCACAGTTCCTCGGTGTCGGAAGGTAGACCGAGTTCGGTCAGTGTCCCGCGTGCGTCGTCGAAGTCGAGTGTGTCGAGGGCCTCGAGCACCCGTGCCGTGAGGCCGGCGATCTTGACCACAGGTTCCAGCCAACCGCCAGGGTCCGGGTGCTTTTGCTCGAGCTCGAACCAGTATGCGGCCTGGCGAGGTTCACCCGCCAGCGCCCAATTCAGTGCGGCACTGCCCGCAGAGTTGCGAGCGATGAAGTCGACTCCGTGAGACAGTGCGCCGTGGTAGGCCATCCGGGCCTTGATCGTGGATTCGGTGAGCCTGCCGCTCAATTGAAAATTGATCGCCCATTGAAGTCGCATGAGAGGGAGTTGCGCGCTGACGGCTTCCGGGTTGTTCTCCAGCGCACTGCGACTGAGGTGAGACAGGCGCCTGGTGGTTTCTGCTGCGAGCCCGTACTCGCCGGCCATCCTGAGCATGATCGATTGAACGCAGGCAATGCTCAAGGCGTCCTTCGCGCCGGCCTCGCTGCCGAGCTCCCACAGTTCGGTCGGCGATTCGGGTAGCAAGTCGACGACCGCCGAGCGCTCGCTCGGATGCATCGTGAATAGAGCGCGCCCCGCCTCCACAGCAGAGTGTTTGTCTGCAGCTTCCATCGGAATCCGTTGGAGGGCAGAGCGAACCGAGTCCAGGTTGTGGACGATCATCGTCACCCAGTGTTGCTCGACGATGTCTACTGCCAGTGTCCAGTTCTTTGCCTCGACAGCGTAGTCCAGTGCTGACGCGTGATGACCGTTGTCGAGTCGATTGTGCGCGAGGAACGAAAGACGTTGCGCTGGATCGATTCCAGCGCGAGTGTGGCGCGCAAGTATCGATCGACGAATTGCGGGCGGCAACTCCCAGGTTTCTTCTGCTTCGGTCTCGACCCGCGACACCAATCCGGATGTCTCGAGTATCGCCAGGCGCGCGCGAATCTGATGAACGGTCTCGGCAGCGTCCGGGCGTTGGGACTCGAACAGCATTGCGGCGATGTCGACGGTGATCGATCGCGCAAAGGCCGTCGCGAGCAGGAACTCGAGTTGCTTCACGTGCTCAGCGGTGGTGAGAACGGAATTGTTCACGTAATCGTCTATCGCCCGCGCGATGTTCTTTTCGATCATCTGCCCGCGGTTGCCGGTGCCGGTGCTGGTGCCGGAGACGCGGACGGCGGGAACGGCGACGCGAACCAGTACGGGCAGTCCACCCGTCAAGGATGTGATTTGTTCGGAATCACCGTCAGTCGGTTGTACGCCGGCCTGTTCCAGCACATGGGCGGTATCGGCTGTCGTGAACAACAGCTCACTCGCACTTATCACCTCGTGGTCGGTGTCGAGCAGGTACGGCTCGGAGAACATGCCGAAGCCCGAGAGCGTGACCACGAGGTCCAGATTGTGGCAGAGGGTGAGGAGTTCGATCAGTTGATCGTCCAACTCTGGTTCCGCTGTCAGATCCGGCCTGATCAGCACGAGCAGCACGGGGCGGCTGAGGGCGTTCAGGGATTTGGCGACAGCGGTGAAAGGATCGGCGAGATCGTCGATGTCGGGCAGTGCGATTCCGGCGGCATGGATTCGATCGAGGACAATGGCCCAGAAATCTTCGAGAGTCGACGAGGGCTGTGGGGCCGAGACCCAGACGAGTATTCGTTCGGATGCCAGATGAGCGCGCAGCCACGATGCGATCAACGACGATTTCCCGTGACCGTTCGGTGCACGGACGATGGTCAGCGCGGCACGCCGGTCAAGTTTCGAGAACAGTGCCTGCCGGGGAATCGACGTCGCGAGAGTGCGCCTTTCGGGAATAGCTGCCCAGTCATGGCCGTCCATCCCGAACATCAGCGCGGACCCTTTCTGCTTTCGCGCCCCGCAGTAATTGAAGAGTTTGGGCGGATTGTCTCGATCCATCTATCTACAGGGAGGAGCGTAGCTGGTGCGAATCCAGAGCGTGCGATCCCGGGCAATTCACCCGGGACTTCACCCTGGGTGAGAGAAGTTCACCCGCACAATCATGCCGTCACCATTGGCTTTCGCGGCCATCGAGCGACTTCTATTGAACGTAGCTCGGGATTCGCCAAATGTGGCCGCGAGTGCCTGTCGGGAGCCCCGAGAGTCAGACATCGAAGGAGCGTCGTGAGAACTCGTCTGTCAGAGGTGTGGTCGAAGGCCGTTGTCGTCGGACTCCGACCGAGGGCGTGGCGGAGAGGAGTGCGAGGTATCGGCGTCGTTGTCGTGACCGGAGCTCTGGTGGTCGGCGCTGCTGCGCTCGGTGTGCTTCCGATGCAGTCGGATGTTCGATTGGCAGCCGAGGGAGAGTTCACGCCTGCCTTCACCGTCGGGTTGACGGCCATCGACGGTGCGCCGCCCTTCGATCCAGCCGACGGCCCGGGCCTCGATTCCGGACCGTCCAACGCGATTGTCCGAGAGGGTGATCCGGTGACGTACGTCGTCGACATCGGTGTCCGGGGCACATCGCTCTCGGACGTGGTCGTACAACTTCAGGTGCCCCGAGGTTTCACTCTGCCGTCCCTGCCGGGCTACTGCGGAGTCGGCTCGGACATCGACGAGGCCGGGTTACTGTGCTTGGTAGGGGATCTGGAAGCGGATCGATTCTTCACACGAACTGCGACGATGATTGCGGGCAAGCGGGAAGATACCGACGGTCTACCGACAGCAGTAGTGGTCACTGCCGATAGTGGTGCGGTTCGCGTGCGGTCGAACGACGTCACTGTGCGCGTGTCGACTGGACCGGGAGTGTGTGATCCACAAGGAAATTCCGTCAACGGACAGACGGTTCAGGAGGATCCGGTAGCTGCGAACGGGCAGATCTCGGGTCTGGTGACGTCCGGCACCACGCAGACAGTGGCGATCATCGGTATCGATCAATGCGGGCACGCGACAGCGCGGACAGTGACACCGTTCGAGGGTCACTTCTCGTTTCTCGGACTGTTACCGGGGACGTATCGCGTCACGGTCGACGGCCGAGCGCCGGTGGACGTGGTGCTGGAACCAGGTGCAATGGCGGTCGATGGCCTGACGTTCTGATACCGCTTCGCAGTGATGGCAGCACCCGTAACGGCAACAGTCTATGGAGGATCCAGTGCGTGAAAGCCTGGGCGTTGTATTCGAAAACGAGTCAATTTCAACAGCTCTCGTAGATGCGGACACACCCCTTCTGGGCTCGATCGACGAGTTCCGTCACCCCTGGGGTGCAGACGGGACCGTTCCCTCTCCGCAAGCGTCGGCACGCGCGCTCGCGTCCGCTGCCGAGGTCGCCACCGGCCGGGCCCTGCGCTCGAATCTGTGTCCCACAGTCGTCGGGGTTGTGTGCGAGCGTGCGGACGTGCGTGACCTCGTTCCGGATTCGTTGTCCTCCAGTTCTTTCGAGAACGTGGAGTTGGTCAACGGTCTCGACGCTCGGCTCGCCTACCTGCGGGCGGTCGACGCTCTGAATGGTGTTTCGCCGATTCTCGTGTTCTGGCCGGACGGCGGTGAGACCGTGATCGCGGCCGTCGACCCGAGTGCCGGTGTCGTGGACTCGGCGCGCCGTTACGACACCGCCGAGTTGCTTGCAGACAGCTCGACATTTGCTGCGACATTGGACCTCCTCGTCGCCGAACGAGACCCGGTGCCCAAGATGCTCGTCGCGATGCTCGTGAAGGAAGAGTCTCGGCAGCCGTCCGCCGAAGCCGCTGAACTGGCAGGTCTCGGCTTCCTGTTTCTCGGCGAGCGGACCCAACTCGCGATTGGCGCTGCGCTGGTGGCGGCCGATCGGGGAGCTGACGTTCGGTCCGGTGGCGGCATGGCTGTCCGGCCCGTCAACAGGATCCGGTGGGCGGTGGCAATAGTCCTGCCACTTCTGCTCATGCTGACGGGGTTGCTGATCGCGCTGTCTCCAGACGGGTCGCGCGCGGTGTCCACGGATCGCCCGAACGTCGGCGCGGAGCCGGCGACCTCGACCAGTGGACCTCCGCCCAGCGCCGCCCTACCGATTCCGGCTCTGACCCCTTGCGACCCGGCGGTACCTGCCGTTCCTGCTGCACTTCGGCGTTCTGATCCGGACGTCGCACCGCCTCAGGCCGACGAACCCGCAGCCGAAGAATGCAACCCGATGCGAGTCGGTTAAGCCGTACCCTCTCCGGCAAGCGCAAACAGGCCGTCATCCGTCTGCTCGACCAGTCCGTCGACGAGCAGGGAATGCAGTGCGCGGTCACGCTGACCCGGATCGTTCGGCCAGACGATGTCGAGTTGCGCGCGTTCGACCGGACGGTGACTCTCACGAAGAACGGCCATCAATTTTCCACGTACCTGGCGATCGGTTCCCGCGAACTTCTGCACCTTCTTCGGCGGTCCGGTGTGTGCCGGTTTGCCCGAAGCGACCCAGGCGCAGTTCGGCAACGGGCAGTTTTCGCAGTTCGGCGTCCGCGCAGTGCAGATCAGTGCGCCGAGTTCCATGAGAGCTGCGCTGTAGGTGGCTGCGCGCGCTCGCGTCCGCGGCAGCAGCGCCGCGACATCGGCCAGGTCGCGTGTGTTGGACGGATTGCCTGGTTCGGCGTTGCCATGGACGGCTCGTGCGACAACGCGTCGTACGTTGGTGTCCACCACCGGCACTCGCTGTCCGTAGGCGAAGCACGCCACGGCGCGGGCGGTGTAGGAACCGATCCCCGGCAGCGAGAGCAGGATGTCGACATCTTCGGGCACCACGTCACCGTGCTCGGCAGCCAGGACGCCCGCGCATTCGTGAAGCCGCAGCGCGCGTCGTGGGTAACCGAGTTTGCCCCAAGCGCGAAGCACTTCTGCCTGACTCGACGCCGCCATCGCCGACGGAACCGGCCAGCGCTGCACCCACTCTTCCCAGATGGGCGCGACACGCACCACCGGCGTCTGCTGGAGCATGATCTCGCTCATCAGGATCTGCCAGGCACTGACGCCCTCGCGTCGCCACGGCAGATCACGGGCCGTATCGGAGTACCACTCGAGCAGCACCGAAGATTCCACTGCCACCGCTACCGACACACTCCTCGAACCTGCGCTCCCGGTCGACGAAGGACACGTCGACGTCTTGAGGTCACTTTATCGGCAGTGACCGACAGTCATTTCTCGTGCCCGAAAACCGGGAGGGAGTGGCATCGAGACCACTCACCCCCCGGTTGAATCACGATGCGTACTGAGCGTTCGCAGTCTCCACTCGTGTGCCTACGACTGGCGAGCGTCCGGAGTATCGGCGAACGATCACGTAGAGGCAGATCAATCCGATGGCACCGGCAGCGGCGAGGAAGGAACCGACTTTCCATGCGTTGTCCGGATTGCCGTTGATCAGCATCACCATGATCATCGGCGCGAAACCCCCGATGATTGCGGAGATCTGATAGCCGAGTGAAGCGCCCGAGAATCGAATCTCCGGTGGGAACAGTTCAGCGAAGAGCGTTCCCTGCGTACCGGTTTGGAGGGACATTGCCACCACTCCGACGATAACCGCGACGGCAAACGGCCAGATCGTGTCCGGGCTGGACCCACCGATCATCAGCCACATCGGGATACCCCAGAGCATCATGGCTGCGGTGCCGAGGCCGAAGACGAGTTTGCGACCGTAGAGGTCGGACAGGTATCCCGCCAGCGGAACCAGGGGAATCTGTATTGCGCATGCGATCAGGATGTAGGTGAGGACCGTCGACCGCGGTATCTCCAGGTAGGTGGTCGCAAACTGAACCGACCCGGTGATCATCGTGTAGAAGAAAATCACGCCGATGGCATTGGCGCCCGCTGCAGCGAGGACGGTGCCCGGGTTCTTCTTGAGAACTTCGAGGATGGGGGATTTCCGAACTACCGGCGATTCGGCCAGTTTTTCAGCGAGCGCTTTGAACTCGGGCGTCTCTTCGAGATAGCGGTGGATGAGGAATGCCACAGGAAGCATGATCAAGCTGATCCAGAACGGGATCCTCCATACCCACGAAAGGAACGAATCAGCCGCGAGAGTTGCTGTCAGAACCAGGAACACGATATTGCCCAGCACCACACCGATCGGAACACCGAGTTGGGCGAAGCTACCGAAGAGCCCGCGGCGGTTTGCCGGTGCGTTCTCGGTGGCAAGCAATACGGCTCCGCCCCACTGTGCTCCCACGGCCAAGCCCTGACAGATTCGCAGCGTCACGAGGATGGCCGGGGCAAGCCACACGACATTGGTGTTGGGTACGAAACCGACCAAGGAGGTTGCCACAGCCATCAGAACCACGGCGGCAACGAGCACGGGCTTTCGTCCGTACCGGTCACCGAAATGACCGGCGAGCACTCCACCGATGGGACGGGCGATGAATCCGACTGCGACGGTGGCAAACGAACTCATTGCAGCGACCACCTCGCTGTCGGTGGCGAAGAACGTCGAGTTGAACACGAGCGCAGCGGCAGTCGCGTAGATGAAGAAGTCGTACCACTCCAGGGAAGTGGAGATCGCGGCTGCAAAGGACGCGCGCCGAGATCTGCCCGGGCGCTCCACCGCAGATTCGGTGTTGTTGGTCATCGCGATTCGCTCTCTGTGGGGTCGTTCAGGTGAGTTCGGTCAGGACGTGAGTTGCGGCAAGTTCGGTGTGCAGACGACGCAATATCCAAGTGCGAGTGCGATCTTCGATACGAGAAGTCATATCTCGCCATCGTTGCCCTACGGGAGGCGCTCGGACATTCGGGTGGCGAAGGCGTCCACCTCGAGGCAGTCGGCGAGGTGCGCAGTGTCGCGCGTGGCAATGCGGAGGTGCTCATGTTGCCCGCACTCCTTCGTTCCAATTTGCCAAACGATCGTTCGGCTGCGAGCCATCATTGACCTAACGATCGTTAAATGTCAATAGTCGAGAAAAGTGCACTTTTGCAGCGGATTTCTCCGGATGTGCCGTGCGATCCGGAATCTGTTGCCAAACGATCGTTCGCCTGAGATGATGATTCGTCAGTGATGTAGATCTCAGGAATGGGGATACCGATTCGAGCAGTGGGTGTGCGGACGCACGTCGAGGCGCGCTGGTCTCGCGCATCGACAGCATTTCGTGGCTTCGGCCCTGCGGCATTGCAGCCCTACGTGCTTTCAGCCCTTCTCGGCGAAGGTGTCGCCCAGCTCAGCTTGATTCGACCATCGCGGTCGCCAATGCGCAGTAGCGAGACGCGATATCTTCCGCATTCATCGGTCCGTCGACGCGCCACCACACACAGACCTGCTGTCCCATGTTGATAATGGCGCGCACGGCATCCCGGGGAAATGGCGTGTGGAAAGTACCTTCTTCAATTCCGCGCTCGATGACGTCGCGAAACATGCTTTCCTGCTCGTCACGCAGGGTTACGACCAGACGGTGCCCCGATTCGTCCAAGCTGCGCAATTCGGTCGCTCCTACGAGGGCGTCTTCGCGCCTGGTCGTATGGAACATGACCCAAGCGCGGACGAGTGCTTGCAGTTGGTCTTTCGGATCGCCGCCGGAGCGCAGCAGTGCACTACGGGTCATGCTGTTGGCGTCGTGCAGCGCCCGAATCATGATTTCCTGAAGTATTTCCTGCTTCGATTTGAAATGGTGGTAGATGGACGCGACAGTGAGATCGGCGCCGGCGGAGATGTCTCGCATGGACGTCCCGTGATAGCCGCGCTCGTTCATGTTTCGGACAGCGGAATCGAGTATGAGTTGCCGGACAACGACAGTCTTCGCCCCACTCATTGTTCGGTTCCTTCTCATTTCCTCGGTGCCTGCGTCCTGCCCAGCTTAGAGCCGAACAGTCGCGACACACACCCGATGGAAAGAAACCGCCTTGAACTGCGTATATGGGCAGAACTGGCGATTATCGTTCGCTAATCGCCACCAAGAGAAAAGAGGGACCTGTGGAACACATATCGATGAGTATCGAAGACGGTATCGCCGTGATCACCCTTGATCGACCGGACAAGCTGAACGCATTCACCACCACGATGGAAAACGAGCTCATCGAAGCGTTCGACGCCACCGACGCGAACGACGCTGTGCGTGCGGTGATCCTGACGGGAGCGGGCCGTGCGTTCTGCGCGGGGGCAGATCTGTCCTCGGGAGCAGAGACGTTCTCCGAATGGAGCGCCGAGACGAACGGAAATGACGCGAACGGTGACGATCTACGTCGGGACGGTGTCGATCTACGTCGGGACGGTGGCGGACGCGTTGTCTTGCGAATGTTCGATTCATTGAAGCCGATCATTGCGGCCATCAACGGACCGGCCGTCGGCGTGGGCATCACCATGACTCTTGCGGCCGACTTTCGCTTGGCCGCCGACGACGCCAGGATGGGTTTCGTCTTCAATCGGCGAGGACTCGTGCCCGAGTCGTGTTCGTCGTGGTTGCTGCCGAAACTGGTTCCGCTCCAGCGAGCCCTCGACTGGATCTACTCCGGACGGATCTTCACTGCCGCGGAAGCATTTTCGGCCGGGTTGGTCTACCGACTGCATTCGCGCGAAGATCTTCTCGGGGAGGCGACGGCGCTCGCTCACAGCCTGACCCGTGACACCGCGCCGGTATCGGTTGCCCTGTCGCGTCAGATGGTCTGGCGCATGCTGGGAGTCGAACACCCCATGGTCGCGCATCGCGTCGAGAGCATCGGAATCAATGCTCGCGGTGCTCAGGCTGACGTTCGTGAAGGTATCGCGGCGTTTCTGGAAAAGCGAGAGGCGGTATTCCCCGACCGTTGCAGTGACGCAATGCCGGATCTGTTCTCGTCCCATCTCCCACGCCCCCGGTGGTGAGCCGCTACGACCTTCGAACCGTCGGCGTCGTGGCTCATGCGGTCAACCGCCGCGGCGGGTAAGTTCCCTCCGCTTCTTCAGGGGCGTTGTGGAGAACCAACGCCTACAGCTTCGAGTGAGGGTGCTCGGTTCGGAATAGCCGAGTTGGCGTGACACTTCGGAGAGGGACACGTCTTTGTTCGAGAGAAGACTGCGAGCGAGTTCGCGTCGTGAATCGTCGACGAGCGATTCGAACGCCTTGCCTTCCAACGCCAATCGTCTCTGCAGTGTTCGTGGGTGCAGCATCATCAATGTCGCGACTTGCTTCAGCGTGGCTGCACCCGCAGGCAGGGAACGCACGATTACAGCGGACACCGCGTCGTGGAACGCCACATCCGGATCTCGACCTGCCATGAAACGCACGGCTAAGTCGTAGGCCATCGGATCCACCCGGGGCAGGTGGCGATGCATGACTCCGCGCGGAAAGGTCAACAGGTTCCGATCCGAGCTGAACTCGACAGAACAACCGAAAAACTCTACGTACCTGCGCAGCTCGGAGATGCGTGGATGTTGAAACGAGATGTGCGTCGGATGGAAGTCCGGGCCCGCCATCATCCGGAACGTCTGAAGTGTCACGCCCATCGCCAGTTCCACGACGTGGGACCGATACGGAAGTCGATGCAGCACGGTATCGATCCCGTAGGACACCTCGGTGTCGCCGACTGTCAGATCTACCGCCAACGCCGGGCTGTACACGTGCGCGTATCGGGCGACGTCGTGCAATGCATCTCCGATTGTCTCGGCACTGCGGGCCGCGATGGCGACCGGACCGAGAATGTCCGGGTCCTGTTTACCGGCGAGTCTGAGTGCGAAGTCCGGCGCCTCCAACTCATCCGCACAGAGTCCGAGCAGTGTGGACAAGGCACTGAACGGCAAGAAGTGGTCGTACGCGCCGATGACGGTCGGATCGACGCCCACACGGTCGAGGAATTCGTACGGATCTCCGCCGAGTTCGGAGATCAACTCGGGCAGTCGTGTCAGCGACGAGGCGCTGATCAGATCGGCCATGTGTCGAAATGTAAATAAATTGGCGCATCATGTCAATTTTCTCGTCGGTTGGGCAGTGATGATCAACACAGGTTGGCTGGTTCAACGTCGAGCGCCATCCCTGGAGGAGCCACAATGACAACACTCACCGACCGCACTGCACTGTTCATCGACGGACTGTGGAGAGCGCCGGACACTTCCGAAATCATCCGAGTCGTATCACCTTTCACGGAGCAACAGATAGGCTCGTTCCCCGCATCCGTATCGACGGACGTCGACGCAGCTGTATCAGCGGCTCGAAAAGCATTGCGACGGAACGACTGGTCCGATCTTTCCCCTGTCGAACGTGCGCGTGTCATCCGCAGGTTCGCCGACGAACTCGAGAAACGATCCGAGGACCGCGCGGCGACGGTCACTCACCAGAACGGCATGCCCATCGAGCTCGCCCGTTTCGCCGAGGGGGCAGCGCCCGTCCAGCTTTTGCGCTATTACGCAGGCCTCGCCGAGTCGATGCCTACCGAAGAACGACGGGCCAGCCAACCGATGCCAGGCACGACAATCGTGCGACGCGAGCCGATCGGTGTCGTTGCTGCCATCGCGCCCTGGAACTTCCCGGCTGTGCTTTCGATGTTCAAGATCGCCCCGGCTCTTGCTGCGGGATGCGCCGTCGTTCTGAAACCCTCTCCCGAAACCACCTTGGACTCCTACATATTGGCCGAGGCCGCCATTGCGGCAGAACTCCCCGAGGGTGTCATCAACATCGTGACTGGCGGACCGGAGATCGGTCAGTATCTCGTGTCGCATCCCGGGATCGACAAGGTCGCGTTCACGGGATCCACTGCGGCCGGTCGACACATCGGCACGGTGTGCGGCGGAATGCTTCGCCCCGTTACCTTGGAATTGGGTGGCAAGTCGGCGGCCCTGGTCCTCGACGACGCGGATGTCGAGGAGACGGTAACCGGTCTGGCAACTGCATCCCTGCTCAACAGTGGACAGACGTGCTATATGTCGACTCGAATCTTGGTTCCCCGCAGCCGTAGTCGGACGTACGTCGACGCCATCACCGCGATGGCGGAGGGTCTGCAGGTCGGCGATCCGATGGAACCGTCGACGTTCGTCGGCCCGTTGGTGAGCGCGAGGCAACAGGACCGTGTGCTGTCCTTGATCGACCAGGGACGCTCGGAAGGCGGAACTGTCACCACGGGTGGCGGACGCCCCGCCGACCTCGACACCGGATTCTTCGTGCAGCCCACGGTGTTCGCCGATGTCGACAACGGCAGCACCATCGCACGGCAGGAAGTATTCGGGCCGGTGCTGTCAGTCATTTCATACGACGACGTCGATGAGGCTGTCGCGCTTGCCAACAACTCCGAGTACGGCCTCGGTGGGACTGTATGGACCTCCGACGAGGAACGCGGTATCGCAATTGCTCGACGCGTCGAGACAGGCTCGTTCGGTGTCAACACCTTCAACCTCGACTGGGGTTCACCGTTCGGTGGCGTCAAAGCCAGCGGCTTGGGTCGTGAACTCGGTCCCGAAGGGCTTGCGGCGTACCAGCAACTCAAATCCATTTTCCTCGCATCCTCGTAAGAATCGAGTTTCAATGAGGAAATCAAGCAGTTCGAAGAGCGGGTGCATCAACGATGAACAGCCGGTCGTCGCGCAACAATGCCCAGATCACGTTCACTCGTCGACGCGCCAAGGCGATAACCGCTTG
>Ga0126362_10000144_pt1 | contig 68439 bp, 65 predicted proteins | sample ANMtaG_FD_126269 | JGI IMG/M metagenome (GOLD analysis project Ga0126362, IMG submission 126269) | Continental margin sediment microbial communities from North Pacific Ocean - ANME2c_DSS_Sorted | ecosystem: Environmental > Aquatic > Marine > Continental margin > Sediment | place: Pacific Ocean... | reverse complement strand
CGGCATGGTATTGCATATAGACTCTGATAAATTCATCCAGTAGCTACCGCAAGTCAATGTATAAATCGAGCCGCTCTGTATCTCTGTTGATTCGCCTGGTGACCACACCCCGGATTGGCAAGAAGGTGTGAGGCATTGGCAGGTAAGGGGCGCGCCCAGGTTGTTTTTTGACTGTATGCCGATCTTCGGGCACGCCTGTCCTTCCACAGCGGTGCTCTCGATATCCAGGTATTCTCCAACCGTCACACGTCCGTCCGCCTGCAGCGTGCCTCCGCGGATCTTCCCGCCGCTCAACAGGCCCTTGTCGTTTAGGACCCTGACCCAGTCTGCATCGGACTGGTAGATGCCTCCGCCCCACTTCTCGTTCACCCAGCCGGTGTCGTTCTGGCTTCTGAACCAGCCGTCCTTACTGGTGATGTCGCTCGTCGCGGTGACCGCCCTGGCATTGTTAATGTCGTTGCCACCCATATCGATGGCAGTGTTCATCCGGTTGTACTCAGGATGGCCTGGCACAGCGTTGCGATAGAGGTAGTCGTTGGCCAGGTCTCCGTCCATCAGGAACAGAGCGCTCGCGGTGTGGCCTTGTCCTGGGTTGATGCCGTAGTTACTGAGGGCAACTTCCCAGCCACCGCGCACGCCCTGGATCACCCCGGGCTTGAGCGCTGAGATGAAGCCGCCTGGTCCACCCAGGTGTTCAGCGATCGTACGAATGCCCAACTCCGGGATGACCTGGCCACCGGTGGTGATCACGATGGCCTCGAGCTGGTTAGCGTTCAGGCGCCTGGCCAAACCAACAACGGTCTGGCCGAAGCCATTAGTCGAGCTGAAGCCCGCCGGCAGATATTTCGTGTTCTGCATCATGTCCACGGTGACCTGGACTGGCGTGGTCGGCCCAGCGTTGGTCAGCACCACGGAGTAGTTGTCTTTCAGATACTTCGCAAAAGCGTCGGCCACTGTCCGCTGGTGTTCGGCGGCGATGCGGTAGTCCTGCTGGTTACTGAAGCTGAACATCCACCAGCCCGCGAGAGAGAGCATGATGGCCAGCACCATCAGACCGAACAGTGCGTCGATGGTGAAAAAGCCGGCCTGGTTGCGTTTACTGGCCATGCCAGAGACTCCTGTTTGATTGTGCGACGATGTCCTGCTCGATCATCTGGAGGTGCCCGTTGCGGATCTTCTCCCGGATGGACGGGGCGTCATCCTGGGACAGAGACAGGCATTGGAGAGTGAGTCGTGGCTGACCGTGGTCAGGACGGTAGAGTGCCTGGTGGATCACTGCCGTTAGTCCCTGCGAGAGAACCTCGAGGGCGTTCGGCATAACCGGTTCTGCCAGGACTGCCAGGCGCTTTATTCCGTTGGAGACGTCTCGGCCGTGCCCCGTCGAAAAAATCAGATGCCCGTTGATTGAGGCTTTAATCACCTCCACTGCTGTGGGTGTATCTCGGACTTCGCCGACCAGGATGAGGTCGGCTCTGGTACGCAGGGCTCGTATCAGCGTTTCTGAGTAACCTCCCTGGGCCCGGGAGACTGGTAGCTGAATGCAGCGTCCCGGCCCGTGCTCCCCCTGCAGGAGCGTTTCTGGCGGGTCCTCAACCGTAAGTCCGAGCCCCCCCAGAGAAGTCAGGCGGGCCTTGACTGCCGAAGCGGCAGTGCTGGTCTTTCCGGCGCCCATCTCTCCGACGACGTACACAAGCCCTCTGGTGTGTTCATTCAAGAGGCAATCGTGGATATGGTCCGGTAGCCCAAGATCGTCGAGCGCAAGGATGGTTGCCCGAGAGCGGTTCAGTACAAAGAAAGGCTTCGCAAAGACGTCGAGTATGTACGTCACCCGCAAGAGCACTCGCTCTTCCAGAACTAGAGCAAACTCGGGCTCACGGGTCGTCTCGAACTGACGCAAGCACTGGGCCTTGAGCTCCAGGATCTCGGATGCCCACTCAGCAGGAACAGGCATCTTGCGGGGCTGGCCTGCCAGCCCCTTTACGTCTGCGAAATCGTGCCCGAGGTAGAGATCCACGAAATCAGCATCTGCAATCAAGCTCACTCTGGCCGCCTTTAGTAAGTGGTCCAGGAAATCGAGTTCGAATCGTTGGAGCAGCTTGTCGTCGCAGAAGCGGGCAGAACTTCACCGCTCGATGCCGTGCCACCGTTGATGCTGGTGGTGGTCTGTTTGTCTTTACTGATCTTGGTTGCCAGCGTGATGCAGGCAGCCTTCGGCACATTGTTCTCGGTGATGGTGAAGCTCATACCGGCGCTCACCAACGTCACTGCGCCGTTCCACTGGTTCGTCAGAGTACTTCCGGATACGCCCATCGAGCCGGTCCCGTCGATGGCTATCAGTGACGGTACGAGGTTGGTGCCAGAGGCGCCGTAGCCGGACGATCCTTTCAGCTTTTTGGTGTTGGCAATGATCGAGGTGATGTTGCTCTGCTCGATCGCCGCGTCGGAGTTGCCGAGCATCTTGTAGCCCATCCAGGCAATGAAACCCAAGGCGATCGTGACGAGCATGATCCACATCACGCCGTCGACGGACAGGAAACCACGTTGTTTGTGGGGGGTAGAAAGTGCCATGTTATGCCTCTGTGGTGTGTGCTTAGCGTTGAATTGAATCCATCAGGCCCACGGCCAGCTGGAAGATACCGACCATCACGAAAATCATGAGCAACCCCATGAAAACTGCGGAGAGCGCAGTGAGGGACTTGGAGATGGCCTCCACTCGCTTGAGCATTTGCTCAAGCCAGCGATTGGCGAATCGCTCCATCGACTTCGCGAAGCCTTGGCGCGTGGCCAGGACCTGCAGGAAGTGGATGGCCATCTCGTCTGGGAACTGGTGCCCAGCGAGCTTTAGAGCGGTACCGAAATCTTTACCCGAGCTGACGCCGTAATGGATGGCGTCAATCCGCTCTCGGAGCCAGGGAGAGGCGCTGCGACTCAGGATGTTTAAGGCGCTCAATTGGCCTACGCCGGCGCGGAGCATGACCGACATGTTCAGCAGGAAGATCGAACCGTGCAGGACCTTGTAGATCGACCAAGGGGGGATGCTTTCGAGTCGTAATCTCGCCGTTTGCAAGAAGAGGCTCAGTTGTGTTTTCCAGACTGGGCTGTTGGGTTTAACTTGCAACCCACAGAAATAGGGAAGGGTCACGAATGACGCGATGATCAGCGTCAGCATGACCGTCACGATCAGTAGCCCATAGTTCGTGACCAGGTTGGAAAGGCCATACAAGACCCCAGGAATCCCTGTCCAAGTTTCGGGATTTTGTCGCTGAGCCATCGACGGCACCATCCATGTGGCGATGACATACAGGAGCGCACCCATGAGGGTCCAGGTTATTGAGGGAAGCGCTACCACCGAGATGACCAGGCGGGCGATGCGCTGACGGGCCTCGATGAGCCGTACGCAATCGTGGAAAGCTTCCACCAGGTTGCCGGTTTTCTCCCCAGTGTCCACCAAGGAGGCTTCGTCATAGGGGAGATGGCTTCTGCAAGCTTCTGCCAGAGATTTGCCTCCGCGCACGAGCATGGCCACCTGACCACAAACGATCGACACGGGGTGCAGCTCTTTACCGTCGTTGCTGAATGCCTTGGCGACAGTTTCCAGCGCTTCCTCGATCGGGATCCCGTCCTCAAGAACCCCCATGAGACTCTCATAGAACTGCACCCGCTCGTTCTTGCCAAACTGCTTGGCGTAGAAGGTCACGACCCAGCCTTGAGCTGCCTCGCGTAAACCTGTCCAGAACTCTTGGAGCAGCTCAAGCATGGGAGAGCTCCAGCAACTGTCGATCAAAGTCGAGCGGGCCCGCAATGGTCTCTGCATGGCGCGGATCGATCATGCCTGCAGCAATCTTCATGATCGCGTGGCTGATCTTCGTAATGCCGCCCATCTCTTTGACCCAGTGCCTACGCGCGGCGCTTGCGCCACGCTGGCTGAAAACGTCCATGAACTGGAGGTTGGTCAGCAGCGTTTCGGCGATGACGGTGCGATCAACTACGCCCAGCCCCCTGCACTGGCTGCAGCCTTCACCGAGGAGATTGACTTGCTCGAGGATCTGCAGGTCCTTCACGCGGGCCAGCAGGCCATCGTCGATGAGATGCGTATGCTCCTTCAGCGGTACACGGCAAGAGGGGCAAAGCACCGGCAACAACGATTGATTGATGAAGCCGGTCGTCAGCGCGGGGTCGGTGACCAGGTACTGCGGTACGCCCATGTCGATCAGGCGTTGGAGCGAGGCGATAGCATTGTTGGTGTGCAAGGTCGACCAGGTCGGATGTCCCGTCATGGCGCCGCTGTAGGCGGCTTTCGCAGACTCGACGTCACGGAGCTCCCCATACATCAGCACATCGGGATCCAGACGCACCGAATTCGTAATTGCCTCGTTCCAGGTTTCACCTGGGTAGATAGGGGACTGATTGGCCTTCAGTGGATATTCGGGCGGATCCTCAAGCGTGAGAATATGCCGAGTGCCACCGGTCTCGTCGTACAGCTCGTTGAGGTTTACCTGCAGCGACTTCGACTTGCCGGAGCCCGTCGGGCCGGTGATCAGGTTCAGACCGAAGGGCAGGCTACGCAGTCTTTTGAAGTCCTGAATCTGTACCGGCAGGAAGCCCAGAGCTTCGAAGGTCGTTTTGGACGTGTCGTCGTAGAGCAGCCGCATGATCATCATCGGGCCTTCGACGAGCGGCCGAGTGGCTACACGAGCCCCGTATAGTCCCAGCTCATTCACGAACTTTCGGCTGACTCGGGCGTCTTGGGAGATGTGAGGCTTGTAGTAGTCGCCCGAAACGTCGCACATGCTGTTGTACAGCGCCGCGCAGAATTCTCGCCCGACGTTGCTTTTCTCCTGACGTACTTCCTTGAGCACGCCATACAGTCGGTACTTGATCCTGGTTATGTCATGCGAAACCACGATGTGGATATCGCTTGCGCCACGTCGATGGGCATCACCCATAAACTCGACCACCTGGGCTTGTCGCTGTGTCTCGGCCAGCTTTTTCAGATCCGTCGAGGCGGAGGTTTGATAAAGCGCTTTGATCTCTGACATCGAGGCATGCACGACCTCAAATTCGATCTCTTTGTGGTCTAGTTGGTCCATGAAGGACATGACAAATGGATCGGAGAGGTGCTGTGGGGAGATGAACAACTTCCCATCGGCAGTCAAAGCCAAGATCTGTCGAAGATCTTCTTTAATCGGGTGGGGGCCGCCTGGCGCAGTCAGCACAACGACTGGCAAAGGGGCGACTGGGGAGTCAGCTGGATGGAGATCCACGGCTTCAGTGGAAAGGTTGGTCATGGCCAATACGCCTCATTGTTGCCCAGGAATCAGACCAGGAAGGCCCATCTGTGGTTGGGTCGTGCTCGCTCGGTTACCGAATACCAGTGGGAACCGCTTCCCTTCACGGACCAGGACAACACCATCGAGCGTGACCTGCAGAACACGAAATCCTTCCGGCAACTCACTGCCGGGCTGCGCATCGATCTCGGAGCCGCCGCTATAGAGCAGCGTGGCCCGGAGCTTCTGGCCGGAGCCGCTAATTTGCTTCACCACTGGCAACGCCGGCTGGCGGATGCCGGGGGTAGTGGGTATCGAAGGTGTCGGGAATCCACCAACCTGCGGCAGCACCTGCTGCACTTGCTGCGCCTGTTGGACCTCCGACTCGCCAGAAGCTGTGCGCTCTGCTTTATTGCGCTCGGTTTGAGCCTTGAACAAGATGGTTTCGCTCTGCACCCTGCCCAGCTCGCCGACGTCGATGCCAGAAAGACCAGGCTCAGCTGCTTGTACGATGGTGATCGGCAGCCACAGCGACAGCAGAACCAGGCTGAGCTTATTTTGCATACAGGACTCCTGTGACTGACCAGATCAAGTGGTCGGCCTTGTATTCGGTCTTGATCTCCTGCAGGCGTAGTCCCTGAGTAGGGGCGCCATTGAAGGAGTCGTAAGGCAGAACGCCGGTGGTGTAGGACAGTTGATACTGTTTCCACTGAGGCGGCGGCGGTGGTGGAGGCGCGGGTTGCCCGGGTAGAGCAGGTTCCTGAGGTACAGCCACCTGCATCGGTTGTAACTGCGGTTCCTGAGAGAAACTGTGGAACCAGGTGGTCAAAGCTTCGAGAGCATCACTCGCTTCGAGCAACGGATCATCACCCGCGGCGCCGACTGAGATGTCGAACCTCAGGGTGGCGGTGTTGCCTTGCTCGGCAAACTCTGGACGCATGGAGAAGTGGTTGGCGGTAGCTTTCGCCAGGCCGAGCGCGTTGCTGTTGCCATCCCGGTGATAAGTCGCCATGACCTGGGACCCATTGCACTCGGCCTTGTCGAATGACCATCCCTGTATATTCAGGGGCAGTTGGTAGATCACCTGACTGCAAGTCTCCACGAAGTCGGTTACCGAGGGTTGCTTCGCCCAGGGGTGTTCCAGCGCTTGTATGGGTTGCTCGGTGCCCGTTTTCTTCTGCAGCTCGGCCAGTTCCTCAAGACGCTTTTTCTCAGCCGCTATGGCAGCTTGCCGCGCGACTTCAGCTTGATGGTCTTTCCATTGCGACCATGCCAGCAGGCCCCCTCCTACCAGCAGAACAACCAGGAGCAGCTGAGCCAGTTCCGCCTTGGACATGCCAAACACAAGAGGGCGCAGCCGGTACTCGCGCTTGAGGCGGGACGGCTGGAGCAGCTCATCGATGTCGAGAGCTTCACCGCCCATGGAGAACTCAGGGGGGAGGAACTCTCGTTCGAATTGAATACCGCGACTGCGCTGTTGTTGCACTCGCTTGCGGACTTCAGCTGCAGTGCCGATCAGATCGCAACCGGGGATGATCCGGCCTTCGTGAACGGCAACGATGGCATAACGGTCTTGATCTGCGTCGACCGCCCAGGCGGCAATCCACGAATCCCCTAACTGACCGGCCAACGTTGCGGCCAGTGAGTACATCCCCTTGTTGACATCCGAGGTTCGGGACACAAAGCCCGCCTGGATCATGAGTGAGGTTCTTCGGATGGCGACGATATCCAGGCTATGTTCCTGGCCGTATTGCCGCGCCTCCTTCATGTAACTCGTCATGTTGCCCAGGGGAATCCAGAGCATCCCTGTAACGAAGACGCGCCCACGGTGCTGGATGGTCTGCACCCGGCTTGACGGTTTAGGGGTGTCGGTATTCAAGAGCGCCACCACTTACAGGTTGTCCGGGAGGACAATTGGTGTCACCAACACCACCAGGGCGCTGTGGGACGTTGAGCGAGTTCGCCCGCCGCCCAAGCCAAAGAAGCTGGGACTTCCAACGCCGGATTTACTCGCGTCATCCCCGTTCTCGTCGAAGCCGGTGAGAATCAGCGTCTCACCGCTGCGCAGACGAACCTTTGGTGCCACGTTCTTGGTGTCGTAGTCCGTGGTCTGGACCTTGGAGTCGTTGCTCTCGAAGTCCTTGAAGATCGGCTTGCTGCTGATGCTGAGGGTGATCATCAGCAGCATGTTTTCTTTGTCCAGGAGCTTGGGCAGCAACATCATGTTGAAGCCACTGGTGATTGTCGCCGGCGTAAGTGCGGTGCTGGAGCCGACCGATGCAGTGGTGGTGGTCGAGCTGGAGGCGACATAGCTTTGGACGTTTCCGATCTGGATCGGTGCCGGCTGCAGGTTCAGCGTGGTCACCGATGGCGATCGCACTTCGGAGACACGGCCCTGCTCTGACAGGGCTTGCACGACGGCCTTGGAGCCTGCCCACGGAGAGCTGGACGTGTCGAGAATGCTGCCGCTGGCCGAGATCGCCTCAGAGCTGATGCCGGCGACGGTGTTGCTCAGGCCGAACCCCCATTTTCCAGAGACGGACTTGTAGACAGCGCTCCAGTTGACCGCCGTCTGGTCGCTGTCGCTGAAGTTCACCTCGTAGACCTTGACGTTGAACAGCACCTGGCGAGTGATGCTGCGGTTGGTCTCTTTCAGGTAGGCCGAGATTCGATTCAGCACCTCCGGCCGGTCGCTAACGGTGAGCGTACCGGTGGAGCGAGAGAGATACGACCGCCCTGGAGGCTGCATGCTGAGCATGGCCTTGACGTTGCTCTCGATGTCGCTCATCAGCGAGGTCTTGTACGTGGATTTGGTGCTCTGGTTGCTGCCTGATTCACCCGTGGCTCCCCCCGAAGAGTTCGAAGAGCCTGAGTCGCCGTTGCCGGTGGAGGTCAGCAGGCCCGACTTGACGGTACTCTCGATCTCCAGCTCGTCACCGAATGTCCACACGTCGAAGGTGCGGGTGTCGAAGTAGGTGATGCGCACGCCCTGCAGCTCTGGGTCGAAGTGCCACGACAGCCCCAGGCGGGATGTGGCCTGGTTCAGCAACCCCGAAACGTTGCCGTTATAGTTCAGGCCGGAGATTTGACCGCCAGCGCTGAAACCGAGGTCGAACGAACTGGCGCTACCTGGCATCGCTCCTGCGATGCCGGTTGGCATGAGACCAGCCAAACTGTCTGCATCAGGTACAGCCTGTGCGGCGCCCCGTGCTGCAGTGCCGGCAGGCTTCGAGGAGAGGATCCCGGGGTTCAAAGCGTCAGGCGCTACAATGACCTGGAGACCAGTTTCCTTGGTGATCAGCTGAGCGACGTCGGTGATCGACACTGAACCCGCAGGCCGATAGGCAATGTTACGGTCCAGGCTGAACGGAAGCCCGCGCCTGGTCACCAGCGGCTCCGTAGAGACCCACGGCTTATTGCTGAAAACGACCGTGTCGCGGTTCTGCTGTGGCTGCTGGTTCTGCAGGAACTTGTTGTACTGGCTAGCCGTGCGGCCCTGGAACTCTGCTCGGTCGAACGACTCATTGACCCGTTGCACGGCACAACTGCTCAGCAGGGCCAGGGCAATTGGAGTCAGTGCCCAGTGGGCCCAACGAAACTTGATCATTTCTTCTTCCTCTCAGCGACGTACAAGACGCTCTGGGAGCCTTCGCTACCATCGACTACGAAGGATCGCGGGGCATTGTCGTAGAGCGGGAACAGCTGCTTGACGGCTTCCTGGAACGAGCCCTCGAAATGCAGCGGTGCCTCGATCGGATAGTTGAGGTCTTCCTGGGCCCAGATCACGCGCCACCGGGCTTTTTTGGCCCATTCCTCAACGCTATCGCGCAGGGTTGATCCAACTTCGGCCGTCCATACCTGGGGCAGCGGCCGGGGTGGTGGGGCGGGCTTGACCTCGATGGACGGGGCCGCCACTGCTGTAGTGGTCACGGCAACCGCTGGCTTGGATGCTGCAAGTTGGTCGGGCGCTTTCGGTGCTGGGGACGCAGGTGTCGAAGGTTTAGCCGCGGTGGTTACCATCGCAGCCGGGATAGAGCCATCCTTGGCGGGTGCCACTGGGGGGAGCGCGGGAGCCACTGGCGCTGGGGCTGCGACAGCGGGCGTAGTCGTGGAGATGGGAGCGGGAGTAGGCACTGCGGCGACGACTACGCCTGGCGTCGAGGCCGGTGTGGCGGAGCTGGTTCCAGGAGCCCGCGCTTTGTCGGCGTAGAGCTGGCCTGCCGGCGTCGACGGGGTTGGCAATTGGTAACCGGGGCGAAGGACGAAGCACACCTGACGGTTCACTTCATCGATCTTCACCTGCCAGGCTGGACCAGCGAGGACCTGGAGGGTGTTGCGCAGCGTCATCGGGCCAAGTTTGTACTGGGCTGCCGGCAGAGGACGGGTGTACAGGATGTTGACGTGCTGCGAGCTGGGCGGGCAGAGGGCGTACCCTGACCGGTCGACCACATAGAGCATGGCATCCCGAACGCTTGGGTTCATGCTGGACGGGATGGTCACGTCGATGATCTGTGCCATCAGGTCGCGCTGGCTCGCATCCGGTTGGGTGCTCACCAAGGTGTAGCGGCCATACCGAACGACCGGTTCCTTCTCCGGACTTGCACCGTTCGGGTAGATGTCCGGAGACAGCCATTCGGGATTACGGCTGCTATCGAACGCCGGCTTCGGCGGCTGCTCAGCCTTCTGAATCGCACAACCAGCAACGAGTGCGGCGAGCGAGAGAGTGGTCAACTGCCTGATCATGAGGCCCCCTGTAGTCATTGAGGGCACGGTGACAGCCAGCAGATTCTCATGCAGCAGGAAATCAATATCACACAGAGATAGAATTTCCGGCGCGCTTGATGGAACGCAAGCAAGTTGCCGCTTTGGGCGCCGAGGTTGGCCTGACCTCGAACTGTAAAAGATCAACGGAGGTGATAATGCTCGACAGTCGAATTGCCGCTTTCGAACACCTGATGGACTGGGCGAACAGTCTCAGCGCTGAACACAATCGGCGCGGCCTGGAAGACCTCATAAAAATTGTGCTCAGGCCCGTTCAGGCCATCCACTTACGAGACGCACTGCTTCGACCTCGGCATGCGGGCCCTCAGTCGCTGCACTGGATGAGCTCACTTGGTGGGCTGTGGGATGGTTACGCCGATAACGGCACTTGGGCTGCATTTCTGCTGAAGAATTGCCGTCGGCCAGTGGACCAGAGCTCAAGTATCCGGTTGGCCAGTGACATGGTAATCCCGACTCTGTGGTCGGAAAGTAGCATACTCAACAGCCTCGGCATGATCGGGGAGGGGCGTGAGCTCGGCGCGTTCGTGCAGGATCCAAACCATAGCGTGACCCTGATGCAGCCATTGAACATAGCTTGGGTCAACGGCGGTAACCATTCGATCGCCCAAGGCATTCTGGGCGGGGAAGGGGTGCTCGTACCTGATGATGTTTATGACGTTACCGAGATCATCAGGGGAGTGCGTTTTGATGGCGAATGCTGGGTCTGTCGGAAGACCGGCGACAAATATGGTTCACCAATCTACGTTGAGTTTGGATGGGCCTGGGAGATCGCACGCTTGCTGGTCGACCTCCCACGCAGATCTACTGGCTGATGGTCGCGGCGAGCATAGCCTTGGCCAAGGCGTCCTGCTGCTCTTCCGGTTCAATGAGCTCCAAGCTGACTTGGCGCTTCGCTAAGAGCATCTGCCAGAGCTGCTGATCGATGCTGTTCTCCACGAGGGGGATCTTCACGATCACCGTCCTGAGCTGACCATTCCGGTACGCCCGGTCCTCGGCCTGATCCTGTTGTCCGGGTGTCCAGGGCAGGCCCAGGAAGAAGACGTAGTTGGCGGCCGTGAGGTTGTTGCCGGTACCGGCGGCTTGGGTGGTGCAGATGAAAGCCCTGCAGTCGGGGTCGCCCTGGAACTTGTCGATCGCCTTCTGGCGCTTGGTGAGTGAGTCACTGCCGACCAGGGTGACGTTCCCGATACCGGCTGCATCGCACAGCTCCTTGAGGCGCGCGACGGTGGGTTTGAACTCGCAGAACAGGATGACCTTGTCTTCGGGGTCCAGCTCGCCCAGCAGGTCCATAGCGACTCTGACCTTCACCTGTTCCAGGTAATGGCGAAGCGCGCCGAGCCTGGCAAAGATGGGCCTGTCCTCGAGGCGAATGCTGTCGTACTTTTTCCGCTCCTCCACCCCCATCGCCACGGGCAGCAACTGCCGGTGCTTACCCTTGAGCCCGGGCAGAACGTCTTTGCGCCGGCGAAGCATCCAGTCGCCCAGTTCTGCCCGGAGGTTTTGCCGGAACTCTGGGCTGCCGGCGAAGCGTTCGCAGAAATCGCTGAGGGGCAACTGGCCGACCGGGTGCCCCGATAGACGTAGCAGGGTGTGCAGCTCCGTCTCGCGATTGAGGACAGGCGTGCCTGTCAGCAGATAGCGATTCGGCACCTTGGCTGCGATATCGAAGCCATGGCGTGTACGCTCGGCAGTCGGCTCCTTCAACTGGTGCGCTTCGTCGACCACAAGAACGTGGTAATGCTCAGCCAGCAGCACGTAGTCGCCGAGACGCTCGTAGTTGATCAGCATCCATTGGACCAGAGGGTCGTGCTTCTGCACAGCGACTGTCGCGTCGGGGTAGACCGCCAGGACTTCGCGCTGCCAGTTGATCAGCAACGAGGAAAGGGTCACCACCAGGATCGGGCGACCGGCTGCACTGATATGCGCCGCGATGATGGCCTGGCGCGTCTTGCCGAGGCCCATATCATCAGCCAGCAGTGCGCTGGTGCGCTGGAGCAGGTGAGCGATGCCAGCAGGCTGGTGATCGAGCAGGGAATAGCCGACCAGGGCCTGGGCGATCGTGGCATCTGAGAACTCGGTGCGTTCGATCGGCGAGACGGCAGCGAGGTAGATGTCGTTGGAGCTCTCCTCACCGCTGGCGGCTGTCGAGGGTTCCTGAGGAGTACCGCCCAGGCTGATGCGCGGCATGTCTGCTGCTGGAGTCACAGAGCCATCGCCCAGAAGCTCCTGTACAACGTCCAGGATCTCGAACTGATCCTCTACAAGACCGAGCTCCAGGACCAGGTTGCTGCGCAGGATCTCGGCGGTGGCGTTGACTCGCCACGAGCTGGATTTGCCCAGGAACACTCCCCGCATCCGGCGGGCCACTGCAACGACTCCAGGATGATAATCTCCGGACAGCAGCACACCGCCGTCGGCTAGCGGAGCAATTCGCAGCAGCATTCCGGAGATGAAAGCGTCTCGGCGTGGGTTGGCCAGTGCGCTCTCGATCTTCTGGCGGAATGCCTGCCATGATTCAGTGACCTTGCCACCGGCCAGCTCGATCAGCTGGTGGTACACCAGGTCCAGCTCGTCGATGAACTTGGCCTTGGGCACGCGCCAATAACGGCAGAGCGGGTGATCGCCGCGGCGAATGAAGAACCCGCTACGGGCGAACATGACCTTGTTTGCGCCCTCAATGTAGGGCATGAGGATGCCCATGTCGTAGCCGTCGAACACGGCGGCTTCGAGCAACACTGGCTGGCTGTTGAGGAGGCGTGGTCGTTTCAATTGGCGTCCGCGCTCTTGGGCTTCATCGGCACCGTTTGGTCGAGGTGGTAGGCCTCGACCCAACGGGTTAAGAGCACTGAGCCGTGGAGTGATCCTCCCTGGCCACTGATTACATACGCAGCTGGTTCTGCGCCTTTCGGCACACGTCTGCGTTCCTGCTTCCAGTACCCGGCGGTCTTGATGTCGTCAGGTTGTAGCGGCCAGCATGACTCACCTGGCCGGGACTCATAATGGGGGATCTTCGGATTGTTCGACTGCTCGGCCTTCAGCCGATCAATGACTTTCTTGGAACGAGCCACAAGCACCTCCGGGAGGATGAGTAGTCAACACGTCATCATTCAAGGTGCGCCTGCCCGCACCCGTAAGAGCGAGCAGATTGGCAGCTGGGGGAGAGCGGCTACAGGAGAAATGGATTACCGCCCCCGAAGCATTTCGGCTACATGCCCCTGGGCTTGGACATATCCGGCTTGCCGCTCACCGAGGGGTAGCTCACACGGCAGTTGTTCACCTTGTACCCGGTGCATCCCCAGAAGTCGTAACCCCCATCACCGCGCTTCTGGCGGCGCGCCAGTGGCATCCCGCACTTGCCGCAGGAATGGCCGCCCTGGGTGCCTGAAGCTTCAGGCGAACGCGCCTTCATCGCCACTGTGGGCGCCTGGCGGAGGGCTGCGAGCTCCGTCTGGAGATGCTGAAAGAACTTGGCGACCACCGAGCCGTACTGCTCCTCCCCCCTTGCGATACGGTCCAGGTCCTTCTCCAGCGTGCTGGTGAACGCCAGCTCGACGAAGCTGAAGCGGCCCTCCAGCTGGTCGATGGTGCTCACCCCCAACGGGCCGGGGACCAGTTTGCGCTTCTCCTCAACCACCAGGCCTTTGCCGGTGATGTTCTTGATGATCGATGCGAATGTGCTGGGGCGTCCGATCCCCAGTCTCTCCAGCTCCTTGATCAGGCTCGCCTTGGTGAAGCGTGCCGGCGCCTTCGTCTTCTGGTTCAGCGCTTCACCCTGAAGCACGCTGAGGATCTGTTTGGGCTCGAGCACCGGTACCGGATTCTTGGGGATGTCGGTCGACTCTTCATCCGTCTCGTCCTTCTGCAAAAGCTTCATCCAGCCGAGATAGGCGACAGTGCTGCCAGTCGCGGCGAAGCGTAGAGGCCTCTGATCCGGCCCCCTGGCCAGCAGTTTGGCCATGCGCACGTCGTAGATGGCGTCTGCGAGCTGGCTGGCCAGCGCCCTGATCCGGATGAGCTTGTACAGCGCTTGCTCTTCAGCAGACTCGCCTGCGACTTCATCCTCCCACGCGGTTGGGGCAATTGCGGGGTGACCTTCCTGGGCGCTATCCGCAGCCTTGAACGTCCGGCGCTCGTCAACAACGTCGAGGCCTTGTCTGCGAGCCACTGCCTGGATATCTGGCATGGCTTCATCGGCCAAGTTGGGGTTATCCGTCCGGTGATAGGTGATCACGCCCTGCTCGTACAGCCGCTGCGCGACCTGCATGGTTTTGTCCGGGTCCCATTTCAGCGCTACGCTGGCCGCCTGCTGCAGGGTGGATGAAATAAACGGTGGGGGTGGCGGGCGCCGCTTCTTGCCGTCTTCACATGACTCGACAATAACTGCGCGCGTTGCGGCAACCCTTGCCGCGAGTGTGCCGTCCTGAATATAGGGGTTTTCTTTGCTCGCGAAGTCGGGGATCGGTTGCCATACGGCAGTCCAGTCCATACCGGTGGTTTCGTCCTTGAAGGTCAGCTCTACCCCGAAGTGGTGGACCACCTTGAAGTTCCTGATCTCTCGCTCGCGCAACACCACCAGGTAGAGGGCAGGTGACTGAACTCGACCAGCGGAGGTAGGTTGGCCCAGGACTCTGCGAAGCTCCTGCGTGACCAGGTAGCCCACCAGGCGGTCCAGCACTCGCCGGCACTCTTGTGAGGCAACGAGTTGCCCATCAATTCTCCGTGCATTGGCCAGGCCCTCTCGTACTCTGGCTTGGGTGATCTCATTGAACGTGACTCGCTTGTACTCGCGGATCCCCAGCGCCTGTTGTATGTGCCAGGCGATACTTTCCCCCTCACGGTCCGGGTCGGTGGCGATGTACACCTCCGTGGCGTCCTTGAGCGCTTTGCGAATGGTGCTGACGTTGCGGGCACTCTTGGGCAGGATCTCGTAGACCGGACGAAGGGTCTTCAAGACACCGGTTGTGATCATCGTGTCGTCCTGACCCGACTGGGGGAGATCACGGATGTGACCACCAGATGCCACCACCACCCAGTGCTCGCCAGGGCGGATCTTCTTCATCATGGGCCCAAGCTTCTTCAGCTTGCCCGGTGCCTCGATGATCATGAGTTTCATAGGGTGCCCCTGAACAGATAAATCAGGGTGCACTCTTGCCGCCGACCGGGGACGGCACAACGCGAAATGGTCAACTGGAAGAGAAGGAATTCGGTAGGGCTCAGGCCCACGGAGGAAGGGTCATAAATTGAGGGTGAGCTGCTGGGCGCGCTTGTACCCTTTCAGCCAGGAGGCAAGCATGGCAGGGTGCTTGTAGGGGCAGGCATATATGGGCAGCCCTTTCTCGGCGGCTTCAACCCCAGCAGCCTCAACCGCAGGATGGGGGTTATTGAACTGGCGCCTGTCCGCTTTTCGCTCCTGGGCATCTTCGTTCTGCATCGATTGTTCCTCATCAGCGCCACTGTTCACGCCGGGTGAGTCACGCCTCAAACGACCTGGCCACCAGCAATTCCCCGACAAGGGCGTTTTTTACGACCCTGTGGCTCACTTCGATACAAGTTAGCAGCCGTAGAGCGGAGATGCCTTCAGGAAATGGTAATTTGCCAACGCTGGCATTTCAAATTCCCCCTGACCTGGGCAAGCGCTGCCTGCAGCGCCCCTTCGGCTACGAGTTCGCGTCCTCGTCGTAGGAGCTTCACGAGCTGCGGCCGCAACAGAAGGTCCTTGTCGCCGGTAATGTGAAGCATCAGACGCCAGGTTCAGAGGAAGGGACAGCGACGATCCGTCCTTGTCTCCGGAAACTTCACGAGTGGCGCGCCTGAAAATAGCTCTCACGCCAATGCCCGTGTGCCACAGCTAGTGGGGAATCATGCTTGAGCGGTAGAGCGCCGACCATGCAAGCAGCGTAGCGCTGGGGTCCTCCAGTGCGGCACGAACCATCACCTCAGCGTGTTGACCTGTGATGTCGCAAACTGCCTGCCCAAGTCGAAGGAGCTCAGCTTTCACCCCCGCATCCCGGGCCTTGGTCGCAAACTCATACTCCTCGGCCTGCTCATACTCAAAGGTGGCATTGAACCGGAGGCGAAGCATTTCGATGGCCTCCACTTCGGCCTCCGGCAGCATGATGGATTCGCCGTCGCAAAAGACCTGGCGGACGCCATTGAGAGCTCGAACGGCATCCATGTAGCGCGAGGGGTCTACAGTCGCTTTGACGGATGGATATTCCGGGTAGTCGTGGTGCATGGGGCGATACCTCGAAGCGGAATGAGGTGGCGACGATCCGTCCTTGCCCCCAGTGACTTCACGAGAGGCGCCTGAAAAATCGCCTGCCAGGCTGTGGTTAGAATGCCGTGGAGATGCCCCATCGAAGGGAGGGGAAACTCGAAGTGACGTCCTTGTCACCAAGAGCTTCGCGATGTGGCGCGCCAAATTAAGGGGGGGGGCTACAGGGGGATGTCGTCGTCAAAGCCTTCGCTGTAGTGGCGCATGTCGTCGGGGCTCGGCTGAGGAACGTTTTGAGCGTGGCCGCCGCTGGTCTGACTGCGCCCCTGACCTTGCTGGTGATTGGCCGGACGCTGACCATTGCCGTTCGATGCCAGGGTGATCTGTTCGATACGATGCGGGAGGATCGCGATGCGGCTTGCCTCGACCTTCAGCGCCGAAACGTCTTCACCCGTTTGCTTGTCTTTCCAGGTGTCCATGATCGCCCGGCCAATGACCAGGACCCGCATACCTTTCTGGAACAGTTCAGCAAAGCGCTCGGCATCCTGATGCCACCACTCAACGTTGCACCAGAACCCCCCACGATCCTTGTAGCCACCCTGGCCATCAGGGATCGAGTTGTCGAACATCACATTGAGTCGCAGCATGTGCCGCGGATCTTTGTTGCCGTTGGCGAACGAACGGTGCTCAGCTGCGTTACCGACGTTGCCTTCCCAAACTACTGGTGTACCCATGGTCTATCTCCGTTCAGTGTTGAGGTGGGTTCATGACCTGCTGCAGTCGAGCCTGATATTCGGCCTCGGCCTGCCCCATCTTTTCTGCGCACTCGGCGGCCTGTTTGCCGATGGAGTGGATGAGGCTGATCTGCATGTTCAGGGTGATTCGGTGTTGCTCCAGGGCAAACAGGTCCTGCAGCAAGTGGATTGGTGTTTTGGGGGCGTGAACCATCTGAGCCCATACGCCGACACCCATGCGCCGCTCTTGCACGCTTTGCCAGCGAAGAAAGGTTGTGCCAGCTGCTGTGTTTTGCTCGATGAGCCTGACGGGCAGCAGAGCAAATGGATGTTGGCGAACCTGGGCCAGCACTTCCTGGGTAAGGGTGCGCAGCCCCGCCTCCAGCGATGCGCACTGCTCCGCCAACTGGACCAGCTCCCCCTTACCTTTAAAGGGCTTTAAAAGGCCTTTTAGTGAGGCACTCTGTTGCAGCCCCTGATAGGCACCCTGTTGCAGCGGTTTGAAGGCACCCTGTTGCAGTGCCTCCGTTGGTCGGGTGTCCGATCGCATGAGCGTCATGCCTCGCCTTCGAATTCGTCATCCACATCCTCGACCGGGCCTGCGGAGCCACGGCGGATGGGCGGGGCGAAGTTCGAGCGGCGGGTGCCTTCCAGGATGTCCTGGGGGATATCGCCGTGGCGCTTGTACATTTCGCGCGCGTTTTCAGCTCGGGCATTGTTGGCGGCGAAGTCGTCACGCGATGCGCCGGAGAAGCGATGGAGCTGGGCCAGCCCAAAAAGACTGCGCAGCAAGTGAGCACCTTCATCGATCCAGATCTCGCCATCGCGGCGACCGATCATGGCGACGTGCTGAGCCAGCAGGATGCGACGGACGACTTCGTCGTACTGAGTCAGCAGATGGACGCCCTTGAAGCCCAGCGGGTTGGAGATGAAGAGCGGCAGCTTCAGCGGCTGGATGGAAAGGTTCTCGCCGATTTCGAGTGCTTTGGGGAGTTGGGCCATCACTCCATCTAGGCGGCTGTCGATGGCCTTGAGGGCATCATCTACCTCCTGGATTTTCTCCTCGATCCTGATCATCCACCAGTCGGAGTACGGGTCGTCTTGTGCGGCGGCGCGATCGATCTGGTTGATCTTGAGGCAGAAGCCAGCCAGCCCAAGAATGCTGTGTTTGTCGTCCGTCTTCTGGCGACCCAGCCAGATCCGGGCGGCATGGTGAGTATGGAGAGTCAGCTGGACCTGGCTCCTGAGGGAGCCGATGTTGAGCTGATAGTTGTCAGCCATGGACATGGTTTCCTTATATAAGGTGGGTGAACGATGTCCATGCTGCTGCCGAGCCGGTCGAGGCGCAGTAATAAATGAAGAACCCGGGCTGCTGGATTTGTCCTGGTCGGTGCACACCATCCTAGTGTTGCGGGCCGCAATACTGACAGGGGATGCCAGTGGAATCGCTCGACTTGGCCTCGGCGCCGGTGTCGATGCTGGTGAGTGATGCGGCCCGCATCACTGTCAGGTGTTTCCAGTGGAACTACTCGACTTGGCCTCGGCGCCGATGTCGATGCCGGTGAGTGATGCGGCCCGCATCACTGCCAGGTGATTCCGGCGGAACTACTCGGCCTGCCCTTCGTGCCGGTGTCGATACCGGTGAGTGATGCGGGCCACATCACTGTCAGGTGTTTCCAGTGGAACTACTCGACTTGGCCTCGGCGCCGATGTCGATGCCGGTGAGTGGATGCGGCCCGCATCACTGCCAAGTGATTCCGGTGGAACCACTCGGCCTGCCCTTCGTGCCGGTGTCGATACCGGTGAGTGATGCGGCCCGCATCACTGCCAGGTGATTCCGGCGGAACTACTCGACTTGGCCTCGGCGCCGATGTCGATGCCGGTGAGTGATGCGGCCCGCATCACTGCCAAGTGATTCCGGTGGAACCACTCGGCCTGCCCTTCGTGCCGGTGTCGATACCGGTGAGTGATGCGGGCCGCATCACAGTCAGGTGGTTCCAGTGGAACCCCTCGACTTGGCCTCGGCGCCGGTGTCGATGCCGGTGAGTGATGCGGGCCGCATCACTGTCAGGTGTTTCCAGTGGAACTACTCGACTTGGCCTCACCGCCGTGAAGTGTTGCCAGTGGCAACAGTGGGCAAGCCGTCGGCACTGGCAGCCAGGCTGGTGGCTGTTGTGGACCGCAATGCGGCAGGGTGATTCCAGTGGAAACACTCGACTCGTGCTGAGTTCGAATCCTCGAACCGATGAGTGATGGGGGCCCCATCACTGAGGGGTGTTGCCACTGGCAGCACTCAGCTGGCCGCCGGCGCCGGTGGTCCAGCAGATGTATGTTGGGGCCTCAACACTGCCAGGTAGTGCCACTGGCACCACTGGACTTGGCCTAGGCTCCTAGTCCTCCTTGATTTTTAATCAATGAATGATAATGAGAAATGCGCTCCAGCCTGCGGCGGAGATGAATGGCCCAAATGGAATTCTTGTGCCGGTAGATACTTTTCCTAGGAGCACGAGAAACAAAGCAGCTAGAGCTGCACCCAGTAGGGAGAAAACTAGTGTCCACCCAAGAACCTTTAGGCCGCCCCACGCGCCCATCAATGCCAACAGCTTGAGGTCGCCCCTGCCGATGCTCTCTCGTCCAGTTATTAGTTCGGTTAGTTGGCTCACAGCCCAGAGGCTCCCAAAGCCAATGACACATCCCCAAAGTGCGTCCTGCAGTGCGGTGAACAATCCGAAGGAGTTGAGAACTAAGCCGGCCCAGAGGCCTGGAATTACCAGGGCATCCGGCAAAAGGTGGTACTGTCTGTCGATCAAACTTAGCGTCAGTAAGCACCAGGTGAACGGCAGGGCAAACAGCGCCTGACGTGTTGGACCAAAGTGCAACGTCATCATGAGTGACAACCCAGCGCAGACGATCTGTACGATCCAGATTTCTGCTCGGGATGCTCTGGGCAGTTGGGGGGTGGAATGTTTATGGAGGTCCAGTCCAAGCATCTCACGGGCATCACGCTGCCATTGGTGCTCGAGGAGGGTCGGCAGCCAACAGGCGACCCAGGCACACAGGCGGCCAACCAGCATGCCCAACGCGATGGAGCCAAGTCCCAGGGTGATCTCAGAACTCATCCAATCACTCATCGGTGGGCTCCGGGCGGCGACGTGGGTCAAGCAGGGCTTGGAGCGAAGTCAGCGCGGAGTTCGCGGTCTGCATCGCGGTCGCTGTCGGTGCCGACTTCTGGACGGGGGGCTGGGCAGTGCGTGCAACCGTCCGTGCCGCTGGAGGCGTTGGCGTCGGAGTTGCAGCGGGCGCTGCAGGGGTCCACTCGGCATTGAAGTCGCCTCGGATGGCCTTGCCCGCGAGGGATGTCAGGTATGCAAGCGGCTTGGCCACGCTCCCAGTTGTGCATCGATGTTTCCACTGGTTGATCACCGCCTCTCGGACATGCTCCGGTACTGGCCCCATGATCTCTCGTGCCTTCACACGGTCCTCTGGTTTGAGAAGATCCAGGGCAAGCAACCAATTCACACCTGCACTCTCGCGCGGTTGTACAAAGCTTTTAGATACAGACTTGTCTGTATTTGTATACGTACTATCAGAGTTCGGATTCCGAACTGAGGGTGTACTCAGTGGTTTTTGGCTGAGTTCGGATTCCGAACTGAGGGGCAGGTCCCCCTGTTTCGCTGGGTTCGCACTGAGTTCGGAATCCGAACTCAGTCCTTCCGGGGATAAATCTTGCTGAGTTCGGATTCCGAACTCAGGGGCGGGCAGCGCATTGTGCTTGGTCTCTACAGCCCAGGTCTGGGCATTCAGCCGATCGCTAATCGTGTCAATGCGCGAGGGAAGTCGTCGGCCCACGTCGGGATCGCTGGTGAATTCGCGCCAGGTGATGGCCGCGATGTCCTTGATCGCTTTGTTCTGATGCTCCATGGATTGCATCAGCAAGGTCATATAGTCCTTGTCGAACTCCAGGGCTTCTGCCGGTGTTACAGGCTCGTCGTGGAGCAGATAGACATTCCCCTGAACCTGTCCGTTGAGCTCATTGCGGACGGTCCTACCCAAGCTCAACCAACGGGTCAGACGGAGCACGGTCAAAGCCTTTGCCACGGTTTCTCTAGAGGCATGTTTCCCTGGATTCATGCCCAGGTATGGCCGTAGCTGGTCATAGGTGGGGAAGGCAGTGATGCCATCTTCATTGACAAGTAATCGGAAGACTTGCCAGCAATTGCGTTCCAAGGGGGTCAGCCGATTGTCGAGCAGGAGCTTACGCGGGACCGTTTCATGCGGATTACCGCTGAATATGATCCCGGAGTAGGGTGTAGCAGGTGCAGCAGTAGGGGCGGTGTCCTCAGCTCTCTTCTTCTGTACATGGGCCTCGAGTTGCCCCGAGGCCGAATCTAGGAGCGTGGAAATCGGGAACCGTGTGAGCTTCATTTTCTATATTCGCCTTCTCCAAAGTGGGCAGAGGCGGGGTAGCTCTCTTCGACACGGCGTATGCCACCCTCGTCCAGCAGAGTGAGTTGTCGACGCTCAGATACTCGGGACTTTTCCTTGCTGCCTGGATACAGACCCTGTTCGATCCACTGAGTGATACGAGACCAGATCTGCGCAAGCGTTAAGCCATCTGTGCTCAGCTCTTCAGCAACCAGCATGGCAACGTCGAGCATGGCCAGGCTGTCCTCGAGCTCCACTTGGTTTTCATCCATCAACTTGGTCCAGCGGTGCCAAATATGATGATCCTGATCCTCGGAAAGCTCGGGCCAGCGTCCGCGCGGGGCTCGAACCCCAATGACGGTACGCTGAAGGGCGATCTCTTGAGGAGTGAGCCCGAAGAACTTGTTGAGCAAGCTGGTAGTGGCACCCAAGCGGATTGCCCGCTCAATAAGGCGGGTTTCCTCTTCTGAGCGAGCAGCCCCGGTCAGAAGCTTGAGGATCATCGAGCTGTTGATAGACACGTTGACCCAACTGACCGGTGTGTTGCGGAGCAAGCTGAGAACTGTGGGATGCTGGATCTGGCCCAGCACCTCGGGTTCAACTCCCATCTCCACACAGCGCTGGAGTTGGCCATTGCGCATCAGGTCAAGAAGCTGCGACAGAACTGCTTCGTTAAGTGTTGACTTGGACATTGAGACTCCCTCCCATTCATCTCATCGAGTGTTCAGTTGCCCTGGGCTTCCGAGGACCGTTTGAACTCTTCGATTTCCAAGTCGATCAACCGGCGAGCCAGTCGAATGATGCGGAACAGTTTGACCAGCGCGCCGTCGCTCAAACGGCCGTCGTCTCCTGGAGATTGTTCAGCACTCAAGGGCTGGCCCAGCAGCAGTTGGCCTAAGCCGGCTGCAAATTCAAACTCAGCTAATGCGCTGGCAGGATCTGGTTGCTCGTTCAGCATCTTCAGAGCGATAGCCATGGCCCCGCTCAATGACTGAAGCAGCGTCACGGTATGTTGAGCTGTTGCAGTGATTTCGACATCGGTGTCGGGCTGTTTGTATTTGAAACCGATCCCGCCATCGATTGCCTGGATATCGCCTGGGCCGTTGACGGACTCGAGAATCTCAACTGCCAGCTGGGCTACCTGGTTGCGCAATTCTGCAGCCTGGTCAATCTGCCGCTCGATGTACCAAAGGTCTGTGATGGGGTGCAGTCCGCCGGCCTGTACGGGAATGGCGACCAGACAGTTCGCGTTGAAATCGGGCAGAGTTTCTCCACTGAGGGCAGCAACCTTGGCTTTGGTTTCGATCACCCGTTGGCTGAGGTTCGCAGGGGACGCAATGTGCCCGGCAATTCGTTCCTGCTGTTCCTCTGGTGTGAGCGAAGCTCCCGGGTCTGGAGCAGCTGGCTGTTGGGGAGGCTGAGAAGGCTTGGGCGAACGCCCAGTAGCTTCAGGTAGCTGTTGCGATGCCGGTACCGGTGTGGCTGTACCTGTACCCAACAGGCTGGAGGAATGATTACTGGACTGGCCTGTACTCGGCACTTCTACCACTGGCGTTGAGCGACGGAGCTTATCCTGCTGCTGGGTAATCTCCAGCAGAATGTCCTCATAGCCGAGCTGCAGCGATTTTTTCATCGTGCCGATGAGCTCGTCCTGGAAGCGCTGGAACAGGAATTCTTCCGCTTCTCCCTCGAACTGGGCAAGGACGTCCTGGAACAGCATTTCGAAGTCAACGCCTTCATTGCTGTAATGCTTGTCCCAGCAAGCCAATGCAGATTTTCTCAGCGCAATTATTTTCGTGATCCGGTCGATACCGAGACCTGAATAGAGCAAACCAGGCACTGCTGGCAGCAAAAATTGCAGGGTATCCAGCATCCTGCTGATATGGGACTGAGAAATAGGGTACCCATCTTTAGACAGGCGTCGAGCGAGCTCGCGCTGGGAAATGGTCTCGCCGCTTTCCTCCTCATAAAGCGCTTTCGCTCGACCCACCGCGACAGCTCTCTCGATAAATTTGAGCTCGCCTTTGAGATCCTCGGCCAGGTGACCGGTGAGCATAACGATCTCGCCCCGGATCTGATCCCACGGGCGGAAAAGGACATTGATCCGCTGGAACTTTTCGTCGCCAGTTTCCTGGAACAGCTCCTTCAAGATTGTGATCCGCGTGTTGCCACCGTTGCGGATGCGGAATTTCTCCTCACCAGGCCGTCGCGTTACTGGCGGGGGGGTGTCGAGGCCGCGGTTGCGGATCGACTCTTTGAGCTCATCGTACCGAGGGTTGCGGGTAGTCCGTGGGTTGTCCTCCCAGGGGAGGACCTGCTCGACAGTCAGTACCAGCGGGGTGTCCGCGATAGGGTCACTCATGGCAGCGGCGGAGCCTGTAGGGCTGAAGCCTGGAGCCAGGAGCTTGGATTTGAGGTCTGTAGCGGCCATATCAAGCTCCTACCGCAGCAACGTGGGACAGAGCCAGTGGAGTTTGCTTGCGGACCAGGTGCAACACCTCCTGGATGTCGTCCTGTGTAGGAACGGCGTTTTGCAGCAGGCGATCGATGATCTTGTAAGCGCGAGCCAGCTCTGACTTGAGATTGTCGTCTGGTGAGCCGGCCTGGACCTGAGCAGTATTGTGTTGGTCATTGAGCAGCGATTGCTCGAGGCGCTCAATGATCTCGCTGTTCATGGAGCGATGATTGTCGCGGGCCACTTGAGCGACACGTTCACGCATGCCATCAGGCAGGCGAACCACAAATTTGTCAGCGGTGCGGGAATTGGTTGCGTTCATGGTGTTCTCCTTACTGGCGGCGCTTGAGTTGGTCGGTGAGCTGAGTGGGCAGGTTCTTGATCGTCAGCGAGCCGGTGTCGGTGTCGTAGGTGACGTTGGAACCGAGCAGGTGCGCCTCAAAGCTGATCGACAGACCTTCGGCGCGGCCGGTGAAACGGCGGAACTGGTTGAGCGTGCGCTTATCGGCCGGGATTTCCGGGGATAGGCCGTAGTCGCTATTGCGGATGTGGTCGTAAAACGCCTGAGGGCGGTCTTCATCGAGAGTCTGAGACAGCTCTTGAAGAGAGAGGGGCTGCCCCAGTTTCGTTTGGGTGGTGGCATAGTCGAGTAGCGCGTGGGTTTTCTCCCGGGCGCTTTCTTCTGGGAGATCTTCTTTCTCGACGTATTCGGTGAATGCCTTGAGAAGCGTGCGGGTTTCACCTGGCCCGTCGACGCCTTCCTGGCACCCGATGAAGTCGCGGAAGTAGTCCGAACTCTTCCTGCCGTTCTTGCCTTTAACGAAGGAAATGTACTGCTTCGAGTTTGGGTTGTTGCGCCACTCGCTCAGGTTGATCCGGGCCGCGCAGGAGAAGTTGCTGGTGTCCAGGTAGCGAGAGACCACAACATTGAGATCACCGTCCAGGCCGACGGTTTCGACCTGCTGGAGGACGGCGATCATCAGGTATTCAGTCAGACCTTGTTGGTAGTGGCTGAAGAGCACGTGGCCACCAGTGGACAGGTTGACCTCTTCGATCAGTTTCTGCAGGTGCTCGACAGACACACGGCTGAAGCTGGTGAAGTCTTGCTGCTCCTCCAGGTACTGTTTCAGCCAACCGCTGAATGGGTACGCACCCGACTCCCCATGGAAGAAGCCCCACGCTTTGCCTTGCTTGGCGTTGTAGCTGTCGTTCAGGTCGGCCTGGAGGTTCTCGACGGCATCCGTGGCCGGGAGCTCTGTGTCACGGGCGTGAAGGACGGCCGGGTTGCCGTCGGGCTGCTTATCGAGCTGGTGAACGATTGCGTGTCGGATCGGCATTATTGAATCCCCCGGGAGGTAATATTTTGGGCCTCGGCACGGCGGAGCAGCGCCCGAGTGTTACGCTCGGAACGGCGGTCGCTGGGCGTGCAGGACGTGAAAATCGGTGTGAAGCCGGACTTGCTGAATTTCAGGTGCCCGCTGTTGGAGCGGGAGAGAGTCCAGCCTTCGGAGAGGGCGAATTCGGCAAGCCGGCGAACACTGTCGTGCGCGCCACGAAGGAGGTTACGCATTGGATCCGGCCCCCTTCGGGCAAAGTGCATCACCGGCTTGGATGGCCACGATTTCCGGGGTGCAGCCCGGGTATTGGGTGGCCAGGTCGGTGAGGAACTCACGTGCAGTTTCGCGCGATCCAGGAATGCGGAATACCACGGTGCAATGATGAGCCTCGTCCTCGGAGCTGGTCAGATAGGGGGTTACTGCCACTTTCAGACCGCAGCTGAGGAGGTGCCTTGGTACCCATACGGACCAGAAGTAATTGGTCAGCAGGGCTGGTTGGCCAAGCAGGGTCGCTGCCAGGGTTCCTGCATCATGGCTTTCCAGCTCGATGTACTGGAGCTGTGCAAGCTCTTGCAGAGCCTCATTCAGCTCAAGGGGCACCGTAGTTTCACCGAACTGGGTGAGCCGTGAGACAACCTGGCCGAGAGCATCCAGCCAAACCGCGTTTACGCCAGACTGGTGCGCGAAGGCCAAGGCCGATTGGTCGGTGTTTGCGATCGCAGGGATCGAAGGGTAGATCTGCTCAACCTGCATTGGGCACCTCCGAAAGAGGATCGAGGTCGTAGCTGCCGCAGACCGGGCATACCAGGAGCTCTGCCTCACCTTCAGGGGTGTGCTCGGCGGGATGCACCTGCCGTACTTGATGCAGCTCGAAGTGCCGGCCACAGCTACGGCAGGAATGCGTGATCGGATGGGGTTGCATGGACGTCATGCGGCAGCTCCTTGCCAATGATCGGCAGTGAGGTTTGCGAATCGGGTTTGGTTGGCGATGAAGGCTGCACGGACATAGCCGACGGGGCCATTGCGGTGTTTACCAATGATCAGTTCGGCAACGCCTTTGAGTTCGGTGTCCTCGTTGTACACCTCGTCCCGATAGACAAAGAGGATGAGGTCCGCGTCCTGCTCGATAGCCCCGCTGTCCCGTAGATCAGCATTCACGGGGCGCTTATTGGGACGGCGCTCGAGGTCCCGATTGAGCTGGGAGAGGGCCATGAAGGGGCAGTTGAATTCCTTGGCGATCCCCTTCAGTGATCGGGATATTTCGCTGATTTCGTTGACCCTGTTTTCCTGACCAGGACTCCGCATGAGCTGCAGGTAGTCCGCCATGATCAAGCAAGGCTTCCCGAAACGCCGGCTAGCACGTCGAACCTTGGCTCGCATAGCGGCAGGGGTCAGGTTCGCGCTGTCATCGATGACCAGTCGGTTGCCATAGGCGTTCATGCGATGGACGGCGGCTGATAGTTTGGGCCAGTCCTCATCCTGCAGCTGACCCGAAAGTAGCCTGCTCAGATCGATGTGGCCCAGAATGGCTAGCATTCGATAAATCAGGGCCTCGGTAGGCATCTCCATGCTGAAAACCAGCACGATCTCGTCAGGCGAATTGGTCAGCGCAGCATCGACGGTGCTCAAGCAGAACGAGGTTTTGCCCATGGAGGGGCGCGCGCCTACGATGATCAGATCGGCTGGCTGCAAACCACGGGTCATCTCGTCAAGGTCGGTTATCCCGGTCGGCACACCGGTCACGGTCACATGGCCATTGAAATTGGCGTCGATCTTGTCGACGACAGAGAGTAATGCCTCATTCATGTCGGTGAATTCGCTAACCACACGACCTTCGCCCAGCTTGAACAGCTTCTGCTCTAACGTGTCCTGGACCTCAGCCGCGTCAGCGGCGAGTTCAGCAGCGTCCCGAGTCCCCTGAAAACACAGGGACATGATGCGGCGGAGATGGGCGCGGTTGCGCACGATCTCAGCATACGACCGGATATTCGCTACAGACGGAGTGTTCTTGGCCAGCTCTGCCAGGTAGGAGAGGCCTCCAACCTCTTCAGGGATGGCCATCGCCTCAAAAATCGTCACTATATCGAATGGGCTGTTCTTCTCTGACAGCTCCTGGATGGCAGTGAAGATCAGCCTGTGTTGGGATAGGAAAAAGTCGTCAGCCTGCAGTAGATCACCGACCAGATCCCAGGCTTCGTTGTCCAGCATCAGCCCGCCCAGAACGCCTTGTTCAGCCTCGACGGAATGAGGAGGGGAAAGGATCAGATCGGTCATCTGGCACCTCCCTGGGCAATTCCTGGCTGTTCACTGCGGCCTACTCCCCGGTGGAGCTGAGCACGCTGACCCTGCTTTATTCCTGCGTACAGCGAGCTACGATCGTGGCCCTTGGCTTCGCTTGGCGTGATGTCGAAGCGCTTCAACTCAGGGTGATGTAAGGTCAAGTAGGCAGCGATATCAGCCTGGATATCTGGGGCTAGGTCGCCAGCGAATTCTCGAACTTTGTAGGCCACTGCCCCGATCCAGCCCTCAGCAAAGAGTTGGCCGCGACGTCGTTTGGTCTTCAGCTGGCACCGTTTCTGCTGCGAGACATGCTCGCGACGTGCTTTCTGCAGTTGCAGGACGAGGCTGCTGTAGGCATAAGCAGCCAGATCCGGGCCGATCCCCTTGCCCAGGAACTTGAAGCAGTACCCTTTCAATGGGTGGTAGTAGGAGAGGTGGCTGCAGTCGAAAGCGGCTGCGCACGTTGCGGCCAGGGAGTGCAGCCAATCAGCCGGGGAGCGGCGAGTGCCAGTGGGGACGCTTGTTTCTAGAACCTGGCTGGCTCGAAGTTCGTCGGACTCGATGTTGTACTTGGCCATGAGCGAGCGGGCCTGGCGCAACGCGGTTGCGGCCTCGTTCGTGTTTGCCCCTGGGCTATTGGCCAAGGACATCAGCTTGGTGACCTTGTCGAGGATCTTCTGCTTGTCCATCATGAACCCTCCCCGGCGCGGCGAGGTCGGCTGCGCATCGCGGATGCGATTAAAGCCAGGCTGTTCAGCACGCCGAAGACACAGAGCGCATAGGCTGAGTAGACCGATCCCTGCAACGCGAGCTCGACATGCGGGGCTTTGAAGATCGAGCCCAAGCCATAGGCAGTGGCCAGTGCCACAGAGCAGTTCATGAGATACAGGCAAAGCGAGCCCGCGAATTGGGATATGGGGGCAGAGCTCATGCTTGGCCCTCCTGCCTGTCCGCTGCAGGCACCAAGGCCTCTTGCCAGAGGCGCATGGTCTCGCGTTCGTCTGCTGTCAAGGCAGCCTGGCCTACAGCTTCGGCCACTTTCTCCTGCAGGAGCCGCAGGCGTTCCTCTACTGACGAGCCGTCGTCATATGCGAGGTGCCTGGTCACATCATCGATCAAGGAGTAGCGGATTGATCTGATATTGCTGACACGGTGCTGCTCCACCGTATGCCCATAAAGCCGGTCAGGTGTCTTCAGCTCGTTTCGGATGTAAACGTTGAATTCAGAAGGGTTGTAAGAGGTGTAGAACTGCCGTGCACGATTCAGGATGAGTGCGGCTTTGATCGTCTCCAGCAGCTCTTCGTGAGTCTCGGTAGGTAAGGGGAACGTACGGGCTACCAGCTGTTTCGACTGAGCATCACGGGCATCTTGCCGGCGTTTCGTTTCTTTTTCGGAACGAACGCGCTTTTCCTTCGCATGGGTCACGTTGTGACCGATCGAATCAACGAGTTGTGCGGCACTACGCAGTAGCTCGCGCTGTTCAATGCTCAGAAGGTCACCGAGCGAACCGAGCAAGCCGGCACCCATCTTCCAACCGTTGGCTAGCTTGTGCAGGTCTCCAGACGCGGATGTCAGCTTTTTCTGGATGCCGCGTAACTCATTGGAGCTGTAGAGTTTCCCAATCCTGAGGACTTCATCGGCCGTGATCCCGGCAGCCTCGGTAATCGCGTGCTTACTCATCGCGGCGGGCCTCCTTGGCGATCTCGGCAACACGCTCTTCGGTCATTGCCTCGAAGCGGTCTTTCCATTCAGGGAACGCCTCGATAGCCAGGCTGCGGATGACGTTCAGCGCTGACGGCGACTTACGGTTCGACGGTTGACGATATTCAAGCCGATGCGCCGGCACGCCTTGGCTCGCGGCTTTCTTGAAGATGACGGCATCTGGAATGATCGATTGCAGGACGGTGTAGTCAGGGTTCCCGTCGAAAATTTCACGGACGGTGCGGTGGATCTCGCGCGCGTCAGCAGTTTCATCCAGGCCGTTGATGATGATGTTGATGTGGGGAATGGTGAGGCCGAGGCGTGCGTAACTGCGCAGGCCATCCATCATATGGATGGTCCCACGGCTGAATTCGCGCGCGGCCAACCTGTTCGGGGGGAGGGGGGAGAGGATGATGTCGGATGCAAGAACGACCATCTCCAGCATCGCAGAGCGGGCGCCCTGGGTGTCAAAGAGGATGAGGTCGTAATCGGCATCGAAAGCCGACATCAGGTTGGCTAGTCGCAGTCTGCCATCAGGCGCCTGCAGTATGAGGTTGTTGAGCTGGTTGTTGGCGTCGTTCGAGATGATGACGTCGAGATTCTTGATCGACGTGCGGGAGATGATCTTGGCCGGGTCGGTCTCGTTGTACGACAGCAGCTCGAAAATGCCGCCCGGGGCGGTGTACTCCAGGGGGAAATAGGAGGATGCGGAAGGCTGGACGGGGTCCAGATCGATGAGGAGGGTGCGCAGCCCAGCGTCTGCAGTGAATGCCCCCAGATTGGTGGACCCGGTGGATTTACCGGTGCCGCCTTTGGTGGAAACCTTACCTGCTCGTCTTGCTTTCTTCGGATGTGTCATTGCCATGCCTCTAATGTGGATTTCATTAGAGGCTGCGTGCCTAGGCGCTGGAATGGTGCTTAAAACCCCTCCCTAGATGGAAATTTCGGCCTAGATCCCAATTGTCTTTTAACCAATTGGTCGTAGGTTCGAATCCCACACGACCCACCATTTTTGAGACCAGTTAACGCTGGAATCAGATCTTAAGATCAGAGGTCAAAAGCCCTGGTCGTGAAAGGCGACTGAAAGGTCGCCTTTTTTTACCGGGGTATAGCGCAGTCCGGTAGCGCGCCTGCTTTGGGAGCAGGATGTCAGGAGTTCGAATCCCCTTACCCCGACCATATTAAAAATCCTCGTATCGAAAGATACGGGGATTTTTTTTGCCTGGAATTATCTCAAATCCAACACAAAGCGAATATGGGAGGGGGCTTGCTCCCGATAGCAGTGTGTCAGCCACTCATTACTCAGCCGACTCACCGTCATCGGGCGCAAGCCCCCGCCCACATTAGCCGAGCCCCATCAGGGACCGTGTTGTCAGTGAAGCTTGAGTCGCGGCTCGGTCCCGCGCCCGATCCTGCTGCCCAGCATCAGCATCGCCGTGCGGAAGACGCCATACAGTGCCATCTGGTGCATGCGGTACAGCGACACATAGAACATCCGCGCCAGCCAGCCTTCGAGCATCACGCTGCCTGTCAGGTTGCCCATCAGGTTACCCACCGCCGAGAAGCGCGACAGCGAGATCAACGAGCCGTAGTCGGTGTACTTGTACGATGGCAGGTCCTTGCCTTCGATCCGCAGCTTCAACGATTTGGCCAGCAATGAAGCCTGCTGGTGCGCGGCCTGGGCGCGTGGCGGCACGTTGCGGTCGGTGCCGGGTTGCGGGCAGGCGGCGCAGTCACCGAAGGCGAAGATGTTTTCATCGCGGGTGGTTTGCAGCGTCGGCAGTACCTGCAGTTGATTGATGCGGTTGGTTTCCAGGCCGTCGATGTCCTTGAGGAAGGCTGGCGCGCGGATGCCGGCGGCCCACACTTTCAGGCTGGCCGGAATCACTTGGCCGCTGCTGGTGATCAGCGCGTCGGCCGTCACTTCGCTGACCGCCGAGTTGGTCAGCACCGTCACGCCAAGCTTCTCCAGGGTCTTATGCACCGGCCCGCCAATCCGCTCCGGCAGGGCGGGCAACACCCGTGGGCCGGCTTCGATCAAGGTGATATGCATGTTTTCGGGTTTGATGCGATCCAGGCCATAAGCCGCCAGTTCGTGGGCGGCGTTATGCAGTTCGGCCGCCAGTTCGACACCGGTTGCTCCCGCACCGACGATGGCGACGCTGATCTTTTCCACCACGTCGGTTTGCCCGGCATGGGCGCGCAGGTAGTGGTTGAGCAGTTGCTGATGGAAGCGTTCCGCCTGTTTGCGCGTGTCGAGGAACAGACAGTGTTGCGCCGCGCCTTCGGTGCCGAAGTCATTCGTGGTGCTGCCGACCGCGATCACCAGGCTGTCATAGCCCAGCACGCGCGCAGGCACCAGTTCGCGGCCTTCTTCATCGAGGGTCGCCGCCAGCTGGATTTTCTTCTGTTCACGGTCGAGCCCGCTCATGCGCCCCAGTTGGAACTCGAAGTGGTTCCATTTGGCCTGGGCGACGTAGTTGAGTTCGTCTTCCGAAGAGTTCAGCGAGCCGGCGGCCACTTCATGCAGCAAGGGCTTCCAGATATGGGTCAGGTTGGTATCCACCAGCGTGATGCTGGCGGTGCCGCGTTTTCCCAGAGTCTTACCCAGGCGGGTAGCCAACTCCAGGCCGCCGGCGCCGCCGCCGACGATAATAATACGATGGGTCATGGGGATATCTCGCAAGGCTAAAAGAAATCGGAGCAGTTCCCCCCGCGAGCGCCAGGCAGCTCATAGCGTCAGGTAACTCAAAAGGCGGCTCAGCAGGCCGAGCCCAATCACCGCCACCAGCACCACCACAAGGAGCAGCCATGGCCGGAAAGGCTTGCGCTCGACTTGGTTCTGGGAGAGTTGCAGGTACTCTTCGACATGCTGTTGGTCATCGGGGTTCAGGCGGCTGGTCATAAAGGCCTCGTCAGGTAGACGTTGCAGAAGGGCGCCACGTTACAGTCGGTGGGTGGGCGCAAACGCTATAAGCGTAGCCTGTGCCCGTGTCACAGGCTGATGCCCACGTCGAACACTATGCTGCGGCCCAGGTTGTTGCGCAAGAAATCCGGCGCGTCCGGGTGGGCGAACAGCACCCGTGCAAACGTCGGCCCCACCAGTGACAGCGAGCGCCAGCCCTGGCGCAGGTACTCGGTGGGCGGCGGGAAGTGACTGTTGAGGTCCAGGACTTCGCGCTTGAGGCTGGCAAACGCGACGATATCCAACTCGCCCAGGTCCATCCCGCGCTCTTTGTAGTTGTGCGCTTTTTTGCGCAGGGTCGGCGCCAGGCGCAACAGGAACTCATGGGCCGGAATTCGTCGCGGCTTGGCTTCGCGCCGAACCAGTTGGCTCAGGGAGAACGCACTGCGCCGACGCAACAGTTCATCGCGCCATTCGTCGTTCAGGCGCCGCCCCTCATCCAGTACGAAGAACACCTCGAAACTGGCGTCGCGAAACAGTACGTCCGGAGGCTCCTGCCCGGCGGCGTGAAACTCTTCGGCGCGGTACGGCACATTCAAGCCTTGCAGCAGGCGTTGGCAGACCCAACGCTCACGCTCCCATTTGCGGGCATTGGACAGGAACGCGTTGGCTTGTTCGGCCGCTACGGTGAGCAGGCGCAAATAATCTGAGTCATCCATGCATGAAGCTTAGCGTCCAAATGATGACGGCAGGAAGTCCCGCCGCAAAAGCTCGGTGTAGACTGGCCACTTGTCCGTTCTCCCTAGCATGAGGTGTGCAGTGAAGTTTTTTGCCGTGCTGTTGCTGAGTCTGTTGCCTGTCGGGGCCCAGGCCGTTGAGGTGGGCGAGCGCGTGGCGCCCTGGACCCTGTTGGATCAGTTCGATCAGGCCTACACCCTGGATGACCAGGCGCAGATCCTGTTGGTCGCCCGCGGCATGGACGCCGCCAAGCAGGTGGACGCGGCCTTGCAAGGCCAGCCCAAAGGTTATCTCGAGGCGCGCCACGCGGTGTTTGTCGCAGACATCCAGCGCATGCCTCGGCTGGTCGCCAAGTTGTTCGCGGTGCCGGCGATGCAAGCCTACAACTATCGGGTGATGCTCGACCGGGACGCCCGTATTGCTCCGCGCTATCCCGCGCCCGCGGATAAAGTGCTCTGGCTGCAACTGGATAACGGCAAGTTGATTGCTCAACACGAGTACAGCTCGGCCGCGGAACTGCGCCAAGCCCTGGAACAGGTCAAGCCGTGATCAGTGCGGCAGTGCTGGCGCCGGCTACCCTCGGCATTGGCTGGTTGCTGTATGCGCCTGTGCTGCTATGGGCGATCCTGCGCTCGCCGTGGGTCGAGCTGTTCGCCGATCGGCGGCGCCAGCATTTGCTGTTTGGCACGGTGTTCGCGCTGTTCATGTTATGGCTGGTGCGGCGGGATTTCGACACCGGCGTCTCCTACCACTTTATCGGCATGACCGCCGTTACTCTGTTGCTCGATTGGCCGTTGGCAATTGTCGGCGGGTTTGCCGCCCAGTTGGGCTTGATGCTGTTGGGGCGCCAGGACCTGGCGGCGGTAGGCATCAACGGCCTGCTGCTGGTCGTGCTGCCCGTGCTGGTCACCGAAGCCTGCGCGTTGCTGGTGGAGCGAGCGCAGCCACGCAATCCCTTCGTGTATATCTTCTGTTCCGGTTTTTTTGCCGCTGCGCTGTCAGCCTTGCTCTGCCTGCTGGTGGGGCTGGGGTTGTTGTGGTTCGACGGGCGTTTTGCAATGCCGGAATGGCTGGAGGATTTTGTCGGTTACCTGTGGCTGATCATCTTTCCAGAAGCCTTTATCAACGGCATGGTGATCAGCGCGCTGGTGGTGTTTTGCCCGGAATGGCTGGAGACATTCAATCGCACCCGCTACCTCTCGGCACCCTGGAAGGACGACGATTCGCAGACTTGACCCAGGTCAAATCGCTCGCAGCGGGGCAGGCCCATGCTTTGCGAAACTTTTCCTGAGCAAGGCGGGAGTACAAATCATGAGTGTGTATGAGTGGGCACGGCAGGAGTTGCGCAGAAGCCAGGACGCGGCACAGGAAATCGGTTTTGACCCAGGCTTGACCCTGCGCGCGATGCTCAGCGCCGTGGTGCAGCAGAGCAAAGGTGTGCGCAGTTTCGAAGACCTGGCCGACGAGTTGCAATACCTTGCAGAGAACCTCGACGACCAGCAGGAGTATGCCTTTATGCGGCCTTAATGGCGCGGCGGCAGGTCTTCGGAAAACAGCTCGTCTTCGGCGTCCGGCGCCACGGGGATCTTGTGTTCCTCAGCGGCCCAGGCGCCCAGGTCGATGAGCTTGCAACGGTCCGAGCAGAACGGCCGGTTGAGGTTGGTCGCTTTCCATTCCACGGGTGCGCCGCAGGTTGGGCATTCGACGGTCAAGGGTTGGCTCATGATCGGCCTCCACGCAAAGTAAGGTAAAAGTGGTGCAGTCGCTCGACCTCGCTGTGCAGCCAGGCGAGGTCTCGGTCATTGACCAGTACGTCATCGGCATGGTTCAGGCGGTCTTCGCGGCTGGACTGGGCCTTGAGAATCGCCTGCACCTGTTGTTCGCTGATGCCGTCGCGCAGCAGGGTACGCTGAATCTGCAGGGATTGCGGCACATCGATCACCAGGATGCGCTGGGTCATGTGGTACTGGCCGGATTCGATCAGCAGCGGTGACACCAGGATCGCATACGGCGATCGGGCGCGGGCCAGGTGATTGCGAATCTCCTCGCCAATCAATGGGTGCAGCAAGGCTTCCAGCCAGCGGCGTTCTTCGGGGACTTCAAAGATCAGCTTGCGCAGCGCGGCGCGGTCCAGTTGGCCGTCGCGCTGCAGCACGCCGGCACCAAAGTGTTCGGCGATGCGGGCGAGCGCCGGACGGCCAGGCTCGACCACCCAACGGGCGGCGTGGTCGGCATCCACCAGGTCGACGCCCAGGTCGACAAAGTGCTGGGCCGCAGCGCTTTTGCCGCTGCCGATACCGCCAGTGAGGCCAAGGATCCAAGGTGTTGCAACAGAAGTGGTCATCTGAAACCGACAGACTGCAAATAGAAGTCGGTTATTTGACCACCCCAGAGCACGGCAATCCAGCCGGCAATTGCCAGATAGGGACCAAACGGCATCGGTGCCGAGATCTCAGCCTTGCGCAAGCGCATCAGAATCAGCCCTACGATCACGCCCACCAGCGAAGACATCAGTAGCGTCATCGGCAGAATCTGCCAGCCGCCCCAGGCGCCAAGCAGCGCCAATAACTTGAAGTCACCATGGCCCATGCCGTCCTTGCCGGTCACCAGTTTGAACAGCCAGAACACTGTCCACAGACTTAGGTAGCCGATCACCGCGCCCCACAGTGCGTCCGGCAGTACGGTCAGCAGGTCGGCGCTGTTGATGATCAGCCCCAGCCACAGCAGCGGCAGGACCAGGATATCGGGTAGCAGTTGGTGATCCACATCGATCAGGCTCATTGCCAGCAGCCCCCAGCTCAACAACATGACTGCCCCGGCTTGCCAGCCAAAGCCAAAATGCCAGGCCACCATGGCCGAGATCAGCCCGCAGGCCAGTTCAGTGATGGGGTAGCGTGCACTGATCGGCTGCTGACAATGGGCGCAACGCCCCCGGAGCATGAGGTAGCTGAGCAGCGGGATATTCTCCCACGGGCGAATCGGGTGATTGCAGTGCGGGCAGCAGGAGTTGGGGTGCATCAGGTTGTAGGTGGGCCCGGCGGGGTCGGCGGGCATGCCGAGCACTTCAAGGGCTTGTGCGCGCCATTCCCGCTCAAGCATTTTCGGCAGGCGCCATACCAGTACATTGAGGAAGCTACCGATGATCAGCCCCAGTACCAGGGCCACTGCGACAAACGCCCATGGCTGCTCAGTCAGCAGCAGGTTCAAAACGCTGTACCGAGTTGGAAGACCGGCAGGTACATCGCAATTACCAGCGCCCCGACAATGCCCCCCAGCACCACCATTATCAGCGGCTCCATCAGGCTGGTGAGGTTGTCGACCAGGTTGTCGACTTCCGATTCATAGTGGTTCGCGACTTTTTCCAGCATGCGCTCGAGTGTGCCCGACTCCTCGCCGATGGCCGTCATCTGAATTGCCATGCCTGGAAAGAGACCGCTGGCGGCCATGGATTGGTTCAACTGCATGCCTGTGGATACCTCATGACGCATATGTTTGATCGCCTGCTTGTACGGCCCGTTGCCGACGGCACCTGCCACTGAATCCAATGCCTGTACCAGCGGCACCCCAGCCGCGAACGTGGTGGAAAGCGTGCGGGCATAGCGTGCCACGGCCGATTTCTTCAGCAGTGTGCCTGCCAAGGGGGCTTTCAACAAACCCGTATCCAGCCCCTGACGAAAGCCAGGGGCTACGCGATAGGCGTGGCGCAGCGCGAAAAAACCGGCCCCGAGGCCAAGCGCCAGAGCCCACCAGGCTTGCTGCATGAACGTGGACAGGCCGATGACGTGCAGGGTAAAACCGGGCAACTGGCGGTCGACCCCGGCGAACAGGTTCTGAAATTGCGGCACCACGTGGATCAGCAGGATGCTGCTGACCAGGCTCGCCACCACCAGGACGGCGATCGGGTAGGTCATGGCTTTCTTGATTCGCGCCTTTAGCTGCTCACTCTTTTCCAGGTGAGTGGCAACGCGTTCCAGCAGCGTTTCCAATGCCCCGGCCTGTTCGCCGGCGGCAATCAGGTTGCAGTACAGGTCATCGAAATAGCGTGGCTGTTTGCGCAGCGCGGTCGCCAGTGCGGTGCCGGCGGCGATGTCCTGCTTCAACCCCTTGAGCAGTTCCTGCATCGGCCGGCTCTCGAAGCCGTCGCTGATGATATCGAAGGCTTGCAGCACAGGAATGCCGGCTTTCAGCAAGGTCGCCAACTGGCGGGTGAGCAGGGCGATGTCAGTGGGTTTGATCGGCGCGGCGAGGCAGGCCAGGCCGGGGAGTTGCCTGCGCACACGGCTGGGGCGGATCCCTTGCTGGCGCAGCTTGGCCTTGATCAGGGCGAGGTTGTGGCCCGTGGTGTGCCCGGACACCCTGCGCCCTTGGCGGTTGGTGCCTTCCCAGGCGTAGGTCCTTGAAGCGTTGTCCATGTCCATTTCCGCACCCAGTTCGTCGAAGTTTTATAGCTTAGTCAGGTGACAAATTCGGGCGGCCTGGTGTTGCACGATAAAATGTCAGAATGTGCGTCTTGTGCGCGATGGGCCGCTCGCGGGTGAGTACACTGGCGCGGCTGTGAAATACGGGGTGCAGGACGCGCCTTGTCATGGGTTCTATTCTGGAGAGTGAATGTGATGCGTCAGAAAGGCTTTACCTTGATCGAGTTGTTGATCGTCGTGGCAATCATCGGCATTTTGGCCACCATCGGCTTGCCCATGTATACCACGCACCAGGCCAAGGCCAAGTTCACCGCGGGGCTGGCTGAGATCACCGCGTTGAAAGCCGGCTACGAGGATGTTTTCAACCAAGGCACCGAGCCGAAGCTGGAACTGGTCGGCGGCACCAGCCCGACCGCCAACTGCAAGATCGACGTGGCCGGGGATGTCGCCACCGGTAACGGTTCCATCAGTTGCGAAATACTCGATGCCCCGGCGCCGGTGCTGGGCAAGACCATTACCCTGACGCGCAGCGCCACCGCCGGCTGGAAGTGCGTGACCACTGCTGAGGCGAAATACGCCGCCAAGGGCTGTGATGCCAGCGGCGCTTAACTTCAAGCCCCGCACATGGATGTAAAGGTGGTCAATGTCGTTATCCCTGCAGCAGCGCGGCAATGTTTTCCTGGTGGCAGCGGTGTGCCTGTTGGTGCTGGGTATCTGTGCCCCTTTCAGTGGGCACGACCTGCAACGAGGGGTGCAGATTGCCCTGGGATTGTGTGCGGTGCTGTATGGGCTGTCGGTTTCTCCGATTGAGCGGCTGGTGGATCGGCCCACCGCCATAGGCCTGGTGCTGATTATCGGGCTGGGCCCGCTGTCTTCGGCCCTGGCCCACCAGCCACTCTGGGCATTTACCGAGGTGGCGCTGTTTATCGTCTGTGGGGCGATTGCGCTTGCATTTGCCTTGCTTCGGCGCCACGGCGGTGAGCCTTTGGACCGCGTCCTGGTGCTGGTCGTGGTGCTGTTGTGCCTGATCAAATCGATCCAGTATCTGCATGCTGGCCTGCTGGCTATTACCAGTGGTCAACGGATACTGGACCCTGACCTGCTCCTGTCAGGTTTTGCCAATAAGCGTTTCTACGGTCAATTCCAGACCTTCACTCTGCCGTTGCTGGCCCTTCCCCTGCTGCTGCCCGGCGTCAGCCGTCCCGTACGAAGTGCGGTGTTGGCGTTGTTGTGTGTCTGGTGGTTGATCGCAATCAGCGGCGGCACACGTGGCACGTGGCTTGGCATGGCGATGGCAAGTGGGGTGCTGGCAGTGCTGGGGCCTTGGGGGCGGCGCTGGCTGGCCTGGCAGTGGGTGGCACTGTGCGGTGGGCTATTGCTGTATTGGCTCTTGTTCACGGTGCTGGTGGGGTACCTGGGCATCGAAGTTTCCCAGGCGGCAGCCGATCGCCTGACCACCTCTCTGTCGGGGCGCGGCCCGATCTGGTGGCAAGCGTGGCACATGCTGGTCGAGCATCCATGGTTGGGTTTTGGGCCGATGCATTTCGCCGATATTGCCAACAACATTGCTGCCCACCCCCATCAGGCGATCCTGCAATGGGCCAGTGAATGGGGCATGCCATCGGCCCTATGCGTGGCAATTCTGGCGTGGCGGGCGAGTTGGGCCACCGTTGGCGTACTCCGTGAACGGGCGCAATTTGCAACGTGTGCCGACCTGCTGCGCACCTGCCTGTTTGCGTCGCTGATCGGCGCGCTGACGCAGTCCATGGTGGATGGTGTGATCGTGATGCCTAACTCGCAGGTGTGGTTGGCGCTGGTGGTGGGCTGGCTGATGGCGTTGCATGCCTGGCGCGCCCCGGCAACGCCCGCATTGCCCCTGGCCTGGGGCGCCTGGAACGTGGCGAGTGTGTTGGCCGTTGGTCTGCTGGTGTGGGTGGCCGTGCGTGACCTGCCGCATCTCCAGCAAGCGCAGCAGCGCTATCTGGATACCCGTGGCGGGTACCTGCAACCGCGCTTCTGGGCTCAGGGCGTGATTGCCCTCTCACCGCCGTAAGTTGCCGGACGCCCGATGCGGTGCTAGCTTTAGCCCACCGCCCGTGTAGCTCAGCCGGTAGAGCAGCGCACTCGTAACGCGAAGGTCGCAGGTTCGATTCCTGTCTCGGGCACAAAGGCAACAGTGTTTCAAAGGCAACGTTTTCAGATGATCCCAGAATGGTTCTGAAGGCCAGACGAGCCGGCATTCGTGCCTGTTCTTTTGTATCTGCGCAACCTTGATGACCCAGATGCATCCCCATTCCTCGATCTAAGAGAACAACATGACCACGACTGAGATGACCCAGGAAGTTCGGCACCAAGCAGCCCTCGACAAGTACATCGGGGAATCGCCGCAGCTTAAAGAAGAGATCAAGGACCTGAGCGCTGAAGATCAGCGTGACCAGATCCAGTGGGCATTCGAGGACGAGGCCGAGAGCCAGGGCTTGCAGCCTTGGGAGCTGACCCTCAAGTACACCTCGACACCGGAAGAGTTCGAAGCGGCACGGCTGGCCCTGCACAAGGAAGCGGCCGAGGTGCTGGGTGTCGAGTGGGAAGAGTACTGCGAGATGAATGACCTGGTGGTTTAAGCGCTTGCTTGTGTAGGAGCGAGCTTGCTCGCGAAAATCGCTAACGATGACGCGGGCTGCCTGGTACCCTGCGGCGTTCTCAGGTTTTTCGCGAGCAAGCTCGCTCCTACAGTTAAGGTGCTCAAATACTGAGGCGCATCGACAAATCCACCGCCTTCACATCCTTGGTCATCGCGCCGATGGAGATGTAATCCACTCCGGTTTCTGCGATGGGCAGCAGGGTGTTTTCATTGATCCCGCCGCTGGCTTCCAGCTTGGCCTTGCCGCCATTCAGGCGCACGGCTTCGCGCATGTCATCCAGGCTCAGTTCATCGAGCATGATGATATCGGCGCCCGCCGCCAGGGCTTCACGCAATTCGTCCAGGCTTTCCACTTCGATTTCCACCGGCTTGCCTGGGGCGATCTGGTGCGCGGCGTTAATGGCCTGGGCAATGCCTCCGCAGGCCGCGATATGGTTTTCCTTGATCAGAAAGGCGTCATACAAGCCAATACGGTGGTTGTGGCAGCCCCCGCAGGTCACGGCGTACTTCTGCGCCAGGCGCAGGCCGGGAAGGGTCTTGCGCGTGTCGAGCAGCTTGACCTGGGTGCTGGCGACAAAATCGGCGAGGTACTGGGCCCGAGTGGCTACGCCTGACAACAACTGCAGAAAATTCAACGCACAACGCTCGCCGCTGAGCAGCGAGCGCGCCGGGCCTTCAAGGTGGAACAGCGCCTGGTTGGGGCTCACGCGTTCACCGTCGGCGACTTGCCAATGCACGGCGACCCGCGGGTCCAGCTGGCGGAACACCGCGTCTACCCAAGCGGTACCACTGATCACCGCCGCATCGCGCGTGATGATCGTGGCCTTGGCCAGCCGTTCGGCCGGGATCAACTGTGCGGTGATGTCGCCACTGCCGATGTCTTCCAGCAGTGCGCGGCGCACATTGGCTTCGATTTCGGCGGTGAGGTCGGCAAGACGGAGGTTCGGCATAACAGGCTCCACAAACAAAGTGCCCCGATTATAGGGGCAGCGCGCGTTTGAACCCAGCCACCTGCTCATTTACACGCCAATGACAGAGTTTGCTGGCGCAACGGCCCTCATTTGCAAGATAATCTCGCGCCTTGCAATTGGCGTCATAGCTTTGACGTACTGGTGATAACCGGAAAACCGCAGTGCCCAGCCGGCCCTGTACCCGATCGTTCCCCAACCCACACCGCCGTTTCAGGAGGCCAGGATGCACAATGACGGAAAGGTGGTGCCTATTCACAAGGCACAGGCCACGCCATCGCCGCTCGCTCGCCTGCCGGTGGTATTGCTGCAGGTTCGCGACAAGTCCGCGCAACAATTGCAGCAGGGCTTGCAGGAACTGTTCGATAACGCCGACGACACCCTGTTCGAAATGGCCGACAAGGCCCGCAACAACATCGATCACCATATTTTCTTTGAAGCCATGCGTGACTTGCGCCTCAAGCGCAAGAATTTCGAACGGGTGTTCATGGAGCAACTGTTCGAGGCCTTTGCCAACCTGGGCCAGGCTGGGCGCGGTGACCTGCAGTTGGTTCCGGTGGTTTCCTACGATACGGCGTCAGGCACCTCCAGCGATGACCGGGAAAAAACCGTGGCGTTGGAGGCCATGCTGGTTCGCGTGCGCCATCGCGATGGCTTGGCCCTGGGGCAATTGACCGCGCGCCTGAATGCATTGCTGGATAAGCACCTGGATGAGCGTGAGAACCCCCTGGGGCCGGCGTTGTTGTGTGAGTTCTTCCTGCGGGCAGGGCGCAGCCTCGGGGTGGAAATCCGCGTCAAGCTGATCATGCTCAAGCTATTTGAAAAGTACGTCCTCAGCGACGCCGACTACCTGTACGGCGAGGCCAATCAGTTGCTGGTTGCCACGGGGGTGCTGCCCGAGCTCAAGGCTGTGCCGTCGCGGCGCCTCGGCGGGCGGGCGACACGCGAGCATCCGCGTGAAGACAATGTGCCGACGTCCGATCAACCGGTCGACGAAAACGGCCAGCAAGCCTTTGCGGCCCTGCAGGAACTGCTGGCGGCCGTACGTGGCAGCGTGGCGCCCACCCTCGAAGCCAGTGCCGAACCTCAGCCGATTGCCACCCGTGACCTGTTGCGCCTGCTGTCGCACTTGCAGCAATACGTACCGGAGCCGGACGTCGAGGACGACTTCGACTTGCGCAACCAGCTTGAACAGCTGTTGACCCGGGTCAGTGTCAAGAGTGGCAAGTCCCGCGTGGTGGAGGATGCCGACGAAGACGTGATCAACCTGATCGCCCTGCTGTTCGAGTTCATGCTCAATGACCATGGCGTGCCTGACGCCTTCAAGGCCTTGATCGCACGCTTGCAGATTCCCTTGCTGAAAGTGGCGGTGCTGGATAAGAGTTTTTTCAGTCGCCCCAGCCACCCGGCCCGTCGGCTGCTCAATGAAATCGCGGCCATGGCCATGACCTGGAACCCGTGCGATGAGTATCAGCGCGACAGCCTGTACGTGCGCATCGAGCAGGTGGTACAGCGTTTGCTGAACGAGTTTGTCGAGGATCCGGCGATTTTTACCCAGCTTTTGACGGAGTTCTGTGCGTTTACCGCGAACGAGCGACGCCGCAGTGAGCTGATCGAACAGCACACCCGTGACGCTGAAGCCGGGCACCTGCGTACCGAAGAGGCTCGCCAGCGCGTGGCGGATGTGCTGAACCGCCGGCTGCTGGGCAAAGTACTGCCGCGCGCGGTGGTGCAGTTTCTCCAGCAGGCCTGGAGCCAGGTACTGTTGCTGGCCAGCCTCAAGCACGGCGAAGAGTCGGTGCAATGGCAGGCGGGGTTGCGGACCATGGACGAGTTGATCTGGAGTGTGAGCCTGCAGCAAGACACCGAGGCCGGGCGGCATTTACTGGAGCAACTACCGGGCTTGCTCAAAGCGTTGCGCGATGGCTTGACCAGCGCGGCGTTCGATCCTTTCAGTACGCGTGAGTTTTTTGTGCGGTTGCAGGCCCTGCATATTCAGCCGGGTGAGGGCGTCGAGACCCTGGTCGAAGTCAGCCAGCCGTTTGTGCTCAGCCCGGGCCTGCCCGACACCGCCGAGGACCTGCCGCTGGACGATCCCGCGCGGCTCAAGGTCCAGCAACTGCGTGTCGGAGGTTGGGTCGAGTTCCAGGCGCTTGAAGAACCCCCCCTGCGCTGCAAGCTTACGGCGATCATGGCACCGTCCAACCGCTACATTTTCGTCAACCGCATGGGGCTCAAGGTCTTGGAGAAAAGCGTCGGCCAACTGGCGCTGGCGTTCAAGCGTGGCACCTTGCGCCTGCTGGACGATGGCCTGTTGTTCGACCGCGCGCTGGCAGCGGTGACGAACACATTGCGTCAACTCAATCGCGGCAAGTGATCGCACCCACCGGGTGGAACGCGGCATACTGGTCACACTTCGTCACGTTCAAGGATCCTGTATGCAGTTGGACCCCACCAGCGGCTGGTGCCAGGGCATTGCGCATTGCCCTTCGCCCAACTTCAACGAGCGCCCCACCGGCGAAATCTCACTGTTGGTGGTGCATAACATCAGCCTGCCGCCAGCGCAGTTCGCGACCGGCAAGGTGCAGGCGTTTTTCCAGAATCGCCTGGATGTCACGGAACATCCCTACTTTGAAGGGATTGCCGACTTACGGGTGTCTGCGCATTTTCTGATTGAGCGCGACGGCACGGTGACGCAGTTTGTATCGTGCCTCGACCGGGCCTGGCATGCCGGGGTTTCGTGCTTCGATGGGCGTGAGACCTGCAATGACTTTTCCCTTGGTATCGAACTGGAAGGTACGGATGACTTGCCGTTCACGGATGCGCAGTATGCGTCGCTGATCGACCTGACGCGCCAGTTGCTGGTGGCTTACCCCGACATTACCCGTCAGCGCATTTGTGGCCACAGTGATATCGCGCCGGGGCGCAAGACCGACCCTGGCCCCGCTTTTGATTGGGTACGCTTTCGTAGCGCCCTGCAGGATGGAGGACACGCACAATGAGTTTCCTGGTATTGGTGCTGGCCGTGTGGATCGAGAAATTCTCGGCCTTGCGCCAGCGGTTGCAGCGTGATGGCGGCTGGTTACGCGAGCTGGCCAAGTTGGAGGCGAGCCCGCGCATGGGCAAGCAGCCGTGGCTGATCCTGGCGCTGCTGGTGTTGTTGCCGGTGGCCTTGCTGGCCTTGCTGCTGCTGGTACTGGAGCCGGTGGCCTACGGCCTGTTGGCGTTGCCGGTGCACCTGTTGGTGGTGATCTACAGCCTGGGGCGGGGGGATCTGCTCGCCGGCCTCGGACCGTTTCGCGATGCGTGGCGCCGGGGCGACTTGCAGGCCGCCGAGCATGTGGCCGAGCGAGACCTGAAGATCGCAGCGGACAGCGGGGAACAACTGCTGGAACGGGTTCAGGGCCATCTTCTATGGCAGGCCTACCAGAGTTTCTTCGCGGTGATCTTCTGGTACTTCCTGCTGGGCCCTGTCGCGGCCCTGGCTTATCGCCTGCTGGCACTGGCCAGTGAGCACAGCCAGAACCCCTTGGTAGCCGAGCGTGCCGGCCAACTGCGCCATGCCTTCGACTGGTTACCGGTGCGCTTGCTGGCGGCCAGCTTTGCCCTGGTGGGCAACTTTGTCGCGGTCAGCCGTGTGATGCTTCACGAATTGCTGAGCTGGGATATCAGCGCCGCGCAGTTGGTCGAAAAAGTCGGTCTGGTGGCCGCTGAGATTCCGCCGCCGGTGGTGGGGGCTGATGGCATCAACAGCCTGGATCGCCTGTGGGAACTGCTGCTGCGTGCGGCGGTGCTGTGGTATGCCGGGTTCGCCATCTGGACGGTGCTGCCCTGACCTGGGAGGAGCCGGCCCGCCGGCTCCGTTCTCGTTAACCTTAAGTTACAAAACTCCCTTTCGATTTGAGCTATACAGACGGAGCGCCAAATAGTGGCTTTCTGCCGCCGCCCTGCGCCTCAAATAAAAATAATAGGAAGGGAGTTCACCCGTGAAGAGCTTGCTCTATCCCGCCGTCGCGCTGATGAACCGCCTGAGCTTCGGCATGAAGTTCAGCCTGATCAGTGTGCTGTTCCTGCTGCCCATGCTGGCGACCAACTATTTCCTGGTGCGTGATTCGTGGCGTGAATTCCAGGGCACCCGCATCGAACTGCAAAGCCTCGACCTGCTCGGCAGCAGCCTGGCCCTGCGCCGCGACCTGGAAACCCTCAACAACCAGGTGCAAATCAACGCAACCCTGGGCCAGTCCGGCAAGGCTGGCGACCTTGAAGGCAAGATCAGCACGTTGGAACAGCATGTGTTGGCACGGGTGCAGGGGCTCACAGCCATGACCACCGACCCTGAGCAAATTGCCGCCTTCGATGCCAAGCGCGACGAATTGATCGCTGCCTTCAAGGCCCAGCAGCAGGAGTCCTCCCTGCTGAGTAAAAGCGCGCTGATCGGCAAGTTGCTCAACAAAGCGCAGATGCTCAGCCAGATCATCGCCAGCCAGGCCGGCTTGAGCCGCGACCCCCAGAGCGATTTGCGCCAGCTCAGCGAGCTGATCACCAGCATCACCCCGCAGGTCACCCAGACGCTGGGGGAGGGGCGGGCGATGGGCGCCTATTCCCTGGGCCAGGGGTTCCTCAATTCGTCCTCCAGCACCCGCTTTGACGAGTTGCTGCAGCAACTGGAAAAACTCCACGCCGAATACGCCCTGAAACTCCAGGACGCCCTCGGTTCCAGCCAGGCCGCCCACGCTGCGCTCGACAGCCTGGCCAAGGCCAGCAATGCCAGCCTCAAGCAAGCCAGTGAGGTCTTCGAAGAGCAGGTGGTGATGGCTGAAACCCTCGACGCACCGTGGCAGGGTTTCTACGACAACGTCAGCCAACTGATGGCCCAGACCTATCAGCTCGATGAAGCCACGCTGGCGTTTCTCGGGCACCAGCTGGAGCAGCGCCTGGCGCAGTACCGTACGCACATGGTGGTGCTGGTGTGTGCCCTGGCGGCGGTGTTTTTGCTGATCTTCTATTTGTACGCTGGCTTCTATGCCTCCACCCGCACCACCCTGCGACGCCTGGGGGTGATGATGGACAAGGTGGCGGCGGGCGACATGACGGTCACGTTCGTCGCTCATAGTCGCGACGAGCTGGGGGAACTGGGCGAGGTGTTCAATGGCACCGTGGCCAAGATCCATGACCTGATCGAGCGCGTCGGCCACACCGTCGGCCAGGTCGAGCTGCAAGCCAACCAAGTGGAGGCGGTCTCAGTCCGCAGCAACCAGGCGGTGTCCGGCCAGCGCAGCCAGATCGAGCAAGTGGCGACCGCCATGAACCAGATGTCCTCCACGGCCCAGGAAGTGGCGCGTAATGCGGCGGCGGCGGTCAGCAGCGCCCATAGCGTCAACGATGAAACCGTCAGCGGTCGTGGCCTGGTGCAATCCCAGCAAGGCAGCATCGCGCGCCTGGCCTTGGACATTGATGAGTCGGTGCGGGTGATCAACCAGTTGGCGACCGATAGCCAATCGATCAGCAGCGTGCTGGAAGTGATCAAGAGCATTGCCGAGCAAACCAATCTACTGGCGCTGAACGCCGCGATTGAAGCCGCTCGCGCCGGAGAGCAGGGGCGCGGTTTTGCGGTGGTGGCCGATGAAGTGCGCACCCTCGCGCGGCGGACCCAGCACTCCACCGAGGAAATCGAGCAGATGATCAGCCGTTTGCACAGTGGTGTCGACGCGGCGGTCAAGGCTATGGGAACCAGCCATGCCATGGCGAATGGCACGGTGGGGCAGTCGGAAAAGGTCCAGCAGGCCTTGGAAAACATCCTGGGTGCCGTCGGCATGATCGTCGATCAGAACCAGCAGATTGCGGCGGCCGTGGAGCAGCAAACCGCCGTCGCCCACGATATCGACCAGAACATCGTCGAAATCAATCGTGCAGGTGAACATGCCGCCCAGGGTGCCCATCAGGCCGAGGCGGCCAGCCGGCAGTTGTCGCGCCAGGTGATTGAGTTGAAGCAATTGATCGGCGCGTTTCGCGTGTAAGAATGTTGAGTAGGATGTTTCTTTTGCTGGAGTGGTACTTGTCTTGATTTTCTTGTACTTCGTCTTTGCTGCCGAGAATGGGTGAGAATTTGTTTCAGCCAATAATCACAGTCCAAGGGAGGCAAGACGATGACCGCTGCCATAGGCATCAAAGGGCACTGCGCCCATTGCGACATCACCTTCGAACTCAAGCCTTGGCAGTTGAATGCCATTGCCATTGAAGAACCCTTCGATTGCCCGTACTGCCATAGGATTCTGCAGTTGTGCTGCACCCGGCAACTGCGTCAGTTCAGGGCACTGGACCATTGGGCCTTGGTACGACTGAGCATGGTGGTATTCACCTGCGTGGCCCTGATCGTGGCGTTGGTGGCAGAGTGGCTCGGGCTGATCAGCGTTATCGGGCAGTTGAATATTTCACTGCTGGTGCTGTTGGTGCATTTCCTGGTGGCACGCTACGCCCGTCATCGGCAGCGGATGACCTTGGACCTGCAAGTGGTCAGGCCGGTCAACGCCCTACCAATTGAACAACTCGCACGCATTGCGTGTGCTCGCTTCAGCCAGCAATAGCGGGCTGAGGCCCATGCGTTCGGCCAGCGCGGTGCAGATATCGGGCAAGTGTTGCGGGCTGTTACGCTGGCCGGGGTACATGGCGGGGGCCATGTCCGGCGAATCGGTTTCCAGCACCACCGCGTCCAGGGGCAGTTGGGCGAGCACCTTATGCATGCGCAGGGCCTGGGGCCAGGTGGCGGCACCGCCCAGGCCCAGCTTGAAACCCAGCTTGATGTATTCGCGCGCTTCTTCCCGGCTACCGGCAAAGGCGTGGATGATGCCGCCCCGTGGCAGGCGGATACGCTTGAGGGTGGCAATCACGGCGGCATGGCTGCGGCGTACGTGCAACAGCGCCGGCAGTTGGAAATCGACGGCCAGTTTCAGTTGGGCTTCAAACAGGTGTTGCTGGCGTGTGCGGTCCAGTTGTTCGAGGAAGTAATCCAGGCCGATCTCGCCGACGGCGCACAGTTGTCGATGGCCGTGCAGGCGGGTCAGCCAATCGCCCAGCTCCGTCAGGTCGGCGGGGCGATGGTCATCGAGGTACACCGGGTGCAGGCCGAAGGCGGCGAACAAGCCTTCATCGCCTTGCACCAGGTCCCACAACCGCTGCCAATTCTGCTGATACACCCCCAGTACCACCATGCGCTGCACGCCGAGTTGGCGGCTGTGGGCGAGGACTTCCCGGCGATCGCTGTCGAAGTCCGGAAAGTCGAGGTGGGTGTGGGTGTCAATCAGCTCCACGCTCAAGCCTCGTGAATACGCCGCTTGAAGGTCCGGCCGATGGCATGCACGCCGGGTTGGTACTGCTCTTCTTCGATGGCGGCCAGGGCCAGGCGCAACGCCGTGTCGGCGATCAACTGATGTTGCTGGGCCATGGCATTGACCGGCAACGGCAGGAAGTCCAGCAACTGCGTATCACCAAAGGTCCCCAGGCGTAGCGGGCGCGATCTGAGCGGGAAATCATGCAGCGCGTCGAACACCCCTTGCAGCAGCACGTAAGAGGTGGTCACCAGCGCGTCAGGCAAATGCCCCAGTTGATGGAGAAGTTGCTCCATCAGTTGGCGGCCACAATCGCGGCTGAAGGCCTCGCCCTGTTCGACGATCACTTCGCCGGTAAAACCTTGCAGTGCTTCACGGAAACCGGCGGCGCGCTCCTGGCTGATGCTCAACTCAGGCCGCGCACCGATCAGCGCGATCTGCTTGGGCACCGGTTGCAGCAGGCTGCTGGTCAGTTGCTGGCAGGCCTGGCGGTCGTCGCTGACCACCGAGCAGAACTGTTCGGCGTTCATCACCCGGTCGATGGCAATCACCGGCAAACCCTTGGTTTGTAACTCGCGATAGCTGTCGTCGCTGGCCGGCAGGCAACTGGCGACAAACAGCGCATCGCAGCGTCGGGCGCGGAACAGTTGCAGCAGTTGGCGTTCGCTGTCGGCATTGTCGTCGGAGCTGGCGATCAGCAATTGATAACCACGCGCGCGGGCGCCTTGTTCCAATAGCTTGGCGATCCGTGCGTAACTGGGGTTTTCCAGGTCCGGCAGGATAAAACCCAGCGTGCGGGTATGCCGGCTGCGCAGCCCGGCTGCCTGGGGGTTGGGCGTAAAGCCATGGGCTTCGACCACCGCACGCACGCGCTCGACGGTCGCGCTGCTGATGCGTTGCTGTTCGGCTTTGCCGTTGATGACATAACTGGCGGTGGTCACGGACACACCGGCCAGACGTGCGATATCACTGAGTTTCAAACCGGGATTTCCTTGTTTTTTAGAGCTGGCCCCGACATTTTGTCCAATCGTAACCGATTACTGCACACGACTAATGTCTCAGCTCAAGTGCCGAGTGGTTCTTCAAGGATGCGCAATTAACGCGTAATCTGCCATAAATTCTAGATTAAACGTTTCAGCAGGCGTATTTTTGCGATGTTCGCTACTGAGTGGCTACTGCCAATTGACTGCTCAGTCGCTTATTCATGATCAACTTTATACTGATTTATTCAAAACAATACCTAGTGCGCCCGCCGCACTAACTAGGAGAACGGCATGCTTGAGCTCACTCACGAGCAGATATCCATGGGCCAGGTGGCTGTGGATAAATCTGCTGCCTTGCACCTGCTCGCTGACCAGTTGGTGGCCGATGGCCTGGTCGCCGAGGGTTATCTCAGCGGCTTGCAAGCCCGTGAAGCCCAAGGTTCGACCTTTCTCGGCCAAGGGATCGCCATCCCCCACGGGACTCCCGAAACCCGCGACCAGGTATTTTCCACCGGCGTGCGCCTGCTGCAGTTCCCCGAAGGGGTGGATTGGGGCGACGGCCAGATCGTTTACCTGGCGATTGGCATTGCCGCCAAATCCGATGAACACCTGCGCTTGCTGCAACTGCTGACCCGCGCCCTCGGTGAAACCGACCTGGGCCAGGCGCTGCGTCGTGCCGGTTCCGCCGAGGCCTTGCTGAAGTTGCTGCAAGGCGCGCCGCAGGAGTTGGCGCTGGATGCACAGATGATCAGCCTGGGCGTGTCGGCCGACGATTTTGAAGAACTGGTATGGCGCGGTGCTCGTCTGCTGCGCCAGGCCGACTGCGTCAGCAATGGCTTTGCCGCGGTGTTGCAGCAAGTCGATGCGTTGCCCCTGGGCGATGGCCTGTGGTGGCTGCACAGCGAGCAAACGGTCAAGCGCCCTGGCCTGGCGTTTGTCACGCCGGATAAACCCATGCGTTACCTCGGCCAGCCGTTGAATGGTCTGTTCTGCCTGGCCAGCCTCGGTGAAGCGCACCAGGCTTTGCTGGAGCGCCTGTGCGCGTTGTTGATCGAAGGTCGCGGCCAGGAACTGGGGCGCGCCACCAGCAGCCGTGCGGTACTCGAAGTGCTCGGCGGCGAACTGCCGCCCGACTGGCCCAGTGTGCGCATCACCCTGGCCAATGCCCATGGGCTGCACGCGCGGCCGGCGAAGATCCTCGCGCAATTGGCGAAAAGCTTCGAGGGCGATATCCGTGTGCGTATCGTCGATGGCCCGGTGGGCGCGGTGTCGGTAAAAAGCTTGAGTAAGCTGCTCAGCCTCGGTGCACGGCGTGGCCAGGTACTGGAGTTTGTCGCGGAACCCACCATCGCCGGCGATGCGCTGCCTGCGTTGTTGGCGGCGGTGGAGGAAGGGCTTGGCGAAGACGTCGAGCCATTGCCGACCGTGGTGGCCCAGGTTGAAATCCTCGATATCGAACCGCTGGCCAGCGCGCCGTTGGCCGGCAGCCAGCTCCAGGCCATCGCCGCCGCCCCCGGCATCGCCATCGGCCCGGCGCATATCCAGGTGCTGCAACCCTTCGACTACCCGCTGCGGGGTGAGTCTTCGGCCATTGAGCGCCAGCGCTTGCAGGCCGCACTCAACGACGTGCGTCGCGATATCCAGGGCTTGATCGAACGCAGCCAGGCCAAGGCGATCCGCGAGATTTTCATCACCCACCAGGAAATGCTCGACGACCCGGAACTGACCGATGAAGTCGACACCCGCCTCAAGCAGGGCGAAAGCGCCGAGGCGGCCTGGATGAGCGTGATCGAAGCCGCCGCCAAGCAGCAGGAGGCGTTGCAGGACGCCTTGCTGGCCGAGCGCGCCGCTGACCTGCGCGACATTGGTCGCCGCGTGCTGGCACAACTGTGCGGTATTGAAACGGCCCAGGAGCCGCACGACCCCTACATTCTGGTGATGGACGAGGTCGGCCCATCGGATGTGGCGCGGCTCGACCCGGCGCGGGTCGCGGGTATCCTCACTGCCCGTGGCGGGGCGACGGCCCACAGTGCCATCGTCGCCCGTGCCCTTGGCATCCCCGCGTTGGTGGGCGCCGGCCCGGGCGTGTTGCTGCTGGCCGCCGGCACCCTGTTATTGCTCGATGGCCAGCGAGGCCGCCTGCATGTCACCCCGGACACTGCCACCCTGCAACGCGCCACCGTTGAACGCGACACCCGCGAGCAACGCCTGCAAGCCGCCTCGGCGCAGCGCCACGAACCTGCGGTGACCCGCGACGGTCACGCCGTGGAAGTGTTCGCCAACATCGGCGAAAGCGCCGGGGTAGCGAGTGCGGTGGAGCAGGGCGCCGAAGGCATTGGCTTGCTGCGCACCGAACTGATTTTCATGGCCCACCCGCAAGCGCCGGACGAAGCCACCCAGGAAGCTGAATACCGGCGTGTACTGGACGGCCTCGACGGTCGCCCGCTGGTGGTGCGCACCCTCGATGTGGGGGGCGATAAACCGTTGCCGTATTGGCCGATCGCCGAGGAAGAAAACCCCTTCCTCGGGGTGCGCGGCATTCGCCTCACCTTGCAACGCCCGCAGATCATGGAGGCGCAATTGCGCGCGCTGCTGCGCTCGGCGGATAACCGGCCGCTGCGCATCATGTTCCCTATGGTGGGCAGCGTGGATGAGTGGCGCGCAGCACGGGACATGACCGAGCGCCTGCGCCTGGAAATCCCGGTGGCCGATCTGCAACTGGGGATCATGATCGAGGTGCCGTCGGCTGCGTTGCTCGCACCGGTGCTGGCCAAGGAAGTGGATTTCTTCAGCGTTGGCACCAACGACCTGACCCAATACACCCTGGCCATCGACCGCGGCCACCCAACGCTGTCGGCCCAGGCCGATGGCTTGCACCCGGCCGTGTTGCAACTGATCGATATCACCGTGCGCGCGGCCCATGCCCATGGCAAATGGGTCGGTGTGTGCGGCGAGCTGGCCGCCGATCCGCTGGCGGTGCCGGTGCTGGTGGGCCTGGGCGTGGACGAGTTGAGCGTGTCGGCGCGCAGCATTCCCGAAGTGAAGGCGCGCGTGCGCGAATTCAGTCTGAGCGAGGCCCAGGGCCTGGCGCAAAAAGCACTTGCGGTGGGTTCGCCCGCCGAAGTGCGAGCCCTTGTGGAGGCCGTGTAGATGGCAAGGATTCTGACCCTGACGCTGAACCCGGCGTTGGACCTTACGGTGTGCTTGGCGCGCCTGGAGCCTGGTGAAGTCAACCGCAGCGAACCCCTGCAGACCCACGCGGCCGGCAAGGGCGTGAACGTGGCCCAGGTGTTGGCTGACCTGGGCCATCAAGTGACGGTCGGTGGTTTTCTGGGGGAAGACAACCCCCAAGCGTTCGAGGCGCTGATCGCTCGCCGTGGTTTTGTCGATGCGTTTATCCGCGTGCCGGGTGAAACCCGCAGCAACATCAAGATTGCCGAGCAGGATGGCCGCGTCACCGACATCAATGCGCCGGGCCCGCTGGTCAGCGAGCAGGCGCAGCAAGCGTTGCTCAACCAACTCATGCTGATCGCCCCCGGGCACGATGCGGTGGTGGTCGCCGGCAGTTTGCCGCGTGGCGTCAGCCCGCAGTGGTTCGAAGACCTGTTGGTGCAGTTGAAAGGCCTCGGTTTGAAGGTCGCTCTGGACACCAGCGGCGCCGCGTTGCGCGCCGGGTTGAACGCTGGCCCATGGCTGATCAAACCCAACACCGAAGAATTGGCTGACGCCCTGGATTGCCCCACGGATTCCGTCGCGCAACAAGCCGACGCGGCTGAGCATCTGCACGCGCGGGGCGTTGAGCATGTGGTGGTATCCCACGGTGCCGACGGCGTGAACTGGTTCAGCCCGGGCACGGCGCTGCAGGCCACGCCGCCCAAGGTCCGCGTCGCCAGCACCGTAGGCGCGGGGGATTCGTTGCTGGCCGGCATGCTCCACGGTTTGCTCAGCTTCGATGTACCCGAAACCACCTTGCGCCGGGCCACGGCGATTGCCGCCATGGCGGTGACGCAGATCGGCTTTGGCATCAGCGATGACGCGCAGTTGGCGCGCCTCGAAAGCGGCGTCCATGTGCGCCCGCTGACAGAACAATAAGAGGGTTTGTGATGAAGTTAGCCATTGTTACCGCCTGCCCGAACGGTATGGTCACCAGTGTGCTGTGCGCGCGCTTGCTGGACGCTGCCGCGCAGCGCCAGGGGTGGAGCACCAGCGTTGAAGTGGTCGACGTGCAGCGCCCGGAACGGCAGTTGTCCCAGGCGATCATCGACGACGCCGAATGGGTCTTGTTGGTCAGCAGCACCCCGGTGGACATGCAGCGGTTTGTCGGCAAGCGCGTGTTCCAGAGCACCCCGGCGCAGGCGTTGCAGGACGTTGACGCGGTACTGCGCCGTGGCGCAGAAGAAGCCCGGGAGTATGTCGTCAGCCTAGCCCCGGTGGCGACGAAGCAGGCCCCGCGTATCGTCGCGATTACCGCCTGCCCCACCGGTGTCGCGCACACCTTCATGGCCGCCGAAGCCTTGCAGCAAGCGGCCAAGCGCCTGGGTTATGACTTGCAGGTGGAAACCCAGGGATCGGTCGGCGCGCGCACACCGCTGAGCCCGCAGGCGATTGCCGACGCCGACGTGGTACTGCTGGCGGCGGATATTGAAGTCGCCACCGAGCGCTTCGCCGGCAAGAAGATCTACCGCTGCGGCACCGGCATCGCCCTCAAGCAGGCCGAAGCGACTCTTAATAAGGCCCTCGCCGAAGGCGCCGTGGAAAGCGCGGCCAGCGGTGCGGTAGCCAAGTCGGAAAAAACCGGGGTGTACAAACACCTGTTGACCGGTGTGTCGTTCATGTTGCCGATGGTGGTGGCGGGCGGCTTGTTGATCGCCTTGTCATTTGTGTTCGGCATCCATGCCTTCGAAGAAAAAGGCACCCTGGCAGCGGCCCTCAAGACCGTTGGCGACCAGGCCTTTATGCTGATGGTGCCGCTGCTGGCGGGCTATATCGCCTACTCCATCGCCGACCGTCCGGGCCTGGCCCCCGGCATGATCGGCGGGCTGCTGGCCGGTACGCTGGGCGCCGGGTTTATCGGCGGGATTCTCGCCGGTTTCCTCGCCGGCTACTGCGTCAAGCTGATCACCCGCGCGATACGTTTGCCGCAGAGCCTGGAGGCACTCAAGCCGATCCTGATCATCCCGTTGCTGGCGAGTTTGTTCACCGGCCTGGCGATGATTTACCTGGTCGGCCCACCCGTGGCGCGTCTGCTCACGGGGCTGACGGATTTTCTCAGCACCATGGGCACCACCAACGCGGTGCTGCTGGGCATTCTGTTGGGCGGCATGATGTGTGTCGACCTCGGCGGGCCGATCAACAAGGCCGCGTACGCGTTCTCCGTCGGCTTGCTGGCGGCATCGAGCGGCGCACCGATGGCTGCGACCATGGCGGCGGGTATGGTGCCGCCAATCGGCATGGGCATCGCCACGTTCCTGGCGCGGCGCAAGTTCGCCCAGACCGAGCGTGAAGCGGGCAAGGCCGCGATGATTCTGGGCTTGTGCTTTATCTCCGAAGGCGCGATCCCGTTCGCCGCCAAGGACCCACTGCGGGTGATCCCCTCCAGCATCGCTGGCGGTGCCCTGACGGGAGCGCTGTCGATGTACTTTGGCTGCAAGCTGGCGGCGCCCCATGGTGGGTTGTTTGTGTTGATCATCCCGAATGCGATGAACCATGCGCTGTTGTATCTGCTGGCGATCGTCGCCGGTAGCCTGCTGACCGGGCTGGTGTATGCACTGATCAAACGTCCGGAAGCGGTGGAACTGACGGCCGCGCCCGCCCAAGCCTGACGCCATGGACAATGTGGGTGGGGCGGTGTCATATCCACTTCATCCACGCGTGTTCAACTTGCCCTTTTGATACTCAAGAGGGCACCTGCATGAGCCACTTCGACCTTGGCCGTCGCCGCGTGATGCAAGTCGTCGGCGCCGGCCTGTTGCTGCCTGGCCTGGCGCCGGCGGTAATCGCGTCGGTCAAAGACCGTCCGCAACTGACCGATGGTGTGCAGTCCGGCGACCTGCTCGGTGATCGCGCGATGATCTGGAGCCGCAGCGACCGCCCGGCGCGGATGGTGGTGGAGTGGGACACCCGCAGTGTGTTCAGTAACCCGCGCCGATTCGTCTCGCCGCTGGCCGACAGCCGCAGCGACTTTACCGCGCGTGTCGAACTCACCGGCCTGCCCGCCGACCAGGCGATTTTCTACCGCGTGCATTTCGAAGATGCCCAGACCGGCGTCGCCAGCGAACCGTGGTTCGGCCACTTGCGCAGCGTGCCGCAACAGCGCCGCGATATTCGTTTTGTATGGAGCGGCGACACCGTCGGCCAAGGCTTCGGGATCAATCCGGACATTGGCGGCATGCGCATCTACGAAGCCATGCGCCTGCGCTTGCCGGACTTTTTTATCCACAGTGGCGACACCATCTACGCCGACGGCCCGGTCCCTGCGCAACTGACCACCGAGGGCGGGCGCATCTGGCGCAACATCACCACCGAAGCCAAGAGCAAAGTTGCTGAAAGCCTCGACGACTATCGTGGTAACTACCGTTACAACCTGCTGGATGAAAACGTGCGGCGCTTCAACGCCGAGGTACCGCAGATCTGGCAGTGGGACGACCATGAGGTGGTGAACAACTGGTCGCCGAGCAAGCAGTTGGATGAGCGTTACCAGATCAAGGACATCAACACCCTGGTCGGCCGCGCGCGCCAGGCGTGGCTGGAATATTCGCCGATGCGCCGACAAAGCGCCGACGGTGGCGGGCGCATCTACCGCAAGCTCAGTTATGGCCCTTTGTTGGATGTCTTCGTGCTCGACATGCGCAGTTATCGCGGCCCCAACGACGACAATCTGGGCGGCGAAAAACCCTTCCTTGGCCGTGAGCAACTGGACTGGCTCAAGCGCGAACTCAAGGCCTCCCAGGCCCAGTGGAAGGTGATTGCCGCCGACATGCCTATCGGCCTCGGTGTGCCCGACGGTGAAGTCAGCCCCGGCGTGCCGCGCTGGGAAGCCATCGCCAACGGCGACCCAGGCCCGGCGCAAGGTCGTGAGTTGGAGATTGCCGAATTGTTGGGGTTTCTACGTGCCCAACAGGTACGCAACCACGTGTGGCTGACGGCCGATGTGCATTACTGCGCGGCGCACCATTACCACCCGGATCGTGCGGCGTTCCAGGATTTCGAGCCGTTCTGGGAGTTCGTCGCCGGGCCTTTGAATGCGGGCAGCTTCGGTCCGAATCCGCTGGATAAAACCTTTGGGCCTGAGGTGGTGTTCGAGAAGGCCCCACCGGCGCAGAACACCTCGCCGTTTGCCGGGTTCCAGTTTTTTGGCGAGGTGCAGATTGATGGGCAGACGGCAGAGTTGACGGTGATGCTGCGCGATCTGGATGGGGTTTCAGTGTTCGAGCAAAAGCTGCAACCGGCCTGACTTGGAATACAGTCAAAAACTGTGGGAGGGGGCTTGCCCCCTCCCACATAGGTTCTTCAGTGGCTAGAGGATCTCAGTACACGTCGCGACGATAGCGGCCCTGTTCGATCAGGCGCTCCACCACCTCGCTGCCCAGCACCTCATGCAGTACTTGATCCACCCCGGTCGCCATCCCCTGCAAGCTTCCACACACATAAATCGCCGCACCGTCCGCCAGCCATCGCCGCAACACGTCTGCCGATTCGCGCAGGCGATCCTGCACGTAGATCTTCTCCTCCTGATCCCGGGAAAACGCCAGGTCCAGCAGGGCCAGGTCACCACTGGCCAGCCAGCCTTGCAGCTGGTCCTGGCACAGGTAGTCGTGGGCGATATTGCGCTCGCCGAACAATAGCCAGTTGCGCTGTTGGCCGTTGGCAATATTCGCCTTGAGCAAGCTGCGCAGACCGGCCAGGCCGGTGCCGTTGCCGAGCAGGATCAACGGTACTGGCACCTGCGGCAGGTGGAAGCCGCTGTTGCGGCGCAGGCGCAGGCTGATCGCGGTGCCAATGGCGGCATGTTCGGTGAGCCAGCCGGAGCCCAGGCCCAGGCTGCCGTCCGGGTGGCGCTCCTGGCGTACGATCAGTTCGAGTACGCCGTCGCTGGCAATCGAGGCGATGGAGTATTCGCGCATGCCCAGCGGCACTAACGCGTCCACCAGGGCCTGGGCATGCAGGCCGACCAGGTGCGTGCGGTTGTCCGGCAGTTGGCGGGTTGCCAGGGCCTGGTCGAGGGTGTGCGGCAGGCCGTCGAGCAGGACTCCATCGCTGCCAGCCAGGCCCAGGCCCCCCAGGAAGCGTTCGATGGCCTGCGGGCCATTGCGTGGCAGGATTTCGACCAGGTCGCCGGCTTCCCAGGACTGGGGCGACGGGCTGGTGAGGCCGAGCAGGTAGACGGCCGAACCGGCGCTGCCACGGTTGAGCAGGGTGCGTTGGCTCAAGGTCCGGTTTTCATATTGGGCGGTCGGCCAGGCCGCCGTCGGTGCGTGGCCGGTTAACTGCCCCAGCTGTTGTTGCCAGTGCAGCAGCGCAGCGCTGTCGCCGCTGTCGACTTCCACCGGGGCGAACAACGGGGTGCCGCCCTGGTGGGTCAGCCAGAAATGCAGGCGCCGGGCAAAGCCGCAGAAGTGTTCGTACTGGCGATCACCCAGGGCCAATACCGAGTAGTTCAAGCCTTTGAGGGGCAGGTTCTGGCCCAGCACGCTGCGTTCGAAAACCCGCGCGCTGTCCGGGGCTTCGCCGTCGCCGAAGGTGCTCACCACAAACAGCGCATGTGCCGACTGGCGCAGGTCTTCGGGGCTTACGCTGCCCAGGGACTGCACCTTCACTGGCAGCCCCGCGGCCTGCAATTGTCCGGCGGTCTGCCAGGCCAATTGCTCGGCAAAGCCGCTCTGGCTGGCAAAACCGATCAGCCAGGCCGCTGCATCGCTGGGGTTGGCTGCCAGGCCGTTGCGCGCATCACGCACCTGGCGTTTTTTGCGGCGACGGTCGAGGTACAACAGCCAGCCGGTGATAAAGAACAGCGGCATGAGCAGCGAACTGACGGTGAGGACAATCCGTCCGACCAGGCCGAAGTAACTGCCGGTGTGCAGCGCATAGACACTGGTCAGCAACTGCGACTTGAGGCGCTTGCTGGCGTAGCGGTCATGGGATTTGACCTCGCCGGTGGCCGGGTCCAGGTTGAGCTGGTTGAGCGCGCGATCATGGGGGGAGTTTGCCAGCAGGTAATACACGATGGCCGGTTGCCCGGCGACCGCCGGCATGCGGATGTTGTAGGCGCTCAAGCCGGGGCCGGCGTTGCTGTAGATGCTGCTCCACATCGCGTCATAGTTGGCGACCGGCGCCGGCCCCTGAGGGGGTGGACCACGCTTGCGCATCCGCTCGTTCTGCGGGGCGTCGGACAACAGTTTGGTCACGCCTTGGTTGTACCAGTCGTAGGACCAGTACAGCCCGGTCAGCGCGGCCAACAGGTAAAACAGCAGGCACCAGGTGCCGAATACCGAGTGCAGGTCCCAGTTGAAGCTGCGGCCTTTTTTGCGCCAGTCCAGGGTCAACCACGCGCGCCAGCTCGCCACTTGGCGCGGCCAGCGCAGGTACAGGCCGGACAGGCAGAAGAACAGCAGGATCAGGGTGCAGGCCCCGGTGATTTGGCGGCCGGTTTCGCCCATGGCGAGGAAACGGTGCAACTGCAGGATAAAACCGAACACGTCCTGGCCGACGGCATCGCCCATATAGTCGCCGGTGTAGGGGTCGAAGTAGCGCATCTGGCCACGGCGTTCGCCGGGTGGCGGGGTGAAGGACACGCGCGCGGCGTTGCCGCTGTCACTTTCCACCCACAGCATCGAAACGGTCTTGCCTTCGGTGGCTTCGAGCTTGCGCACCAGTTCGGCGGGTGGCAGTACGCCGGCTTCGCGCTTTTGCACGAACAATACGCTGGGGTTGAGCGCGCGCAGGATTTCATCCTGAAACGAGACCGCAGCCCCGGTGATCCCCATCAAGGCCAGCACCAGACCGGCAGTGATGCCGAAGAACCAGTGCAACTGGAACAGGGTTTTCTTCAACACGTCGGACCGCCTCGTCTATCTGGATATGTAGGGCACGGCGCGCATTATGCCGTGGCTGTTCGAGAAACATTCTTTTTTACACGCAAAAAGCCCCGCGCATCCGATGCGTGGGGCTTGGGCGAGCGGTTGGCCGCCTTAGAAGTGGAAGCTGGTGGTCAACAATGCCGTACGGCCGGCTGCCTGGTTGGCGAAGTGGGTCGAGAACGCCTTGTCGTAGTAGGTCTTGTCAGTCAGGTTTTGCACGTTCAGTTGCAGGTCGACGTTCTTGGTCAGCTTGTAGCTGGCCATGGCGTCGAAGCGGGTATAGGACGGCACGTAGACTGTGTTGCCTGCATCGCCGTAGACATCATCGACGTAGAACGCGCCGCCGCCGATGGTCAGTTTCGAGGTGATGTCGTAGGTGGTCCACAGGCTGAAGGTGTTCTTCGGCGTGTTCGGCATCTGGTTGCCTTTGTTCGAGCCCGTACTGACAACGCCGTTACGTCCATTGAGGCCGGCGCTGACCAGTTCGCTGTCGAGGTAGCTGTAGCCAGCGAACACTTGCCATTGTTCGGTGAGCTTGCCGCTGGCGGACAATTCCAGGCCGTCGACGCGGGATTCGCCGGCGTTCTGGTAAGTCAGGGCGTCGACCAGGATGCGGGTGTTTTTCTTCTCGGTGCGGAACACCGCGGCAGTCAGTGACAGACGATCGTGGAACAGGTCCCACTTGGTGCCCAGCTCGTAGTTGACGGTCTCTTCCGGTTGCAGGTCGCTGGTGGCGGCGCCCGCAGACAGTGGGTTGCCGTCGGCACCTTCACCCACCAAACCACCGGCTGGCGTTGCCGAGGTGGCATAGGACGCATAGATACTGCCGTTCTCCACCGGCTTCCAGACCAGGCCGGCCTGCCAGTTGAAGAACTGGCTGTCGTCCTTGATCTTGGTGCGGCCGGTGGTGGCATTGGTGTTGGCTTCGGTGTCGAAGGTGTCGTAGCGCAGGCCGACATTCAGCAGCCATTGCGGGTCAAGTTCGATGGTGTCGAACACATAGGCGGCACGGCTGGTGGCCTTGGTGTTGGTGCCGTTGTAGTTGCGTGCGACGCTGCCGGTCCAGGCATCATCCGGGGTCGGGTTGCTCAGTGACGTACATTGGCCGCCCAGGCTGCCCTTGACCACGGTGCACGTCGGGTTGGCGTTGGGGCTGACCGTGTAGCCGCTGACGCGGGTTTCTTCGCCGGTGAACTCCAGGCCGGTGGAGTAAGTGTTCTTGAAGCCCAGCGCCTGGAAGCTGCCGAACAGATCGGTCTGGTTGGTGGTCGTGGTGGTGGTTGAGACACGGGTGTTGGCGCGGCGCCACACGGTGCCGTACTTGTTGACGTTGAGTTTGCTGTCGTCCGGTTGCGTGAGCACGTAGTCCTGGCCGGTGCTGCCATGGCGCAGGGTGTTTTTCAGCGTCATGGTGTCGTTCAAGTCGTGCTCGAAGGAAAACGTGCTGATGTCAGCGCGGGTCTTGCGGAAGTCGCGGCTCTTGAGGCCATAGAAGTTATTGCTGTCGCCACCGTCGTTGGGTTTGTCATGCACGTGAGCGGTGGCGGTCGAGGAGCCGTAGCCGTAGGGGATTCCCGAGTCCGGCAGGTCGTCGCTTTCCATGTGGTAGTAGCTGACGTTGACGCGGGTCGGCGTACCCAGGCCGAAAGTCAGCGAGGGCGCCACGCCCCAGCGGTCGTAGTTCACGGCGTCGCGACCGGCCACGTTTTGTTCGTGGCTCATCAGGTTCAGGCGGAACGCGGCGGTGTCGAGGAACTGACGGTTGACGTCGAGCACATAGCGGCGCGTCTGGTCGGAACCATAGGTGAAGCCACCATTGGTGAAATCCCGCGCTTGTGGCGTCTTGCTCACCAGGTTGAGGCTGCCACCGGCCGAGCCGCGCCCGCCGAACGAGGAATTCGGGCCCTTGCTGACTTCAATGGATTCAATGTCGAAGATCTCACGGCTCTGGCCGCCGGTGTCGCGTACGCCGTCCAGGTAGGTGTCGCCCTGGGCGTCAAAACCACGGATGAACGGGCGATCCCCCTGTGGGTTGCCACCTTCGCCGGCGCCGAATGTAATGCCCGGTACTGTGCGCAAGGCGTCCTGCAACGAGGTGGCGGCGGTGTCCTTGAGTACCTGTTGCGGCACCACGGTGACTGAGCGCGGCGTATCCACCAGCGGCGCGGTGTACTTTTGCGAAGAGGCTTTTTCGACCTGGTAGGAGGTGTTGTCCTGTTCTTCGCCGGTGATGCTGGTAGCCCCCAGGGAGATGCTGTTGCGCTGGCCTTTCTGCCCGGTGTCTTCGGCCGCTTGCGCCAGGTGGGCGACGGAGCTGGCACCGAGGGCGACGCCGATGGCCGAAGCCAGCAGACGTGGTGAACTGGCAGGTGTTTTTAGAGTGGTGCGCGACATGACGTGTCCTTTCCCCAAGGATGTGAGGTCGCGAAATATAGGTGTAACAAGATTTTATATCAATTGAGATACATTGCTATTTGTACTGAATTTACATTCTTTACACTTTTGGCTTACGGTTTTTACACGCTCATCCGTCTAGGCGTTTTACAGAGAGGATAAGAATCAATACCATTGGCGCCTCTTCGTTCCCAGGTATCGTCCCATGCTGCTGCACATTCCCGGCCTGTTCTCTCGTGAGGAAGTGCTGCGCATCCGCCAAGCCCTGGAAACCGCCGATTGGGCCGACGGCAAAATCACCGCCGGGCACCAGTCCGCCAAAGCCAAGCACAACCTGCAATTGCCCGAAGGCCACCCCTTGGCCAAGGAAATCGGTGCGGCGATGCTCGAGCGCTTGTGGCAAAACCCGCTGTTTATGTCGGCAGCGTTACCGCACAAGGTCTTCCCGCCGTTGCTTAACTGCTACACCGCAGGAGGCAGTTTCGACTTCCATATCGACAACGCCGTGCGCCAGCCCAAGGGCAGCCATGAGCGGGTACGCACCGACCTGTCGTCGACGCTGTTCTTCAGCGACCCGGAGGACTACGACGGCGGCGAATTGGAGATCCAGGACACTTTCGGCCTGCAACGGGTCAAGTTGCCGGCCGGCGACATGGTGCTGTACCCCGGCTCCAGCCTGCACAAAGTCAACGCGGTAACCCGCGGCGCACGCTACGCCTCGTTCTTCTGGACCCAAAGCCTGGTGCGCGAAGACAGCCAGCGCACCTTGCTGTTCGAAATGGATGGCGCGATCCAGCAACTGACCGCCGCTGTCCCCGACCACCCGGCGCTGATCCAACTCACCGGCACTTACCACAACCTGTTGCGCCGCTGGGTCGAGGTCTGAGCATGGGGTTTTTATTGCGGCGTGAAGAAGTGCTCAACGTCGAGCAATTGCAATCCATGCTCGATGACTCTCCCGTTCGAGCAGCCCAGGCGATCCTGATCGCGGCCAAGGAGGGTGTGGTCGACGCCCAGGCTTTACTCGGGCAAATCCTGCTGGAGGGCCGTGGTATCGAGCGCGATGAAGCGCTGGCACTGCGTTGGTTCCAGATCGCGGCCCAGGGCGGGCACCGGATGGCGCGCAATATGCTGGGACGTTGCCGGGAGCATGGCTGGGGGAGCGCCGTGGACGAAGCGGCAGCGGCCCGTGAATACCGGCTGGCGGCAGACGCCGGGTTGGATTGGGGGTTGTACAACTACGCCAATCTGCTGGCCACCGGGCGCGGTGTTGCCGAGGATCAACCCCATGCGTTGGCGTGTTATCGCCAGGCGGCAGAGCAAGGCCACGCCAAGTCGATGAACCTGCTGGGGCGCTATCTGGAAGAGGGGCAGTATTGCCCGAGGGATCTGGATGCTGCCGTGGCCTGGTATCGACGCTCAGCCGAAGCCGGCGATTTTCGTGGCCAGTTCAGTTATGCAGCGGTGCTGGCCGACAGGGGCCAGGTCGACGCGGCGCTGGAGTGGTTGCGCAAGGCGCTGGCCGGCGGGAACCTGAAGTTTTTGCGAGTGGCGCACAAGGCGCTGGCGGCGGCGAATGATCCGCAGATTCGGGCGATGGCTGATGCCTACCGACAACGGGCCGCGAGCCTTTCCTGAGCCCAAAAAAAACCCATGACACGTCATGGGTTTTTTTCAGCGCAGCGGTCTTAAATGTAGTACGACTTCAACGGTGGAAAGCCATTGAACTCAACGGCGCTGTAGCTGGTGGTGTACGCACCGGTCGACAACCAGTACAAACGATCACCGATCGCCAGGTTCAGCGGCAGGCCGTACTTGTAGTTTTCGTACATGATGTCGGCGCTGTCGCAGGTCGGGCCGGCGATGACCACTTCTTCCATCTCGCCTTTCTTCTCGGTCCAGATCGGGAACTTGATGGCTTCGTCCATGGTTTCGATCAGGCCGGAGAACTTGCCCACATCCGTGTACACCCAACGCTCGACGGCGGTACGGGATTTACGTGCAACCAATACCACTTCACTGACCAGGATGCCGGCGTTGGCGATCAACGAACGGCCCGGCTCCAGGATGATTTCCGGCAGGTCGTCGCCGAAGTCTTCCTTGAGGAAACGGATGATTTCCTCGGCGTAGGTTTCCAGGCTGTTGGTACGGGTGATGTAGTTGGCCGGGAAGCCGCCACCCATGTTGATCAGCTTGAGGTGGATGCCGTCTTCTTCCTTCAGGCGTTCGAAGATCACTTTGACCTTGGCGATTGCCGCGTCCCACACGCTGATGTCGCGTTGCTGCGAGCCCACGTGGAACGAAATGCCGTACGGCACCAGGCCCAGGTCACGGGCGAGGATCAGCAGGTCCATGGCCATGTCGGTCTGGCAGCCGAACTTGCGCGACAGAGGCCAGTCAGCCGTGGTCGAACCTTCGGTGAGGATACGCACATACACTTTCGAGCCCGGCGCGGCCTTGGCGATGTTGCGCAGGTCGGCTTCGGAGTCGGTGGAGAACAGGCGTACGCCCTTCTCGTAGAAGTAGCGGATGTCCTTGGATTTCTTGATGGTGTTGCCGTAGCTGATACGGTCAGGGCTGACGCCGCGGTCCATGACCTTGTCCAGCTCGTAGATCGACGCGATGTCGAAGCTCGAACCCTTGTCTTTGAGCAGGTCGATGATCTCGACGGCCGGGTTGGCCTTGACGGCGTAATACACCTTGGCGAATTCGAAACCGGCGCGCAGGTCATCGTAGGCCTGGCTGATCATCGCGGTGTCGATCACCACGAACGGGGTTTCCTGGGTGTCAGCGAACGCCTTCATTTTGTCAAAAGTGGCGCGCGCGAAATAATCTTCGACGTTGATCGACATGCTGGGAACTCCTAAGGGCAAACTGATTTGATCAATGGGTGCAACTGAACGTCCTCCGTATCCCCACTTTGGTTCGCCTACTTCCCAAGGCATGTCGCCGAAAGCAAAAAGGCCATGGGGCTATCGCTACCCTTGGCCTTGCTGTCTCGTCGTCAGTACTTGAGCCGGATGGATCGTTTCCAGCATGGACGTTCGGCGCGAACTTTAGGACGTGAGGGGCCATAGATCAACTAAAAATGTCGCGTTTTTGCACGCGTTCGTCGCGGGACCGCGTGCAGCTACTTATGTAACCGACAGGTGTGACGGATTGATGTTCCCCGCAGGCGGATAATTAGGGGGATTTCCCTGACACACCACAGGCCAAATGTGGGAGGGGGCTTGCCCCCGATGGCAGTGTGTCAGTCATGAATATATTGACTGATACACCGCCATCGGGGGCAAGCCCCCTCCCACAGTTTTAAGCGTGTTGTGTCAGATCAGGCCAGGGCAGTCTCTGCAGGCGAAACAATACTGGTCTTGCCCCCACGCGACTTACCGGAACTCAGGTACTCGGCAATCGACTCCTGGGTCACCTCACCCAGGAACACCCGCTCCGCATCCATCACCGGCAGCCACGAGCGATTGAACTCGTACATGCGTGACAACAGGATGCGCAAATGCTCGTCGTACGCCGCCGTGGCGTTGAACTCACGCAGGTACTGGCCGCAGGTGCCGGTTTGACGGTGCAGGTCGCGACGACGTACATAGCCGAGTGCCTTGTTCTCGGTGCACGTGACTACCACATAACGGCGGTCAGTTTCGTCCATCAGCTCCAGGGCCTCGGCCACCGGGGTTTCCGGGCTCACCGACGGGGCGTTGTCGGCCGCATCTTCAGCCTTCACCAGCAGCAGGCGCTTGAGGGTGCTGTCCTGGCCCACGAAGTTGCTGACGAACTCATCGGCCGGATGCGCCAGCAGGGTGTCCGGATGGTCGATCTGCAGCAGCTTGCCGGCGCGGAAGATGGCGATCTTGTCACCCAGCTTGATGGCTTCGTCGATGTCGTGGCTGACCATGATCACGGTCTTGTTCAGCGCGCGTTGCATCTCGAAGAACTCGTTCTGGATCATCTCGCGGTTGATCGGGTCGACTGCGCCGAACGGCTCATCCATCAGCAGCAGCGGGGCATCGGCCGCCAGTGCGCGAATCACGCCGATCCGCTGTTGCTGGCCGCCGGACAGTTCACGCGGATAGCGATGCAAATACTGCTTGGGCTCGAGCTTGATCATGCTCATCAACTCGCGGGCGCGGTCGTGGCATTTTTGTTTGTCCCAGCCGAGCAATTTCGGCACGACCACGATGTTTTCCTCGATGGTCATGTTCGGGAACAGGCCGATTTGCTGGATCACATAGCCGATGTTGCGGCGCAGGGTCACTTCATCCAGGTCGGTGGTGTCTTCGCCGTTGATCAGGATCTTGCCCGAGGTGGGCTTGATCAGGCGGTTGATCATTTTCAGCGTGGTGCTCTTGCCGCAGCCCGAAGGGCCGAGGAATACGCAAATCTCGCCTTCGTTGACGGTCAGGCTTACGTCGTTAACGGCGGAGACAGTTTTGCCGTTGCTTTGAAAAGTCTTGGTCAGGTTTTGAAGTTCGATCATTTGAGCAGTCCTTTTGGAGTCAGCGAGCGTTGCAGCCATTGCAGAAGCAGGTCGGCGAAGATGGCCAGGAGACTGACCAACACGGCGCCAACGATCAGCATCGACATGTCGCTGCGGCTGATGGAAGCCAGAATAAGTACACCCAGGCCGCCGGCGCCGATGGTGGCGGCGATGGTCATCACACCGATGTTCATCACCACGGCGGTGCGCACCCCGGCGAGGATCACCGGCACGGCGATGGGCAGTTCGACCATGCGCAGGCGCTGGCCGAAGGTCATGCCGATGCCTTTGGCGGCCTCGCGAATGCCCGGATCCACACTTGTCAGGGCCAGGTAGGTGTTACGCATGATCGGCAACAGGGAATAGAGGAATACCGCGGTGATCGCCGGCATCGGCCCCAGGCCCTGGCCGAATTTGGAGTAGAACGGCAGCAGCAGGCCGAACAGCGCGATGGACGGTACGGTCAGCAGCACCGTGGCGCTGGCTTGCAGGGGGCCGGCGAGGGTTGGGAAGCGGGTCATCAGCACGCCGAGGGGCACGCCGACGACAATCGCGAGGATGACCGCGATGCCGACCAGGGTGATGTGCTGCCAGGTCAGGTGCAGGACTTGGGCCCAATCAAGATGGGAAAAGGCGTTCAGGAATTCCATGTCTTCTCCTTCTTAGTTGATCGGATGTTGGCGCAGGAAATCGGCGGCAACAGCGGATGGGCTTTCATGGTCGACGTCGACCCGCGCGTTCAACTCGCGCATGGTCTTGTCGTCGAACAGCGCGGCCAGGGGCTTGAGGTCAGCCTCCAGTTGCGGATGCGCGTCCAGGTAAACCTGGCGCACCACGGGGGCGGCGGTGTAGTCCGGGAAGTAGTGCTTGTCGTCTTCCAGCAGCTTCAATTTGAACGCGTTCAGGCGACCGTCAGTGGTGTAGACCAGGCCGGCAAACACCTGGCCATTACGCAGCGCGGTATAGACCAGGCCGGCGTCCATCTGCCGGGTATTTTTGCGCGTGAGGTTCATGTCATACAGCTTGACCATGCCGCCCATGCCGTCGGAACGGTTGGCGAATTCGGTGTCCAGGGCGACCAGGCGCGTGCCTTTGGTTTTTTCGGCCAAGGCTTGGGTCAGGTCACTGATGCTGTTGATCTGCGGGAATTCCTTGGCGACGTTCTCGGGCAGGGCCAACGCGTAGGTGTTGCTGAATTTCGACGGCGACAGCCAGACCAGGCCTTTTTTCGCGTCGAGTTCTTTCACCCTGGCGTAGGACTGTGCGCTGTCGAGCTTCTCATCGACGTGGTTGTAGGCCACCAGCGACACGCCAGTGTATTCCCAGATCAGGTCCAGTTGCCCGCTTTCCTGGGCACTGCGTGCCAGGTTGCTGCCCAGGCCACCGGTCACACGGGCGTCGTAACCCTTGGTGCGCAGGTACTGGGAGGTGATTTCGGCGAGCAGGGTCTGTTCGGTGAACACCCGGGCGCCGATGCGGATCACGGGTTTTTCAGCGGCGTGCGCAAAACCTGCAAACAGCAGGACGCAGCTCAATATCAGAGTCAGTTTTTTCATGTGATTTCCTTTGCCGAGCCTTAAGACGGACGCAACCCGCGTTCCAGCCAGAGGCGGCTGGCCATGGTCACCAGGCCGTCGAGCAGCAACGCCAGCAACGCGGTGCACGCGGCGCCGAGCAGCAGTTGCGGCTGATTGTTCAGGGCGATGCCGGGGAAAATCAGGCTACCCAGGCTGTTGGCGCCAATCAGGAACGCCAGCGGCGCGGCACCGACGTTGATCGCCAGGGCCACGCGCACACCGCCGATGATGATCGGCACGGCGTTGGGCAATTCGACGCGAAACAGCACCTGGCGCGGGGTCATGCCGATGCCGGTGGCGGCTTCTTTCAGCGAGCCTTGAACGTTTTTGAGGCCTTCGTAGGTGTTGCGCACGATGGGCAGCAAGGAGGCGAGGAACAGCGCGAAGATGGCCGGGCCGCTGCCGATGCCGAGGACGCCGAGGGCGATGGCCAGTACGGCCAGGGGAGGGACGGTGTTGCCGATGTTGAAAATCTGCATGAAGCGTTCTGCGCGCCCGACCATGTTCGGTCGGCTGAGCAGGATACCGGCGGGGATGCCCACAAGCAGGGCGGCCAGCATGGAGACCAGGACGAGAATCAGATGAGCTTGCAGGTAAAACAATAAATCGGCGCGGTACAGTTCGATCGTGTTGATGCCGATCCAGTGGACCAGCAGGGCCAGGAGAGCGACGACAACCGCTCCTCCTATCAGCCCTTTGCCATAGCGAATAGCCACAGGCGGACTCCTTTTTT
>Ga0126362_10000143_pt1 | contig 68993 bp, 66 predicted proteins | sample ANMtaG_FD_126269 | JGI IMG/M metagenome (GOLD analysis project Ga0126362, IMG submission 126269) | Continental margin sediment microbial communities from North Pacific Ocean - ANME2c_DSS_Sorted | ecosystem: Environmental > Aquatic > Marine > Continental margin > Sediment | place: Pacific Ocean... | reverse complement strand
GGTGGCCTTGGCGGTCTGGTTGGCGAGTTCCTTGACCTCGGCGGCCACCACCGCGAAGCCGCGCCCGGCTTCCCCGGCGCGCGCTGCCTCGATCGTGGCGTTGAGGGCGAGCAGGTTGGTCTGGCCGGCGATCTGCGAGATCAGCGCCACCACGTCGCCGATCTTGGAGGCGGCCTGGGCGAGATCCTGCACGAGCCCGACGGTGCGGTCGGCATCCGACTCGGCGGCGTTGGCGAGGCCCGCCGAGCCGTCGACCTGCCGGCTGATCTCGTCGACCGACGCGCCGAGCTGCTCGGCCGCCGCGGCCACCGTGTTCACGTTGGCCGCGGCCTCGTTCGCCGCGCCCGCCACGGTGGTGGACTGGCTCGCGGTCTGCGTGGCGGTGCCGGCCATGCTCTGAGCCGTGGCCTGAAGCTCGGTCGCCGCCGCGGTCACGCCGCCGACGATGCCGCTCACCGCGCGCTCGAAGCCATCGGCCATCTCGCGCATCGCCGCCTTGCGCTGTGCCTCGGCGCCCGCGCGGGCGGTGGCCGTCTCCGCCTCGAGCGTCCGCATGCGGATCAGCCCCTCCTTGAAGACCTGCATCGCCGCGGCGATCGTGCCGATCTCGGTCCGGGCGCCCTGATGGGGGATCGCGACGCCGGTGTCGCCGGCCGCGAGCGCGTTCATCGGCGTCACCACCGAGGCGATGTCGCGGCTGATCGAGCGGATGATCAGCGCGCCGAGCAGGATCGCCACCAGCATCGCGCCGAGGCCTGCCGCGACGAGGATCGTGCGGGTCTGCGCATAGGTCGCCGCCCCGTCGGTCTCGGCCTGAGCGGCGCCGGCATTGTTGAGGGCCACGATCGCGTCGAGGGCCGTGGAGGCGGCCCGGCGCGGGGCCACGCCGCGCGTCTCGTAGAGCGCCAGCGCCTCGGCCTTGTGACCCTCGCGCGACAGGGTGAGAATCCCCTCGACCGCCGCGGTGAAGTCGCCCCAGCTGCGGGTGAAGGTCGCGTACTGGGCGCGCTCCTCGGCCGAGCTGATCAGGGGCTCGTAGGCGCGGCGCGCTTCGTCGAGCTTGCGTGCGCGCTCCACGAGATCCTTGTCGATGCTCGCGAGCATCTTCGGCTCGCTGGTGAGGATGTGGCGCAGCACGCTGGTCGTGTAGCGCCCGGTGAGCGCGTCGACCTGGGCCGCGGTGCGCACGCTCGGCAGCCAGTTGGTCTGCACGTCGAGCAGGAGGCCGTTCACCCGCGCGGTGCTGGCATAGCCGATCCACGCCAGGCCGGCGACGAAGAGCAGGAGCGTGCAGAACGCGGCCGTGAGCTTGGCACGGATCGTCAGGGAACGGGGGATCATGGCGGGCCTCGCGCGACCGGGTGTGCAGGTCGGGGCCGGTCGCCCGGGATGTTTCACCCGCAGATGGTTAAGGCCGGATCTACCGGGTTGCAGTTTAGGTCAGGATGCGTGGGCAGGTGGCAGGAAACACCCGGTCCGCGGCTGCGCCCGCATATGACACCCATGCGGCGTAGGGGCTCGATTCCGGGCGGCGGAGCGTTTAACGCGGCGCAAACGCTCTTCGACATTCGGATCCCGCGATGATCTCATCCCCCCTGATGACCGTGATGGTCGATGCCGTGCGCAAGGCGTCGCGCGGCCTGCGCCGCGATTTCGGCGAGGTCGAGAACCTGCAGGTCTCGCGCAAGGGGCCGGGCGACTTCGTCTCGGCCGCCGACCGGAAGGCCGAGGAGGTGCTGCGCGACGCCCTGATGAAGGCGCGGCCCGGCTACGGGATGGTGCTGGAGGAGAACGGCACGATCGAGGGCACGGACAAGAGCCACACCTGGCACATCGATCCTCTCGACGGCACCGCCAACTTCCTGCACGGGATCCCGCATTTCGCGATCTCGGTGGGGCTGGAGCGCGAGGGCCAGATCGTGGCCGGCGTGATCTACGATCCGGTCAAGGACGAGCTGTTCGTGGCCGAGCGCGGCAAGGGCGCCTACCTCAACAACCGCCGCCTGCGCGTCTCCGGCCGCAACGACATGGCCGACGCGGTGGTGGCCTACGGCACGCCCTATCTCGGCCGCGGCAACCATCCGCGCCTGCTGCGCGAGGTCGGTGCCGTGATGGCGGTCTCCGGCGGCACCCGGCGCATGGGTTCGGCGGCCCTCGACCTCGCCTACGTCGCCTGCGGGCGCCTCGACGCGTACTGGGAGCGCGATCTCCAGACCTACGATTTCGCGGCGGGCGTCATCCTGGTGCGCGAGGCCGGCGGCTTCGTCACCGCGGCGGACGGGGCGGCCGAGCCGCTCGCCACCCGCTCGGTCTGCGCGGGCAACGAGACCCTGCAGCGGGAACTGCTCGCCATTCTGAAGAAGGTTCAGGCCTGAGTTCCGATTGGCAAGCCGCCGCACGGTCTGCTTTAACGCGACCGTCTCAGAGGATGTCCTGATGGAAGCCCGCCGCCACGTCGCGCTCAAGGAATCGATCCGCTCGATTCCCGACTACCCCAAGCCCGGCATCATCTTCCGGGACATCACCACCTTGCTCAGCGACCCGCGCTCCTTCCGGCGCGCGGTCGATTCGCTGGTCCACCCCTTCGCGGGCGGCCGGATCGACCAGGTGGCGGGCATCGAGGCGCGCGGCTTCATCCTCGGCGGCGCGGTGGCGCATCAGCTCTCCACCGGCTTCGTGCCGATCCGCAAGAAGGGCAAGCTGCCGCACAAGACCGTGTCGATGGCCTACGCCCTCGAATACGGCACCGACGAGATCGAGATCCACGTCGACGCGGTGAAGGCGGGCGACCGCGTGATCCTGGTGGACGACCTCATCGCCACCGGCGGCACGGCGACGGCCGCGGTGAACCTGCTGCGCGGCATGGGTGCCGAGATCGTCGCCGCCTGCTTCGTCATCGACCTGCCGGAGATCGGTGGCGCGCAGCGCCTGCGCGACCTCGGGGTTCCGGTGCGGACCCTGATGGAATTCGAGGGGCATTGAGCCGGTCTCGCGGGGATTTCGCGCCCGCTTCCGGCGCTCGCGGCCCGATCGTCCCGGTCTTGCCGGCCGCGGCCGGAGGGGATGCGTTTCCGATTTCTCCAGCGGAGTGGGCGTTGTAGATCTGAAGACGCACGACCTGATTCGGTCGTGCGTTCGAGGTCGCATCCCGATGTTCCGCCATCTTGCGGTCGCCCTGATGGGAGCGACGCTCACCGTCATCGCCGCGTGGCGCCTCCTCGGACACGGCGCCTTCCTGCTCGCGCCGCTCGGGGGAAGCATCGCGAGCCTCGCCCTCGGGGGCGTGCTGCTCCTGCGCGGGCGCGGCCGGATCCCGGTCGGCAACGCCTGAGGGGCGGTCCGCGCGCCGCCCAGTCTCGGTGTCCGGAACGTTGACTTGAGAGCACCCTTCCGCCATAAGCCCGCCAATCGCGTCGGCGCGCCCTATCCGGGCGCCCTTCGCGTTTGCAGACACTCTCCAGGACGCGTGAAGGTCGGGCGCGGCATCAGCCGTCCGCGAACGCGCCTCGACCTTTGAAGGCTTCGCCATGAAGAGAACCTACCAGCCGAGCAAGCTCGTCCGTAAGCGCCGTCACGGCTTCCGCGCCCGCATGGCCACGGCCGGCGGCCGCAAGGTGATCGCCCGCCGCCGCGCACACGGCCGCAAGCGCCTGTCCGCCTGAGGCGGACCCTTCGCGGCGTCCGCTTGGTCGGGCGCCGGCGACCATCGAGGCCAGCGGGGTCGGATCGGCGATGTCGACGATCGAGCGGCTCAGGCGGCGGCCCGATTTCCTGGCGGCGGCCGACGGGCGCCGCTTCCACACCGAGCGGATGACGGGACAGGGCCGCCTGCGTGAGGCCGGCTCCGAGGAATCCGGAGCTCTGCGTGTCGGTTTCACCATCACCAAGCGGGTCGGGCACGCCACGGAGCGCAACCGGATCCGCCGCCGCCTGCGTGCGGCCGTGGCGGCGGTGGCCGCCGACCTGCCCGTCGTGCCGGCCGATATCGTGCTGATCGCCCGCCGGCCTTCCCTCGATGCCTCCTTCGATGCGCTGAAGGACGATCTGCGCCGCGCGGTCTCCGCCGTCGTCAGGCCGCGTGCGCCCGATGCCCCTGCGCGTCGCCCCGGCAGCGGCCGGGGCCGGGGCAAGAGAACGGACAAGGCCTCCGGCCCTGGCGGATCTCAGGCCCAACCCACACCTTCCCGGCGCGAGGCGGAATCCCCACCCGCGTCCGGATCTCTTTCGCAATCCCTCTCGAACGCGTGCGGCGGTGTCCCCGATGGGCAATGACAAGACGAACATGTTCGTGGCGATCGCCCTGTCGCTCGTCGTGCTGCTCGGCTGGAACTACTTCGTCGCCGCGCCGCGCGTGGAGCAGCAGCGCCAGGCTGCCGCGCAGAACCAGGCGGTGCAGGCTCAAGCCCCGGGCGTGACCCCGGACGGCATCCCGTCTCCGGCTCCCAAGGAGGGCGGCCCCGCCGCGCCGGTGCCCGGCACCGCGCCCCAGGGCGTCGTCCCGCGCGCGGCCGCGATCGCCGCCTCGCCGCGGCTCCGCATCGAGACCCCGGCGCTCACCGGCTCCGTGGCGCTCAAGGGCGGTCGCATCGACGACGTGAAGCTGAAGAACTACCACGAGACCGTGGACGACAAGAGCCCGGAGATCGTGCTGTTCTCGCCCGCCGGGACCGAGACGCCCTACTATGCCGAGTTCGGCTGGGTCGGCCAGAATGCCGGCCCGCTGCCCACCAACGAGACCGTCTGGACCGCCGATGGCGAGGTGCTCTCGCCCGGCAAGCCGGTGACGCTGACCTACGACAACGGCGCGGGTCTCGTCTTCCGCCGCATCCTGGCGGTCGACGACAAGTTCATGTTCACGGTCCGCGACGAGGTCGAGAACAAGGGCTCGGGCGCCGTGACGCTCTATCCCTACAGCCTCGTCTCGCGCTGGGGTAAGCCGCATACCCAGGGCTACTACGTGCTGCACGAGGGCATGATCGGCGTGCTCGGCGGCGACGGCCTGCAGGAATACACCTACGACCACCTCGCCAAGGAGCCGGCCTATGGCAGCCCGAACACCAAGGGCAAGGCGTGGTCGAACGTGACCGGCGGCTTCGTCGGCATCACCGACAAGTACTGGGCCGCCGCCGCGATCCCCGACCAGGGCATGCCCTATACGGGCGCCTTCACCGAGCGGTCCGACGGCGCGACCAAGGTCTATCAGGCGAGCGTGCGCGCCGACGGGCGCAGCGTCGAGCCCGGCGCCACCGCCACCTCCACGCAGCGCCTGTTCGCGGGCGCCAAGGAGGTCAACACCATCAACGCCTACGAGAAGAATCTCGGTATCAAGCAGTTCGATCTGATGATCGACTGGGGCTGGTTCCACTTCATCACCAAGCCGATGTTCCGGGCGCTGGACTTCTTCTTCCACCTGTTCGGCAACTTCGGCGTCTCGATCCTCGTCGTCACGCTGATCCTGAAGATCTTCTTCCTGCCCATCGCCAACCGCTCCTACGTCTCCATGGCCAAGATGAAGGCCGTGCAGCCGGAGATGGCCTCCATCCGTGAGCGGTACAAAGACGATAAGATGAAGCAGCAGCAGGCGATGATGGAGCTGTACAAGAAGGAGAAGATCAATCCGGTCGCCGGCTGCTGGCCGGTCCTGATCCAGATTCCGGTCTTCTTCGCGCTGTACAAGGTGCTGTTCATCACCATCGAGATGCGGCACGCGCCGTTCTTCGGCTGGATCCAGGATCTGGCCGCGCCGGATCCGACCAGCATCGTCAACCTGTTCGGTCTGCTGCCCTTCCCGGCGCCGGACTTCATCCATCTCGGCATCTGGCCCATCATCATGGGCATCACGATGTTCGTGCAGATGAAGATGAACCCCGCGCCGCCGGACCCGGTCCAGGCGCAGATCTTCACCTTCATGCCGATCATCTTCACCTTCATGCTGGGCTCGTTCCCGGCGGGTCTGGTGATCTACTGGGCCTGGAACAACCTGCTCTCGGTGATCCAGCAGTACATCATCATGCGCCGCAACGGCGTGAAGGTGGAGCTGTGGGACAACCTGAGGGGTACGTTCCGCCGCGGCTCGACCGGCAAGAACGCCGCGGCCAAGAGCTGATCGGCAAGAGCTGAGACGGACCGAGCACGGGATCGACACCGCCGTGGACCAGACGGATCAGGACAGGGAGGCCGGCCTCGTCGAGGCCGGCCGCCTGCTTTTCGCGGGCAATGCCGACTTCTACGCGGCGGCGCAGACCCTCGAGCGGCTGCCGCCGATGGAGGATGTCGAGATCGCCTTCGCCGGCCGCTCGAATGTCGGCAAGTCGAGCCTGATCAACGCGCTCACCGGCCGCAACACGCTGGCGCGCACCTCGCACACGCCGGGGCGCACGCAGCAGCTCAACTTCTTCAAGGTGGGCAAGCATCTCAGCCTGGTGGACATGCCGGGCTACGGCTACGCCGCGGTCGAGAAGGCCAAGGTCGAGGCCTGGACGCATCTCATCCACGCCTACCTGAAAGGCCGGGCGAACCTCGCCCGCGTCTTCGTGCTGATCGATGCCCGCCACGGCCTCAAGAGCCTCGACACCGACGTGCTCGACGGCTTGGACAAGGCGGCGGTGAGCTACCAGATCGTGCTGACCAAGGGCGACGCGCTCAAGAAATCCGAGGTCGAGGCGCGGCTTCGCGGCATCGAGGCGGCACTCGCCAAGCGCCCGGCCGCTTTCCCGCAGATCCTGCTCACCTCGAGCCGCGACGATCGCGGCGTGCCCGAGCTGCGCGCGGCGGTGGCCAAGCTCCTGGAGGAGCGCGGTCTGCCCGTGCGCGCCGGATGACCGGCCTCGACCGTCTGATCCTGGCGCTGGCCGCCCTCGCCGGCGGTCTCGGCGTCGCGGCCTCGGCCGCTGCGGCGCACGGGGCCGGCACCGACGCGCTGAAGACCGCGGCCCAGTTCCTGCTCTTCCACGCCCCGGCGATCCTGGCGCTCGTCGGGCTCGGCGGAGCCGGGCTGACGCACCGCCTCGGGACGCGGATCGCTGCCGGGCTTCTGCTCCTCGGCCTCGTCCTGTTCAGCGGCGACCTGTCCCTGCGGGCGCTCGCGGCTCAGCCGCTCTTCCCGATGGCCGCGCCCCTGGGGGGCACGGCGCTGATGCTCGGCTGGCTCATGGCCGCCGTGGCGGTGCTTATCCCGCCGCGTCGCTGAAGGCGTCCGGATAGGCGAACAGGCCGGGCGAGCCGCCGGTCATCACGAACAGCACCGTCGAGCCCTGCGGATAGAGGCCGGCCGCCACGTCGCGCAGCAGGCCGCCGAAGGCCTTGCCGCTGTAGACCGGGTCGAGCAGCATACCCTCCGAACGCGCCATCAGCCGCACGGCGGCGCGCATGGCGTCTGTGGGGATGCCGTAGCCCGGACCGCGCGGATGCCCGTCGACCAGGATGTCGTCGGCCTCCACCCGGGTGCCCGGCTGAAGCAGGTCGAGGGTGGCGTTCGCCTTGGCGAGCACCTCGGCCTTGGCGGCCTCCTCCTCGGCGAGCACGGCGTAGGACTTGGCGAGCTTCGGATCACGGCCGAGGGCCTTCAGGCCCGCGACGAGCCCGGCATGGGTGCCGGCGCTTCCGTTCGGCACCACGATCTGCGCCAGGTCCAGGCCCTTGGCCTCGACCTGGGCCATGATCTCGGCGGCGCAGGCCGCGTAGCCGAGGCAGCCGACCGGGCTCGAGCCGCCGGAGGGGAAGGTGTAGACCGTGCGGCCCTCGCCGCGCAGCGCGTCCGCCCGCGCCTCGGCTGCCGCGAAGCTGTCGGCCTCGCCCGGCAATTCGTGGACCTGTGCGCCGAACAGGTCGTCGAGGAAGCGGTTGCCGTTGCCCGTATAGGCCGCCTCCTCGCGCGGCACGCTGCGGGTGAGGAACAGCTCGCATTTCAGGCCGTTGCGGGCCGCCGCCGCTGCGGTCAGCCGGGCATGGTTCGATTGCAGGGCGCCGACCGTGATCACCGTGTCGGCGCCGCTGTCGCGCGCGGCGCCCAGCAGGAATTCGAGCTTGCGCAGCTTGTTGCCGCCGCCGCCGAAGCCCGCGAGGTCGTCCCGCTTCACTAGGATCTGCACGCCGTTCAGCGCGGCGCCGAGTTCCCGCGTCAGCCCGGCCAGGGGCTCGATCGGTGTGGGAAGGCCGAGCAGCGGCAGGCGGGGAAAGCGGGCGAGGTCGAGATCGGTCATGCGGCGAAGTGGCCGCCTCGGCCTCCTCCTGTCAATGTCCCGTGTTCATTCGGCCGCCGGCAGGGCCTCGCTGCGGGCGATCCGGCCCTTGCCGCGGGCCGTCTCGTCGAGCGCGTCGGTGAACTGGAGGGCGGCGAGCTGCGCGTAGAGCGCGCCCTCGGCGAGCAGGCTCTCGTGGGTGCCCTCCTCGACGATCCGGCCCTCGTCGAGGACGAGGATGCGGTCGGCGGCGCGGATCGTGGCGAGCCGGTGGGCGATGACGAGGGTGGTGCGCCCGGACATCAGCGTGTCGAGGGCCTGCTGCACGGCGCGCTCGCTCTCGGCATCGAGGGCGGAGGTCGCCTCGTCGAGGAGCAGGATCGGCGCGTCCTTCAGGATGGCCCGGGCGATGGCGATGCGCTGGCGCTGGCCGCCCGAGAGCGTCACGCCGCGCTCGCCGATCGGGGTGTGGTAGCCCTGCGGCAGGGCGCGGATGAAGCCGTCGGCATGGGCGAGCTCGGCGGCGCGGCGCACCGCATCCTCGTCCGCCTCGGTGCGGCCGTAGCGGATGTTCTCCATCACCGTACCCGAGAACACGGTCGGGTCCTGCGGCACCAGCGCCATGCGGGCGCGCAGATCCTCCGGATCGACCCGGGCGACGTCGATGCCGTCGACGAGGACCCGGCCGGCCTGCGGGTCGTAGAAGCGGAGCAGGAGCTGCAGCACCGTGCTCTTGCCGGCGCCCGAGGGGCCGACGAGCGCGATGCGCTCGCCCGGCGCGGCGTGGAAGCCCAGACGATCGAGGGCGGGCCGCCCCTCGCGGGTGGGATAGGCGAAGGAGACATCGTCGAAGGTGACCGCCCCGCGTGCCGGCACGGGGAGGGCGAGGGGCTCGGCCGGCCGGCCGATCGCGGGCTCGGCCGCGAGGATCTCGGCGAGGCGCTCGGCGGCGCCGGCCGATTGGGCCATCTCGCCATAGACCTCGGAGAGCTGGCCGAGGGCGCCCGCGCCGAACACCGCGTAGAGCACGAACTGCGAGAGCTGGCCCGCGCTCATGGTGTGGGCGAGCACGCCTTGGGCGCCGTACCACATCACCCCGACCACGCTCGACGAGATCAGGAAGATCGCGACCCCCGTGAGCAGCGCCCGTCCCTGAACCGAGGCGCGGGCGGCGGCGTAGGCCTCCTCCGAGGCTTCCGCGAATCGGGCCGCGGTGGCCTCGGCCCGGCCGAAGGCCTGCATGGTGCGCACGGCCCCGACCGCCTCGGCGGCGTAGGCGGAGGCGTCGGCGAGCCGGTCCTGCGCCGCCCGCGAGCGGCGCCGCACGCCCCGGCCCGACAGGATCAGCGGGAAGACGATGAGCGGGATCGCGGCGAGCACCAGAACCGAGAGCCAGGGGCTGGTGATCACCATCATCGCGACGGCGCCGATGAACAGGAACAGGTTGCGCAGGAGGATCGAGATCGAGACGCCGAAGACCGCCTTCACCTGCGTCGCGTCGGCCGTCAGGCGCGAGACGATCTCGCCCGACTGGGTGCGATCGAAGAAGGCTGGATCGAGCACGGTGAGCCGCCGGAACACCGCGCTGCGCAGGTCCGCCACCACGCGCTCGCCGAGGGTCACCACGGTGTAGGTGCGCGCCGCGCTCGCGACCGCGAGCACGGCCACCACGCCGAGCAGAGCCAGGAAATAGGCGTCGATCACGCCGGAGCCGGCCTCGGAGAAGCCGTGGTCGATCACCCGGCGCATCGCGATCGGCACCACCAGCGTCGCCGCGGAGGCGGCCAGCAGCGCGACGAAGGCCGCGAGGATGCGGATACGGTAGCGGGCGGCGAAGGGCAGCAGGGGACGCAGGGCGCTCAAGGGGGCCTTGCCGCGTTCCTCGGATGCGCGTTTCGACTTAGCGGCCATGACGCTCCATCGTCGTCCGTCGTTCCCTCGTCGTCGCGCTTGTTCGCGGACGGAGCCTGCGGTATACGCGCGGCCTCATCCGATTGCGCGTGTTGAATGGCCGCGGGCCTCTGAGACGGGCCGGTCGGCGTTGCACGAGCCGTTGCCATGAACTCCGGGTTCATTGCAACAATTCCAAAATCGAACAGGTGTCCGCCCCGTGAGGCGGCGGGGGCTGCGGCACCCGCCCGAATCAGGGGCCGGTGAAGGACTGAGGATCATGGCGAAGGACGCGGCCGCGAAGGCCAAGGGGACTGAGCACCCCGACTACCACTTCATCAACGTCGTCATGACGGACGGCAGCTCGTACAAGACGCGCTCGACCTACGGCAAGGAAGGCGACACGCTGAACCTCGACATCGACCCGCTCACCCATCCGGCCTGGACCGGCGGCGAGCAGAAGATGCTCGATCGCGGCGGCCGCGTCTCGCGCTTCACCTCGCGCTTCGGCAACCTGCGCGGCCGCGGCTGACGCCCGCGCCACGCGACGGAACGAAAAAGGGCGGTCCCAGCGGGGCCGCCCTTTTTCGTTCCGTCGCGACTCAGGCCGCCCGCGCGGGCAGCCGAACCAAGCGAGGGATGCGGAGCCGGCTGAGGGCCCGGCCGGCCCGGATGCCGGGCAGCTCGACCTGCCGGTGGACCAGGGCGGCGAGCAAGGTCGTCGCGACCGCCGCGGCGGGGATCAGCAGCGGCAGCCAGGCCGTCCCGATCCGGCCGGTCACGGCCGCGAGGTCGACGAAGAGCAGGCTCAGCACCAGCCCGTGCAGCAGGTAGATCCCGTAGGAGCAGGCGCCGAGCGCCTGCGCGGCCCCACTGCGGAGGATGCCGAAGCCGTTGCCGCAGGCGGCGCAGAGGAAGAAGGCGCCGTAGAGAATCAGCGCCGCGGGCTTGCCGGGCACGGCCTGGGTCGCGAGCGCGAGGGTCACGGCGCAGAGCCCGGCGAGGGCGGCGGCCCGGCCGCGCAGGTGGGCGGCGAGGCGCTCGCGCTGCGCGACCTCGTGGGCGAGCATCCCGACCGCGAAGAGCGGCAGATAGGTCACCAGGGGCAGCGCGCCCTTCAGGAGGGGGCGCAGCAGCAGGGCGCCGACGAGCAGGGCGGCCGGCACGGCCCAGCTCGGCAGGCGACCGCGGACCGCATCCATCGCCGCGGCGCAGACGGGCACCACGAAGAGGTAGAACAGCCCCTCGTACCAGAGCGACCAGAGCACGAAGGCGTTGATCTGACCCGCGCCGGCCTCGCCGAGGAGCGGCGGCGTGCCCTGGCAGGTCAGCCAGGTCAGAACGGCGTCGATCTCGTGGCCGAGGCTGCCGGCGGCGGCGAGGCCGCGGCGGGCCGCGATCAGGGCGACCACGAGGAGCACCGAGACGACGAGGGCCGGATAGATCCGGAACAGCCGCGTCAGATACAGGCCCGGCAGGTCGAGGGCGCGCAGGCCCTGCAGGATACGGGGATAGAAGACGTAGCCCGTGACCATGAAGAACAGGCCGACGCCGCCCGCGCCGAGATTGGTGAGGATCAGGGCGGGGAGGGGCCCCCACGGCACGCCGGAGCGGGCCACCTGCTGCCAGATCGCGAAATGGTGGACGAGCACGGCCAGGGCGAGGACGCCGCGCAGCCCGTCGATGGCGGGTACGGACGCGGATGGCTGCGGGATCAGCCGCGCGCGCAGCAGCCCGGTGGCGGCGAGCGCCGCCGCGCCATAGGCGAGCATCCCGCCGAGCAGGATGTCGGAAACCGGTCCCAGCACGGGCAACCCCCTCGATTGCCGTTCGGACCGAGGGTCGCCGCCGAAGCACGGCGGCGCAAGACGGCCCCGGTGCTTCTCGTGGTGGTTGTGTCTTTCGTGGCGCACTCGCTTTGGGTGTCGTTTCGGGTGTCGCGGCCGTGCTCTCAATGCGCCGCCGCGGGTGCCGAGGCGTCACCCGGAACCTCCAGCACGGCGCGCAGGCCGCCGAGGGTCGCCTCTTCCAGGCTGAAGCGCCCGCGATAGAGGGCGGCGAGGTCGGCGACGATCGACAGGCCGAGCCCCGAGCCTGGCTTCGATTCATCGAGGCGCTTGCCGCGCCCGAGCACCGCCTTGCGCGCGTCGGGCGGCAGGCCCGGCCCGTCATCCTCGATCGAGACCACGAGATGCGGGTAATCGTCCTTCGAGACGGCCTCGGCCCGGATCGCCACGCGCCCGTGGGCCCATTTCGAGGCGTTGTCCACGAGGTTGCCGACCATCTCCTCGAAATCCTGGCGTTCCCCGCGGAAGCGCAGGCCTGGTGGCACATGGACCTCGTAGGCGATGTCCTTGTCGCGGTAGATCTTGCCGAAGGTGCGCACCAGACCGGCCAGCGCCGGCTCGACCTCCGTCGAGGTGCCGAGCGTGCCGGCAAGCGCAGCGGCCCGGGCGCGATCGAGATAGTAGTTCACCTGATCCCGCATCACGCCGGCCTGCTCGCGGATCTTCTGGGCGAGATCCTCGGGCGCGTCGGCCGCGCCGACCTCGTTGACGATGATCGAGAGCGGGGTCTTCAGGGCGTGGGCGAGGTTGCCGACCTGGGTGCGGGCCCGCTCCAGGATCTCACGATTCGTCTCGATCAGGAGGTTCACCTCGCTCGCGACCGGGGCGATGTCGCGCGGATAGGTGCCGCTGATGTGGTCGGCCTCGCCGCGGCGGATGGCGCCGAGCGCCGCGCGCATCTTCTTGAGCGGCACGAGGCCGAAGCGGATCTGAAGGAGCGTGGTGAGCGCGAGCGACAGCCCGAGCAGGCCGAAGGTGACGTAGAGGGAGAAGCGGAAACGGTCGACGTCGTTGACGATCTCGTCGGCCGGCCCCGCCACCCGCACGGTGTAGCGGCCCTCCTCGCCGAGGTCGACGTCGCGCTCGATGATCCGCAGGGGGCGCTCGTCCTGCGCGACGCCGTAGCCCTGGCGGATCTGGCCGATGCCGGCCTTCCCGTCCGGGCTGGTGGCCGGCTTCAGCGGCACGCCGACCAGCGAGCGCGAGGTGCGCAGGTCCCGCGGCTTCGCGTCCGGCCGCCCGACCTGCCAGTACCAGCCGGACAAGGGCAGGTCGAAGCGCGGGTCGCCGAGCGAGAAGGACCGGCTCTCCGGGTCGCTCGGCGAGACGAGGTCGGTGGCGAGGTTGTTGGCGAAGACGAGCAGGCGGCTGTCGAAGGCGCGCTCGGTGTTCTCCCGGTAGAGGGTCGTCAGGATCCAGGCGGCGATGAGCAGGATCGCGGACGAGGCCAGAAAGGCCGAGACCGCGAGGCGCACCGCGATGGAGCGGCGGCGGAGCGAGAGGAACTGGAGGAAGGCGGTCATGGGCGAGGGGGTAAGGCGGGCGCACCGGCGCAGGCAAGCATAGGGCGTCGATCCGTTTCGGGGTATCGTGGGGACAGCCCGACGGGGACGCTCAGCCTATGGCGTTCAAGATCGACGACATGGAGACGGAGCATCTGATCCGCCTGCTCGCCGAGCGCCGTCGCGTGACGCCCGAGGCGGCGGTCAGGATCGCCGTGCGCAATCAGCTCGATGACGATGAGGCCGCCGCGCGGTCGTCGAGCGGGCCCGGCGAGCCTTCGAGCCCGCCCATGCCCTCATCCTGAGGTGCCCCTTGCCGAGGCTGCTGACGCAGCAGTTCGAGATGAGGCGCGGACGGGCTGAACGATCTCACGGACCGAACGGGGACGGTCTCGGGGATGTGGACTCCGTCAGCTTGACCGTGTGCAGATCCTCTCCCGACCCTGAGCAGTCCTTCAGTGCCAGCTTCTGACAATACGTGGTGTCGCGAACCAAAGAACGAGGGCCCCTGCAATCATGCAGGCGATCGAACCCGCAAGCACACCGATTTTGACCTCGGCTTCCAGCGCAGGAGTGTTCGCGAAGGCGAGCAGGCCGATGAAAAGGCTCATGGTGAAGCCAACACCGCACAGGAGTGAGACGCCGTAGACCTGACCCCAGTTGGCGCGCGCGGGCCGCTGCGCCAGTCCGAGCTTCACCGCAGCGAGCACGAAGCCGAACACGCCGACCTGTTTGCCCACCAGCAGGCCGAGGGCCACGCCGAGCGTCACCGGATCGAGCAGCATCCGCGGCTCGAAGCCAGCCAACGCCACCCCCGCGTTGGCGAAGCCGAAGACCGGCAGGATCAGGTAGGCCGACCAGGGATGAATGGCGTGTTCCAGCTTGTGCAGCGGCGATGTCGGGTCGTCCGGCTTGCCGATGCTGAGCCGCAGCGGGATGGTCATGGCCAGCAGCACGCCCGCCACGGTAGCGTGGACGCCTGATTTGAGCACGAAGAACCAGAGCGCGACGCCGAACAGGAGGTAAGGCCACAGACGAGCCACGCCAGCCCTATTCAAGCCGTAGAGCACGGCGAACGTCACCGTCGCTCCGCCCAGCATCGGCAGCGATAGGTCGGCGGTGTAGAACAGGGCGATGATCAGCACCGCTCCGAGGTCGTCGATGATCGCAAGCGCGGTCAGGAACACCTTGAGCGAGACCGGCACGCGAGGTCCCAGCAGCGCGAGCACGCCGAGCGCGAAGGCGATGTCGGTCGCCGCCGGAATGGCCCAGCCCCGCAGAGTCTCGGGCGAGGACCAGTTCACGGCCGCGTAGACCAGGGCCGGCGCCAGCATGCCGCCGAGTGCGGCCAGGCCCGGCAGGATCCGGTCGGACCACGTGCGAAGCTGCCCGTCCAGCATCTCGCGCTTGATCTCCAGCCCGACGAGCAGGAAGAACACGGCCATCAGGGCGTCGTTGATCCAGTGCAGCAGGCTCAGCGGGCCGAGATAGGTCTTGAGCGCAGCGAAATAGGTGTCCGCGAGGAGCGAGTTCGCCGTTACCAGTGCGAGCGCGGCGCTGGCCATCAGGACAAGCCCACCTGCGGCCTCTCCAGTCAGCAGGTTGCGGAGGGCTGAGGCAGGTCGGGAAGGGTGCGGCATGGGCATAGGTCTCCGCCGCTGGCGGCCCGACCAACGCAAAGACCTGCCGACCCGACACGGGCCGCGCACCCGGGGCGGGCTATTGCACCAAAGGCAGCCGCTCGCAACCTACCCCCCATGATCCCAGATGTCTCGCCGGAGGTCCGCTACCCACCCTCAGCAGCCATTCGCACGGCTAAGCTGATGGCGTCTTGACCCCGGTGCCTAACCCTCACACCCGCGCTGCGGGCTGGTTCGGATCGACGAGGTAGCCCAGGCCCCGCACGGTCTGGATCAGGTCGACCGCGAGCTTCTTGCGCAGGCGGCCGACGAAGACCTCGATCGTGTTCGAGTCGCGGTCGAAATCCTGGTCGTAGAGATGCTCGGTGAGCTCGGCGCGGGAGACCACGCGGCCGGTATGGTGCATCAGGTAGGAGAGCAGCCGGTACTCGTGGCTCGTCAGCTTCACCTGGTTGCCGTCCACGAAGACCTTGCCCGAACGGGTGTCGAGGGTGACGGGTCCGCAGGAGATCTGGCTGGAGGCGTGGCCGGCGGCGCGGCGCAGCAGCGCCCGCACCCGCGCCATCAGCTCCTCCATGTGGAAGGGCTTGGTGACGTAGTCGTCCGCGCCGGCATCGAAGCCGTCGACCTTGTCCGACCAGCGGTCGCGGGCGGTGAGGATGATGACGGGGGTCTTCACCCCGGCCCGGCGCCACTTCTGCAGCACGCTGACGCCGTCGGCCTTGGGCAGGCCCATGTCGAGGATGATGGCGTCGTAGGGCTCGCTCTCGCCGAGATAGCCGCCCTCCTCGCCGTCATAGGCCTTGTCGGCGACGTAGCCCGCCTCCTCCAGCGCGGCCACGACCTGCCGGTTGATGTCCTTGTCATCCTCCACGACGAGCAGACGCACGGCTCACACTCCGTCAGTACTGGCCGGCAACCTGGCCTGTCTTGGCATCCACCACCACGTGCACGAAATGCCCGTCGCGACGCAAGGCGGTGAGCATGTAGACGAGCCCGTCCTCATGACGGCACAGGCTCGCCCGCTGGATGTCGGCCCGCGGGATCACGGTCCGCGCCGCGCGGATCGCGGCCACCGGTTCGATCACGCGCTTCTCGGAGACCTCCTCGCGCATGTCGGCGGGCGAGAGACAGCCCTCGATCCGCGGCGGTGGAGAGGCGGGGGCCTGGACCGGCCGGGGCGTGCTCGCCGAGGTCTCGTCGGCCATCGTGCCGAATCCGCCCACGGCGAGCGCTGCCGCGGTCAGGCTCAGGGCAACGAGGGCGAGGGCGTGGCGCATGGGAAGAGCTTGTCGGCCAACGGCACTGAATGCCCCCTGAATATGCGCTGCCGGCGGGCGGAGCGCCGCTCCGGTCGGGGCTGGGATCGGTCGATGGGGGTCAGATGCGGATGTCATCGCTCGGGCGCCGGGTTGCGGAGCGTTACGAGTGAGGCGCGCCGCGGTTCCCGGCCGGTCAGCCCTGCGGCATCGCTGCGCAGGGAGGCGGGCAGGGCGCGGCCGCGTCGCAGGCGGACATGGCCGTGCCGGCTTGCGCTCCATCGCGCCCGCGGGCGCCCACCGAATAGGCGGCCTGCCCACATTGGGCCAGGAACAGAACGGCGCCGACGAGGCGGCTGGCGCGGCAGAGGCCGGCAAGGCAGCGGTCGAAGCGGGCGATCATCGGAGGTCTCCCCGGAGCAGGCGCCAGAGCTGGCGCACGATCGGCAGGCGATCGATCCCGAACTGGGCGACCGCGAAGGCCGCCACCGTGACCGCCACGGCGGCATGGCGCACGCGGCGGTAGAAGCGGGCCAGCGCCCGGCGCTCGATGCGCTCCTCGATCAGCTCGTCGAGGGCGCTGAGCCGATCCGGGTTCTGGCGCCGGATGAAGGCCCGCCATTCGGTGCCGAAGCGCACGATGCGGCGCTCCTCGTCCGGTCCGGCCTCATCCGGCCGGTCGGGATCCTGGACGTGCCCCATCGACGTGCCTCACGCAGGTGTCTCTCGGACACGCCTCTCGGATGCGTCTCCTGCCGTCGGGCCTCTTGGCGTGGCCCGGGCGAGCGGGAACGGTGCCAGTGCGCTCTCGGCCGAATGGGATACCGGTTCGGCGAACGAGAGCGCGTTGAGACAACGGCTCTAGCGGGCCGCGAGCCCCGCCGCGCCGAGGGCGGGCGCGAGGGTGTTGGCGGCGGTTGCGCCGGGCTCGAGGTCGAGCCGGCGGAACACCGTCTCGGCCAGTCCCGGCAGGCCGCCGGCCGCCCGGATCAGGAAGCCGGGCACCGTGTCGGCGGCCCGCTGCACCGCCGCCGCGATCACGGCGGAGCCGATGGGCACGCTGAGCACCCGCCCCTTGGCCGCGCCCTCGACGGCGTTGAGGGCGTAGTCGGTGACGTGCCGGACCATGCTCTCCACGACGCTGCGCGCGATCACGTAGCTGGCGAGCGGCATGAAGCGGGCGACGAGGCCGGTGATCAGGGCGACGAGGACGGGGCTCAGCACCGTCTCGACGGTCTCGGCCAGGGTGACGAGCCAGGCGCCCCAGGGCAGGACGACGGCGGTCCCCTCGGCCGCGACGGCCGCGTGGGGGCAGGCGCAGAGGAGGGCGGCCGGGACGAACAGGCGGATCATCGGGACATCTCCTGGGGGATGGATCGGGGCATCAGAGGCTGCGACCGGACGTGGCTCGCGCCGCGCCTAGCCGGCGCAGGAGGCCGGGGCCGGCGTGCGGGACGACGGGAGCGAGGATCGGTGTCGGGATCGCTGGATCGAGCACGTCCGCGACCGGGGCGGCGAGGGAGATCGGCGCCGCCTGCGCCGTTGGCCGGGGCAGCGCCTCGGCATAGGGCGTGACGAGCTGGTCGGCCTCGGCGCGGCGGCGACCGCGGATCGCGGCCGGCGTGTCCCACCAGAGCAGGGCCGCGCGCGCGCCGGGCAGGTCTCCCGCGTTGAGGCGCCTCACGAAGGTGGCGCGGGCGAAGGCGTCGGGCCCGATATTGTAGCAGACCGAGACCAGGGCATCGAAGCTGTGCGGGGGAACCGCCACCGCGAGCGCCGCGCGCACCGCCGCGGCATAGGCCTCGACATCGCGCGCGAAGATCGCGTCGCACTCGGCCGCCGTGATGGTCAGCCCGCGCCGCACCGCGGGCGGCCCGGCCGCCGCGGTGTGGCCGATGCCGATGGTCCAGATCCCGGCCGTGTCGCGATAGGCGGTCAGGCGCCGGCCCTCCCGCGCGATCAGGACGGCCGTTCCGATGGGGCTGAGGGTCATCGACCGATCTCCGTTCTTGAGGATTCATCGCGTGAGGCCGCCGCCGGCCCTCGGTGGGGCAGGGCCGACAGGGTCATCGGAGCGTGTGCGGGCGAGGGCGCTCAGCGTCCTGGAGCCGAGCTTGGCTCGGTCAGGGGGCACCGCTATAGACCGCCGGCGCGACGGCCAATGCGGGATGTGCCATGGATCAGAAATGGATCGGGATTCACGATCATTCCGATTCTGCTGTCCGGTGGCTGGATGCTGGCGTGTCCTACACGTGGCTGAGAGCATTCGAGCAGGCGCAGGATATCGAGACGGTCGCCTACCTGCGCGAGCATCACTACAGTCGTGATCTGGAAATCCCTGTTCGCAATGTCCGGTACTGTTTTCGAAATACCGAATTTCCGGATTGGGCCGAAGCCATCATCCGCGAGCAGCCGTCGCTGATCCTGTACAACCTCTGCTATTATAAGGCCGGGGCCCCGATCATCCGCCGGCTGCGCGAGGCGCTCCCCGCCACCTTGCACGTGATCCGAATCCACCATCAGGTGACCTACTTGGCCGCCCATGAAGGATTCGCAGAGTCGGTCCTCGCCTGTGATGTCGCGATCGCTCCGACGTCCGGCCAGATCCCTGCGGTTCGCGATCTCGGATTTCGGGGGCCTGTCCACGCGCTGCCGTTCGGCATCGATGCCGAGGCGATGGCACGCACGGCGCGGCCCTTCAGGGAGCGCGACTTCGACCTCGTCTGCGCCTGCAACAGCCATCCGGCCCGGAATCGGTCCGTCGTCGAGGCGGTGCTGGCAGTCTTGAAGAGCCGGGGCCGCCGCGTTTGCAATTTTCAAGACATGACCCGGCCAGAACTCGCTGCGGGGCTCGGCCGGGCGAAGACGTTCTGGTTGTCCTCGCTGACCGAGGCGAGCGGGTCACGGATCATGCCCGAGGCCATAGCCGCTGGCTGCTATCCGATCGCATTCGAGGAATGTTTCACCGCCGAGGAATTGCTGCAGACCATGGGTGTCGGCTCCGTCATCAGGAGCGGGATCGCCTATGATTATCGCACGAAGACCACGTCGGTGCCGGACTCCGCGGTCGCCGATCTCGCGGACAAGCTCGAAGCGATCATCGTGCAACGCGACGCGGCTCCCGATTGGGCGCCGACACCCCTCGCCCGCGCCTATCATGAGCATCATGAAGTCGCCGACCTGACCGCGCTCCTGAGAGAGGTGGCGGCTCAGCCGAGGCCTTGAACGGTCCCGCGTCGCAATGCGACCCGTGCCGGACCGCCCGCGAGACGCCTGGCCTGACCTTCGGTGAACGACAGCATGATCGATGAGGCTGCCATGCCCCGAAGGCCGCACGCAGCGGGGACATCCGATCAAGGCCTACTGACGCGGAGTCTGATCGATCTCCCGGTGGATGCCGACGGTTATGCATTCAACCCGACCGTGTTTCGGTCGGCAGCGGGGCTTGTCTGCCTCTATCGCCATGTCGGAGCCGATGGCGTCCGAACCCTGCGCCGCTGCCGGCTCGACGAGGCGTTCCGGGCCTCGACCTACGAAATCTGGTCCGACGAGGTTCGCAACCTCGGTGGTGACGTGCGCTGGTATGCCGATCCGCGTGCGACCCGTCGCCGATCCGATACCTATGTCTCGTTCAATACGGGGCATTCCGAATGCCCGAACCAGATCTATCTCGTCCGGGTCGATGCGTACGGCGCGCCGCAGACGCCGCCGTTGCGGCTGGTCAAGCGTGACGGCCGTCGGGATTACGAGAAGAACTGGGGCTTCTTCGATTATGCGGGCGATCTGTACGCGATCTATGCGATCGTCCCCTTCGTGGTGCTGCGTCTGCGGTTCTCCGGCCAAGAAGTTCTGGGCGATACGGTCGCCGTCCACCATTGGGAGGCCGATCATCTGCGGCGGGCCTATGGACCGTTGCACGGCGGTGCAGCGCCGGTTCTGATCGGCGACCGGGGATATCTCGTCGCCCAATCGAATGTGGCTGGCGCAGCCGGCCAGATCTACCGCGGAACCCTTCTCACCTTCGAGGCGGTCCCGCCGTTCAGGCCGATCGCGGTCGCCCCCCAACCCTGCTTCACCCTCGCCGACGACGAACTCGCTCTTCGGCCCGGCACCCTGCTCAATCCTGCGATCGACACCTGCTTCTATCCCTGCGGCGCTCTGGCCGATCAGGACGGCCATACCCTGCTCGTCAGCTACGGGATCAACGATTTCCGCAGCGGCATCCGCCAGTACGATCTCGGCCGCCTCTCGAAAGGCCTGGTGCCGGTGGTCCGGACGCCCTGATAGCGTGATGGCAGGCGAGGCTGATCCTCACCGCGCGGCGATCTGCAGGCCAGCGAACAAGGACTCTGCGGCCGCGGCGTACCCATCGGCCCCGCTGAGGCGTGCGAAGATCTCCACGGTATCGCCGGCGTCGAGCTTCAGCACCGTGTCGAGCGCGATGGCCGTCACACCGTCGACGAGACTGCCCGTGGCCGCGCCGCGTCCGCGCCCCGATGGCGAGCCATTGCGGTAGGCCCGGATCTCGAAGGCGGAGGGAGCGCTCGATCCGTTGCGCTTGAAGCCGAGCGTCGCGCCGAAGCGGTAGAGGCCGCCTTCCGGAGCGACGAAGCGCTTGTCATCGGTATGGAAGACGCCTTGATCGTTGCTGTCGGTGGCGTTGAATGCGATCTTCGTCCAGGTGCCGGCCGACAGATAGGTGTCCGAGCTGGCTGTGGCGGCGAAGCAGGGCTGGTTGGTCAGGCGGGTCCAGCGTGTCCCGTCATGGCCCTTGAAGGCGCCGGCCGTGCTGTCGAAGACGAGCTGTCCGGCCGCCGTGCCGGCGCTCGGGGGGCTGGCCTGCGGCTGCAGTTCCAGGGTGCCGTTCGCCCGGACCTTCACGGCTGAGCGACGGGCCGTGCCGCCGAGCGGCGTCGTTTGAAAGTCGAGGTAGGTCCCCCAGGCGCCGGCCGTGAAATCCTCGTCCGCGCCGCCGTTGAACGCCACCGCGTTGCCGGAATAGGCGCCGCCCGCGTGAAAGCCGGAGCCGAAGAACCCGAAGAAGCGGTCGCCCTTCAGGATGGGCTGCGGTGCCCCGGCACTTCCGCGCGCAACGGCCGTCTTGATGACAACAACAGGGCCGAACGTGCCACCCGTGTCGTTGCCGTAATTCTCGAAGAAGAGCGCGTTGTTCGTCGGATCGCCGTTGGCGTTGTTGACGATGTGCAGGGGCGCCAGGGCGGGGCCGGGGCCGTTCACGGTGAGCCAGCCGGTATCGGCGCGCGCCGAGAGGGCCTGGACGAAGCGCGCGCCGTCCGGGCTCATCTTGAGGCCGAAGGCGTCCGAGCCGAGGGTTCCGAGCAGCGCGCGCGTCGAGAATCCGGTCTGGAAGACGAGGCCGGCATCCTTGCCCGCGTCCTGCTTGTTCACGGTGAGCCGCGTCGAGCCGGAGCCCGGCGTGGTCTCGTCCCAGGAGAACAGGGCGCCCTCCGCCTTCACGGCGAGGCGGTTGCCGGTATCGGCCACGGTGTTGATGCCGAGCCGCGCGAGGTTCTGCAGGACGGTGAGCGTGCTGCGGAAGCTCGTCCAGCCGGTGCCGGTGAAGGTGTAGAGGTCGGCCTCGTCCACGAGGTAGGCGAGCCAGCCGGGGCGGGGGGCGATACCCGTCCAGGCGCCGTCCTGGAACAGGGCGATCTGGCCGGACAGGGCCGCCCAGGCCCCGCCGGGCTCGGCCGCTGCGACGAGGTAGCGGTCGCCCTCCGCGGGAGCGGCGGGTGGGTTCGTGAGGTCCTTGTCGAGGCAGGCGATCTGCACGAGCGCGTCGAGGAGACTCAGCGCCTCGTTGTGGGTGACGTGCTTCTGCGCCTGCGCCGCCGCGATCAGCGGCAGCGCGAGGTTGCGCGTGGTCGACATGCGGCTCTCTCCAGGGCTTGCGAAGGATCATGCGGCGCGAATGGGCACGCGCGCGCGGCCGGGCGCGCCGGGGCCGGCGGCGGCGCCGATCTGGGCGACCACCACCTCGATCGTGGTCCGGGGCGCCCCGAAATCCGCGATCTCGTCGGCGCTCGCGTAGAGGACGCTCGGGCCCGCGGCGGTCAGGCGCCGCAGGACGCGCCCGTCATCGGCCAGCACGTCGAGGCGGTAGGTTTCCGCCGCCTCGTCGAGGGGGATCTCGGCGGGCTCCCAGGCATCGGCCGCCCGCCGCGCCCGCCGGGTCCAGGCGAGGCGCACGCCCTCCGCCTCGCGCCGCGCCCGCAGGTGCACGGGCGCGAGGCAGGTCAGCGCCGCAAGCCCTGCCGTCGCGGCGATCTCGACGAAGGCCGGGTCGCCGGGATCGCGCTCGGCCGGGCCGATGCGGTAGCGGAACGGCCGCCCCACCTCGTCGAGCCTGTCCACCAGCGGCACCACCGCATCCCCGTCGAGGCGCAGGATCAGGCTGCCCGCCGGGGCGCCGCGGCCCGCGGCCGCCTCGCTGTTGCCGAGCCCGCGCACCATGAGGCCGAGCCGGTAGCGCTCGGGCCCGATCAGCACCGCCTCGGCGGCGCCGAGGATCTCGACGCCGCCGTCGCGAGCGACCACGGCGAAGAGGTTGCCGCCGGCGAGCATCGCGGCCTCCTCGATGCTGGCGAGCGCCCCCGCATGGCGCAGGGTCACGTCGAGGCGGGCGCGGCGGTCCATCCGCCAGAGCGGGCCCGGCGGCAGGTCGGACAGGGTGCGCCCGAGACAGGCCGGGTGGTCGAGGACGGTGTGGAGGGCCAGCGGGCCGTCCGCGCCCGCGCCGCGCCAGACCGCGACCGAGCCGGGCCACGGATCGGCCGCCACGGCGAGGTATTGCAGAGCGGTCGGGCTGAACCGGTCGGCGGGCAGGTCGAGGGCGATGGCGAAGGGCCGCCCCGGCAGCGCGGGCGGCGGTGCGGCCGCTCCGGCGGGCGCCCGGTCGATGGCACGCAGGCCGGAGCCGTGCAGGGGCACGCCGCGGGTCTCGAGGCGCCGCCCGCCCGGCCCGTCATCGATGCGGACGATGCGCTGCAGCAGCGGACCGGCGGCGCGGGGGACGGGCAGAGCCACGAGGTCGCCCGGCTCCAGCGCCAGAAGGCGGGGGCTCAGGGCGAGGCTCGCGGTGTCGCGGGCGGCGATGGCGCGGTCCAGCACGGCCTCGGCCAGGGCCTCCGCGCTCGCGCGCCGGGTGACGATCGCCGCCTCGATCCGGCTCTCGCGGCGGCGTCCGCCCGCCGGACGCGCGGCCGCGGCGCTGGCGCGGCGATAGGCCGGGCTCTCGGAATCGGTAAGCCCGAGTTCGAGGCTGCGCGGCAGGGCGCTCTCCTCCGCCCGCACCTGCGCCAGCGGCGGCCTGTCCTCGGCGACGCGCACGAGGTCGCCCTCGGCGAGCGCCAGGGCCGTCTCGCGGCGGGGCCCGCGGATGCGGAGCACCCCCGCCACGGCCGAGACGTCGAGGCCGTAGACCTGAGCGAGAGGCTCCAGGGCGGCGCGCGCCGAGAGCGGGCGATCGATCACGTAGCCGTCGAGGAAGGCGGCAGCCTCGATCCGCACGGTGGCGTCCACGCCGAGATCGGCGAGGATGCGCGCCACCAGCAGGTCGAGGTCGCAGCCCTCGATGCGCCCGGTGATCCAGTGCCCCACCTGCCAGTTGCCGGCATCGGCCCAGACCGATCCGAGATCCGGGAAGGCGGGGAAGGGCCGCGCGTCCCAGGCCCAGACGAAGACCGAGGCGGGATCGACCATGCGTCCGCCATAGACCGGCGAGAGCGGGTTGTGGGCGGGGTCGAAGCCGGGGCTGTCCGGATCGAACCGCGACAGGATCGCCTCCAGGCCGCGCAGCTGGATGAGGTCGTCGCGGCTCCCGCGCGAGAAGGGCGGGACGGCGTTCTCGGAGGATTTCGGGTCGGGAAAGACGTTCGGGCCGTTTGTGCCCTTGTCGACGGCGGGCACGCCGACTTCCGTGAGCCAGATCGGCTTGGCCCCGGGCAGCCACGCGGTCGGCCCGGTCTCGACCCCGCCCTCCCGCTCGACATGGCGGTTCGACCACCAGGCGACGAGATCCTTCGCCCGGTAGATCCAGGGCTTGCCGAAGGCGCCGTCGCTGATCGGCCGGCGGCCTTGCGCCGCGCGCGCACTCTCGTCCGGATAATACCAGTCGAAGGCCTCGCCCGAGGCGCAGGCCGCCTTCAGGAAGCCGCGGTCGTAGAGGGTGTCGGCCCGGGCGAGGTCGGCATGGACCGGGGCGTCGCGCCAGTCGGTGAGCGGCGGGTAGTAGTCAATGCCGACCGCCGCGATGTTCGGATCGGCGAAGAGCGGGTCGAGGGGGAAGCGCAGGCTGGCCCCATCCTCGCGCACATGGGCGCCATACTCCGTCCAGTCGGCGGCGTAGACGAGGGGCACGCCCGGCCCGAGGATCGCCCGCACCTCGGCCGCGAGCGCCCGCAGCGCCGCGACCGCGGGGTAGCCGGCCGCGCCGCGCACCCGGGTCAGACCGACGAGCTCGCTGCCGATCAGGAAGCCGGACAGGCGGATGCCGGTCTCGGCCCAGCCCGCGGCGAGGCCCGCATAATGCAGCACCGCGTGCCGGTAGCCGTTCGCGAAGAAGGCCTCGACCTGGGCCTCGGCCGCGTCGGTGCCGTCCGGGCTGCCCGGCCGGCCGGGGGCGGGATCGCAGGTGATGCGCCCGCGCCAGGGATAGGGCGGCTGGCCGGAGGCGCTCGCGTCGCGCGGGTCCGGCAGGCCGTTGCCGGCGGGGATGTCCATCATCACGAAGGGGTAGAGCACCACCTCCAGCCCGCGCCGGGCGAGGTCGGCGACGAGGCGCCCGAGCCCGGCATCGGAGGGCGTGCCGCCATAGGCCGGGGCACCGTCCGCGGTGCTGGAGACGCACTCCGCCTCCGCCCGGCCCAGGCCGGCCACCTGCCAGACGTCGCCGGTCGTCGCCTTGGCCGCCGCCTCGACCCTGGGCACCACCCGGCACCGGCCGGCGCGCAGGTCGGTCCCGAACCACGACACCACCACGGCCACGCGCCGCAAGCGCGGGCACAGGGCCTGGAGCGCGTCGAGGGAGGCGGTGACGTCGGCCTCGCGCCGGAGCTGGAAGCGGTTGGCGGGCCGGCTCCGCCCGAGGCCGAGATCGACGCTGACGGAGGCGGGGTCGAGGGCGAACTCGCTGGAGCCCGGGATCAGGTCCACCGCTCGCACGAGCGGGGCGAGGCCGTTGACCGGACGGATCACCTCGAAGGCGAATTGCGGCACGCGGTTGCCGAACTCGGCGAGCGGCAGGCCCTCGAACACCACATAGGCGAGGCCGCGATATGCGGGGGCGTTCTCCGCGCCCTCCTTGGCGACGATGAGCGGGTCGGGCGCCTGATCCGGCGTGCCGGTATGGACACGGAGCGTGATCCGGGTCTGGTCGATCTCGCGGCCATCGGCCCAGATCCGGCGCAGGCAGGCGATCTCGCCCTCGCACAGGCCGACCGCGAGGTTGCCGAAATAGGCGTAGGCCGTGCGCACGACGCGCTGGCCGCCCCCGCCCTTGGCGCCGCGGCCGGCACGCTCGACCGTGGTGTTGGCGACCTCGAGCGGACGCGTCGCCCAGATCAGGGTGCCGCCGAGTCTCGCCCGCCCGTAGACGCGCGGCACCGGATCGCCCTCGGTGGAGGTGAGGCCGGCGACGTCGGCGAGGCGCGGCCCCTCGACATGGCGCGGGCCGGCGCGCGAACCGAGCAGCGCCCCGTCGATGGCGCCGCCGGCCGCGGCGCCGACCACGCGCCCGATCGCCCCCCCGATCGGGCCGCCGAGCGCGGTACCCGCCGCCGCGCCGGCCGTGGACAGGATCAGCGTCGCCATGGCGGATCTCCTGGAACGAGGCCGGGAAAGCGGAAGGCGCCGACGAGGTGGCGCCGCCACCACCCGGTGAGGGCGACCTCGGCGACGGCGGCGCGGTCATGGGCGTGGATCATCGCGCCCGCCTCGGTGGCGATGGCGCAGTGCCGGGCCGGGAGGTGGGCGCGGAAGGCGAAGAGCAGCACGTCCCCGGGCTCGGCCGCGTAGGTTGCGAGCGGCCCGTCCACCGGCACGAGATGGCGGCGGGCCGCTTCCATCAGCGGGTCGCGGCCGGGCGGGGCCGATTCCGCCCAGGTGCCCGAATAGGGCGGCGCCGCCTCGGGCTCCTCGCCGTGCAGCCCGCGCCAGACGCCGCGCACCAGACCGAGGCAGTCGCAGCCGATTCCGATCAAGGAGGCCTGGTGCCGGTAGGGCGTGCCGAGCCAGGCCCGCGCCTCGGCGACGACCGCGTCTCCGGTGAGTCTCATCGCGCGCTCCGTCAGCGGAACAGGCTGCCGCCGTCGAGGCCGGTCTCGCCCCCGGGCGGCCGCACCACGAAGTCGTTGCCCGGCATGTGCGGGAAGCCCTGGAAGTTGACCGCGTTGGCGAAGCGGTCGCGGCAGGTGGCGAGGCGCTTGTCGCAGCCGGCGCTGAGGGTGAAGGCGTCGCCCGGGGCGATCGCGGCCGGGGGCGCCTCCCACAGCTCGATCAGGCCGCCGGCCTGGACCCGCAGGTCGGTGGTCCGGCCGGCATTGGCGCCCCCGGTCCAGGCGAGGCGCCCGCCCGAGAACAGGCCTTCGGGAAAGCTCCCGTCGAGGGCGACGGCGAGCGTGCCGGGCTCCGGCTCCGCCAGCACCGTGCCGGTGGCGCGGAAGCCCGCGAGGTCGACGCGGCAGCGCGCATCGCCGAGATCGGCGCCGCAGGTGGCGCGGTAGGTCCGGCCGCGCTCCGCCTCCAGCCGGTCGGCGAGGCCGCGCAGCTCCGCCACGAAGGCGTCGCCCGTGCGGCGGATCTCGCCGAGCGTGGCGAGGTCGAGGAGGAGGCGCGTCTCCGGTGCGGTCCAGTCGACGAGCCAGGTCTCGACGCTCGCGCCGTCGTAGAGGCCGCCCGCGATCTCCACCTCGGTGAGCCCGAGGCCGGTCAGCGCGCCGGCCACGTCCCCGCCGGAGACGGCGAAGCCCAGCTCCGCGCTCGCCTCCGCCGCCTCGAGCCCGGTGCGGGCGGCGTAGGTCAGGCCGCCGAGGACGAGGTCGCGGTCGTGGTCGGTGAAGCCGAGGCGCAGGCCGTCGCGGCGGGTCAGCGCCCAGCAGCGGCAGAGCGTGGTGACGCCGCCGGCGAGATGGGCGGCGAAGGCGTCGGGGATGTCGCGCATGGGGGTCTCCCGGGAGCCTCAGGGCACGATCTCGACGAGGGGCACCTTCGGGATCTCGCCGGCGGTGAAGGCCTCGAGGTTCACGGTGAGGTCGTCGGTGTCGAAACGGACCGGCACGTCGAAGGCGAAGCCCGCGCTCACGACGGCGCCCGGGGCCGGCACCGCGCCGCCCGCGACGGTGACGAGGCCGGTGGCCGGGTCGCAGCTGAAGTCGCCCGGGCTCAGCTCCCGGCCCGCCACCGCCACCCGCACGCTGCCGGCCACCGGCTTGGCGATGGTCCGGCGGTAGGCGCTCGGGCCCGCGCCATAGGTCTTGGCGAGCGCGAAGACGCTGCTTCGCCCGTCGCCGGTGCCGAGGATCTGGTCTCCCGGGTCGATCGGCCGGCTGGGCGGACCGGAGCGGCAATCCACCCGGTCCCGGTAGCGGAAGCCGTAGAGGCGCCCGCGCCGCTCCTCGAAGAAGCTCAGCACCGCGTGGAGCGCGTCGAGGCTGCGGATGCCGAAGCCGGCATCGTAGCGGCGCCGCGAATCCGCCCAGCGGCTGTTGCGGTGCTCGCGGCCCGAGGCCAGGGTCACGATCTCGGTGAGCCGCACCGGCCCGCCGCTGCCGCGCAGGGCGACGTCGAGCGGAAACAGCACCTCGTGGAAGTCGGCGGCCATCGGGAGGTCCTTTCTCCTCGGTGTGAAGGCTCCGCGGAGCCTTCCCGTCCGGCGCCAGGGCGCGGTCGCGCTTGGCGCGTCGCAGATCGTCGCTTCTTGCTCTCACAGCGCCCGCTGGCCGCGGGCCACCGCGCGGGCGAGCTGGGCCGCGACCTGCGCCTCGGAGCGGCGGAAGGCGCCGGGGTCGGGGGTCGCGATGGTGACGTTGACGGAGACCGGCCGGGCGGCGGCGCCCGCCGCGACGCCGAGGCGGCCGTCCGGGCCGCGGCGGAGCGGCAGGATCGCTTCGGGGCCAGCCTCGCCCATCAGGCCGGCGCCGTCCCGCATCGGGAAATAGGTGGGGGCCGAGACGATCCCGCCCGCGGCGAAGGGGCGGACGCGGCCGGACTGGATCACGCCGCCCCGCGCGAAGGCGGCGTCCCCGCTGAGCAGCCCGTTGACGAGGCTGGTGATGCCGCTGCGCACGGGGCTCAGGGCCGCCCGCGCCGTGGCCACGGCGAGGCGGTTGCCGAGGGAGCCGAGCAGCCCGTCGAGCTGGCGCCCGGAGCCGAGGCTGCCGGCAAGCGCCGCGGACAGGCTGCGGCCGAAGCTCTGGGCGAGCCGGTCGAGGGTCTGGAGCTGCCGGATCCGGGCGGCGTTGGCGCGGTCCGTGTCGGTCTCGGCCATGGGGAGGCTCCGTCAGTCGGGATGGGCGGCGATCAGCCGGTCGAGCTCGGCGCGGGACATCGGCGCGGGCGCCCGCCCGAGGGCGGCGGCCACCTCGCGGGGCGTGGCCGCCCAGAAGGTGGCGGGCGGCCAGCGGAGGCGGCCGAGACAGAGGGCGAGAAGGTCGTCCCAGGGCAGGGCGACCGCTTGAGCCGATGGCCGCGGGAGGGCGCCCTCATGCCCGCCCGCGGCGCTCAAGGGCGGGAGCCGTCTTCCCCGAAGGCCGCGACGAGGGCGGCGCCGAGCGCCTCCGTCATCGCCGCGAAGCCGCCAGCCAGCGGCAGCTCCGCCACCGCGCGGTCGTCGAGGTCGTGCCCGCCGCCCCGCAAGGCGGCGCCGAGCAGGGCGACCAGGTCGCGGGCGGAGAGCCGCCCCGCGGCGAAACGCTCGGCGAGGCCGGCGAGGTCGGGCGCCCGGAGGGCGTCCTCCAGCTCGGCCAGGGCGCCGAGCGTCAGGCAGAGGGTGTAGCGCTGCCCCCCGAGATCGAGCGGCACCTCGCCGCGGCGGCGGTTCGCCATCAGGCGAGGGCCGTGAAGGCGAGGGCCCCGGCGGAATCGAGGCTCATCTCGAAGGTGACCTCGCCGGCATGGTCGCCGCGATATTCGAGCGCGGTGATCTGGAACGGCCCCTCGATCGTGCCGAAGGCCGGCACCACCACCTGGAAGGTCTCGATCAACCCCTCGAAGAAGAGTTGGCGCAGGCGCAGGTCCGAGGCTTGGTCCCGGAACACGCCCGCGCCCGAGATGGCGGCGCGGCGCACCCCCGCCCCCGCAAGCAGCTCCCGCCAGCGCCCGGCGGAATCCGCGTTCGTCACGTCGACGGTCTCGGCGTTGAGCGCGAGCTGGCGGGCTCGCAGGCCCGCCACCGCGGTGAAGCCGCCCGCGCCGTCCCCGGCCCGGATGAGAAGGTCCTTGCCTTTCTGGGCACTCATCGATGTCTCCGTGGAAGATGGTTTGCGGGACGGCGTCAGGGCGTCTCGGCGACACCCCGCAGGCTGAGGATCGCGCGGGCCTCGCCGCTGCGCGCGTCGCGGCTGGCGCTCAGGCTCTCGGCGACGAGGCTCACCAGGGTGTGGCCGGCGAGCGCCAGGCCGTCCTCGGCGAGCGCGGCCATCCGCGCCGCCGCGTCGAGGGCGCTGCGGGCCGAGCCGGGCTTGGCGATCACGATCAGCGCCTGGCCGAGGATGGCGCGCCGCGCCCCGTCGACGGAATCGTCGCGGGACGCGGCCTCGCCGAACAGGGCGTAGACCGGCACCGCCCCGCGCGGCGGCTCGTCGTGCAGGCGCACCGCGCCGCCCATCAGGGCCGCCAGGGCCGGGTCGTCCGCGAACCGGTCGATCAGGGCGGCGCGGAGGGCCAACAGGGCGGAGGCGCTCACAGGCCGGCTCCCGCCGGCGCCTCGACCAGCTCCTCCACGTGGCAGACGAGGTCGCGGCCCTGCGGATCCGCCTCGTCCACGCCGCGGATGGCGAAGCGGCGCGGCCCCGCGGCGAGCCGCATGGCGGGCGTCAGGCCCGGCCGGGCACGCAGGGTGATGCGGTGGGTGGCGACGCGGTCGCTCCGGCCGCCGGCGAGGCGCTCGCCCGCGCCCGCCGGGCGGATCGCGCCCCAGAGCACGGGGCCTGCGACGTAGCGCCGGAGCACGCCGCCGAAGCCGTCCGGCTCCTCGACGGGCATCTCCAGCACGAAGCGGCGCCGCCGCGCGCCGAGCGCGGGACGTGCGAGGTCGGCCATGGTGGTCTCCGGTCAGAGCCTGAGGCGGCGGAAGGGTGCGGCGAGGGCGGCCGGATCGGGCGGGTCGGGCTCGTCGCCGCGGTGCTCGTAGCGGGCGGCGGCGAGTCGCAGCACGGCGAGCCGCAGGGGCGGGGGCAGGGCCGGCCCGTCGCCGCCATAGCCGGCGCTCAGCTCGATCAGGACGCTGCGGCCGTCGAGGGCCGGGGCCGCGGGGTCGATCGCGAGGCCCGGCGCCTCGATCGGGTCGTCGCCGAGGTGCACGAGGCCGGGATCGAGGGGCGTCGCGCCGCCGGGTCCCGACAGAGCGAGCCGCGTGACGGCGACGAGCGGGCTCAGGGGCACGGCGAGCCAGCCCCACGGCCAGGCGGCCAGGATCAGCCGGAAGGTCGCGGGCCGCAGGATACGCCGGCTCTCCGCCTCGATCCCGGCGCGGGCCGCCGCGACGAGGTCGGCGAGCAGCCCATCCTCGCTGTGGTCGTCGGGATCGAGGCGCAGATACAGGCGCAGCTCCGCCACGCTCACCGGCTCGACGCCGCTCTCCGCCACGCGTATCGGGACCATCGTCCGTACCCCTCCCGGTTCGAGCCAAGGCTGTTTCGATGCGTCTTCCGAGGCGTCTGCCCCGCGCCGCCGCGCTTCTCGGTCTGTGCCTCGCGCAGGCGCCGGCCCCGGCGGGCGCCGTGGTCGGGGGCGCCGAGGCGCCGCCGGGTTCCGCGGTGATGGTGCTGTCCTCGAACGGCGGCATGTGCAGCGGCATCGTGCTCGCACCCGACGTGGTCCTCACCGCCGGGCACTGCGCCGCGGGCGGCCTGGAGCACCGGGTCCACTACAAGGACGAGGGCGGCCAGCCGGTGCTGGTGCCGCTTGCCGCCCGTGCCGTGCATCCGGGCTACGATGCGGGGGCGATCGCCGGGCGGCGGCGCTCCATCGACCTCGCGCTCCTGCGCACCGCGACGCCGCTGCCGGCCCGCTTCGCCCCGGCCGCCCTGAGCCCGGCCCTGCCGCGGGCGGGGGCGAGCCTCGACCTCGGCGGCTATGGCGCCGCCCGTCCGGGCGATCCGCGCTCCACCGGCAGCTTCCGCAGCGCGGCGCTCGCCGTGGTCGAGCCCCACGGGCCGAGCCGGATCCTGGTCTGGCTGCGCGCCGCCTCAGGCAAGGCCGGCGGCTGTCAGGGCGATTCCGGCGGCCCGGTGACGGGGGCCGGCGGCGCCGTCGTCGCCGTCACCGCCTGGATCGGCGGCGCCTGCGGCGGTCTCACCCAGGGCATCCTCGTCGGCCCGCAGCGCGACTGGCTCGACCGGACGCTCGCGGGCTGGGGCCGGGCGGCGCGCTGGGAGGGCTGAGCGGCGTCGGCCCCGGTGCGTGGCCGGCTGTCCCAGATCGCGACCTCATCCTGAGGCGCCGAACCGCGGCGGAAGCCTCGAAGGAGCCCTCCAGAGGGGCGCCGTGAGGACCGGAGGCCTCCGTCGAGGCCGCCGGCGCGGCACCTTCGGACGAGGCCAGTGGATAGAGGTCGGCGTTCTCGCCCGAGATCTGCATCGGCCTTCGACACGCTTTCAGACCGATCGCCCAGGTCCGCAGGGAACCGCAGCTTGGCCGGGGGTTTGCCTTGGGCTAGGCTCGGAATCCGACAGCAGGGAACGCTCGATGCTCGCCAGAATCCTCCGCGCGACCGCGCTCGGCGCCCTCGTCGGTCTCATCCCGGCCTCGGCCGGGGCGGTGATCCAGGGTGAAGTCGCGCGGGATCCGAACGGCACCCGGACCTTCGTGGTGCGCATCGAGAGCACCCAGGGCGAGATCTGCTCGGGCACCCTCATCGCGCCCGACCTCGTGCTCACCGCCGCCCACTGCGTCATGCACCGGGCCGGCTACAACGTGATCGCCGTCGACCGCGGCTTCCGCTCCCGGCGCGTCGGGGCGGCGGCGGTCTCGATGCATCCCGAATTCGTGCCCGGCACCACGCCGGAGGATCAGCCGGGGGTCGACCTCGCCCTGATCAAGCTCGCCCAGCCGCTCGGTGCCGACTTCGCGCCCCTCGATCCGCGCGGCGCCGGCTCGATCGGCACGGGCGACGCGGTCGACATCGCGGGCTTCGGCGTCGTCGCCGAGAACCGGCGCAACACGGCCCGCACCCTGCGCCAGGCCCATCTCGTCTCGATCGGCTCGCTGCAGGTCGCCAACCGCGTCACGGTGGTGACAGACCGGCGCCGCTTCGCCGAGACGGCGGGGGCGGGCGCCTGCCTCGGCGATTCCGGTGGCCCGATCCTGAGCGGCGGCCCGGGCGGCTACCGCATCGTCGGCGTCGTCAGCTGGTCGAGCGGGGCACTCCAGCAGAACACGAAGCGACGGACCGCCTGCGGCGGCTTCACCGCCGTCACGCCCGTGGCGGAGCATGCCGGCTGGATCGCCTCGCGGGCGGCCGAGATGTCGCAGATCGATGCCGCCGTGGTGAGCCCGGGCGGCCGCAGCGGCTGGATGGCCCGCCCGCCGCGCAGCCGCTGAGACCCGCGCGGCATGGTGCCGCGGACTCTGCGCCCGCCTGGACTCTGGTCGACACGGCGCAGCTTGCCGGTCATGGTGCGGTTGGACTGCAACTGGTAGTATTGCTATCGATACCAGACTATCCCGGTCCGGTGTCTGAACCGGCTCCGCATCGTGCCGCGCAGCCCTCCAAGTCGACGAGCGCATGACACGCCGGTCCTTTCCCCTTCCGCTGGAGGCGGCCGGCGTCATCGGCACGTGGACGACCGACGTGCTGGCCGGCCGCTCCGTGCTCGACGACGGCGCCGCCGCGGCCATGGCGGGCGATGCCGGGCTCGCCGGCAAGCCGCTCAGCCTCGATATCGCGCTCGGCCGCATCCATCCCGAGGACCGGTCCTGGGTGTTCGACCGCATCCTGCGCGTCCGCGAGGAGGGCGGCCCCTTCACGGCCGAGTTCCGCATCCGCGGCGAGGACGGCGCCGTGCGCTGGGTGCTCAACCAGGGCCGCCTGCCGCGGCCGGGCGAGGGCCGCCACGGCCACGGCACCTATATCGACACCACCCACCGTCACCTCTCCGAGAGCTCGCACGATCCCGGCTGGGCCGAGCCCGACGTGCTGGAGGTGGCCGCCGACCATTGCATCGCCGCCCGCGAGGCGATCGACCGCAGCGGCCGGCCGCTGCTGCGCCTGCTGATCGACGCCCTGCTCCTGGAGATCGGGCGCCATCTGGTCCGGCGCCGCCCGCACTGAGCGGCGCAGGATCCGAGCGCTCTCGGGCCGAGGGGCCTATCGGCTCGGCGACGGAGAGCGCGTCAGGACACGGATCAGGCGAACTTCAGGAGCTTGATCGCCGCGAAGTCCTGCACCCCGCCGCCGACGCGCTTCGTCGTGTAGAACAGCACGTAGGGCTTGGCGGAGTAGGGGTCGCGCAGCACGCGCAGGCCCGCCCGGTCGACCACGAGATAGCCGCGGCGGAAGTCGCCGAAGGCCACCGACAGGCTGCCCGCCGCGATGTCCGGCATCGCCTCGGCCTCGGTCAGGGGGAAGCCCATCAGGGTGGCCGGCCGGTCGGCCGCAATCGGCGGCTGCCAGAGGTAGTTGCCGTCGCCGTCCTTCAGCTTGCGGATCGCGCTCTGCGTGCGCCGGTTCATCACGAAACCGGCATTCTGGCGATAGCCGCCCTGCAGCGCGTAGACGAGGTCGATCAGCGCGTCGGCCGGGTTCGTGGAGGCGAAGGCGCCGGACGCGCCCGTGGCGACGAAGCCGATCTTGCCGGGCGTCCAGGAGCCGTTGGTCACCGTGTCGTAGGCGAGGAAGCCCTTCGGCCGGCTCACCCCGTTGCCGGTGACGAAGGCGACGCCCTCCTGCTCGGCGAAGGCGGTCTCGACCTCGTCGGCGAGCCAGGCGTCGATGTCGACCACGGCGTCGTCGAGGAGCGTCTGGGTCGCCGCCGGCATGGCGTAGAGCTCCATGGCCGGGAAGGCGATCTCGGCAAGCGCCGGGCCGTCGGTCTCGGGCCGCGGCGCCGTCTCGGCCACCCAGCCCGCCGCCGGCGCCCCGGTGGCGACCGCCCGCTTGTACTGGCCGCCCGAGATGGTGCGCTGGCCGGCGATGGCCCGGATCGGCGAGAGGTCGGAGAGCCGGCGCAGCACCTCGCGCTCGATCGTCTCCGGCACGAGATAGCCGCCATCGGGCCCCGAGCCCGCCTGCATGGCCTTGGCCTCCAGACCTTTGAGGCCGCCGCTCTCGCCGGCCCGGACGTAGAGGTCGAAGGCTGCCTTGTGCTCGTCGGCGGCGGCGTCGCGGGGAGCCGGTCCGCCGAGCAGCGGGGGCCGCGCCCGGTCGAGGCTGATCCGGTCGAGCCGGCTGCGGGCCTGGTCGAGGGCCGCGTCGATTCGGGCGAGCTTCTCCTCGGTGAGGACATCGGGGCCAAGCCGGCTCTCGATCTGGCCGAGGCGGGAATCGTTCGTGGCCTTGAAGGCCTCGAAGGCGCGGGCGAAGGTGTCGAGCGCGGCGCGGGCATCGGCGTCGGGCGATCCGCCGGTCAGGCCGGCCTTGGTCTCGTAGGCGGGGATCCCGCTGGCCTTGGTCTCGCTGGCCTTGGTCTCGCAGGCCTTTGTCTCGTAGGCCTTCGTCTCTTGGGCCTTCGTCTCTTGGGCCTTGGTCTCGTAGGCGATGTCCGGTTGCATGCGTCCTAGTCTCCGAGGGCGGCGGGCGCGATCCGCCGGGCAAGCTCGCGCAGCCTGGGGCCGAGCGGCGCGGCGACGCGCGCGCCCGGCTGAAGGGGGAAGGAGACCAGCGAGATCTCCCAAAGATCGACCGCGGTCAGGTGGCGGAAGCCGGCGCGGTCGGGCGTGGCGCCGAGGGTGCGGAAGCCGATCGAGAGCCCGTCGAGGGCGCCCTGGCGGATCAGCGCGTCGAGCTCGCGGGCGCGCTGCACCGCGAGGTTGAGCCGGCCCTCCACGCGGAGGCCGCGCGCGTCCTCGCGCAGGTCGAGCCAGATGCCGACCGGCTCGGCCGGATCGTGCTGGAACAGCATGCGCACGCCGGCCGGTCCGCGCGCCCGCAGGCTCGCCGCGAAGGCCCCGGGCCGGACCACGTCGCGACCGAGATCGGGCTGGCCGAACAGGCTGGCATAGCCGGTGAAATGGCCGTCCATCGCGTCCTCCTCAGGCCGCCGGGCCGTAGCCGACCGCCGCGCGCTTCTCGGCCTCGCTCAGGAAGTCGGCGGCCTGGACGCGTCGCCACAGGGATTCCCGCTCGGCGGCGAGGGCCTCGATCCGGTCAAGGTCCGGCTCCAGCCGCACCGCGCCGAGGCCCGGCGCGAGCCAGTGCGCGAGGCTCTCCGCCGTGCGCCGCACCAGGGGGATCAGGGTCTGCCGGTAGAAGGCGCGGTTGGCCTCGGCGTAGTTGGCGTGGGTGCTGTCGCCCGGCAGACCGAGCAGGAGCGGGGGCACGCCGAAGGCGAGGGCGATCTCGCGGGCGGCGGCGTGCTTGGCCTCGACGAAGTCCATCTCCTTCGGCGAGAGCGCCAGCGGCTTCCAGTCGAGCCCGCCTTCGAGCAGCAGCGGCCGGCCGGCATTGGCGGCGCCCTGATAGTTCGCATCGAGCTCGCCCTTGAGCCGGACGAACTGCGCCTCGCTCAAGGCGGCGTGGCCGCCGAAGACCAGGGCGCCGGAGGGGCGGGCCGCGTTGTCGAGCAGCGCCTTGTTCCAGGCGCCCGCCGCGTTGTGGATGTCGAGGGCGGTCGCCGCCGCCTCGATCGGGGCGAGGCCGCGCGTGTCGTCCTCCGGATGGAACAGGGCGAGGTGCAGGATCGGCGGCACGGCGCCCACCTGCTCGTAGCGGCGCGCCCGGTCCCCGACGCCGTAGAGATAGGCGACCGGCCAGCCGTCGGGCCCCGGCACCACCCGCATCCGCTCGGGGCGCAGCGCGAACACTTCGCGGGGCGTCCCGTCCAGGCTCACCGCCTCCAGATAGGCGTTCCCGCTCAGCATGAGCTGGGCGTAGACCGTCTCGAGGAGCCGCGTGCCGCCCTCGCGCGGGTTCGGCCGGGCGAGGAGCGCGGCGAGCGCCCCGGCGCCCGCGCCCTCCGGCACCAGGGGCATGCTCGCCGCGGTCTCGGCCACGAGGCGCACGGCGCGGTGGACCACGGCGTTGCGCGCGTAGCCCGCCCGGGCGAGCGCCGTGGCCTTCCGCGGCGTCCAGGCGGCGCGGCCCTCGCCGCCGAGGACGAAGCCGGGTCCGGAGAGGACCGATCCCGGGAACGCCTTCTCCGACAGGGCGGCGTGCGCGGGCACGTAGCCGGCGGCCCGCGCCAGCCGGGTGAGCAGGGTCGGCATGGTATGCGTCCTCGCTGAGGGTCGGGATCCGGGTCGTGCGGGCGGGGCGCGCGTGTCGCGCGGCGGCGCGCCGTCCGCCGCGTCGGGGACGATGGAGGGAGGCCCGGGGCCGCGATCTCAGACCCGTGAAACGAAGCCGTTCGGCCGGACGGATCTTTTGTGCGCGATCGATGTTCTTCGTCCACGTCGCGGACGGAAGACCGTTGTCCTCCGTCCTTGCCACGCACAGGACAATCTTCGAATGCGCACGCTTCTGCTGGCGGCCGTTGCCGCCTCTCTCGTCACGCCCGCCCTCGCCCAGGTGGTCGAGACCCCGTCCGGCCCGGCCGTCGTCGTGGCGCCGGGGCCGGGCCCCGCCACCACCGGCGGCGTCCTCACCCGCCAGGGCGGCGCCACCGGCGAGCCGGGGGCCTACAGCTACTCGCCGACCGGCCAGCCGGCCGACGTGATCTCGAACGACTCGGCCGCCGCCGGCAATGCCGGCCAGCCGAGCCGCGTCGCCCCGCAGGGCAGCGGCGGCGGCGGCAGCCGCTGAGCCCGGCTCGCCCGGTTCTCACACGGGGCGGTGCGGGACGGCGCCGCCCCACGCGATCCCGCAGCCCATCCGGCGTCTCCGCCCGTGCGAGGAGAGTCTTGCAGCGGGGGCGACGACGGTGACGGCGATAGCCTGGGCGATCCGCTCAGCCCACGGCCCGCGCGGCCTCCCGCAACTGCCGCGCGGCCGCGTCGACGCGCCCGCTCGCCGCAGCGATCGTCTCCATGCCGGTCGCGAGGCTCGCCGCCCCGCAGGAGGCCATCTGCAGGCTGCCCGACATCTCGCGGGTCGTGGCCGACTGCTCCTCCACGGCCGCGGCGATGGCGGCCGCCGCCTCGTCCAGCGCCCGGATCGTGCCCTGGATCGCGCCGATCGCGTCCACGGCTTCCCGGGTGGCCGCCTGCGTCGTGGAGATCTGGCCGCGGATCTGGTCCGTCGCCTTGGCCGTCTGCTCGGCCAGCGCCTTCACCTCGGCGGCCACCACCGCGAAGCCCTTGCCCGCGACCCCGGCCCGCGCCGCCTCGATCGTGGCGTTGAGCGCCAGCAGGTTGGTCTGGCCCGCGATGCTCTGGATCATCGCCACCACGTCGCCGATCTGGGTCGCGTGCGCGCTCAGGCCGGCGACGATCTCGCCGGTGCGCTGCGTCTGCTCGACGGCCGCCCGCGCCATCTGCGCGGCATGGCTGACCTGCTGGCTGATCTCGCCGACTGAGGCGGAGACCTCCTCCGCTCCGGCCGCCATGGTCTGGATGTCGCTCGCCACCCGGCCGACCGTGCCGACGGCCGTCGTCGTCTGCTCGGTGACGTCCGCGATCGCCGAGCCGATCGCGTCGAGATCCGTGCCGATCGCCCGCTGCGCCTCGGCGCGCCGGCGGCGCTCGTGCACCTGCTCGGTGACGTCGGTGGCGAACTTCACCACCTGCGTGACACGTCCGTCGGCGTCGGTGACCGGGTTGTAGGTGCCCTGGATGAAGATCTCGCTTCCGTCCTTGGCGATGCGGCGGAACTCGGCCGACTGGTACTCACCGCGGGCGAGCGCCGCCCAGAAGTCGCGGTAGGCGTCGCCCGCCCGCTCGGACGGATCCATGAACAGGCCGTGGTGGCGGCCTCTGATCTCCTCCAGCGTGTAGCCCATCGTGGCGAGGAAATTCGCGTTGGCGTCCAGGATCGTGCCGTCCGGGGCGAAGGCGATGACCGCCTGGGACCGGTGGAGGGCGGCGATCTGGCCGTCGAGGTTGAGGCTGCGCACCGTCTGCGCGGTGATGTCGGTGGCGAACTTGATGATCTTGACCACCCGGCCTCCGCGGTCGAGCACCGGGTTGTAGCTCGCCTGGATCCAGACCTCGCGCCCGCCCTTGGCGATCCGCTTGAACGCGCCGGTCTGGAATCGGCCCTCGCGCAGGCCCTCCCAGAAGGTGCGGTACGTCGCGCTGTCGCGCTCGGCCGGCGGAACGAAGAGGCCGTGGTGCTGCCCCCGCACCTCCTGCAGGGCATAGCCCACCGTCGCGAGGAAGTTGCCGTTGGCGGTCAGGACGGTGCCGTCGGGCGCGAACTCGATGACGGCCTGCGACCGGTCGAGGGCGTCCAGCTTGGCACGAGCATCATCGCCGCGGAGCAGAGGCATGGGCGTTTCCGTCGATCAGGGATGCGAAAGGTGTCTTCGCTTGCCGCAGAAAGATTAATCGGATCTTGCGCTCGGTAGAACGCGATCGACATCACGGTAACGTCAGCGCGCATAATTGTAGTTTCGCATATTTACAACCGAAGGTTGTTGTTCTTTAGTGCTATTCTCCTCAGGAATTCGGCCTCGTGCGACAATGGGACGCCCCGTTGCGCCTTCACAATTTCCGGATGCGTGGCTCACCGCCCTCCTCCAGGAGCAGCGCCGTCACCGCCCAGACCAGCGCGTCGAGCCGGTCCGGAGAGCCACCGCCGCTCAGGCCCTCGGGGCCGAAATCGCACAGCTCGTCCTCCAGGGCCGGAAAGGCGCCGACATGGTGGACACAGCCGCGCGCGTAGAGCAGCGAGACCGGCTCGGCCCGCAGGTACTTGCCGCGGGTGGCGCGCACGGAGGTCACCGGCACGGCGGGATCGCACTGGCGCAGCACCGCGGCGGCCATCTCGCCGCCCTGGTTCACCTCGACCACGAGCGCATCGGCCGCGAGGCGGTGATAGAGGGCGAGCGCCGTGCCGGCCCAGGCCTCGGGGGTGGCCCGGGGCAGGCTCGCATCGGCCAGGATGTAGGCATGGCCGCCCGCGCGGGCCGCCGCGACGATGCCGCAGGTATCCGAGCGGGCGCCCGAGCCCGCCGGCGGATCGACCGCCACCACGATCCGGCCGAGGGCGTCCGGCGGGGCCGCGACGCGGGCGGCCTCGAGGATCGCGCGGCTCCAGAGGGCGTCGGCCCGGTCCTCGATCAGCTCGCCGTCGAGTTCCTGCCGCCCGAGCCGGGTGCCCGCGTAGCGGCCGACCACCGCCTCCAGGAAGGTGGGCGCGAGATGCGCGGCATTGTCCGCGGTGCGGGCCCGGCTCACCGCCGTGCGCGGATCGGCGAGCAGGCGCCGCAGCAGCGGGATCGGCCGCGGTGTCGTGGTGACGAGGTTGCGCGGATGCGCGCCCAGCCGCAGGCCGAATTGCAGCATGTCGAAGGCGGCCTCGGGGTGGCGCCATTTCGCGAGCTCGTCGCACCAGGCCGCGCCGAATTGCGGGCCGCGCAGCGCGTCGGGCTCCTCCGCCGAGAAGGCCTGCGCCACCGCGCCGTTCGGCCAGGTGAGCCGGCGCCGGCTCGGGCTCCAGGCCGGGCGCCGGCCGCGCTCGGGAATGCCGAGGAGCCCCGAGGGACCTTCGATCATCACGTCGCGCACGTCCGCGAAGGTCTCGCCGACGAGGGCGATGCGCGCGACGGGCTCGGGCGTGAAGGCCGGGTCGCCGCGGGCGAGCGCGTCGACCCATTCCGCGCCGGTGCGCGTCTTGCCGCAGCCGCGCCCGCCGATCACCGCCCAGGTCGTCCAGTCGGTCAGGCAACAGGGCGGCAGCTGGTCGGGCCGGGCGGCGATCAGCCAGTCACGGGCGAGCGCCCGGGTCCGGTCCGGCGGCAGCAGCGCCAGGGTCTCCGCCAGGCGGGGTGAGGCCAAGGCGGCGCGCGATCTCCGCGCGCAGGACGGGCAGCTCGTCGGGGTTGTCCGTGCTCCCTCCGCCCCCATCGCATGCCTCCGCCGCGCCGAGTTCGTCCAGAAGCTTCTTCAGGCCGCCGAGGTCGCGCAGGACCCGGGCCGAATCGACCACCGCTGCGCCGGTGCCCTGCAGGGCCGCATCGAACCCGGCGATCTGCCGGGCGATGTGGCTGCGCAGGGCCGCGCGCAGGCTCGGCCCGTCGGTGGCGCCCGCCGCGTCGAGGGGCGCAGGTGGCCCGGCCACGGTCGGGCTCGCGCGCCGGAGCGTCAGGCCGATCGCCTTGAAGAAGGCGCCGGCCGAGTTGCGGCCGATGCCGAGCGCGTCGACCAGGTCCTGCGGGTGGTTGCGCGGCTCGTAATAGAGCCGGGCGATCGCCTCGCGCCGGCCGAGCGGCCAGTTGGCGGCGCTCAGCTTCGAGGGGCGCGGCTTGCGCCAGCCGGCCCGGGCGTTCCAGCCCGCGAGCGTGCCGCGCGGGATGCCGAGCGCGTCCGCGATGGCGGACATCGGCTCGGCGGTCTCGCGCAGGCGGCGCTCCGCCTCGGCGCGCAGCTCCGCATTGTGCGGGGTCGGCCAGGGCATCGCTGCCTCTCGACATATTTTTGGAGAATGCCTGAACCCTATCCCAGGAGCGCGCCGGTGTCAAGGATCAATCTCTTTGGATCAGCCTTTTTTCATAGGCGCGGACCGTGCAGATCGCGCTGCCGCGGTGCCGGAACGGGCTTCCCCTTCGGCACGTTGACCGGCGCCTGCCAAAGCGCGCATCAGCGGGACGGCAGGGCGTCCGAGTCGGGAACAGCATGGTCGCGCAGACATCATCGAGCGGGGAGGAGCGAGCGGTCTTGAGCGACAGCTTCCGCCGCTTCGCCGATTCGGTGCCGCTGATGATGTGGCGCTCCGACCCCGAGGGCGCGACCATCCATCACAACGAGTGCTGGCTCGACTTCACCGGGCGCAGCCTCGACGAGGAGCTGGCGCTCGACTGGCGGCGCGGGCTCCATCCGGACGATTTCGAGCGCCATGCCCGGGTCGTGGCCGACGCCTTCGCGGCGCGGGAGCCCTTCACCGTGGAGTTCCGGCTGCGGCGCCACGACGGCGCCTATCGCTGGCTCCTCGACACGGCCCGCCCGCTGGTGGAGGACGGGACCTTCCGCGGCTATCTCGGCTCCTGCTTCGACATCACCGACCGCAAGCATGCGGAGGAGCATATCGAGCACGCGCTCGCCGAGAAGGAGACCCTGCTCGCCGAGGTCTACCACCGGGTCCGCAACAACCTGCAGGTGATGGTGAGCCTGATCGGCCTCTACGGCCGCGCCGCGCCCGATCCCTGCCGCGGTTCCTTCGAGGCCCTCGGGCAGCGGGTCCGCGCCATCGCCCTCGTCCAGCAGCACCTGCACGAGGCGCCCCACATCGCGAGCATCGACGTCAAGGATTACCTCCACCGCCTCGCATCGGGTCTCGGCCAGCTGCGGCGGGCCGGACGGATCGGGGTGCAGGTGGGCGGCACCGGCACGGGCCTCGTCGAGCCGCGCACCGCGAACGCGCTCGGCATGATCGTGGCGGAGATCGTGGCCGAGTGCCTCGACGCCACGGCCGAATCGGTGGCCTGCACCATCGCCATCGAGATCCAGGCGGCGGCCGGCGCGCCGGTGCGCCTCTCGATCGTCTCGGGGCTGAGCGAGGCGGCCGAGGCCGGGCGGCCGAACGTTCCGAAGCTCGGGCCGCGCCTGATCGCGGCCTATGCGGCGCAGGCCGAGATCGCGGTGACCGGCACGGCGGCGCCGGACGATCCTCTCCTCCTGCACCTGCCCGAGACCCGGATGGCCGGCTGAGCGGGCCCGGCGCCCTCCTGCGCCACCCGCTCGGATTGCCTCGGCATGGTGGCGGTCGCCGCCGCCCGGGCGCCGCGGGATCAGGCCTCCGTCCCGCACCATTCCGCGACGAACAGGGCGATCGCCGTGGTGACCCGCTCCACCGAGGCGAGGCTGACGCGCTCGTCGATGCCATGGATGTCGTGGCTGATCGGGCCGTAGCAGAGGGCCGGCACGCCCTCGTAGAGCGCGTGGACCCGGGCATCGAGATAGCTCGGCGACATGAAGCTCGCGAGCGGCGCACCCGTCGCGCGGGCATGGGCCCGGCCGAGCACCGCCTCCGCCTCCGATCCCGGCTCCAGCACGTAGCCCTCCGCGAAGAACCCGTCGAAGGTCACGCGCGGCGGATTCCGGGCCAGGAACGGGTCGGTGCGCGCGAACGCGGCCACCGCCGCCTCGATCTCCGCGGCGGCGTCGGCCGCGCGCGTGCCCGGATAGAGCGCGATCCGGCAGGCGACGGAGGCCCAGGCCGGCACCGTCGAGGCCCAGTCGCCCCCCGCGATCCGCCCGACATTCAGGTTGATCGGGTGTTCGGCGTCCCGGAAATGCGGGTGCCGGTCCTTCTCGGCGTTCCAGCGCGCCTCGACCGTCCGGAGCGCGCCGACCACCCGGTGGGCCGCGTCGATGGCGTTGGCGCCCGCCCCCATCTCCCGCACATGGGCCGGGCGGCCCCGGACCGAGACCGTGAACCAGAGCACGCCGGTATTGGCGCGCACCAGCATCTCCTCCTCCGGCTCCGGGATCAGCGCGGCCTCGGCCCGGTAGCCGCGCAGATGGGCGGCCAGCGCGCCGTTGCCGGTCGATTCCTCCTCGACCACCGAGAGCAGCGTCACCTCGGCCGCCGGCCGCAGGCCGATCCGCGCCAGCGCGTCGAGGGCGAACAGGTTGGCCGCGTGACCCGCCTTCATGTCGGCGCCGCCGCGCCCGTAGAGCCAGTCGCCGTCGATGGCCGGCTCGAAGGGCGGGTGCGCCCAGAGGTCGGCGGGGCCGGGCGGCACCACGTCCACATGCGCCTGCAGGATCAGGGAGCGGCCCGCCGGCCGGCGCGGCCGGTGGAGCGCGGCGATGATCGGGGCGTCGGAATGCTCCGCGGTGATCCGCCCGGCTCCGGGATGCGCCTCGAGCGCCGCGCGGTCCATCGCGAAGCGCTCGACGGCGAGCCCGCGCTCGGCCCAGGCCCGGCCGACGAAATCCTGGATCGCGTGCTCCTGCCCGCGCAGGGACTCGAAGCGCATCAGCGCCCGGATGTGCTCGACCTGGGCGGCGAAGCCCTCCGCGACGGAGGCGGCGATGCGCGCGGCGAGATCGGGATCGAGGGGCATGGGGCGCTCGGTTGCAAGGATCGGGGCGGGCGACAGATGACACAGGTTCGCGCGCGCGGCGACGGTCGGCCATTGCCATGGGCGGGCTCGCAGCCTAGCTCCCCCGCGGCCTGCGAGCCGGAGCGGGTCGAGAACAGGCCCCGCCCACACCGACACGACGGATGGAGACCCCAGAGATGTTGCGCCTCGCCCTCCCAGCCCTCGTCCTGCTCGCCGGCACGCTGCCCGGCCAGGCCATCGAGGTGCAGAAGTCGGCCACCGTCGCGGCCGCGCCGGACAAGGTCTGGCACACGATCGGCGATTTCTGCGGCATCGCCGCCTGGCATCCGGCGGTGGAGAAATGCGTCCCATCCGACAAGGAGGGCCAGAAGATCCGCACCCTAACCCTCAAAGGCGGCGGCACCCTGGTCGAGCAACAGGTTTCCCGCGACGACAAGGTGATGAGCTACACCTACACGATCCTGGAAGGTCCTCTGCCCGTCTCCGACTACCGCTCGACGCTCGCCGTCGCGCCCGAGGGCTCCGGATCGAAGGTGAGCTGGCAGGGCAGCTTCAGTGCCAAGGGCGTGCCGGACACGGTCGCGCAGGACGTGATCCAGGGCATCTACGATTCGGGTCTCAAGGCCATCGCCGAGAAGGCCCAGTAGGACCGCGAAGGGGGCGGGCGGTGGGGCGCGTCGTCCGGCGCGGTTGACCGGCTGGGCACGCCCGGCCCACAAGCGCCGCGGTACCAAGCTGTGCCGTTTCGAGGGTCCTTGTCGTGTCGAAGCCCACGTTCCGCCTCACGCTCGTCCTGCTCGCCGCCGCCGGGCTCGGCGCCTGCCAGCAGAAGGCCGTCACCCCGCCGCCGGTGGTCGCGGCAGCCCCGTCGGCCCCCGTCGTGCTGCCCCAGGGGTCGGGCTGCGGGCCCGCCATCGCCCGGACGCAGGCGGTGGTGGAGAGCGATGTCGCGACGGGCAACCTCAACAAGCCGGTGGGTGACCGCTTCGGTGCCGATCTCGCCCACGCGTCCTCGGCCTGCGCCGCCGGCCGTGAGGGCGAGGCGCTCGGCCTGCTCGCGGCTGCGAAGAAGCGCTACGGCTATCCGTAAGACCGGTTCCCGCTTCCCGTCGCCGCGATCGGATGGAATCGCGGTGACGGAGCCTTAACCGAGTTTGCGCACGATCCCCGCCGAAGCCCGGATGGAGGATCTCCCATGGTTGAGCCGAAGCAGCCAGCCCCATCCGCCGAGCCGGCGCAGGCGGCCACGCCCCTCAGCCCGAACGTCCGGCGGCATCTTGGGCAGAACCTGCGCAGCCTTTATGCCGATGCGCTCGCCGCTCCGGTGAACCAGCGCCTGGAAGCTCTCATCGCCCAACTCGACAAGCCGAAGCGCTGACGGGATCAATCCAGCGCGACGGCGACAAGGGAGAACAGGCCCGCGAGCAACAGATTGCCGGCGAGCACGAGGGCGATCACGGTCATGGCTGGGGGAGCAGTCTCGGATGGGGCCGGAGAAGTCCGGCCGTCACGTCATAGCGCCGGATCCGGCCACAGGCGGCCCTGATTCGCGCGACCGTCCGGGCCGGTCCGGCGAATGAGCGGAGGGTGATGCAGGCCGGGCACGGTGCTCAGCGCCGGCCGCGTGGCGCAGGTGCCGATTCCGGCCCGACCCATCCTGTTGCCGAAGCTCTCCTCCTGGGGTGTCTGAGCCGATCCGGCGCAGATCTGTCGATCGTCCGGCCGCGGATCGGGCAGACTTGCTTTCGCCAAGGTTGATCCGCCATTCTGTTAAGGTTCAGTCAACCTGAATCCGGGGCGATCGTGTCCTCGGCGGGAGGGGCGATATGACCATCGCAGCAATCGGATCGATCGGCGGTGCCTTCCAGGCGGCCTCGGCTCTTCTGGGCCGGCGTGTGGAGCGTGGCGACCTGCCGGTGCTCGTGATGGACGGCGAGACGGGCGAGGATTGGCGGGCAGAGTCCTTTGGCTGCGCGCTCGACCCGGCCTTCGCGCCGGGCTCTCCGTATTTCGAGGCGGTCGCGGCGGCTTTGGGCGAGGCCGGCTACCTCGACACGTAAGGGGCGTTCGCGGCGAAGGCCGAGCGCGCGGCAGTCCCCGCCGGGCCATAAAATGCGCTAGAGGGACCGCATGGCACCTCTCGTCCGCTTCGCCCCGTCGCCGACCGGCTATCTCCATATCGGCAATGCCCGGCCGGCGCTGCTCAACGCGCTGTTTGCCCGCGCCCGCGGGGGCCGCTTGCTGCTGCGCCTCGACGATACCGATCGCGAGCGCTCGACGGCGGAATTCGCCCGCGCCGTCGAGGAGGACCTCGCTTGGCTCGGCATCGTGCCGGATCTCTTCGCCCGCCAGTCCGACCGGGCGGCGCAGCACGATGCGGCGGCCGAGCGGCTGAAGGGACAGGGCCGGCTCTACCCCTGCTACGAGACGCCGGAGGAGCTGGAGCGCCGCCGCCGCCGCCAGCTCGGCCGCGGCCTGCCGCCGATCTACGACCGGGCCGCCCTGAGCCTCACGGCCGAGCAGCGCGCTGCCTACGAGGCGGAGGGCCGCCGCCCGCACTGGCGCTTCAAGCTCGAGGCCCGCACGGTCGCCTGGGACGACCTCGTGCGCGGACCCGCTCATGTGGATTGCGCCTCGCTCTCCGATCCGGTCCTGATCCGCGCGGACGGCACCTATCTCTACACGCTGCCCTCCGTGGTGGACGACATCGACCTCGGCATCACCCATGTCATCCGCGGTGAGGATCACGTCACCAATACGGGCGTGCAGGTCCAGATCTTCGAGGCACTGGAGGCGTCCGTGCCGGTCTTCGGCCACCACAACCTGCTGACCACCGCTGACGGGGAGGGGCTGTCGAAGCGCCTGGGCCACCTCTCGCTGCGGTCCCTGCGCGAGGCGGGCTATGAGCCGGCGGCCGTGCGCTCGCTCGCCGTGCTTACCGGTTCAGCCGAGGCGGTGCGGCCGGTCGCCTCCCTCGACGAGCTGGCTTCCCTCGTTGACCTCGCCCAGATCTCGCGGGCGCCGGCCCGGTTCGATCCCCACGAACTCGACGGGCTCAATGCCCGCCTCGTCCACGCCATGCCCTACGCGGAGGTGGCTCCGCGACTCGCCGCGCTCGGGATCCCGGATTTGGCGGGCGAAGCGTTCTGGCTGGCGGTGCGGGCCAACCTCGCCACGGTCGCTGAGGCCGCTTTGTGGTGGAAGGTGGTGGCCGGCCCGGTCGCGCCGGTGATCGCCGACCCCGCCATCGCCGCCGCCGCCGCCGAGACCCTGCCGGAGGAGCCTTACGGGCCGGAGACCTGGAAGACCTGGACGGGGGCGGTCCGCGAACGGACGGGCGCCAAGGGCAAGGCCCTGTTCATGCCGCTGCGCCTCGCCCTGACCGGCCTCGACCACGGGCCGGACCTTGCCGGGCTGCTCCCGCTGATCGGCCGCGACCGGGCGGCACGCCGCCTCGCAGGCGAGACGGCATAATTCAGGTCCGGGATCCCAAAGGGATCATCCCTTTGGTGGGGTTTCGGGGCGAAGCCCTGAAGGATCCCGGGCTCCGCCCGGACCCGTGAGAGGGATGATCCCACTCGACACCCGGCTTCAGGGGGCTTCCGGCGCCAGCTCGGCGGTCCAGCGGCCGGTGCGCACGAAGTCGCGCAGCAGGTCGAGGGCAAGGCTACGAACGGCGGCCGCCGCCGTAGAGAGCGGGCGCTCGGCGGCGTGGGCGAGGTAGATCCGGCGCTGGAGGGGTGGCGTCCCGAGCGGCCAGACGCGGAATTGACCCGTCTCGGTCTCCGTCTGCACGGCCACCCGCGGCAGCACGCCGAAGCCGTGGCCCCGGGCCGTCAGTTCCTTGATCCGCGCGTAGGAATCGATCTCGACGGGCGCGGCCACCGCGACGCCCTCGGCCTCGGCGGCCTCTTCCACGAGGTCGCGCAGGCCGTGCGAGAGCCCGGGCAGGATCAGGGGCAGGGCTGCGGCCGCGGCCAGCGGCACCGGCCCATCCGGGGGCGCGCCGTCCTGGCTCGGCACCGCGAACAGGCAGAGATCTTCGGTGAGCACGTGGGCGAGCACGAAGCCCTTCGGCGACGCCGGGTTGTACAGCACCGCGAGGTCGATCGCCTCGCGGTTCAGCCAGTCCAGAATGAAGCCGCTCATCGCCTCGGCGATGCGGAGCCGGATGCCGGGGTGCCGGGCGCGCACCGCCTCGAACAGCGGCACCGACAGGATCTCGCTCACCGTGCCCGGCAGGCCGATCCGCACATCCCCGATCACGGGTCGGTCGGCGCCGCGCACGCTGTCGGGAATCTCGGCGAAACGCTCCAGGATGGCGCGGGCATGGTGAAGGAGCCGTGCACCGGCCTCCGTCGGCACGGCGCCGCGCGGGCCCCGGTGCAGGAGGGGCAGGCCGAGTTCCCCCTCCATGTGGCGGATATGCTGGCTCAGCGCCGGCTGGGCGACGCGCAGGGCCTCGGCGGCCTTCGAGAAGGACCCCTGCTCGACGATCGCGACGAAGTAACGGAGTTGGCGCAGGTCCATCGATACCGGCGGATGCTGACGGATCACGCGCGGCATAGCATCCGCTTATGGGGGCGAGAAGAAAGCTGTCTTGGGCGACGGGGAGTGCGGCTGACATAGTCGGCGCGGAATCGAGAGCCTCCCGCAGAAGAGCCCGATGGACGCCACTCCCCTCGACATCGACCATTTGCGCGGCTGGATCGGGCGCACCGAGACCGCCGAGGATGACCTTTCAGAGCAGCTGGTGCGCGGCTTCCGGGCGACGCTCGACCAGGATCCGGGCAAGCCCCGGCCGGGCGAAGCGGCGCCGCTCGCGATCCACTGGTGCCTGTCGCCGGCGATCCGCCCGATGCGCGAGCTGGGGCCGGATGGCCACCCGGCCCGCGGCGGCTTCCTGCCGCCCGTGCCGCTGCCGCGGCGGATGTGGGCGGGCGGCGAGATCCGACACGTTGATCCGCTGCGTGTCGGCGACCGCGTGCGCCGGGTCTCCCGCATCGGCGACGTGCAGGTGAAGCACGGGCGCACGGGACCCCTCTGCTTCGTCGCGGTCCACCACGATTTCGAGACGGAGCGGGGTCTCGCCCTCTCCGAGCGGCACGACATCGTCTACCGGGAGATGACGCCCGGTCGCACGGGCCAGCCGCCGGAGGCCGCCGGCGGCGTGCCCGCAGCGCAGGCGAGCCACGCAGTCGATCCGACGCCGACCCTGCTGTTCCGCTACTCGGCGCTGACCTTCAACGGCCACCGCATCCACTACGACCGCGCCTATGCCACGGAGGTCGAGGGCTATCCCGGCCTCGTGGTGCACGGGCCCCTCCAGGCGACTTGGCTGCTGCATCTCGCCGCCGGGCTGCGGGGCGGGGCGGCACCCGGCCTCTTCCGCTTCCGCGGTCTCAGCCCGGTCTTCGACGGCGCCCCGCTCACCATCGCCGGTCGCCTGACCGACGGGACCACCGGCGAGGCGTGGACGCTCACCGCCGACGGGCGCGTCGGCATGCAGGCGCAGTTCTCGGACGAGGTCCCGGACGCATGACCATGGCCGCCCGCCCCCTCGACGGCATCACCGTGCTCTCTCTGGAGCACGCCATCGCCGCCCCCTACTGCACCCGCCACCTCGCCGATCTCGGCGCCCGGGTGATCAAGATCGAGCGGCCGGGCGTCGGCGACTTCGCCCGAGCTTACGACGAGCGCGTGCGGGGCATGGCCTCGCACTTCGTCTGGACCAACCGCTCGAAGGAGAGCCTGACCCTCGACCTCAAGGCGCCGCAGGCCGCCGAGATCCTCGACCGGCTGGTCGCGAAAGCCGACGTGCTCGTCCAGAATCTCGCTCCCGGTGCCGCAGCCCGGCTCGGCCTCTCCTACGAGGCGGTCTCGGCCAAGAACGCGGGCATCGTGGTCTGCGATATTTCCGGCTACGGCGACGACGGCCCGTATCGCGAGAAGAAGGCCTACGACCTCCTGATCCAGGCCGAGGGCGGTTTCCTCTCGGTCACCGGCAGCGCGGAGGAATCCGCCAAGGCCGGCTGCTCCATCGCCGACATCGCCGCCGGCATGTACGCGCTCAACAGCGTCATGGCCGGTCTGATCCAGCGCGGGCGCACCGGCAAGGGCGCCCGTTACGAGGTCTCGATGCTCGAATGCATGGTCGAGTGGATGGGGTATCCGCTCTACTATGCGTTCGAGGGGGCGGCCCCGCCGCCGCGGGCCGGCGCCGCCCACGCCACCATCTATCCCTACGGTCCCTTCCCCACGGGCGACGGGCGCACCGTCATGCTCGGTCTCCAGAACGAGCGCGAATGGGCGCTGTTCTGCGAGCGCGTCCTCGAGCAGCCGGACCTGACGGCCGATCCGCGCTTCGCCTCGAACGCGAAGCGCAGCGCGGCGCGCGAGGAACTCGCCGCGATCATCGCGCAGGCTTTCTCCAGCCAGTCCCGCGAGGCGGTGATGGCCCGCCTTGACGCGGCGGGGATCGCCAATGCCGGCGTCAACGCCATGGCGGACATCTGGGCCCACCCGCAGCTCCAGGCCCGCGGACGCTTCGCCGAGATGGGCTCGCCGGTGGGCCTCGTGCCGACCCTGCTGCCACCGGGCCGCACCGACGCCTACGCGCCCCGCCTCGATCCGGTGCCGGATCTTGGAGAGCACACCGACGCCATCCTGACCGAGCTGGGTTACGGCCCAGGCGAGATCGAAACGCTCCGGGTGGAAAAGGTGGTCTGACCACGTTGCGGCGGATGCCAGGGTCGCGCTAAGTCTCGGAAAACGCAGAACACTGCGACGTCAAATCAAGATTTCGGGAGGAATTGGATGAGTCTGCGCACGCATCTCGGCCGGGTACTCGTCGGCCTGACCCTGGCATTCGGTATCGGCGGCGCGCAGGCGCAGAGCCCGATCGTCATCAAGTTCAGCCACGTCACGGCGAGCGATACGCCGAAGGGCCGCGCCGCCGACAAGTTCAAGGAGCTTGTCGAGAAGAAGACCGGCGGCAAGGTCAAGATCGAGGTCTATCCGAACTCGACCCTCTACAAGGACAAGGAGGAGCTGGAGGCGCTCCAGCTCGGCTCCGTGCAGATGCTCGCGCCCTCGCTCGCCAAGTTCGGACCGCTCGGCGTCAAGGAGTTCGAGGTCTTCGATCTGCCCTACATCCTGCCCGACCGCGAGGCCCTGCGGAAGGTCGTGGACGGTCCGATGGGAGCGAGCCTCCTGAAGAAGCTGGAGCCCAAGGGCTTCATCGGCCTCGCCTACTGGGACAACGGCTTCAAGCAGATGACGGCCAACAGGCCGCTGCTCCTGCCGGCCGACTTCCGCGGCCAGAAGATGCGCATCCAGTCCTCGAAGGTGCTCGAGGCGCAGTTCCGCGCGCTCGGCGCCATCCCGCAGGTGATGGCCTTCTCGGAGGTCTATCAGGCCCTGCAGACCGGCGTCGTGGACGGCACCGAGAACACCGCCTCGAACATCTACACCCAGAAGATGCACGAGGTGCAGAAGCACCTGACGATGTCGAACCACGGCTACATCGGCTACGCCGTGATCGTGAACAAGAGCTTCTGGGAGGGCCTGCCGGCGGATGTGCGCGGGCAGCTCGACGAGGCGATGAAGGAGGCGAGCGTCTACGCCAACGAGGTCGCCCAGAAGGACAACGACGACGCGCTCGAGGCCATCCGCAAGGCCGGCAAGACCGAGATCCACAATCCGACGCCCGAGCAGGTCGCCGCCTGGAAGAAGGCTCTGGTCTCGGTCCACAAGGACATGGCCTCGCGGATCGGCAAGGAGGTCATCCAGAACTTCTACGAGGCGACCGGCTTCGACCCGAACAAGTCGTAAGCGCGGAACAACCCTCCCCTCTCTGCGGGGGGGGAGGGTGCCTCGCGGATGCGAGGCGGGAGAGGGGGGCGACGCTGCATGTGAGCGCGCCTCGTGCCGCCGCTCCGCCTCTTTCGTACGGCCGGGTTCTCCCCTCTCCCGACCCGCTTCGCGGGCCACCCTCCCCCATCCCAGGTCGGGCCTGCCCGACTTGGGCAGAGAAGAGCGGACCTCGGGCAAACCCGAGGTCCGTGGGGGAGGGGAAGCCCGGCAAGGCACACGCCTATCCCATGAAGCCTGCCGGGGACGGGGAACCCCGGTCCGGCCCCATGCCTCCTCCCCGGAGCCTGCCATGCTCTTACGAATCCTCGACCGGCTCGAGGAGGTGCTGATCGCGACCCTGATGGGTGCCGCGACATTGCTGATCTTCGTCGCCGTCCTTCACCGCTACTTCGCCACCGTCGACATCCCGGTGCTGCAGGACTTCCTGCTGTCGCTGAATCTCGGCTGGGCGCAGGAGCTCTGCATCTACATGTTCGTCTGGATGGCGAAGTTCGGCGCCGCCTACGGCGTACGCACCGGCATCCATGTCGGCGTCGATGTGCTGATCAACCGGCTCGATGGCCCCAAGCGCAAGCTCTTCGTGGAGTTCGGCCTGCTCGCGGGCGCGCTCTTCACCGCGGTGGTCGGCACGCTCGGCGCGATCTTCGTCTGGAAGATCGCCCATTCCGACCAGACCTCGCCCGATCTCGAAGTGCCGATGTGGCTCGTCTACCTCGCGGTGCCGGCGGGCTCCTACCTGATGTGCTTCCGCTTCCTCCAGGTCGCGGTCACGTTCTGGCGCACGGGCGAGCTGCCCCGCCACGACCACGGCGCCGTCGAAGGCATCGAGACGCCCTCCGACGTCACCCACTTCGTCCCCGAGGACAATCTGCATCCGAAGCCCGTCGGACCGGGCACGCACCGGGGAGAACGGGCATGAACGCGGCCATCATCTTCGGGCTGCTCTTCGCCCTCATGCTCACCGGCATGCCGATCTCGATCTCGCTCGGCCTGACGGTGCTCACCTTCCTGTTCACGCTCACCACCGTGCCGATCGAGGCGGTGGCGCTGAAGCTGTTCACCGGCATCGAGAAGTTCGAGATCATGGCGATCCCGTTCTTCATCCTGGCCGGCAACTTCCTGACCCATGGTGGCGTGGCGCGGCGGATGATCAACTTCGCCACCGCGATGGTCGGCCATTTCTACGGCGGCCTGGGCCTTGCCGGCGTCTTCGCCTGCGCACTCTTCGCGGCCGTGTCCGGCTCCTCGCCCGCGACCGTGGTCGCGATCGGCTCGATCCTGATGCCGGCGATGGTGCGGCAGGGCTTCCCGAACCGCTTCGGGGCCGGCGTCATCACCACCTCGGGCGCGCTCGGAATCCTGATCCCGCCCTCCATCGTGATGGTGCTCTACGCGGTCTCGACCAACACCTCGGTCGGCGCCCTGTTCATGGCCGGCGTGATCCCGGGCCTCCTGCTCGCCTTCCTGCTCGGCGTGACGACCTGGTACCGAGCGCGCAAGTTCGGCTATCCGCGCCTGCCGAAGGCGAGCTGGACCGAGCGCTTCGTCACCTTCCGCAAGAGCTTCTGGGGCCTGCTGCTGATCCTCGTCGTGATCGGCGGCATCTACTCGGGCTTCTTCACGCCGACCGAGGCGGCCGCGGTCGCCGCCGTCTACGCCTTCTTCGTCGCCGTGTTCGTCTATCGCGACATGCCGCTCTCGAAGGTGCCGAAGGTGCTGCTCGACTCGGCCAACATGTCGGCGATGCTGCTCTACATCATCACCAACGCGGCCCTGTTCTCGTTCCTGATGACCTCGGAGCAGATCCCGCAGACCATGGCCGACTGGATGATCGGCACCGGCATGGGGCCGATCGCCTTCCTGCTCGTGGTCAACGTGCTGCTGCTGCTCGCCGGCAACGTGATGGAGCCATCCTCGATCGTGCTGATCATGGCCCCGATCCTGTTCCCGATCGCCATGAAGCTCGGCATCGACCCGATCCATTTCGGCATCCTGATCGTCGTCAACATGGAGGTCGGCCTCTGCCACCCGCCGGTGGGTCTCAACCTCTACGTGGCGAGCGGCATCGCGAAGATGGGCATCACGGAGCTGACCGTCGCGGTCTGGCCCTGGCTGCTGACCATGCTGGGCTTCCTCATGCTGGTGACCTACTGGCCGGCGCTGTCCCTGTTCCTGCCGCGCTATCTCGGCCTGATGCAGTAACGACCTGCGCGGCCGGCCTTCCGGAGCCTCGGCGCCAAGGCCGGCCGCGGACCCGAATCCTGCCGATCCCCGTGCGGGCTCGGCGAGGACTGGTTTCAGATGTGGGCAAGGGGGTCGTCACGACTGACCCTCTGCCGTCCGATACCCCGGCACTATTGCCGCGCCCGGGATTCCAGGGCATCACCGGGCGGCAAAACGACATCGTTCGAGCGCCGCATGCCGTCCGTTCGTATCCTGGCGTCCGCGTTCCTTCTGATGCTGGCGGCGCTTCTTTCTTCCGCCCCGCAGGCTGCGGCAAACGGCCGGGCCGCCCTGCTCATCGCCAACGCCGCCTATCCGGACAGCGAGGCCGTGCTGCCGACGCCGATCGCGGATGCGCGCGCCCTCGGCGAGGCGCTGAAGGCCAAGGGATTCCGCGTCGAGACGGTGGAGAATGCCTCGAAGGAAGCGCTCCAGGCAGCGATCGACCGCTTCCAGCGCGGCCTCGAGCCGGACGGCATCGCCTTCGTCTTCTTCAGCGGCTACGGGATCCAGGTCGCGCGCAAGAACTACCTGATCCCCGTCGATGCCCGGATCTGGAGCGAGGCGGATGTGGTTCGGGACGGGCTCAGCCTGGACGGCCTGCTCGAGGGGCTCAGTCGCAGCCGCGCGGGCATCCGCGCCGTCGTTCTCGACGCCTCGCGCCGCAACCCGTTCGAGCGCCGCTTCCGCAGCTTCTCGCAGGGTCTGGCCGCGATTCCGGCTACGCCCGGCTCGCTGATCCTGTCGTCCACGGCGCCCGGCGGCGTCGTCAACGAGGGTGGCGCGACGCGCAGCCCCTTCGTCGGCGAACTGGTGCAGCAGATCGGCGTGCTCGACCAGACCGCGGACCGTGCCTTCGCGGCCACCGCCGAGGCCATCGCCCGGCGGGTGCGGGGGCAGAGCCCGGCCCTCACCGTCAATCTCGAAGAGACCTTCTCCTTCGATCCGGAGCAGCCCCGCACCCTTGTCCGCCGCAAGCCCGACGAGGCCGCGGACAAGGCGGCCAAGGAACAGGAGGCCCGGGATCAGGCCGCGAGCGAAGCCGCCCGCAGCCGCGAGCAGGCGGCCAGGGAGCAGACGGCTAGAGAGCAGGCCGCCCGGGATCAGGCTGCGCGGGATCAAGCCATCCGGGAGCAGGCCGCTCGGGATCAGGCGGTGCGTGACCAAGCTGCACGAGATCAGGCTGCGCGGGATCAAGCCGCGCGGGAGCAGGCGAATCGCGACAGGCTCGCCCGCGAACAGGGGCAGCGCGCCGCCGAGCGCGCCTTCGAATCCGCCCGCGCCCAGGGGACGAAGGGCGCCTACCAGGATTTTCTCGCCACCTACCCGGCAGGCCCCCTCGCGGAGAGGGCCCGGGCCGAGGTCGCGCGGATCGAGGGTGAGGACCGGCAGGCGGCTGCCGATTACGAGCGCGCCGAGGCCGTCGGCACACAGGCCGCCTACCAGGATTTCCTCGACAAGCACCCCTCCGGCCCCCAGGCCGAGCGGGCGCGCAACGCGCTCGACCGGATCGCCCGCACCGCCGAGCGGCGCCGGGACGAGGAGCGCCAGCGCCTCGCCTCTCTCGACCAGCGCATCGCCAGCAACCCGCGCGACGACGCCGCCTATTACGAGCGCGGTCAGTTCCACGCCCAGCGCGGCGACGCGGCGGCGGCGATCCGCGACTTCGATCAGACGATCCGCCTCAATCCCGCGAGCCCCGAGGCGTTCAACAATCGCTGCTGGATGCGCGCGCTCTCGAACGACCTTCAGCGGGCCATGGCCGACTGCAACCAAGCCCTGAAGCTCCGCCCGGGCTTCGTCGATGCCCTCGACAGCCGCGGTCTCGTGAACCTCAAATCGGGGGCGCTGCGGGCCGCGGTCGCCGATTACGACGTCATCCTGCGCGGCGAAGGGCAACACGCCTCGGCCCTCTACGGACGCGGCGTCGCGCGGCTGCGTCTCGGCGAGCGGGCCCTCGCCGAGAAGGACATGGCCGGCGCTCTTGAGCTGAATCCGCAGATCGACAAGGAATTCGCCGGCTACGGCATCCGGTGAGATCAGTGCCGGGCCGCGGGCAGGTGTGTCGGCTCGCACACAGGTGGACCATGAACTCTGTCATGCCATGTTGAACGGCGGAGGGCGCCGTGACACAACCCGATCAGCGGTAGAGAAGGACCGCCTGAGCGACTTGGAGGGTCCAATGTTCGGTTCTTCGAGGAGTGGTACTCATCTGTTCGTCGGGGCAGTGCTGGCTGTCCTGGCCTCGGCGCCGGCCTCGGCCGAGGATGTCAGCGAGGCGCAGATCCTCAAAGCGCTGTCGCCGAATGCCGTCGAGCCGCCACGCACCCGCGGCCTCTCGATCGGCGCGCCGGCCCCGGCCGTGGCCCCCGTCATCGCCGCCTCCCCCGACGCGGCCTTCGTGGACGGCCTGCGCAACAAGCCGAGCCGCTCGCTCTCGACGGGCGAGCGCGAGAAGCTCGGCAGCCTCGCGGCGACCAAGCCGCAGATCGATCTGCCGATGGAGTTCGACTACAATTCCGACGTGCTCCGTGGAGAGGCCCTCAAGAACGCCGACAATCTCGGCAAGGCGCTGTCGAGCGCCGGCATGCGGGGCCAGACCTTCATGATCGCCGGGCACACCGATGCCAGGGGCGGCGACGCCGCCAACCAGCGGCTCTCCGAGCGGCGCGCCGACGCGGTCAAGAGCTTCCTCGTCCAGAAATACGGCATCCCGGCCGCGAACCTGATCACGGTCGGCTACGGCAAAGCCCATCTCAAGGTCCCGGCCGATCCCGCCTCCCGCGAGAACCGTCGGGTGCAGGCGGTGAACATGATGCAGGTGCAGACCGCGGGGCGCTGAGCGCCCGTCCAGACGGGGATCGAGAGGCGTGACGCGATCCGACGTGATCGGGCACGGCTCTCGAGCCCGCCAAGCCGGCGCCTGGGGGGCGGGTGTCGGCCCGCCAGTCATAGACCCGACCCCGGGCCCGTGCACGCCATGTCCGAGCAACCGTCCGTCGCGCTGCGCCTCGCCCGAGGGGAGGGCGCTCCGCCGTCCGGGCGCCGCTGCCGGGCCTGGGCGGAGGGCCGGCTTCCCCTTCTCGCCGCGGCGCTCCCCTTGGCTGTGCTCCTCTTGTCCGCGCTTCTCCTGGCCGGGCCGGCCGCGGCCCAGAGCACGCCGGAGGGGACCAAGGTGCTCGGCGTGCGCGCCGGCAATGCCTGCCTGAAGGAGCAGGTCCGCATCACCGGCTTCGCCCTGGCGCGCGAGGAGAGCGGCGCCAGCATCCCCTTCGACGGCTACCGCGTCACCGAGATCCTGGTGGCGGAGGGGGACACGGTGACCGCGGGCCAGGAGATCCTGCGCGCCGTGCGCCAGCCGGACGGCGGCGCACAGCGCCCGCAGACGCCGGAGACCGTCTCCCTGCGCGCGCCGATCGCCGGCCGGGTGACCCGGATCGGCCTGCGCCTCGGCCAAGTGACCGGCGCCGCGGCCGGGCTCGGAGCGCCGGCCGCCCCGGCCGCGCCCGCGGGCCTGCCCGATCCGCAGGTGCGGGTCATGGCCGATGCCGGCACCGAGTTGCTGGTCGACGTGCCGAGCCCCTACGCCGCCAAGATCCGCACCGGCACCGCCGCGCGCATCGTTCCGGACGAGGGCGCGGAGATCCGCGGCAGCGTGCGGGTGCCGGTGAGCGAGGTGGATCCGCGGACTCAGCTCGGCCGCGCCCGCATCAGCCTCGACCCGCCGACGGCGCTCAGGCCCGGCCAGTTCGCCAGCGCCGTCCTTGAGACCGCCCGCGATTGCGGCGTGGCCGTGCCCCGCGCCGCCGTCAGCTACCAGAACGGGGTGCCCACCGTGCAGGTGCTCAACGGCAGCCGGGTGGAGACCCGCAGCGTCCGCATCGGCCTCTCCGACGAGAGCAACGTGCAGATCCGCGAGGGCCTGAGCGACGGCGAGCCCGTGGTGGCCAATGCCGGCACTGCCCTGCGACCCGGCGATCGGGTCACCCCCGTCATCACCGGCCAGGTCGGAGCCTCGCGCTGATGTCCGTCAACATCTCCGCCCTGGCGATCAAGCGGCCGCTGCCCTCGGTGGTGGCCTCGATCATTCTGCTGGCGCTGGGCTGGGTCAGCTTCATGAAGCTGCCGGTCACCCGCCTGCCGGCCGCCGACATCCCGCTGATCTCCGTCGTCGTCTCGCAGTTCGGGGCGGCGCCCGCCGAGATCGAGGCCCAGGTGACGAAGACGATCGAGGACGGCGTCTCGGGCGTGGAGGGCGTGCGCCACATCGCCTCCTCGGTCACCGACGGCCTGTCCGTGACCACCATCGCCTTCCGCCTGGAGAGCAACACCGACCGGGCGCTGAACGACGTCAAGGATGCGGTCACCCGCGTGCGGTCGAACCTGCCGCAGGGCGTGCAGGAGCCGCTGATCCAACGCGTCGACGTGGTCGGGCTGCCGATCGTCACCTACGCGGCGACGGCGCCGAACAAGAGCCCGGAGCAGATCTCCTGGTTCATGGAGAACACCGTCAAGCGCTCGCTGCAGGACGTGAAGGGCGTGGCCGAGGCCGAGGTGATCGGGGGCGCCGCCCGCGAGATCCTGGTCTCTCTCGATCCCGACCGCCTCCAGGCCTTCGGCCTCAGCGCCGTCGACGTGAGCCGGCGGCTCTACGGCACCAACATCACGGTGACGGGCGGGCGCGCCGAGATCGGCGGCCGCGACCAGGCGATCCGGACGCTGGCCTCGGCCAGGACCCTGGAGGACCTGGCCGGCACCATGATCACCCTGCCGACCGGGGGACAGGTGCGGCTGGAGGATCTCGGCCGGGTCACCGACACGGTGGCCGACCGGCGCACCTTCGCCCGCCTCAATGGCGAGCCGGTGGTGGCGATCGGCATCAAGCGCGCGCAGGGGGCGAGCGACGTGGTCGTCGCCAAGGCCGTCGAGACGCGCGTCGCGCAGATCCGCGCCGAGAACCCGGATTACGATCTCAAGCTGATCGACACCTCGGTCGATTTCACCCGCGGCAACTACGACGCGGCGATCTCGACCCTGTTCGAGGGCGCCTTCCTCGCGGTCGTCATCGTGTTCCTGTTCCTGCGGGACCTGCGCGCCACGGTGATCGTCGCGGTCTCGCTGCCCCTGTCGATCTTCCCCGCCTTCTGGGCGATGGACCTGCTCGGCTTCTCGCTGAACCTCGTCAGCTTCCTCGCCATCACGCTCTCGACCGGCATCCTCGTGGACGATTCGATCGTCGAGATCGAGAACATCGTCCGCCACATGCGCATGGGCAAGTCGCCGGTCCAGGCGGCCATGGAGGCGGCCGACGAGATCGGCCTCGCGGTGATCGCGATCTCGCTCACCATCATCGCGATCTTCGCGCCCGCGAGCTTCATGTCCGGCATCGCCGGGCAGTTCTTCAAGCAGTTCGGCATCACGGTCGCGGTGCAGGTGTTCTTCTCCCTGCTCGCCGCCCGCTTCGTGACGCCGATGCTCGCGGCCTACATCATGAAGCCGCACCACAAGCCCGAGAAGCCGCCGGGTCCGGTTCTGCGCGCCTATACCCGCCTCGTCACGCTCTCGGTGCGCTACTATCCCCTCACCGTCCTCATCGGCCTCCTGACCTTCGCCGGCTCGATCGCCTCCATCGGGCTGCTCTCGAAGGGCTTCCTGCCCGCGCAGGATTCCGCGCGCTCGGTGATGGCGCTGGAGCTGCCGCCGGGCTCGCAGCTCGCCGAGACCGAGAAGGTGAGCGAGGACATCGCCCGGGTGATCCGCGAGCTGCCGCAGGTGACGAGCGTGTTCGTGGATGGCGGGCGCGTGCCGAAGGAGCCCATCGAGGCGCGCCGGGCCTCGTTCATCATCAACTACACGGCCAAGAAGGACCGCTCGATCACCCAGCGCGAACTGGAGCGCGAGATCGGCAGCCGCCTGCGGGCCGTGCCCGATATCCGCTTCTACTTCGTGGACGAGAACGGCCTGCGGGCGATCTCGCTGGTGGTGCGCGGCACCGATCCGCGCACGGTCGCCAACGTCGCCAACGAGCTCGCGGGCCAGATGCGGCGCCTGCCGACGGTCGCCAACGTGATCTCCGGCACGACCCTCGACCGGCCGGAACTCAGGATCCGCCCGCATCTCGACCTCGCCGCGCGCCTCGGCGTCTCGCCGACGCTGCTCGCCGAGACGATCCGCGTCGCCACGATCGGCGATGTCGGCCCGGCGCTGGCCAAGTTCGACGCGGGCGACCGGCTCGTGCCGATCCGGGTGCAGCTCGACGACACGGCCCGGGTCAACCAGTCGGTGCTGGAGCAGGTCCGCGTGCCCAAGGGCGGGGGCGGCTCGATCCCGCTCTCGGCGATCGCCGCACTCGACTTCCAGCAGGGCCCGACCAACATCACCCGCTACGACCGCCAGCGGCAGGCCACGGTCGCCTGCGACCTCGTGGGCAATGCGGCGCTCGGCGACGTGCTCAAGGCGATCGACGATCTGCCGGTGATGAAGTCGTTGCCCAAGGGCGTCACCGTCGACCAGGGCGGCGATGCCGAGAGCCTGAACGAGCTGGCCGACGGCTTCGCCCACGCCATGAGCGCCGGCCTGATGATGGTCTATGCGGTGCTGGTGCTGCTGTTCGGCTCCTTCCTCCTGCCGATCACCATCCTGTTCTCGCTGCCGCTCTCGCTCGGCGGGGCGGTGATCGCCCTGATGGTCACCGGCAAGCAGCTCACCACGCCGGTCTGGATCGGCATCCTGATGCTGATGGGCATCGTCACCAAGAACGCGATCATGCTGGTCGATTTCGCCGTCGAGTCGATGCGCCACGGCATGGCCCGGGACGCGGCGATCATCGATGCCGGCCAGAAGCGGGCGCGGCCGATCGTGATGACGACCATCGCCATGGTGGCGGGCATGCTGCCCTCGGCGCTGGCCTTCGGCATCGGCGGCGAGTTCCGCTCGCCGATGGCGCTCGCGGTGATCGGCGGCCTGATCTTCTCGACGCTGCTCTCCCTCGTCTTCGTGCCGGCGGTCTTCGTCACGGTTTCGGAGATCAGCGACCGGAGCTTGCGCCTGCTGCGCCGGCTCGGCTCCCTCGGCCGGCGCAAGGCCGCGGCGGAGAAGCCGCAGGACGTGCCGCCTGGCGGTGGCGCCGTCGCCCCGGGCCTTGGGCCGGCAAGCCCGCCGGCCTGAATTCCGAGGATCCCAAAGGGGTCACCCCTTTGGCGGGGTGCCGGGGCAGCGCCCCGGCCTCTTCCAGGAAGGCTGAGCGTTCCCGACACCCGAGAGGATCAGGCCGCGCGGACCGTCGCCAGGAAGCGCGCGACCTCGGTCGAGAGATGGTCCGACTGGCGCGACAGGTCCGAGGCGGAGGCAAGCATCTCGTTCGCCGCCGTGCCCGTCACGGTCGCGGCATCGGCGACGCCCGCGATGTTGCGCGTCACCTCGCCCGCGCCGGTGGCGGCCTGGGCGACGTTGCGGACGATCTCGCTGGTGGCCGCGCCCTGCTCCTCGACTGCCGCCGCGACCGAGGCCGACACGCCGCTGATCTCCTGGATACGCGCGCTGATGCTCTCGATGGCGCGGACCGCCTGATCGGTCGCGCCCTGGATCTGGCTGATCTGGGCGGCGATCTCTTCGGTGGCCTTGGCGGTCTGGTTGGCGAGTTCCTTCACCTCGGCCGCCACCACCGCGAAGCCGCGGCCCGCCTCGCCGGCGCGCGCCGCCTCGATGGTGGCGTTGAGCGCCAGCAGGTTGGTCTGGCTCGCGATCTGCGAGACCGTGCCGACCATGTCGCCGATGCGGGCGGAGGTCTCGCTCAGGGCCTGGACGTGCTGAGCGGTCTCGCGAGCCTCCGCCACGGCGGTCCGGGCGAAATCCGCCGAGCTGGTGACCTGCCGGCCGATCTCCTGCACCGAGGCGCCGAGTTCCTCGGCCGCCGCGGCGACGGTGGCTACGTTGCCGGCCGCCTGCTCGGCCGCCGCCGCGACGGTGACCGACTGCTCGGCGGTGGCGGCGGCGCTGGTCGACAGGGTTTGGGCGGTGGTCTGGAGGCGTGTGGCCGAGTCCGAGACTTGGCCGACGATGCCGCTCACCGCCCGCTCGAAGCGGTCGGCCATCTGGTGCATGCCGGTTCTGCGCTGTTCCTCGGCCGAGGCGCGGGCGAGCGCTGTCTCCTCCTCCAGCGCGCGCGCCCGGATCAGGTTGGCGCGGAACACCTCGACGGCAGCGGCCATCGCGCCGATCTCATCCCGGCGACTGCGCTGCCCGAGTTCCACGGTGACGTCCCCGTCGGCGAGCCGCCGCATCGCCGCCGTCATCGCCGTGAGCGGGCCGGTGACGCCGCGGATCACCCAGGCGGTGCCGCCGCCGGCGAGCACCAGGGCCAGACAGAGCAGGGCGGCCTGGAGGGCGAGGTCCCGCCTCGCCTCCGCCGCGGTCGCGGCGGCGACGGCATCGAGGCGGTCGACGGCGGCGTAGGTCACCGCGGCGATCGAGTTGAGGGCGGGCGTCGAGCGGTTGCGGGCTTCCGCGAGCGCCGGGCGCGGCCGTGCCCGGTCCGCGAGAGCCGCCAGTGTCTGGCGGACCTCCGTGTCGAAGGGGCCCGCGAAGTAGCCGGCCTGCGCCGCCTCGATCGCGGTCCGGACCTCGCCGGCCTCCCGGATCGTCTCAGCGAGGCCACGCGTGACGCCGAAGGCGAAATCCACCAAGCGCCGCTCGGCGGCGAACGCCATCTGCTCCGTTGGGGTGATCAGGCGGTTCTCCGACAGGACGTCGTGGACGATCCTGCTGGCATCGCCCGCGAAGCTGCGTGCCGCCCAGCTCATCGCCCGCATCTGGATCGCGTCGGACAGCGAGGGATCCGCGTCGCGGATCCAGGTCTCGGTGGCGGTCATGGCCGCCTCGATCGCCGCGATCAGCGCCGAGCCCTGGTTGGAGACCTGGCCGTGCAAGGCCGGATCGCGCGCCGGCAGCGACCTGGCGAGCGCCGCGTCGGCCAAGTCGCGGGTGCGCCGCCAGTCCTCGTATTGTGTCTGTAGGGTCGTGAGGGCGCTCCGCATCGCCGGCACCCCACCGTCGGGGAAGGTGGCGAGGACCTGCGGCAGGCCGCCGTCGATGGCCGCGCGCCGTGCTGCAATGTCGGCGAGGTTGGGCCCGAGCTGCTCGCTCTCAAGGCGCAGGGCCGAGAGCGTCGCGCCGCGCTCGAAGCGCAGCTCCGAGACACCGCGCAGGAAGTGACGGTCCGCATTCGCGAGCGCGGCGACGAGCGTCGACTGCCGCCAACGCCCCCAGGCTTCGTAGACCTGCCGGCCGGCCTCGCCGATCACGGCGAGGCTCAACACAGAGATAATTGCGATGAGACGCAGTTTGACGGTCAAAAGGCCCTCCAAGATATCGCCGCCGGTCCCGTTGGAAGCGGGCCCGCAATCCGTGCGGATTACGGCGAAAGAGGGATCCTGCGCGGTTAAATAAAAGTAAAATCTGCTAAACATGCATCTTTGATGTCGATATAATTCGAAAAAATGTACTGAACTCTCGCGAATGCTTGACGTTCTACGGTTGCCTGATACCGAAAGCGCAACTCTGGCTGAAATCGGGTCAGGGGCGGCTCGCCGGCTCCGCCACGATCGGCTGGACGAGATCGCCCTCGCGCAGGAAGGCGCCGGCGCGGATTACCACGAGATCCTGGTCCGAGAGACCCGAGAGAATCTCCGCGTCGTCGCCCGCCAGCAGCCCCACCGTGACCTGCCGCGTCTCGACGCGGGTGCCGTCGACCACCTGCACGATGGTCCCGTCCGCTTCGTACTGCACCGCCGAGTAGGGCACCCCGATGCCGCAGCGCTCGCCTACGGTCACGATCCCGCGTGCGAAGGTGCCGACCCGGGCGTCCTGAGTGCCCCGCAGCGCGATCCGCACGCGGCCGGTCTGCGAGGCCGGATCGGCTGCGGCCTCGACGCGCCGGACCTTTCCGGCGATCTCGGGAAGCCCGAGGGGGCGCACCGCCACCGCCTGACCGGCGGCGATCCGTCCGAGATCGGACAGCGTCACCTCGGCCGACAGTTCGATGTCGCCGCCCGCCACGATCTGGAACAGGGGCCCCAGTCGCGGCGAGGCGGGCTGGCCGATCATCGCCTGACTGCGCAGCACGGTCCCGCCGACCGGCGCCCGCAGGGGCGTTCCGGACCCGTCCGTGGGGCCCTCCATCGGCGCCAGCCGGGCCAGGATCTGCCCCGTGGTGACGGTGTCGAGCGGATTCACCAGAACCTGCGCGACCTTCATCCCCTCGCGGTCAGCGCTGAGATCGACCTGCTCGCGGGGGGCGAGCGTTCCGGTCACCTCCACCCGGTCGGGAAAGCAGCGCGAAGCGGCGGGGCGCACGCTCACCGAGACCGCGGCGCGGGGGGCTTCGTCCGCCGCCCGTGCCGGCGCGGCGGGGCCGAGCGCGAGGCCTGGAAGAAGCGCGAGGCTCCGCAGCAGGGCGTGGGACCGGAGAGCGGGGCTAGGCATCGCCGAAGGGACTCGTCGCGTGAGAGGTCAGGGCCGGCGCCGCGGCGCGCGGTCCGAGGGAAGGCGCTCCGCCGGCCCGCTGTCCGGGCGCGGTATCAGCGCGTCGAGGAAGTCGCCGATGGCCGCGCCGAGATCGGTGTCCGGGTCGTTGCCGAGCAGGCTGTTGCCGAGACTCTGCAGGCCCTGGAGCGTCCCGCCCGGATCCTGCGTCAGGCCCGCGAGATCGGCGGAGATCGCTGGGCTGGTCCAGGGGCCTGAGATCCGGATCGGCACGTTGAGGCGCCCGCCGCCCGCGACCTTCAGGGGTTTGAGGCGCAGGTCGATCGTCCGCGCGACGAGATCGAGGCGCCCGCTCCCCTGCGCCTCCAGGAGGCCGGTCCGGATCTGAAGGTCGTCGGTGGTCGCCCCACCCTCCGCCAGCGCGAAGCGCGCCCCGAGGCGGTCGAGGCGGGCGGCGAGCCCTCCGGGCGCAGCGGTGAAACCCGCGGCGCGGGCGAGGTCGAGCCCGTCGATCCGCCCGTCCGTGACCGAGATCTCGGCCTGTCCGCGAGCGCTGCGCAGGAGCGCCGGGATCGATCCGCCCAGGGCCTGCGCGTCGAGGCGCCCGGTGCCGGTGCCGTCGAGGCTCGACACGTTGCCGATGTCCTGCAGCAGCGGCTGCACCCGCACCGCGTTGAGCGACAGGCCGATCTGGTGGCGGCCCTGGCCGCCCTCCGGCTCCACCACGTAGCGTCCCCGCGCGGAGCCGCCGTAGAGGGCGGTGGCCTCGATGGCGGCATCGAGCCGCCCGGACCGCACCCGCGCGGTCAGGCCGAGCGCGCCGGCTCGCACCGGACCCAGGGCGAGGCGCGCCACGGCGACGGTGGCCTCCGCCTCGTAGCCGGAAAACCAGCTCGGATGCGGTACGAGATCGGCCCGCACCGGCACGGTGATGCCCGCCACCGGATCGACGCGCAGCGCGGCGCTCTCGTCGGCGAGGGCGAGCGCCTCGAGGCGCAGGTCGAGCCTCAGACGCGGCTTCGCCCCCGGGCTTCCGCCCTCCAGGGCGAGGCTGCCCGCGAAGGGCGCGAGGCCGAGGGTGCCGGAGATCGCGTCGAGGCGGAGGGTCGACCCATCGAGCCGGGCCGTCGCACTCGCCGTGACCCGCGGTCCCTGGTTGGGCGCCAGCGTCAGACGCACCGGCCGCGCCGACCCGGGGGCGCCGGCCTCGATCTCCGCCAGCGCGCCGCGTTCCGGCACGTCCAGGCGGATCGCCGGGCCGCGAGCGCCCGGTCCCGGCGCGAGGTCGAGGGTGAGGTCGGCGCCGGCCGCGGCGAGCGCCAGCGCCCGGCCGTCCTCGGTCAAGGCGGCGTCGGCCCCCAGCACCACGCCGCGCAAGGCCGCGAGCGCGGGGCCGCCCCCGCCCGCGGCGGGGCGAAGATCGGGCAGGGCGAGCGGCAGGGTCAGGCGTGCCTGATCGAGGGTGACCTTCACCGTGCCGCCGCCTCCGAAGAGCAGGCTGAACGGCCCGGATGCCCGCGCCCGGCTCAGCCGTCCGTCCAGACCCGCGCCGGAGAAGGCCACCGCGTCGAGGGTCACGCCGAACGGGTCGAGGCCGACGCCGCCGATCGTCCAGGACAGGCCGGTCTCGCGCGCGAGCCGGCCCTCGATCAGGCCACGCGCCCGCTCCGCGAGCAGGGGCCGCGCGAGCAGGGCCGCGGTGACCGCCGCGAGGGCGAGTCCGCTTGCACCGATCAGGAGACCGCGGAGTCGCATCGGTTCACGGGGATCAGCCCTGTGGAGATCAGTCCTGGCGGCCGGCCGGCGGACATCCTGTGTTCGTGCGACCGTTAGACGCTTGGCCCGTGCAGCCGTCAAGCTGAGCCTCGGCCCGGTTCTGATCTCACGCCCGTTCCGGCCGATCACGTCGCGACGGCGCATCTCGGACGTCGCGGATGGGATGTCTCCGATCCAATCGGACCGGAGGCCGGATCATTCCCCCTGCTCGCGGGTGACCAGCGTCCGGCCCGGCTCCACGTCGCCCTTGTCCTGGTAGAGGGGCACGATCGCGCGCAGCCAGCCGCGGGTCTCGGTGCCGCCATAGTTGCGCTCGACCACGTCGCGGGTGACGTAGGCCTGCAGGTTCACCGGCCCGAAATTGTAGCCGACGAGGGCGCCCACCGCGAACTGCCCCTGACGCCGGTAGCCCGGCATGTTCACCGGCAGGTCGAGGGAGCCGAAGGCGACCGGGCCGATCTCCCACTTGCCGAACTTCTTCGTCGCCGTGATGTCGAGGTTGAGATAGTCGGGATAGAGCACGCCGAAGGGCGAGCGCTCGCTCAGGAACGTGCCGTAGAGCAGATTGGCGGTCAGATTGTAGCCCTGGCCGGTATAGCTGACGGCGAAGCGGTGGCTGAGCGAGGCCTCCTGCGTGAGGAAGCGCGTGTCGATGGGCAGATAGCCGCCGAACAGGTAGCTGACGCCGAGATCGCCGCCCAGGTCCCAGGCGAGCTGACCGGCGAGCAACTGCTGGCCGATGCCGCTCTGGTAGGGCGCGCCGCGCACGCTGGAGGCTGCGACCGGCTGCGTGAAGAAGAAATGCAGCCGCGCCCCGAGCACGCTCCATGGGGTGGCGAGGGCGAGCGTCGGCAGGTTCACGTTCGATTCGGAGGAGAGCGGCGCAGTGTCCCTCACGCCGAAGCTCGACAGGTTCACGAAGTAGAGGCCGATGGGAAGCTGCGCGCCGGTCGGCAGGCCGATCGTCTGGCCGGGTTGCGCCGCCGAGCCGGCGAGCGCCGGGCCGGCGGCGAGCGCCAACGCGAGGCTCATCGTGATCCGTGCCGAAAACTCTCGCATCCGTTCGGTCCACCTCCCGCGGCCGCCGTGGCCGCGGGGTGCGGACGGCCGGCCCTCGAAGGTGTGACGGCTCACGGCCGAGCTTTAGTCCGCCTGCCGTCGCGATCGACAAGGGCGGATCGTCGGGCCCGTACCGCTCAATCGTCCGGATCGGCGTAGAATCCTTCTGCGCCCATGCCCTCTTCAAGCATCATCCGGGCGCGCGCCCGCAGCTTCTCCGTCTCGCTCTTGAGCTGGCCGCAGGCGGCGAGGATGTCGCGCCCGCGCGGAGTCCGCACCGGCGAGGCGTAGCCCGCGTTGAACACGATCTCGGAGAAGCGCTCGATCCGCTCCCAGTCGGAGCATTCGTAGGCGCTGCCCGGCCAGGGATTGAACGGGATCAGGTTGATCTTGGCCGGGACCCCCTTGAGCAACCGCACCAGCTCGCGCGCATCGGCGTCGGAATCGTTGATGCCCTTCAGCATCACGTACTCGAAGGTGATGCGCCGGGCGTTGCTGAGGCCCGGATACTCGCGGCAGGCCCGGAGCAGCTCCGCGATCGGATATTTGCGATTGAGGGGCACCAGCTCGTCGCGCAGTTCGTCGCGCACGGCGTGCAGGGAGATGGCGAGCATCGCGTTGCCCTCGGCGCCGAGGCGCGCGATCTGCGGCACCACGCCGGAGGTCGAGACGGTGATGCGCCGGCGCGAGAGGCCGAGCCCCTCTTGGTCGGACATCACCCCGAGCGCGTCGAGCACGTTGTCGAGATTGTAGAGGGGCTCACCCATGCCCATGAACACGATGTTCGTGACGAGCCGGCCCACCTCGCCGCTGCCGGAGGCGTCGCGCGAGGGCATCTGCCCGGTCCAGTCGCCGAGCTGATCGCGGGCGACCACGAGCTGCGACACGATCTCGGCGCCCGAGAGGTTGCGCACGAGGCGTTGCGTGCCGGTATGGCAGAACGAGCAGGTCAGCGTGCAGCCGACCTGGCTCGACACGCAGAGCGTGCCACGGTCCGGCCCCGGGATGTAGACGCACTCGATCTCGGCGCCGCGATTGTGGTCGTGCTTGCCGGTCGGCGCCATGCGCAGCAGCCACTTGCGGGTCCCGTCGCGGGAGACCTGCTGGCTGACGACCTCCGGCCGGTCGAGGGTATAGGCGCGGGCGAGCTCGGCCTTCAGCCCCTTGCCGACATTCGTCATCGCGTCGAAGTCGGTGGCACCGCGGAAATTGACCCAGTGCCAGATCTGGCCCGCGCGCATGCGGCTCTCGCGCTCGGGCACGCCGATGGCGAGGAGCTTCTCCTTCAGCTCCGCCCGCGTCAGGCCGACGAGGGAGACGGGCCGGCCGGGCAGGGGCTCGGGCCGGAAATCCGGACTCTTCTCGATGGGAGGAACGGCGCTGGCCGCGCGCCGGGCGGAGTCGAACGACGCCGTCGCCATGGCTCGATGATCTGCTCTGAGGGTGGATGTAGGCAGGGATATACGCGATCGGGCGGATAAACGCGAATGCGCGTGCGGGCGGTCAGGTCCGCGATCCGTCTGCGCGACTTCCTACGCAACTTGGCCGGGCAGGAACGACGTGGTCCAGGCGGGCGGGGTCGCGCCCGCATGCCACTGACTAGGGTGCCGCTGCGGAATGGCCCGCGCCTTCGCCAGGGCGGCCTGCAGGGGGCCGTCATGGGTGTGTCGTCGATTTTTCGTGTGTTTGTCGTGTGGGGTGTTGACGGGGCGGGTTTGGGTGCGTAGATACCCGTCATCGGCGCCGGGCCGCACCGCTCT
>Ga0126362_10000141_pt1 | contig 69730 bp, 54 predicted proteins | sample ANMtaG_FD_126269 | JGI IMG/M metagenome (GOLD analysis project Ga0126362, IMG submission 126269) | Continental margin sediment microbial communities from North Pacific Ocean - ANME2c_DSS_Sorted | ecosystem: Environmental > Aquatic > Marine > Continental margin > Sediment | place: Pacific Ocean... | reverse complement strand
GTCATGCGGCCCGGGCTCCCTGCGCGCGGCGCGGCGGGTTGCAGGACCCGTCGCGCCGCGGGACAGCGCGTGGCTGGGATGTACGTGTTTTGTTCTCGCGTGTCAAGCTTTCTGTCTTACGGCAGGCCTTTTCGCCCTGCCGCTGCGCTTTCCCTCCCCTCTCTGCCGGGGAGGGTGCCGAACGGAGTGAGGCGGGAGAGGGGAGCCCGGCTTCCGGATGAGGCTGCGCAGATGTGACGGCCACCGCCTCCGCTTGCACCGTCGCACCCCTCTCCCGACCCCTGCTGACGCAGGGGCCACCCTCACCCGCAGAGGGGGGAGGGAGGGCGCGGTTCCAGCTCTCCATCGGTGTCTGGATCAGGCGCGGGTCCCCTCTCCCGGTCGGGCCTGCAAGCGAAACCCGGGCAAGCCCGACCGTCGTGGGAGGAGAGCGCGGGTCCGGCCCTACTCCGACCCGAGCGCCGCGCGGAACGCGCCGAGATTGGTGCGCATCATGTCCAGATAGGTCGGGGCCGGGCCGTCCGGCGGGGAGAGCGAGTCGGAATAGACCTTGCCGCCGATCCGGGCGCCGCTCTCGCGGGCGATCTGCTGCATCAGGCGCGGGTCGGCGATCGTCTCGAGGAAGACGGCCGGGACCTTGTCGCGGCGGATCTGGCGGATGATCCGTGCCACGTCCCGCGGGCTCGCCTCGCTCGCCGTCGAGACTCCCTGCGGGGCCAGGAAGGCGAGGCCGTAGGCGGCGCTGAAATAGCCGAAGGAATCGTGCGTGGTGATGATGCGGCGGTGCGCCGGAGGGATCGCCGCGATGGTCGCGCGGATCTCGTCCTCCAGCCGGTCGAGGCTGGCCGTGTAGGCGTCCGCGTTGCGGGCATAATCCTCCGCATGGGCCGGATCCGCCGCGGCGAGTCCCGCGCGGATATTGGCGATGTAGGTCTTCACGTTCGCCACGCTCTGCCAGGCATGCGGATCGATCTCGGAGGGGTGGTCGGCCCCATGCGCGGGCCCCTCCCCGTGATCGTGCTCCGGATTGCCGGCGAGGCTGCGCACGCCGGCCGAGGCCACGACCACCGGCGCCTTCGCCCCGGAGGCGCGGATCAGGCGGTCGATCCAGCCCTCGAAGCCGAGCCCGTTCACCACGATCACCTGGGCCTGGGCGAGCGCGCGCGAATCGGCCGGGGCCGGGCTGTAGCCGTGGGCGTCCGCGCCCGGCGCCACGAGGCTCGTCACGCTCACATGCGTACCCCCGACCTGCCGCACGAGGTCGGCCAGGATCGAGAAGGTCGCCACCGCCCGCAGGGGCTCGGCGGCGGCCGGCAGGGCGAGCCCGACGAGAAGCAGGAACGCGCCGATGCCGCCCGCTGCCCGCCGCATCCAGAACCTCACCCGCAAGCCCGCCTCCCCGCTCCGACCGATCCGTCCGGGTCGAGGTAGTGTAACAATGTTGCAGACACAAGCGCGATACAGCCCTCCTCTCACATGACGGAGTTGTCATGCGCCGGACAGGACCGGGCCATGCGAGCGCGGCCATTCTGGCATCGCGCGCAGGACCCTCCGCAGGTCCTTCCCCGGCGCTCACGATTGGAGACCATCATGTCCCGACGCGTCATCTCGGGTATCATCCTGGCGGGCGTGGCCGCCGTCTCGCTCGCGGGCGTCGCCGCGGCGCGTGACGAGCGGGCCGATCCGTTCGGCCCCAAGCGCTGGAGCCACTTCTCGAAGGAGGACCGCGCCGCCTTCGCCGATGCCCGCATAGCGGCCCTGCATGCCGGCCTGCGCCTGACCCCTGATCAGGAGAAGCTGTGGCCGCCCGTCGAGGGCGCGATCCGCGATCTCTCCCGCCTGCGCCAGGACCAGCGCGAGGCGCGCCGCGAGCGCGGCCGCATGATCGACGACGCGCCCGCGGCCTTGCGCGCCATGGCGGATGCCGCGAGCGCCCGGGCGGACGCCCTGCGCCGCCTCGCCGACGCCTCGGCGCCGCTCTACGCCACCCTGGATCAGGACCAGAAGCGCCGCGCCATGATGCTGTCGCGCCCCCTGCGCGGGCCGGGCTTCTGGCATCGCGGGCACGGGCGGCATGGCGGCCGGGACGACGGTCCGCAGGGTGGCCCCGGCGGTCCGTACTGACCCGGACTGAGACGCCTCCCTTGATCCGCGGGGGTCCCGGCGGTTAACCCCGCCCACCTCCGCGGATTCGGAAGACAGCCATGGCGCGCCTGAAGGGCGACACGATCCCGCTCCTCGCCCGCCTCTGGCGCGAGTGGCTCTCGCCGCATCGGGCCACGCTCGGCCTGGTGCTGGTGCTGATCGCCGTGGTCGGCGCCGCCACCGGCCTCTACCCGGCCCTGATCAAGGCGGCCTTCGACGCCTTCGACCACAAGGACGAGGCGGCGCTCGCCTACGGGCCGGTCGTCGTCATCGTGGTCACTGCCGTGCGCGGCTTCGCGCTGCTCGGCCAGACCGTGCTGACGAACCGCGTCGTCACGCGCGTCGAGGCGGACATGCAGGCCGCGCTCTACGGCCACCTGATCGAGGCCGACCTCGCCCAGCTCGGCCGCGAGAGCCCGGCCGCCTTCACCCAGCGCTTCACCACCGATTTCGCCTTCATCAAGGAGGCGCTGACCCGCATCTCCACCGTGCTCCTGCGCGACGTGGCGATGCTGGTCGGGCTCGTGGCGGCGCTGATCTGGATGGATCCGGTGCTGACGCTGGTGGCGGCCGTCACCGTGCCCTTCGTGGCCGGGCCGATCGGACGGATCGGCCGCAAGCTGCGCCGCGTCTCCACCACAACCCAGGAGCAGATGGGCGCGACCGCGAGCCTGATCTCGGAGAGCCTCACGGGCGTGCGCGTCGCCAAGACCTACGCCATGGAGGGCTATCTCAAGGAGCGCGCCCGCACCGCCCTGGACGAGGTGCGCCGCCTCAAGATGAAGGCGGCCAATGCCCGCGGCCGGCTCGACCCGCTGCTGGAGATCGGCGGCGGCCTCGCGGTGGCCGGCGTGCTGGTGCTGGTGGGCAACCGGGTGATGTCCGGCGAGCGCACGGTCGGCGACTTCACCGGCTACGTGGCCGCCCTCCTGCTCGCCGCCCAGCCGGCCCGGGCGCTCGGCACCCTCAACGCGATCCTGCAGGAGGCGGCCGCCGCCCTCAACCGCTACTTCGCCCTGATGGACGAGGCCCCGACCATCCGCGAGCGGCCCGACGCCGTGCCGCTGCGCGTCGCGGCCGGCGCGATCCGCTTCGCCGATGTGCGCTTCCGCTACCGCCCGGACGCGCCGGCCCTCGAAGGGATCGACCTCGACGTGGCCGCCGGCACCACCACGGCGCTGGTCGGCCGCTCGGGCTCGGGCAAGTCGAGCCTGCTCAACCTGGTGCCGCGCCTCTACGACGTGACCGGGGGCGCCGTGTCCATCGACGGGCAGGACGTCCGCGCCGTGACCCTGTCCTCCCTGCGCGCCGCGGTCGCCGTGGTCTCGCAGGAGGTCACGCTGTTCGACGACACGGTGGCCGCCAATATCGGCTTCGGCCGGCCCGGCGCGACCCAGGCCGAGATCGAGGCGGCGGCGCGGGCGGCCGCGGCCCACGATTTCATCGCCCGCCTGCCCGAAGCCTACGCGTTCCGCGTCGGGCCCGCGGGGCAGCGCCTCTCGGGGGGCGAGCGCCAGCGCATCGCGCTGGCCCGCGCCTTCCTGAAGGACGCGCCGATCCTGCTCCTCGACGAGGCGACCTCGGCGCTCGATGCGGAGAGCGAGCGGCTGGTGCAGGAGGCGCTGACCCGGCTGATGTCCGGGCGCACCACCCTCGTCATCGCCCATCGCCTCTCCACCATCCGCGCCGCCGACCGGATCGTGGTGATGGAGGCCGGCCGCATCGCCGAGACCGGCCGGCACGAGGACCTGCTCGCGGCGGACGGCACCTATGCCCACCTGCACCGCATCCAGCGCGACGAGCCCGGGATCCTGGCGGGGGCCTGATCGGGGCCCGATCGGAGCCCTCCGCGTCCCCTTCCGCGGAAGCCGCCCTAGGATTCCTGCCGGAGGCTCGCGGCGGGCCTCGAGGGGGCGGCGATGGCGGGCGAGGCTTTCGGACGGACGCGGGACGGCGAGCCCGTCACCCGCTACACCCTCGCCCGCGGCCCCCTGCGCCTGCAGGTGATCGATTACGGCGCGATCGTCACCCGCCTCGAAGTGCCGGACCGTGCCGGCCGCCCCGCCAACGTCGTGCTCGGCCTCGACGCGCTTCACGGCTACGAGACGGTGAGCCCGCATTTCGGGGCCGTGGCGGGCCGCTTCGCCAACCGGATCGCGGGCGGCCGCTTCCCCCTCGACGGGCGCATCGTGACGCTGCCCGTCAACGATCCGCCGAACACGCTGCATGGCGGCCCGGAGGGCTTCGCCAAGCGGCTCTGGCGGGCGGAGGCGGCGGAGGAGACCCGCCTCGTCCTGACCCGGCGCTCCCGCGACGGCGAGATGGGGTTTCCCGGCAATCTCGACGTGCGCGTCACCTACAGCCTGCCCGAGGACGGCGTGGTGCGGATCGACTACGCCGCCGCGACCGACCGGCCGACGGTCCTGAACCTCACGAACCACAGCTATTTCAACCTCGCCGGCGAGGGGGCGGGCGACGTGCTCGGCCACGAGGTCCGGCTCTTCGCCGACGCCTTCACGCCGACCGACGCGGTGCAGATCCCCACCGGCGAGATCCGGCCGGTCGCCGGCACGCCCTTCGACTTCCGCGAGGCCGTGCCGCTCGGCGCGCGGATCCGCGAGGCCGATCCGCAGCTCGTGCGGGCCAAGGGCTACGACCATAATGTCGTGCTGCGGGGCACGGCCGGGACGCTCCGGCCCGCCGCCCTCTGCCGCGATCCGGGCAGCGGGCGCGTCCTGGAGGTCGCGACCACGCAGCCGGGCCTGCAACTCTATACCGGCAACACCCTCGACGGCACCCTGGTCGGCCCGTCGGGGCGGATCTATCGCTCGGGCGACGGGGTCTGCTTCGAGGCGCAGGGCTTTCCCGACGCCCCGAACCGTCCGGGCTTCCCCTCCACCGTGCTGCGGCCGGGCGAGCGCTTCGCCGCGGTGACGACCTGGCGCTTCAGCGTGGGCTGAGGCGCGTGCTCATTCCGCCGGGGGGCGCGCCGCCTCGCGGAAGGGGTGGGCGGGATAGGTGCCGATGATCTTCAACTCGCGCGAGAAATAGGCGAGCTCGTCGAGCGCCCGGGCCAGCGCCGGGTCGTCGGGGTGGCCGTCCACCTCGGCGTAGAACTGCGTCGCGGTGAACTGGCCCTCGACCATGTAGCTCTCGAGCTTCGACATGTTGATGCCGTTGGTCGCGAAGCCGCCGAGCCCCTTGTAGAGCGCGGCCGGGATGTTGCGCACCTTGAAGATGAAGCTCGTGACGAAGGGCCCGTCGGATTGCGGCACCGGCTCGGCCTGGGGGGCGAAGACCACGAAGCGGGTGGTGTTGTGGGCCTCGTCCTCGACGTCGCGGGCCAGGATGTCGAGGCCGTAGACGCCCGCCGCCATGGCCGGCGCCAGCGCCCCCCGGCTCGGATCGCCGCCCTCGGCCACCTCGCGGGCGGCCCCAGCCGTGTCGCTCGCCACCACGGCCCGGAGCCCCAGGCGCCGGATGATGCGGCGGCACTGGCCGAGCGCGTGGACGTGGCTGTGCACGCTGCGCAGGTCCTCGACCTTGGTGCCGGGCAGCGCCATGAGCTGGAAATGGATCGGCAGGAAGTGCTCGGCCACGATGTGCAGCGGGGAGGTCGGGATCAGGTGGTGGATGTCGGCCACCCGCCCGGCGATCGAGTTCTCGATCGGGATCATGGCGCGCGCCGCCCGCCCCTCCGTCACCGCCGCGAGGGCGTCCTCGAAGGTCGGGCAGGGCAGATAGGTCCAGCCGGGAAAGGCCTCGGCCGAGATGATGTGCGAGTTGGCCCCGGGCTCGCCCTGGTAGGAGATCGTGGTGTTCATGCTGTTCCGTCCTCGTGCGGAAGGCCGGTCCGGTCCTTCCGCGGCGCGGGCCGGCGCGCGGTCGCTGTCCGCCGGCACGGCGCTGTCAGGTGAGCGGGCGGCCGGCCATGACGGCGCGGGCGCGTTCGAGATCGGCGGGGGTGTCGACGCCGAGCGGCAGGTCGTCGACGATCACGGCGTCGATGCGCATCCCGGCCTCGAGCGCCCGCAGCTGCTCCAGCTTCTCGCGGGTCTCCAGCGTGCCCGGCGGCAGCGCCATGAACCGGGCGAGCGCGGTCCGGCGGTAGGCGTAGAGGCCGATATGGTGGAAGAGCGGGCCCTCGCCCCAGGGCGCGCGGGCCCGGGTGAAGTAGAGCGCGCGCAGGCGCCGCGGGCCGACCGGATGGCCGACGAGCTTGACCACGTTCGGGTCGTCGGCCTCTTCCGCGCGCGTGATCTCGGCGCAGAGGGTGGCGATGTCGACCGCCCGATCGGCGAGCGGCGCCACCGCCGCACCGATCGCGGCCGGATCGATGGTCGGCAGGTCGCCCTGCACGTTGACCACCACGTCGTGGCGGCCCTCCGGGTCGAGCGTCTCCAGCGCCTCGGCGAGGCGGTCGGAGCCGGACGGGTGGTCGGCCCGGGTCATCACCGCGAGGCCGCCCGCCGCCAGCACGGCCTGCGCGATCGCGTCGGTGTCGGTGGCGACCACCACGGGGCCGATGCCCGCCTCGACGGCCCGGCGCCAGACATGCACGATCATCGGCTCGCCCGCGATGTCGGCGAGCGGCTTGTTCGGCAGGCGCGTCGCGGCGAGGCGCGCGGGGATCAGGACGAGGGGATCGGACACGGGGATGCGGCACCGGCTCTGCGACGGCCGCGTGCCTTAACAGGCCCTCCCCGCCTTGTCATGGCGGGCGGTCGTTCCGGGGGGCTGAGGCATGGTCACGGCGGTGGCCGCTTGATCCCGCCGCGGGCCGAACGCCGCAGGATCCGATACGCGGATGCGACAGTTGTGCCCTGCAACCAAGCGACAGGGCGATCCGGCATTGTCAAGATCGCCCCGGAGCGGCTAAGGCACCCTCGAAATCTTCCAATGTCCGGTGCCCCTGTCCGCGGCGCCCGTGGAGTTGAGAGAGCATGGATTCGTTCGAGCTGAACAAGGTGGCCGGCGCGGTTCTCGGCGCCCTGCTGTTCGCGGCCGGATCCGGCTTCGTCGCCGAGCTGATCTACCATCCCAAGCCCGCAGGCAAGGCCGGCTACGATCTGCCCGAGCCGGCGGCCGAGAGCGCCGCCGCCGGCGCGCCCGCGGCCAAGGCCGAGCCGATCGCGGTGCGGCTCGCCAGCGCCAATGCCGAGAAGGGACAGGGCGGCACCAAGGCCTGCCAGGCCTGCCACAGCTTCGAGAAGGGCGGCCCGAACAAGGTCGGCCCCGATCTCTGGGACGTGGTCGAGCGGCCGAAGGGCGGCCATGGCGGCTTCGACTACTCGGCCGGCATCAAGGAGAAGGGCGGCACCTGGACCTACGAGGATCTCGACCACTTCCTCGAGAGCCCGAAGGGCTTCATCAAGGGCACCAAGATGGCCTTCGCCGGCATCGCCGCGCCGCAGGATCGTGCCAACGTGATCGCCTATCTGCGCACGCTCTCGGACAGCCCGAAGCCGCTGCCTGCCGCCGAGAAGGCCGCCGAGGCCAAGGGCGGCGAGGCGAAGGCCGGTGACGCCAAGGCGGATGGGGCCAAGCCTGCGGAGACGAAGCCCGCCGACAAGCCGACCGCCGACAAGCCCGCCGCCGGCAAGGCGTCCGAGGGCAAGGACAGCCCGGCCAAGCCCGCTGATACCAAGATCGACCAGCCCGTGACCGAGAAGGCGCCCGGCAGCCCGAAGCCGAACACGGCGACCGAGAACCGCAACGAGACCGCGCCGAAGCCGGCGCCCGAGAGCAGCGGCCCGACCCCGAACGCGCCGGTCCAGGCCGAGCCCGCCGCACCTCCGGCCGCCCCCGCCAAGGAGGCCCCGGCCAAGGCCGATCCGGCCGCCGAGGAGAAGGCCAAGGCTCTGGAGAGCCAGGGCTCGGTCGGCGGCGAGCCCGCCAAGTAGGAGCGCCGACGGCTCGATCGACGCGACGGCCCCGATCCGGACGGATCGGGGCCGTTTCCGTTCGGGGTTGGGTCGGCGGCGCCCAGCCTTTCAAGCGATCGAAAGAGCCATGCCGCACCCCCTCTCCCCGCCCGAAGTCGGGTCTACCCGACTTCGGCTTCTCGGTGTCGATCCCGGGCAGGCCCGGGATCGATGCGGGGAGAGGCCCACAGGGATCTCGTCGTCCCTGTGGGAAGCGGAGGCGCAAGCCGGAGCGGCGGTGAGGGGGCGATTCCGGAAGTGACGCCTTCGGAACCGCCCCCTCACCCTCGGCGGCCGCCTTGCCGCGCCGACGACGAGGTCGTCGCGGCCCTCTCCCCGCGCGCGGGGAGAGGGGGAAGCCCGCCCCATCCTGGTCGGTCGCGCTCCGCTCAGTCGGCCACGCCGCCGACGACACCTGAGACCCGCGCGGAAAAGCCCTCGGCGAGTTCGAGCCAGAGGAAGCGGCCCGGATCGACCGGTCCCGGCAGGCCGAGCCGGCCGGGCGGCACCGGTGCGAAGCCGAAGCGCGCGTAGAACGGCAGGTCCCCGACGAGGATCACCAGCCCCTCGCCCGCCGCGCGGGCGGCGTCGAGGGCGGCCTGCATGAGGGCGGAGCCGATGCCGCGGCCCTCGAAGCTCGGATCGACGGCGAGCGGGCCCAGCGCGAGGAAGGCGGGCCCCTTCGCCCGCACCGCGTTCATCCGCACCGATCCGGCGAGGAAGCTGCCGACCGAGGCGGTGACGCTGAGATCGGCCCGGTGCGGGCCGCCCTCGCGCAGGCGATAGGCCGTGCGGGCATAGCGCCCCGGCCCGAAGGCGCGGGCATGGAGCCGCGCCACGGCGGGCTCGTCGTCGGGATGTTCGGGGCGGATGACGAGGGAGAGAGCGGGCACGGGGCGCGAAAATCCCGGGGCGGAAGGCCGCTCGCGAAGCCCTCCGCCGGAGAGGGGACCGGTTCGCGGGGAGCGCCGCGACGACAGGCCCGGGCCGGGCCTGCGGCGACGTGATCGGCCGGGGCTCTAGCAGCGGGCGCGCCTTGCCGCAATCGCGCGCGGCCGGATGGCCGCGGGGCCGCCGTCCCGGACAGGACTTGGACGCCGCAGGCCCGAGCCCGGCCTCCCGCGCCCTGTCAGCCGGGCAAGGTTACGACCAGGGCACCGTTGCGCGTGGCGACGACGGTGTGCTCGTACTGGACGGTCGGTGTCTTCGGATCGCCGAGCAGGGTCCAGCCGTCGTCGCCGCTCTCGGCGAACTCGCTGCCCATCGACAGGAAGGGTTCGATGGTGAAGACGAGGCCCTCGTTGATCGTCCGCCGCTCCGAGCGGTCGGGCCAGGTGGCGATCTCCTTCGGCTCCTCGTGGAGCGAGCGGCCGACCCCGTGGCTCGCGAGATTCCGGATCAGCGTGTAGCGGTTGCGCCGCGCGAATTCGCCGATCGCCTGTCCGATGCCGCCGAGCGGCCGGTTGGCGCCGACCTGCCGGATGCCGGTCCACATGGCCCTGCGCCCGTCCCGGCACAGGCGTTCGATGGATTTCGAGACGGGCGGCACGGCGAAGGAGGCGCCCGTATCGGCGAAGATGCCGTTCTTCTCCGCCGAGACGTCGATATTGACGAGATCGCCCGCGCGGATCCGGCGCTCGCCCGGCACGCCGTGGGCGATCTCCTCGTTGACGCTGATGCAGGTCGCGCCCGGAAACCCGTAGCAGAGCTCGGGACCGGACCGTGCGCCAGAGGATTCCAGGATGTCGCGGCCGATCCGATCCAGCTCCTGCGTCGTCATCCCCGGCTCGATCGCCGCGCCCATGGCCTTGAGCGCATTGGCGACGATCCGCCCGATCTCCTCGAGCTGGGCGAGCTCGCCGTCATTCGAGATGGTCATTCAGGATCCGGGAAGGTGTTGGACACCGGGCGCGTCGGGGACAGGAGCGGAAATTACCCGGGGCGTCCGGCCTCGGCAATGGCGGGCGGCGGGTTCGGCCAGGCCGAACCGCAGCGCGTCCCGAGGGGCCTTCCGGCTTGGCGCCCGCGGCGGGGGCCGTGGATCAGGATCCCGGACGCGTGCGGCGCAGGAACCGCCGGTGCGGTGGAATACCTGCTCTGCTCGTGCATCTTCCGGTGTGATGCGATAGGTATCGGGTGGATTGGAGTGTCAGGAGGGGCCGCCGGTGCGGGTGCGGACGACCAAGGCAGGCGCGGACCGCTTCGAGGGGCTGCAGGCCGCGCTCGATGCGTCGGGCGTGGTCGGGACCTGGGACTGGTGGCTCGCCACCGGCATCGTGATCTACGATGCGGGCGGCGCGGAGTTCCTGGCGGGCGACGCCGACCTCGCGGGTCGCGAGCTGCGCCGGCCCGAGGCCATCGCCACCATCCATCCCGACGACGTCGAGTGGGTGACCGGCGAGATGCAGCGCTCGGTGGCCGCCGGCGGCATGATCCTCGCCGAGTACCGCGTCGTGCACCCGGTGCGCGGCATCCGCTGGATCCTGAGCCGGGGCCGCGTGCACCGTGGCGAGTCCGGCCAGCCCCTGCGGGCCCACGGCATCCTGCTCGACATCACCGAGCACCGCGAGGACGGCCAGCGCTACTGCGCGCAGGCGCCGCTCCCCGAGGAAGGGGCGCTGGAGCGGATGGTCGGCTACTGTGCCGGCCTGCGCATCGAGGCCGAACAGGTCGGCTCCTCGAAGCTGCGTCTCCTGGTCGATATGCTGCTTCTCGAGGTCGGGCAGCAGATCGCCCGCCGCTCGCAGAACTGAGCCGTCCGGCCGGTGGCGCGACGCCCTGCACCTTGGCGCGGGGGCCCGCGGCGTCCTAAGTAGCCCGGTCGCGGGCCGGCACGGCCCCCCTCCCCTCGGATGGCGGCCCCCGGGCTGCCATGCACGAACCGGAGATTGCTCAGACGTGATCGGACGCCTCCTCGCCGCCGCGCTCCTCCTCGGCGGTCTCAGCGCCACGGCGACAGCCCAGGAGCCCGCCGCCTCGGTGGCCATCGCCACCGGAGCCGGGACCGGCCAGTGGGCCCACGCTGTCACCCTGATGGGCGAACCGAAATACGGCGCCGACTTCAAGCATTTCGAGTACGCCAACCCGGACGCACCCAAGGGCGGCCTCGTCCGCCTGGGGACGCAGGGGGGCTTCGACAATTTCAACGTCGTGGTCGCCGGCCTCAAGGGCGATGTCGAGGGCGGCATCGCGCAGATCTACGACACGCTGACCCTCGAATCCCAGGACGAGCCCTTCACCTCCTACGGGCTGCTCGCCGAGGCGATCCGCGTCGCGCCCGATCTCGGCTCTGTCTCCTACCGGCTGCGCGAGGGCGCCCGCTGGCACGACGGCAAGCCGATCACGCCCGAGGACGTGGTCTGGTCGTTCGAGGCCTTCAAGGCGAACAGCCCGCTCTACGCGGCCTATTACCAGAACGTGTCCAAGGCCGAGGCCACCGGCCCGCGCGAGGTGACCTTCACCTTCTCGGAGGCCGGCAACCGCGAATTGCCGCAGATCGTCGGACAGCTGCGCGTGCTGCCCAAGCACTGGTGGACGGGCAAGGACGCGGCCGGAAAGCCCCGCTCCGTCACCGAGACCACGCTGGAGCCGCCGCTGGGCTCCGGCCCCTACCGCCTCGCCCGTTTCGAGGCCGGGCGCACCGCCACCTACGAGCGCGTGGCCGATTACTGGGGCAAGGACATCGCGGTGAATGCCGGCCGCTTCAACTTCGGCACCGTGCGCTACGAGTATTTCCGCGATTCCTCCGTGCTGGTCGAGGCCCTGAAGGGCGACCTCTACGATTTCCGCGCCGAGAACGTCGCCCGCAACTGGGCGACCGCCTACGACGACTTCCCCGCCGTGAAGGACGGTCGCCTCATCAAGGAGGAGTTCCCCGACCGCGGCAACGGCATCATGCAGGCCTTTGTGTTCAACCTGCGCAAGCCGATGTTCCAGGACGAGCGCGTGCGGCGGGCCTTCAACCTCGCCATGAACTTCGAGGAGATGAACCGGGCCCTGTTCTACGGGCTCTACAAGCGCATCGACTCGTATTTCTACGGCTCCGAGCTTGCCGCCTCCGGCCTCCCCGAGGGCGAGGAGCGCATGATCCTCGAGGGCGTGAAGGACAAGATCCCGGCCTCCGTCTTCACCGAGCCCTACCGGAACCCCGTCAACGACAGCGCCGAGGCCGTGCGCGCCAACCTGCGCGAGGCGGTGCGGCTGCTGCGCGAGGCGGGCTACGAGCTGCGCGACGGGCGCATGGTCAGCAAGGCCACCGGCCAGCCGCTTGCCGTCGAGATCCTCGAATCGCAGCCCGTCTTCGAGCGCGTGATCCTGCCCTACGTCGCCTCGCTGAAGCTGATCGGCATCACGGCGACGCCCCGGATCATCGACCAGGCGCAGTACCAGAACCGCAAGCGCGCCTTCGACTTCGACATCGTCATCAATTCCTGGCCGGAATCGCTCTCGCCCGGCAACGAGCAGCGCGACTACTGGGGCTCGGCCGCGGCCGGCCGGCAGGGCTCGGGCAATGTCGCGGGCATCCAGGATCCCGGGATCGACGCGCTGATCGAGCGGGTCGTCTTCGCCAAGGACCGGCCCGGCCTCGTCTCGGCGACGCGGGCGCTCGACCGGGTGCTGCTGGCCCACAACTACGTGGTGCCGCAATGGGCCTCGAACGTCACGCGGACCCTGCGCTGGAACCGCTTCGCCCATCCGGCCACGCTGCCGCGCTACGGCGGACCCGGCTTCCCCACCACCTGGTGGTACGATCAGGCCGCCGCGGCGAAGACCGGGGCGCCGCGTTGAGCGGCCCCACCCGTGGGCGGAGCCCCACCCGTGGGCCGGGCCCGACCCGTGGGCAGGACCCGAGCCGCCGCCTCGTTCTCGGCGCCGGCGCGCTGGCGCTGCTGCCGGGGCACCTGCGCGCCGGGGAGCTTGCGGGGGAGCGCCACGGCCTGTCGAGCTTCGGCGAGCTGAAATACCCGGCCGATTTCCCGTTCTTCGACTACGTGAACCCGGAGGCGCCGAAAGGCGGCCGCTTCTCCACCCAGATCAGCCAGACCTTCGGCAACCAGTCGGGCAACACCTTCAACACGCTCAACCCTTATGTCCTGCGCGGCGATGGGGCGGGCGGCATGAACCTGACCTTCGACAGCCTGATGGTGCGGGCCTTCGACGAGCCGGACGCGCTCTACGGCCTGATCGCCCGCGCGGTCGCCGCGAGCGACGACGGGCTCACCTACACCTTCCGGCTGCGGCCGCAGGCCCGCTTCCACGACGGCACCCGGCTGACGGCACGCGACGCCGCCTTCTCCCTCACGGTGCTGCGCGACAAGGGCCACCCGGAGATCTCCCAGGTGATCCGCGACCTGAGCGAGGCGGTGGCCGAGGGCGACGACACCCTGGTCGTGCGTTTCCGGGCGGGCCGCGCCCGCGACCTGCCGCTCATCGTGGCGCAGCTGCCGATCTTCTCCGCCGCCTACTGGCAGACGCGCGATTTCGAGGCCTCGACCCTGGAGCCGCCGCTCGGCTCCGGGCCCTACCGCGTCGCCCGCGTCGACACCGGCCGCTCGATCAGCTTCGAGCGGGTGCCCGATTACTGGGCCGCCGACCTGCCCGTGACGGTGGGGCACAACAATTTCGACGAGGTCCGGTTCGAGTATTTCCGCGATCGCAACGTGGCGATGGAGGCGTTCAAGGGCCGGGCCTACACCTTCCGCGAGGAGTTCACCGCGCGGGTCTGGGCCAACGGCTACGACTTCCCGGCGGTGGCCGAGGGGCGCGTGCAGCGCTTCACCGTGCCCGATGCGCGGCCCTCGGGCACGCAAGGCTGGTGGCTCAACACCCGCCGGCCCCAGTTCCGCGACCCGAAGATCCGTGAGGCGGTGAACCTTTGCTTCGACTTCGCCTGGACCAACAAGAACCTGATGTTCGGCGCCTATACGCGCACGGCCTCGTTCTTCGAGAACTCGGACCTGAAGGCCGAGGGGCCGCCCGCCCCGGCCGAGATGGCGCTCCTGGAGCCGCTCCGCGACCGGCTGCCGGCCGAGGTGTTCGGCGAGCCCTGGAGCCCGCCGGTCTCGGACGGGTCGGGCCAGGACCGGGTGCTGCTGCGCCGGGCCGATGCGCTGCTGCGCGAGGCCGGCTGCACCCGCGCCGGGAGCGGCCTCAGGCTGCCGGACGGCAAGCCCTTCGAGATCGAGTTCCTGGATTTCGACCCGAGCCTGGAGCCGCACACCCAGGCCTTCATCCGCAATCTCGGCCTGGTCGGCATCCGCGCCGCGATCCGCAACGTGGACGCGTCGCAGTACCAGGCCCGGGTCAACGACTTCGACTACGACGTGGTGAGCCGCCGCTTCGCCTTCGGGCCGACGCCCGGGGCGGAGCTGCGCCAGTCCTACGGCTCGGCCGCGGCGGTCGTGAAGGGCTCGGCCAACCTCTCCGGGATCAGCGACCCGGCGGTCGACGCCCTCCTCGACCGGGTCGCCGACGCGACCTCCCGCGATGCCCTGCGCACCGCCTGCCGGGCCCTCGACCGGGTGCTGCGGGCCGGCCGCTACTGGGTGCCGATGTGGTATTCGGGCAGCCACCGCCTCGCGGTCTGGGACGTGTTCGGCCGCCCGGCCAAGGGGCCGACCTACGATCTCGGCGCGCCCGAGATCTGGTGGTTCGACGCCGAGCGCGCCCGGCGCAGCGGCGGGTAGGAGACAGCGCCATGCTCGCCTACATCCTGCGCCGCATCGCCCTGATGGTGCCGACCGTGCTCGGCATCCTGCTGATCACCTTCGTGATCGTGCAGTTCGCCCCCGGCGGTCCCGTCGAGCGCGTGATCGCCCAGCTCCAGGGCCAGGGCGACGCCGCGATGGGGCGCGTCACCGGCGGCGCCGGCGATCTCGGCGGGGCCCGGCCGATGAACGCCGAGACGAACTCGAAGTACCGCGGCGCGCAAGGCCTGAGCCCCGACTTCATCGCCAAGCTCGAGAAGCAGTACGGCTTCGACAAGCCGGCCTACGAGCGCTTCCTGAAGATGATCTGGGACTATGCCCGGTTCGATTTCGGGCGCAGCTATTTCCGCGACGTGACCGTGATCGAGCTGATCCGCGAGCGCCTGCCCGTATCGATCTCGCTCGGCCTGTGGATGACGCTGCTGTCCTACGCGATCTCGATCCCGCTCGGCATCCGCAAGGCCGTGCGCGACGGGACGCGGTTCGACCGCTGGACCTCCTTCGTGGTGATCATCGGCTACTCGGTGCCGGGCTTCATGTTCGGGCTGATGCTGATCATCCTGTTCGCGGGCGGCTCGTTCTTCCAGTGGTTCCCGCTGCGCGGGCTGACCAGCGAGGGCTGGGAGCACTTCTCCACCTGGCACAAGGTGACCGACTACGCCTGGCACATGGTGCTGCCGCTCACCGCCCTGGTGATCGGCGCCTTCGCCACCTCCACGCTCCTGACCAAGAACTCCTTCCTCGACGAGATCCGCAAGCAATACGTGCTGACCGCGCGGATGAAGGGCCTCTCGGAATCCAGGGTGCTCTACGGCCACGTCTTCCGCAACGCGATGCTGATCGTGATCGCCGGCTTTCCGGGCGCCTTCATCTCGGCCTTCTTCACCGGCTCGCTCCTCATCGAGACGATCTTCAGCCTCGACGGGCTCGGCGAACTCTCCTTCCGTTCGATCACCGGCCGCGACTACCCGGTCGTGTTCGCGACCCTGTACATCTTCTCCCTGCTCGGGCTGGCCGTGAACCTGCTCTCGGACCTGATCTACGTCTGGATCGACCCGCGCATCGACTTCTCGGCGCGGGCCACCTGAGGAACGCCCGGCCGCCCCACAGCTTGTCGCCCCGAACGGGCGCGGCAGGCAGCGAGGCGGCATGCGGCACGACACGATCCCTCTGAACGGCATCGACCTCCACGTCGCCACCCTCGGCGCGGGGCCGCCGCTGGTGCTGCTGCACGGCTGGCCCGAATTCTGGCTGACCTGGGAGCCGGTGATGCGGCGCCTCGCCGACCGCTTCACCTGCATCGCACCGGATCTGCGCGGCTTCGGCCTCTCGGCCGACCGGGAGCCGGGGCCGAGCGACCGGGTCGGCCCGGAGGTCCATGCCGGCGACGTCACCGCCCTTCTCGATGCCCTCGGGATCGAGCGGGCGGGCTTCGTCGCGCATGATGTCGGCGCCTACGTGGCGCAGGTGCTGGGGCGGCAGAGCCCGGAGCGCTGCACCGGCCTGTTCTTCTTCGACTGTCCCTATCCCGGCATCGGCCCGCGCCTCGCCCGGCCCGACCATCTCGCCGAGATCTGGTACCAGTCCTTCCACCTGAAGCCCTTCGCGGCCGAGCTGGCGGCCGCGTCGCGCCAGGCCTGCCGCCTGTATATCGGCCATTTCCTGCGCCACTGGGCCGGGCCGAACCCGCACGCGTTCGACGACGTGCTGGAGGCGTTCGTCGATGCGTTCCTCCGCCCCGGCATCATGCAGGGCGGCTTCAACTGGTATCTCAGCCAGCAGGAGGCCCGCCTCGCCATGCTGAAGGGCGAGGCGCCGCCGCCTGACCCGATCGCGGTGCCGGCTTGTATCCGCTGGCCGGAGGCCGACCCGCTCTTCCCCTATGCCTGGACCGACCGGCTGCCCGCGTTCTTCTCGGATCTCGACCTCGCGCCGATGCCGGGCGCCGGGCATTTCCCGCACCGTGAGAAGCCGGACGCAGCCGCCGCCGAGATCGCCCGGTTCTTCGGCCGCGTGCACGCCGCCTGACCGGGGCGCGGGGCGGCCGTGACCGCCTCGCGCCGTTCACGCCGCTCAGTTGCCGGCGGCGGTCTTGCGGGAGATCGTGTAGCTGCCGGACTTTTCGCCGATGAACTGCACGACGCCCTCGGTGAGCGCGTTCACGCGCCGGGTCTTGATGGTGAGCTGCCCGGAGAGTCCGGTGAACTTGCCCGTCCCGCCGATCCACTCGCCCGTGCCCTGGGTGGCCGCGGCGAGAGGCTGGACGGGATAGTCCCACTTCTCGAAGACGTGGTCGCCATCCGCATCGACGTAGTCGCAGAAGCCGTGGTTCTCCACCGTCTTCGCCTGGTTGTCGATGGTCGCCATGCCGTTGCAGCGGCCGGTCATGTCGTGCAGGAGGCCGCTGCCGCCGGCATTGACCGCTGTCATGATGCTGAGGGACGTCGAGACGGTGCGCTGCGGCCCGATCATCACCGGCTTCATCGGCGCCGGATTCACGCCGGTATAGGTGATGCGATACTCGCCCTGGGGCGGGAGCTCTCCGGCGAGGGCCGTGGCCGGCGCGCTGATCAGCAATCCTGTGGCGACAATGGTGAAGATCGAGGGGCGCCCGATCTCGGTTCTCGGCGATGTCATCCCAACCTCCCAGGCTTTCTTCGACACGCGTTCGGCGGAGAAGCAATCAGGAAAGAGGACGGCGTTGTTGTGCTCCAGTTCTCATGGTCCGACAGTGTGGAGCGTTCTCGACCTGTGAGCGCATCTCCGTGCCGATGTCAGTATTCGCTCGTCGAGACGCGTCGGCTATCGGAAATTCGTCTTGGGAGTCGCGATTGCATTCAAAACTTCGTGTATGTCCTGGCGCGAGGGCACAGGCTGGGCTCCGCGGCCCAGCGGCCGTTCGGAGCCGCCGGTTCAGCCGGCTTCCGGTCCGCGGAATCCTGTGCCGGATCCCCGCGGAGGAGTATCCGCCGCGAGGATTCCGAGAGCAGCGGACGGGTCTTATTTCGTCAACGTGAAATAGAACTCGATGCCGTCCGGCAGGACGTCGTGCGACCAAATCTCGGTGAAAGGAACGGCGTTCTTGTCGATCCACGCGACCATCGCGCCGAACGTCTCATAGGTCCAGGTGTGGAAGTGGATCGAGTATCCCTTCTTCCATTCCTGGAACCACTTTTCCTCCTCCCCGTCTTCGGGATCGGAAAAGCCGTCAGCCTTGGAGAAAAATTCCTTGTAATGCTCCTGATCCCGATCGACATGGACGCCTCGATAATCGTCGATCAGATGATCGAGCGTGGTCAAGGATCGGTTCCGGTCGAACGTATGCGGTTTCGACGGTATGACGAGGACGATCTTTCCACCGGGCCGCAATTTCTTCCACGCCTGGTGGATCGCTCCGATCGGATCGCGCGTATGCTCGATCACATGGCAAGCGACGATGAAATCCAGGCTTTCGTCGAGGATGTTATCCAATCGGTCCAGGCTGGTCTTCACCGTTGGAGCAACGATGTCGTATAGATGCTGATCCGTATAGGCGTGTCTTATCAGATCTTCGTACGAATACATATCGCCGTATTGAACTTGGCAATGCAATGGAACCGGAAAGGGACTGCTGCCCGCGCCGATCTCGAGTCCGCTGCCCCGACACTGCGATGCGGCTGCCTCGCGCGCCTCGCTGACATTCGTGATCGAAACGGTGCGCAGATCGACTGCTCGCGTGGCAGGCTGGCCCGGCAGGAACGAGAGGATCACCTCGTCTGGAAGTTGAAGGACGTCGTCCGGAAAATGGAAATCGTTTTCCTCGATCCAATCCTTGCTCAAGACCCAATGTCTTTTGCCGCGATTCAGATAAAATACTTTACCGGAGAACGAAGAATTTGCGGATTGTGCAAGGACTCCACTCTTGCCCATGAGGCTCCTCCAGTGCCGATCTTTGTAACGATTGTTAAGATACCTGTAAAAGATTGGCTTTTTCAGAGCAAGCCTCATCCGGCCATTGACTTGTGCGATGGACGGGGCGGCGCAACCTTGGCGATCTTCGGGCTGCGTCGGGCTGCATGACGGACCGGGTAGCTCGATCAGTACGGAGCGCGCCGCTGAGCCGCGATGGCGCGCGCTCCGGCGCGCATCCGCCGAAGGGCATGCCGGTTCGGCCACAGAGAGCATGTCAAGCCGAGGGCTATGGCCTCGGCCCCGTGCCGCGACGGCGCAAGGTCGGGGCGGCGTGTCCGTTCGGGCGAGGCCATCGCCTCGGTGCGGGGGCTTCGGTTCTGCCGAGGACGACAGAGGCCTCCGCCGCAGGACACGCGGGCGCGTCGGTGTTGCGCGGCCTGTGCCGCGGTGCGGGTCGGACCGATCCGATCCCGCCGCGTCCTGAAGCGACGAGATCCGCCCTCCCGCAGGGATCGGCCGGATGTCGCAGCGGCCTGCCGGATGCGCCCGACAGGCCCCGTGATGGACCGCGCTACGGTCTCAGATCATCCGCGGAGCTGGCTCGTCACGATCTCATAGACGCGGGCGCAGCTCGCATCCCAATCCCTGTAGCCTTGCTGGATGGTCTTGAGGCCGCCCTCGCTCAACCTGCGACGCAGCGGGGCATCCGTGATGAGGGATGTGAGGGCGTTGGCGATCGACGTCTTGGACATCTCGAACAGGCAGGCATTCTCCAAGTGGCGGAGAAGCCAGGTGGTGTGACGGTTGACGTTCGTGCAGACGACCGCGCCCGAGGCCATGAGCTCGAAGGGCAGGTAGGAGGGGTGACAGGTCGCCATCGCCACGACGCCGATGTCGCAGGACCGGTAAAGATCGCCCGTCGCCGCATAGGGCATCAGACCGAGATGCTCGACGGCGCCGCTCAGGCCGTGATCCTCCGGCCTCCAATCCGCGCCGGCCGTGAAGATCTGCACGCCGTCCTTGTGGCGGCGCTTGACCTCGGCGAGCGCCGGGGCGAGCAATTCGAAGCAGTTCCTCGGGTGGCCCGGACGGGCGTAGTTGAAGATCGTGACCGGTGCATCGCGACCCTTCTCGGTGCGGCCGCGAATATGGAACACGTCCCTGTCGACGGCCGGCGTGAAGAACTCCGCCTTGCCGCCGAAGACCTCGTAGAGATGCTTCAGCGGCTCGGTGTTGCAGACACCGAAGAAATCGAACTGATAGGTCGCCTCCACCAGGGAGCTGGTCGTGCCGGCGGGATAGAACAGCGGCTCGTAATCCTGGACGAAGTAGAACTTCTTGCGCACGTTGCGCATGTTGCGAAGGATGAACGCCGTCGTCCAGAGGGTGCAGAACGCGCCGTCCAGGGGGGCGATGCCCTTGCTGTTCACGTCCTCGTCGGCCCGCAACGTATGGACCTCGAGGGCGGCGGCGAGGTCCGGGAACGCGAGGGCGATCGCGTTGCGCAGGGTCTCCGCATCAGGGGAGCCGTGACCGATGATGACCGGCGCGATGCCCTTCTGCCTGAAGTACTCCGCACAGCGGAGGATCGTCATGATGCCTCCGTAGAACGGCATCGAGAAATCCGGCACGATCCACGCGATCCGGCGCTGACCCTGGCCGGATGGGAGCACGATATCGCCGGTGTCGGAGTCGGCGCCGAAATCCAGGACCTGTCCGAAATACGCGGCCTCGGCTTCGTAATTGTGGCTCTGCGAGCGTGCCGGCAGCGGAAGCCCCCGCAGCTTCGGAATGCCGTTCTCGCCGACGAACAGATTGACGTTGAAATAGGGGTCTTGATCGCCCGCGGGCTTCGGCGCCGGGGGGAGTGCGTCGCCGCGGGCGGCGGCGTTCCGAAGCCACCACTGCTCGAAGCTGTGCTCGGGGGGCAGCACCGCGGTGGCGAAGGGATTGTACACGATGCGCCGGCTCGACGGGCCGGCCTCGCCGGCGCGCATCTGCCCGGTCAGCGCGAGATCGGGACGTGCGGCGGGATGCAGCCCTCCGGCCTCCACGAACTGCGCCGTCCGGAACGCGATGCCGTTGAGCGAGGCGGCTCCGAAATTGCGGAACCAGTGCGCCGAGCCGAAGATGCCGTAGGTAAAGGGATCGGCGCCGCGGAACAGCGGACGCCACTCACGGTCGCTGAACACCCAGCCCGCATCGAGGATCTGCCCGGCAGGATCGAGGACTTTGCCGCAGACGGCGGTGATGTCGGGGTTCTCGAGGGGCGCGACCAGCTCGGTCAGCCAGTCCGCCGACATCGGGCTCAGCGCGGCCGGGACCACCACGACGATCTCCGCATCGAGCGACGCGACGGTCTCGGACAAGGTCGCGAGCGTCGGACCGCCATGGCGGATATCCGTGTGCGGGCCGAGCCGCCCCGCATCGATGCGGGTGCGCCAGGCGGCCTCGCTGCCGCCCGCGCCGAACAGGACGAGGCCGATCCGCGGGCGCCACGCCTCGCTCCACCGGACGCGGATGTAGCCTTCCGGCGTGAAGGCCGCTTCGGCCTCGGTCCAGCCTTGGCTCCGGAGCCACCGTTGCACGGCCGTCAGCTGGCCTTGCGCCGCGTACGGCTTGGCATCGAGGCCCCGCGCCGCGACCGAGGTCTCCACGTGCCGCCAATTGTACAGGACCTTCGGGATGTGGCGGATCCGTGCGCCCGCCGCCGCGACCCGGAGGAAGAGGTCCCAGTCCTGCGCTCCGTCCGTCTCGGGATCCCAGCCGCCGATCCGCGTGATGAAGCTGCGCCGGATGACGTTGAGATGGGTGAGATAGTTGGCGCTGAGCATGATCTCAGGCGACCATGCCGGCTTGAACAGAGGATGGAAGTGCTGGGAGCCGTCCTCGTTCACGGCATCCTTGTCGGAGTAGAAGAAATCGCCGTCCTCGCTCTCGATCGCGCGCGCGATCTCGTAGAGCGCATCCGGCGGCAGGGCGTCGTCGTGATCGAGGAGCGCGATGAAGGTGCCGGTGGCCAGCGTGAGCGCGTCGTTCGAATTGTGCGAGATGCCGCGATTCGTCTCGAGGCGCCGGACCTTGATGCGGGCATCCTCCTCCTCTGCCCGATCGATGACGGCCAGAAGATCCGTGTCATCGAAATAGGAGACCGCGAGGCACAGCTCCCAGCGCTCGTAAGTCTGGGCCATCACGGACGAGAGGAGTTGCTTGAAGACGGACGCCTTGACCTTGTAGATCGGGACGATCAGGCTGATCAGCGGCTTCTGAGTGAAATTCTCAGCCATGCGCCGTTGCAGGCTCGCATGAGCCTTCGTCATCTGGCGCCGGCTCAGCCAATCCGTGTAGGAATTCGACTCAGCCGGAAGCGGTGCCGTCCTTCCGTGCAGGTCGCGCGGTTCTCGGCCTTCCGCCTCTCCGTTCGTCAGGAAGTGAACGAGCGGGCTGATGCCGGCCTGGATCACATCGGGATAAGCCGACCCGTAGAAACGCGTCTGGAAAAGCGGGCTTGGGTCCCGTCCCTCACCCGCGCCGATCAACGCATAATGAGCCAGCGCATCGAAGCCTGTCCCGACGACATCCGGGTAGGTCTGCAGGTACCAGTTGCGATCGAAATAGCGGTTGGGGTTGGTCTGTAGCCGGAGCCCCTCGCGCGACAGGTAATGGCTCAGCGGATCGCGATCGGCCTCGGCCAGGGCCTCCTGATAGATCGTACGGTACCACGTCACGTTGAACAGAGGATGCGGGTCGCGGCCCTCTGCCGCGCCGACGGTCACGTAATGCACGAGCGGGTTGATCCCGGTCGCGACCACATCCGGATTGCGCGCGAGATACCAGGATGTATCGAACAGGGGATGCGGATTTTGAGCACGGGACCCGTGCTCGAGATAATGGGCCAGCGGATTGACCCCGGCTGCCAGCACGTCCGGGTTCCGGTCGAGGTACCAGGATGAGTCGAACAAGGGGTGCGGATCGCGGCCTTCGTTCGCGCCGTGATCGAGGTAGTGCAACAGAGGGTTGATCCCGGCCGCGGCGACATCCGGATTTTGTGCGAGATACCAGGATGTATCGAACAGGGCGTGCGGGCTCCGGCCCTCACCGAAACCGTGCTCGAGATAGTGTGCGAAGGGATCGACCCCGGCCGCGGCGACGTCCTTGTACGTCGCAAGATACCAATCAGCATCGAAGAGTTTACGTGCAGCGCCGGTCCCGAGATCGCCCGGCTGCCCATGCGCACTCAGTTGAACTGAGGAAGCCGATCCCTCGGAGTCGCGAGCTCTGTGCACAGTGTTGCGGGAAGAGAGCAAAGAATCGAAAATTGAAGACATTGTGCTCCCATCCGAACGTGCAGCAACACAGTATCCGCTTGGCTCAAATGGCACATTCAATATCGAATGGGGATAAATTATAGTCTATGCCAATCTCATTCCAAATTTTCGGCAAGCAGATCGTATAGTCCGGGGAGTTAGCATGCAGGCATCCAGCAGACAAGTGTTCATATACATATCTTGAAAGTACAATCTTAGATTACGAAATCGCGGCTAAGGCGCCAACCTGAAGTAAATTTCGGTCCGTGAGACAATATGCTTCTTGATGGCCAAGTTTTCGGGATCGCGAGGGAGCAATAGCCTCGGATGCGTTGCGCCCCGGCGCGTGCAACGGGCCCTCGGCTGCGATGTGTCGTGCTGCAATCGGGAGGAGGGCCAAGCACGGGCATTCTCCGCTCGATAGGCCGATGTGCTGGTGGGAGTGGATGGAAGGATCGAGCGTAGGCGCGCAGAGCACGCCGTCCCTGGCCGCTCTGGTGTAGGCTCTTCGGGGATGAGCCTCCGCGGTCTCGTGTCCGAGGTCGCTCCGTTGCCGGACAGGCCCGGCAGGACGCGGTCCGAGATGCTTCTGGTTCGTTCGACGGCTATCCCCGTCTGGTCATGGCGGGCCGGTGATCGCCGTCTCCACCGCGGCAAGGCGGCGAGGTCCCAGGGCGTCTCAGGAGGGAGCCCGGAAGGTCCGCCCGGAGATTCGGGCGATCATGCTGGCTCGCGCGCCATGCTTGCCCGGCCGGTCGGGAGCCCCGTGAAGGAAGTGGCGCGGCCAGAGCGCATCCGCCGAAGTGGATGCCGGTTCGGCGAAGGCGAGCGCGTCAATACAACGACCGGACTCAAGAGGCGTGCTCGATCACGTCGGATCGGGGCGGGTCGCTGGTTCTCGGCTCTGGCGCGCATTCTCGCGTCAGAGCCGGTGTCCATCTTCGCGGACGCCAGGCGCTTTGACGATTGCAGCTGCGCGTCTCAGGATCCTGCGGGTTTGCCAACAGAGGCGAAGACATCGGCGGATGTCTTCACCCATTGATGCGCCGTCTCCTGGGCTGTCTGGCGCTGCCATAGCGCAGGTCGAGCAAATTCCCTCCGTCTGCAGCGGTGGCAAGCTTCGCCGAGACGCCTCAGGTCCGCACCTGTCGCGCGGCCTTGAGGTTCTGGATCTCCATGTTTTTCAGGCTCCACGCCGTGTGCATGCGTTCGAACTTGCCTTGCATCTCGAAGATTGTTCTCTGCGCGGCAGAGATCTCGGTTTGCATTCGATTTTCGAGGGTCGCAATTTGGTCGTTTGCTGACCCTAACCTTCTTTCGGCGCTGATCGCGCGGTCCTGTTCCTGGGTCAGCAATGCCTTATGCTCATTGAGGTCTCTGCTCAGCCGCTGGCTCAGGGTTGCTTGGTGCTCTGCGCTGTCGCGCAGCATTGCCGCTTCGGTCTCAAGGGCAGCAGCGCGCTGCTCGGCGGCGGCGATGACGCTTTCGAGTCGTGCGATCTCGGCGGTCTGTCTGAGTTGCGCGTCCTGCAAGGCTTTGACCTCCGTCTCAAGCGCCTCGCGGTGCGTCTCGGCGGCCGCTCGATGCTGAGCGTTCGATTGCTCGGACTCGGCCATACGTGCGCTCTCCACGTCGCGCAGCGCCCTGACCTCCTCCTCCAGTCGTTCGATCTTCGCAAGGAGGCGGAAATCGATCTGCTCCCCGGCCTGGGGCGACAGACGCAGCGTCGCGAGTTGCGGCCGTGGCAGGGCGTCCACCCAGTGGCCGACATTGACGGCGGCTGACGTCGTCCCGCTGAGGATGCGCCGGTAGGGCTCGACCTTCGGCTTCGCGAGCTTCTCGATGACGACCACGGAATCGTAGAAGGTGATGCGACCGATCAGGCGATTGTACTTCCGCACGGACGCCAGATCATCCTTGCCGCTTCGCGGATCTTGATCGATGTAGTCGGTGTGGAGCGCATCGACGAGGCGGTTCATGAAGGTGACGGCAGAGTTTTCTTTGGCCAAGCCGTAATTGTATACCTCATAATACGGAACATGCATGTCTTCGATGATGTAGACGCCGCCCGGCTTGACGAGCTGGAAGCAATTCTCGAAGCTCGCGATGATATCTTTCGATGCGTGTGAGCCGTCATCGATCAGGATATCGAAGCTGTAATCGTCGAAGAGTTGGTTCATCTTGTCTGTCGTTCCGTCGCAGACATGGACGGAAATATTTGGATTTTCAAATTTGATATTCGAAACGCGGGGATCGATATCGACGCCGCAGATCCTGGATCCGGCCGGCAGGAGCGAGCCCCACAATTCGAGCGAGCCGCCGTTCTGCACGCCGATTTCCAGAAGCGAGACCGGCTTCCCGGAGCGGACGAACCGCTCGATCTCGATGCTGTAGATCTTTAAATACTGCTCCCACTTATCGACGAGATTGCCCTCGTGGCGGAAAAACACATCTTCGAGATTGGGGTGCATATGAAGAATTCCGTCGATGACTGCAATGGTGTCGGACCAGCGAGATCGCGTCACAGGATGTCTGTTCGGCCGGCTCGACATCCTGCGCTCGGTGCGCGACTCATACCGAATTCAGACGGCAAGACCCAGCCTGCCGTCCGGTCGCGGCGAACAGGCGGGCTCGGCTGTCTTCGGCGTAGGCAGGGTCGTGCGGGCTCTCGTCTCGGATGGCAGACAACTTGAGAATGCGGCGCCTCGACCAGTCGTGGGTCCTGCATGACGCGATCGGACCGTGTTCTGGCCGACTCAAGCGGTCGTCTTCAGACTTAGGGAGGCATTCTCCCAAATGGGGTATGCGCTACCCGCACGCCATGGCTAAAGATAAGTGTTCCTTAACGCTGGTTCCGGATAGGCAGTTGCTCTGATGAGGGCGGGGCGATGAAGGCGACGGAACTCAGTGAGGCCCTTCGCGACTGTCGCGCCGGGTTCGTCACCGTCGCCGTGCTGAGCGGCTTGGTGAACATTCTCTATCTCACCAGCTCGTTCTTCATGATGCAGGTCTACGACCGCGTCCTGCCGAGCCGCTCGCTGCCGACGCTCGCCGGCCTGCTCGTCCTCGCGCTCGGCCTCTACGCCGTCCAGGGCCTGCTCGACCTGATCCGGGCGCGGATCCTCGCCCGGTTCGGCGCGGCGCTCGACCATGCCCTCTCCGAGCGCCTGTTCGACCTCGTCGTCCGCGCGCCCCTGAAAGGTCTGCTGCCCGCCGAGCGGCTGAGGCCGCTGCGCGATCTCGATGCGCTGCGCACCTTCCTCGGCGGCATGGGTCCGATCGCCCTGTTCGATCTGCCGTGGATGCCGGCCTATCTCGCGATCTGCTTCCTGTTCCACCCGATGATCGGGCTTGCCGCTGTGTTCGGCGCCGTGGTGCTCGTCGGTTTCACCATCGCGACCGACCGGATGACGGCCCGTGCCACCCGCGCGGCGACCGAGCATGCGCTGGCGCGCAACGCTCTGGCCGATGCCGCGGGCCGCAATGCCGAGGCCCTCGCGGCCATGGGCATGCAGGACGGTCTGGGCGCGCGCTGGACCCAGGTCAGCCAAGCCTACAGGGCCGAGCAACTCGCCGTCGCGGATGTCGCGGGCGGCTTCGGTGCGGCCTCGAAGGCCTTCCGCCCCGCCCTCCAATCGGGCGTCCTGGCGCTCGGCGCCTTCCTCGTCATCGACAATCAGGCCTCGGCCGGCGTGATCATCGCGGCCTCGATCCTCACCGCGCGCGCCATGGCGCCGGCCGAGCTCGCCATCGCCAACTGGAAGGCGTTCGTCCAGGCGCGTCAGGCCTGGCGGCACCTCAACGAGCTCTGCCGGCGGATCCCCGCGGTGCCCGCGCCCCTGTCCCTGCCGGTCCCCTGCCGCACCCTGGTGGCCGAGGCGGTCAGCGTCGCGCCGCCCGGAGTCGCCCGCTTGGTGGTGCAGGATCTCTCCTTCCGGGTGACGGCGGGCCAGGGTCTCGGGATCATCGGCCCCTCCGCCTCGGGCAAGTCGACGCTCGCGCGCGCGCTCGTCGGGATCTGGCCCTGCCTGCGCGGGCGGGTGCAACTGGACGGCGCCTCCCTCGACCAATGGACGAGCACGACGCTCGGGCGGCATGTCGGCTACCTGCCGCAGGAGGTGGATCTGTTCTCCGGAACGGTGGCGCAGAACATCGCCCGGTTCCAGCCCGAGATCCAGGCGGAGGCGGTCATCGAGGCGGCACAGGAGGCCGGCGTGCATGAGATGATCGTGGCGTTGCCGAAAGGGTACGAGACGCCTCTCGGGGAGAGCGGGGCCGGGCTCTCCGCAGGCCAGCGCCAGCGCATCGGGCTGGCGCGCGCCCTGTTCGGCCGGCCGTTCCTGGTGGTGCTCGACGAGCCGAACGCCAACCTCGATGCGGAGGGCGAGGCCGCGCTGACCCAGGCCATCCTCGGGGTCCGGGCGCGGGGCGGGATCTGCATCGTGGTCGCGCACCGCCCGTCGGCCCTGGCCGCGGTCGATCTCGTGCTGATCATGGCCGGCGGTCAGGCGCAGGCCTTCGGGCCGAAGGATACGGTGCTCAAGCGGGCGATCCAGCCGATCGGAACGCCCCTGCGCCACCCGGCTGCGGCCGCACAGGCCATGGCGAGCGCGGCCACCGCCCAACAGGGAGGCGGTCGATGAGTGCCGCGCCGCAGGCTCTCGCCGCGCGCGCCGGGAACCCGGCGCTCGCCTCCATCCGGACGCACGGCTTCGCCGCCTACGCGCTCAGTCTCGCGCTGGTCGTTGGAGTCGGCGGCTGGGCCGCCACCACCCAGATCGCCGGGGCGGTGATCACCGCGGGCCAGATCGTCGTCGAGTCCGATGTCAAGAAGGTGCAGCATCCCACCGGCGGCGTCGTGGCCGAGCTGCGCGTGCGCGAAGGCGACCGCGTGCATGCGGGCGACGTGCTGATCCGTCTCGACGAGACCCTGAGCCGCGCCAATCTCGACATCGTCCTGAAGGCGCTCGACGAGCTGGCGGTGCGCCGCGCCCGCGACGAGGCCGAGCGGGACGACGCGGAGGCGCTGTCCTTTCCGCCGAGCCTCGTCGAGCGCAGCGCCTCCGATCCGACCATCGCCCACCTCATCGACAGCGAGACACGCCTGTTCCGGTCACGCCTCCGGGCGCGGGCCGGCCAGAAGGCCCAGCTGAGCGAGCGCGTGCGGCAGCTGCGCGACGAGATCGACGGCCTCACGCGGCAGGCCGCGGCCAAGGAGCGCGAGATCGCCCTGATCACCACCGAGCTGGTCGGGGTCCGCGACCTCTTCGCGAAGAACCTCGTGCAATTGCCGCGTCTGACCAGTCTCGAGCGCGACGCGGTGCGCATCGAGGGCGAGCGGGGCCAGCTCATGGCCTCGACGGCTTCGGCGCGGGGCAAGATCTCGGAGACCGAGCTTCAGATTCTGCAGATCGATCAGGATGTGCGCGCCGAGGTCGGCAAGGATCTCGCCGAGATCCGCGCCAAATGGTCCGAGCTCGTGGAGAAGCGCGTCGCGGCCGACGACACGCTCAAACGCGTGCATCTGCGGGCGCCCCAGGACGGCATCGTGCATCAGCTCAGCGTGCACACGATCGGCGGCCTCGTGACGCCGAACGAGCCGGCGATGCTGATCGTGCCGTCGGCGGACCAGCTGATGGTCGAAGTGCGCATCCCGCCGCAGGACATCGACAATGCGCGGGTGGGCCAGGATTCGGTGCTGCGCTTCGCGGCCTTCAACGCCCGCACGACGCCGGAGATCCGGGGCGTCGTCAGCCGGGTGTCCGCCGACGTCACGACCGACCCCAAGACCGGGGCGAGCTTCTACACGGCCCGGATCGCCGTTCCGGCGGATGAGCGCGCGCGCCTCGGCGACCTGCGCCTCGTCCCCGGGATGCCGGTCGAAGCACATCTGCAGATCGGCGCGCGCACGGTCCTGTCCTATCTCACCAAACCCCTGGCGGATCAGATCGCGAAGGCTTGGCGCGAGAAGTGAAGTCTTTACGGATCGCGTGCATCCGGTGCTCGGCAGAGACGGGTATCTCTGCGCGACGGCCGGTTGCACAAATTCCTGCGCTGTCGAGCTGCGTCTCTCGGTGGATCGATAAGATGAGATCTTATTTTCCCAGGTTTTGAGAATAAATATCTGATTTAGCGTTTTCGTGCACTTTTGCGGCCAACCGTTTCAAAAGATAACAAGATTGAGAGTGGCAAGGTTTGTGAATCCTTACAACTTCAATGGAATTGACTCGACCTCTGGATTTGATAGCGTCGCCGGAACAAAGAATTTTTTTCGCTTCGCGTGCTGAGGGTCTGCGGAGCAATGGGGGTTGTCATGGTTAGCAATCGTCGAATCGGAGCGCTACACCATGATGAGGCGGATGTATTGGAGTTCTACCCGTACGGGTCGGGTGAGGATGCCGGATCCCACTGGACGATTGGTCCGATACTGCACGGAATACGGTCGGCCGGTGCGGACTTCGATGTCGCTGCTCTGCTGACCGCGGCCGCGGCGCATCCCGATAGCGTCGCCCATGATTCCGTGGTGCCGGTGATCCCGGCACCGGTGAGCGATCACGAGACCTTCCTGTCCTACGGCGTGGACGCCCTGTCCGAGCCCGATGCCGCGCCGACCCAGAGCCTGACGCGTGCGCAGGCGGGGGCTCAGATCACGCGCGGCAACTACCATTGGGGCTCCGGTGCCCTCGGGACCGCCGCGGGGCCGATCACGTTCGGCTTCCGGACGTCTGCGCCGACCTATTCCGTCGCAAACCATGGCGACGTGATCGCCACCTTCACGCCCTTCACGACCGCGCAGCAGGATGCCGCGCGCGCGGCCCTTGCGCAGTGGGCCTCGATCGCGAACATCACCTTCGTCGATCAGGGCAACACGAACAGCGCCACCATCGAATTCGGCAACTACTCCTACAACGGCGACGGGTCGCAGGCGTTCGCCTATTATCCGGGTGATACCTCTGCCAGTGCCGCTCCTGGCGACGTGTTTTTCAATACGTATTTTTCCGGGACGTCGAATTTCGGTCCCGGATCGTACAATTACATGACGATGATCCATGAGATCGGGCATGCGATTGGGTTGCAGCATCCCGGCGACTATAATGCGAGTGGTAGTTCGACCATTACGTATGACAATAGCGCGCAATACATTCAAGATACCAGAATGTATTCGATCATGAGTTATTTCAGCGAGTCTTTCACGGGCGGTAGTTTTACCGGCTATGATGAGACGCCGATGATGGACGACATCGCGGCGGTGCAGCGTCTCTACGGCGCCAACACGAATACCCGGACCGGCGACACGATCTACGGGTTCCATTCGAATGCGGGATCGCCCTTCAGCATCGCGACGTCGAGCGACCATGTCGTCTTCACCGTCTACGATCGCGGCGGCGTCGATACGCTGGATTTTTCCGGATACGCACAGAACCAGCTGATCAACCTCAATCCCGAGAGCTTCTCGAATATCGGCGGCGACACGGGCAACGTCAGCATCGCCTCGGGCGTATCGATCGAGCGGGCCATCGGCGGCAGCGGCAACGATACCTTCATCCTCAACAACAGCCTCTTCAGCACCGTGACGGGCGGCTTGGGCGCCGACACCTTCCGCGCCTCGATGTTCGGCTGGTCCGGCTCCAGCATCACCGATCTCGGCCTCTCGGATCAGATCAACGTCACCGATGCCAGCCTCTCGACCTTCTCCTACAGCTGGAGCGGGACGTCCTTGACGCTGCAGAACGGCTCCACCTCCAACGTCATGAGCCTGTCGAACAATCCGGTCGGGCACCTGATCCTGAAGGCGGATCCGAGCGGCGGTGTCGATCTCGTCCTGGCGCCGACGAATCTGCAGCTCAGCGATTTCAACCACGATGGGCGCTCGGATCTGCTCTGGCGGAACTCGGATGGCGCCGTCATCGAGTGGGATCTCGGCGCGAACGGGACCTCGCCGACCTCGAGCGGCTTGATCGGCTCGGATCCGAACTGGAGCGTGGTCGGCACGGGTGACTTCACCAACGACCACGCCAGCGACATCCTCTGGCGCAACGCCATCACCGGCAACGTGGTCCAGTGGACCATGAACGACCGGACCGTGACGGCCTCCGCCTATATCGGCGGCGATACCGACTGGTCGGTCGTCGGCACGGGCGACTTCAACGGCGATGGCCGGACGGACCTGCTGTGGCGGCAATCCTCGTCCGGCGCCCTGTTCGAGTGGCTGATCGGAACCAATGGAACGTCACCGCAATCCAGCGGCATCCTCGGCAACGACCCGAACTATACCGTCGTCGGCACGGGCGACTTCAATGGCGATGGCTATACGGACATCCTCCAGCGCAACAACGTCACCGGGCAGGTCGTCGAGACCCGCATGGTCGCCGGCAACAACGCCGGCAACACCTTCATCGGCGGCGATCTCCAATGGTCCGTCGCCGGCACGGGCGATTTCAACGCTGACGGCCGGACGGATCTGCTCTGGCACAACGCGAATGGCGCCCTCTTCGTCTGGCTGATGGGACCGGATGGGGTCACGCCGCAGCTCAGCGGCATCCTCGGCAACGATCCGAACTACAGCGTCCTCCGGACCGGTGACTTCAACGTCGACGGCTACAGCGATATCCTGCAGCGCAACAACGTCACCGGGCAGGTCCTCGAATGGACCTTCACCGGCAATGCCAGCGTCGCCTCGTCGACCTTCATCGGCGGCGACCACAACTGGAGCATCGTCCCCGTCTAGGGTCGGTTGGCCGGGGCCAGCGGCCCCGGCCGGCCTTCAGCGCCCCGCCGCACGGCTCGGGTCGTCGGACGGGTTGACGTATTGCAGACCGAACGGCCCCGTCCCGTTCACCTGGAGCTCCACCGGCTCGTCCGCCGTCCAGAGGGAATGCGGCATCGCCTCCGGCAGATAGACGAAGCCGCCGGTCTTCAGGATCTGGCCCGCGCTTCGGTCGAGGGTCTTGCCATGCGCGTGGTAGATCGAGCCGGACAGGATGGTCAGCGTCTCGGGCTTGGTGTGGGTGTGCGGTGCGATCACGGTGTTGGCCGGGACCTTCACCCGCAGCACGAAGGCGCCGGGCTTGGCCGGGTCGCCCGAGACCGCGCTCACCTGCGTGCCCTTGGGCAGGTCCGGCGGTCCCGGCTGGTAGGTCGCCGCCGCGGCGTCCGGCAGCACGACCAGGCCGGGGGCGCCGTGGTGGTCGGCGGCCAGCGCGGCGCCGGGCACGGCCAGGCACAGCGCTGCGATCGCGCGAACGAGCATCGGACCTTCCTCCCCCTTCGACCTCTGCCGGTCCCGCTCTACGTGGCGCGGCCGCGCCGGCCTTCAACGAGCCACATCGCCAGCACGGCCGCGGCGAGGCCGGCCAGCGCCCAGAGGCCCAGCGCCAGCGGATAGACCTCGACGCCGAGGATGTTGGCGCTGTCCGAGGGCCGGAAGCCGATCCAGTCGGCGCCCGCCAGCCGGCCGCTGCGCACGCTCTGCAGCCGGGGCACCTGCAGGCCGCCGGAATCGGCCACCCGCCGCACCGAGCCGCCCGAGGCCTCGGCCACCGGGCGCAGGCGCTCGGGATCGCTGAACACATCGGCGAGCTCGCGCGGATTGGTCGGGCCGACGCTGACGAAGGCCACGAGGCTGCCGGCGCGCAGCGTGTGCAGCCCCAGCTCGGAGGCCTCGAAGGTGGCGCTGAACAGGCCGGGCTCCGCCTGCGTCAGGGTCAGCGTGCGCGCGCGTCCGGTGGGACCGGTGACCGTGACGGGCTCGGCCGTGTCGCCCATGGTCTGGCGCTCGACGCGGACCTCGCGGCCATGGCCGGTCATCTGCGCGCGCAGCGCCTCCTCCTCCAGCGCCGGCTCCTTCATCAGCCAATGGGCGAGGCGTCGGAGCAGGTCGAGATAGGGGCCGCCTTCCTGGTAGCCCCGCGCCCAGAGCCAGGCATGGTCGGAGAGAAGGAGCGCGACGCGGCCCTTGTCCTCGCGGGTGAGCGCCAGGAGCGGCAGGTTGTCCGCCCCCGACAGGATCGGCTGCACGCCGGCCCGCGTCTGGGCCGCGACGATGCGCAGCCAGTCGCCCCAGGCCGGCGGCTTGTCGGCCTGCCAGCCGGGCAGCGCCCGCGTCACCGGGTGGCGCTGGCCGGTCGCCGTGGGGGTCGCCTTGTAGGCGCGCTCGACCACGCCGCCATTCGGATCGCCCGGCAGGATGCCGGCGAGGCGGGTGCGGGCGAGGCTCGCCGGTCCTGCGAATTCGGGGCCGGCGGCGATGAGCAGCGCCCCGCCCTCGCGCACGTAGCGGACGATGTTGTCGAAATAGGCCTGCGGCAGCACGCTCTGGTTGGCGTAGCGGTCGAAGATGATCAGGTCGAAGTCCTTGATCTTCTGAACGAACAGCTCGCGCGTCGGGAAGGCGATCAGGGAGAGTTCCGAGATCGGCGTGCCGTCCTGCTTCTCGGGTGGCCGCAGGATGGTGAAGTGGACGAGGTCGACATTGGCGTCGGACTTCAGGAGGTTGCGCCAGGTGCGCTCGCCCTGGTGCGGCTCGCCGGAGACGAGGAGCACCCGGAGCTTCTCGCGGATGCCCTCGATCGGCAGGATCGCCCGGTTGTTCACCGTGGTGAGCTCGCCCGGCAGCGGCTCCACCTCGATCTCGACCACGTTCGGGCCGCCATGCTCGATCCGTGTGGTCAGCGGGAAGGGCCGGCCGGTGGGCACGGTGCGGCGGTCGATCTCCTCGCCGTCGCGGCGCACGGTGACCACGGCCGAGCCGGTGCCGCCGCGCTCCATCACCTCGGCGCGGATGGTCAGCTCCCGGCCGACGATGCCGAAGCGCGGTGCCTCCAGGAGCTTGATCTGCCGGTCGCGCTCGTCGGCGTGCCCGGTGACGAGGACGTGGAGCGGCGCCTTGAGACCCAGCGCCGCCATCGAGGCCGGGATGTCGTGCACCACGCCGTCCGTGAGCATGACCACGCCCGCGAGCCGCTCCGGCGGCACGTCGGCGAGCGCCTGGCCCAGGGCCGCGAACAGCTTGGTGCCGTCGTCGCCTTCGGGCGCGTCGGGCACGTCGATGAAGCGCGGCTCGATCGTGGTGAGCGCGCCGAAGCGGCGCTGCAGCTCGGCCCGGACCTGATCGGTCATCTGCGGCCTGTCGCCCAGCGCCTGCGAGCCGGAGCGGTCGACGATCACCGCGGCCACGTCCTTCACCGGTTCCCGGTCCTCCCGCACCAGAGCGGGGTTGGCGAGCGCCGCCAGCACCAGGGCGAGCACGGCGACGCGCAGCAGCCCGACCCGGCCCCGCGCCAGCACGGCCATCACGCCGAGCAGCGCCACCACGATCCCGAATCCGGCCAGGACCGGCCAGGGCAGCAGGGGCGTGAAGCTGAGGCTCAGCATCGGCTCACTGCCCCAGCCGTTCGAGGAGCGCCGGCACGTGGACCTGATCCGCCTTGTAGTTGCCGGTGAGCGTGTACATCACGATGTTGACGCCGCCGCGGAAGGCCATCTCGCGCTGACGCTGGTCGCCGCCGACCACCGGGTAGAGCGGCTCGCCGCGCCGCCCGATGGCCCAGGCCGCGGCGAGGTCGTTGCCGGTGATGATGATCGGGCTGACGCCGTCGCCGGCCCGCGCCGGCCGGCGCTCGGCCCCCTCGCCCGCGGGCGGCAGCGCCTCGACCCAGGTCTGGCCGCCGCCGAACCGGCCGGGAAAGCTGTCCACGAGATAGAAGGCCTTGGTCAGGACGTGGTCCGGCGGCACCGGCTCCAGTTCCGGCACCTCGAGGGTCGCGAGCATCTTGCGGAGATAGAGCGCCTCCGGCGTCGGCGCGGCGCCGGGGCGGGCCACCAGTCCGTCGCGGGTGTCGAACAGCACCGTGCCGCCGTTGCGCATGAAGGCGTCGATGCGGCGGATGGCGGCCTCGGCCGGCTGCGGCCGGCTCGGGGCGATCGGCCAGTAGATCAGCGGATAGAAGGCGAGCTCGTCCTTGGTCGGGTCGATCCCGGCGGGCTCGCCGGGCTCAAGTGCCGTGCGGGCGGCGAGCATCTGGGTCAGGCCGGTGAGGCCGGCACGGCTCGCCTCATCCACGGCGGCGTCCCCGGTGATCACGTAGGCGAGCCGCGTGACAAGGGCCGATTCGATGCCGTTCGGCCGATTGGCCGGCGGCTCCTCGGCGCGGGCCGGCGGCGGCGCCAGCGCCGCCGCACCGAGCGCCACGGCGAGGGCCAGGGCGGCGGCGCGCCCGCGCAGGCGTCCGAGCCCGCCGAGGCGGGCGAGGAAGCCGCCGAGCCAGAGGCCGGCCAGGGTGTCGAGCGCGAGCAGCATCAGGGCGAAGGTGAAGAGGGCGGGCCGCAGGTCAAGGGTCTCGGCCCCCGCCAATGTCCCGACGCGCGCGGCGCCGAGCCGGGCGAGGTCGAGGGGCTTCAAGCTGTCGCCCGCACGCAATGCGTTGACGGCGATGCCGCCATCGGCCGGCCCGTAGAAGCCTGGCGGGTGCTCCTCCGTGGCGCGGTCGCCGTAATCGGCCGAGACCGCCTTGGCCGAGGCCGGCGGCGACCCGAGCGCGCCGAACCCGTCGAGGGCGAGCCGCGGCGCCAGGATCGCGGCGGGCGGGCGTGGGCCCCCGTCCGCGGGCGGAGCGGTGGATCCGGCGAGCGCCACGACCCGGCGCAGCATGTCGATGAACAGGCCCGAGAGGGGCAGGTTCGACCAGGTCGTATCGGCGGTGACGTGGAACAGCACCACCCGCCCCTGCCCCCGCGTCTCGGCGGTGACGATCGGCGTGCCGTCCTGGAGGGAAGCCCAGGTCCGGCTCGGCAGGTCTCCGTCGGGCTCGGCCAGGATCTGTCGGCGCACCCCGATATCGGCGGGCGGCGCGAGCCCGGCGAAGGGGCTGTCGGGGGCGAAGGGCGCGAGGGTCTTCGGGTTGTCCCAGGAGAGGGTGCCGCCGAGGCTGCGACCGCCCCGGCGGAGGCGCACCGGCACGAGCGGGTCGTTGCCCGCGGCGAGCCTCGGGCCCGCGAAACGCAGGAGCAGACCGCCCTCCTCCACGAACTTTCCGACGCGGGCGGCGGTGCGCTCGTCCATGGCGCCGACATCGGCGAGCACCAGCACCGAGACCTGCGCGTCGAGGAGCTGGCCGATCGAGTCCGCCGTGCCCTTGGCGCCGCGCGGCTCCTGCACGTCGGCGAAGGGGGCGAGCGCCTTGCCGAGGTAGTAGGTCGGGGCGAGCAGCGGCTGGGCTTGGTCGCTGGTGCCGCCGAAGACGAGGCCGACCCGGCGGCGCTTGCCGCGCTCGTCCATCAGCACCACGGCACCGGCCGAGCGTTCGCCCGCCACTTCCAGGCGGCTGATGCCGTTGCGCAGCTCCAGCGGCATCTCGACGGGGACCTCCGTCTCCAGGGCGTTGCCGGTGAAGGCGAAATCGTGCTCGGCGAGCGGCAGGCCCCGCTGGTCGAGGGCGCGGACCGTGCCGGTCTCGCGCCCGTTCGGGACGGCGCGCAGCACCTTGGCGCCGAGCTTGCCCGCGCTCTCGGTGGCGGTCAGCGCCAGCGCGGGCGGCGCGTCCGCGCGCAGCAGGGTGAGCGCGGCGTCGTGCCGGGCGGCGAGCTCAGCCAGGGGGCCCGTGAAGGAATCGGCCTCGACGCCGGCGACCCCGTCGCTGATCCAGACGAAGCCGGCGCCCGGGTTCTTCTCCAGGAAGGCGCCGATCGTCGGCAGGTGCGCCTCGCGCCGGGCGAGGTGCGGGCGCACGCCGAGGGCGCGCAGGCGCTCCAGGGCGGCGGCCGGGCTGCGCGCCTCGAGGGCGACGGCCGGCTCGGCGAGGCCGAGCACGGCGACCGGGCGGCCGTCGCGCGCGGCACCCTCCACCGTGTCGGCGGCGACGCGGGTGCGGGCACGCCAGTCGTGTGCGGCGCTGGTGCCGTTGTCGAGGAGGACGAGGAGGGCGCTGCGCCCGCCGCCCGCGCCGACGCCCTGCGGGTTCCAGACCGGGCCGGACACGGCGAGGATCAGGGCGGCGGCGGCGGCGAGCCGCAGGATCAGCAGCCAGAGCGGGGTGCGCGCGGGGGTCTGGCGCTGCGGCAGCAGATCGGCCACGAGCTTCAGCGGCGGGAAATCGATGCGGCGCGCCCGCGGCGGCGTCACCCGGAGCAGGAACCACAGGGCTGGCAGGCCGATCAGGGCGGCGAGGGCGAGGGGCGCTGCGAAGGTCAGTCCGAACATGCCGGCCTCCTCAGACAGGGCCGCGAGCGGCGGCGACCAGGGTCATGAGGCGCAGAGCCGCCTCGCTCGCCGGCCGGTCGGTGCGGTGGAGGGTCAGCGTCCAGCCCGCCTCGCGGACGATGCCTGCGAGGGCTTCCCGGTGGGCGGCGATCCGTGCGCGATAGGCCGTCCCCCAGGCCCCCGCATCGCCGATATCGAGGGACAGGCCCGATTCGAGATCGTGCAGAACCGCCTGGCCGGCGAAGGGGAAGGTCTCCTCGATCGGGTCGGCCACCAGCACGAGATGGCCACGGCTGCCGCGTCCCGCGATCTCGCGCACCGAGGCGGCGACCCGCTCGGGCGGGGTCAGGAAGTCGCTGAGCAGGATCACCTCGTCGAAGCGGCCGGGCTCGGCGCGCGGCGGCAGGTCCTGGCTGAGGCCGGCCTCGTCGCCGACGAGGGCCTGCGCCATCCGCTCGACGATCTTGCGCGACGCCGTCGGGCGGGTGAGGCCGAGGAGCCCGACGCGCTCGCCGCCCTCCACGAAGGCGTCGGCGAGGGCGAGGCCGAGCACGAGCGCGCGCTCCAACTTCGGCGCCTGGGCGAGGTCCGAGGCGAAGCCCATCGAGGCCGAGCGGTCCATCCAGAGCCAGATGTTGTGGGCGGCCTCCCACTCGCGCTCGCGCACGTAGAGCCGGTCGTCGCGGGCGGAGCGGCGCCAGTCGATCCGGGCGGCGGCCTCTCCGGTCACGAAGGGGCGGAACTGCCAGAAGCTCTCGCCGGGCCCGGCCCGGCGGCGGCCGTGCAGGCCGTGGGCGAGCAGGCTCGACACCCGCCGGGCCTCCAGGATGAGGTGCGGCATGCGCGCGGCCAGGGCGACGGCACTCTCGCTCTCGCGCCGGCCGGGATTGCGCTCGTGGGCGCTGAGGGCGCGGGTCGCGACCAATGCGTCAGAGTCTTTCCGCGAGCCTGGCGATCAGGCCCTCGACGGTGTCGCCGTCCGCCCGGGCGCTGTAGCCGAGCGCCATGCGGTGCTTCAGCACCGGCTCGGCCAGGGCCTTCACGTCGGCGATCGAGGGGGCGACGCGGCCCTCGATCAGGGCGCGGGCGCGCACCGCCAGCGTCAGCGCCTGGCTGGCGCGGGGGCCGGGCCCCCACATCAGCTTGCCCTTCACGATCGCGTCACCGCTGTCCGGCCGGGCCGCACGCACGATGTCGAGGATCGCCTCGACCACCGCCTCGCCCACCGGCAGGCGCCGCACGAGGCGCTGTGCGGTGAGGAGCTGCTCCGTGGTCATCACGGCCTTGGGCTTCCCCTCCGCGACGCCGGTCGTCTCGATCAGGATGCGCCGCTCGGCCGCCCGGTCGGGATAGCCGACATCGATCTCCAAGAGGAAGCGGTCGAGCTGCGCCTCGGGCAGCGGATAGGTACCCTCCTGCTCGATCGGGTTCTGCGTGGCCAGCACGTGGAAGGGGCGCGGCAGGTCGTGCCGCTCGCCCGCCACCGAGACGAAATGCTCCTGCATCGCCTGAAGCAGCGCCGACTGGGTGCGCGGGCTCGCCCGGTTGATCTCGTCGGCCATCAGCAGCTGCGTGAAGACCGGGCCCTTCACGAAGCGGAAGGAGCGGCGGCGCTCGGCATCCTCGTCGAGGATCTCGGTGCCGAGGATGTCGGAGGGCATCAGGTCGGGGGTGAACTGGACCCGCCGCGCATCGAGCCCGAGCACGGTGCCGAGCGTCTCCACGAGCTTGGTCTTGGCCAGTCCCGGCAGGCCGACGAGCAGGCCGTGGCCGCCCGCCAGGATCGTCACCAGGGCGAGGTCGACCACCTGTTCCTGGCCGAAGATCACCCCGTGGATCGCCTCGCGGGCCTCGCCGACGGCGGCAAGGCAGCTCTCGGCGGTGGCGACGATGCCCTCATCGAGGGCAGTGGCGGCGTGAATGCCGGCTTGGCCTTGCGTCATGCGGTCGGGTGTTCCCTTCTTCCGGATGCGGGCGTCCGAAGCGAAGTCCTGCCTGATCCCCGAGTGTGGCGCGCTTTTCGGCAGGCTGGCAAGGTCGGCATCGCCGCACGGGCCGCCGTCGCGCCCTGCACTAAGGGCGGAGGGACGGCGCGATCCGCGCGACCGACTCCACCACCTCCTCGCAGACCGGCGGGGCGAGCGTGCCGCGCCAGCGGCCGTAGGACCAGGGGCGATACCAGGCCGCGCGCTCGGGGATCGCGTCCGGCACGAGGTCGATGCCGTGGGTGCCGAAGGGGCCGCAGCGGCAGATCCGGGCAAGACCCATCCAGCCGCCCGGCCAGAGGCCGTGCCGCGCGATCGCCGTGTCCGTGTAGGCCGAGCAGCTCGGCCAGTGCCGGCACTGGCGCCCGACAAGGCTCGACAGGGTGAGCTGGTAGGAGCGGATGGCGAGATGCGCGGCCTGTCGCGGAAGGCTCACGCGGCGGACCTCAGGCGGCCTGCCGCTTGGCCGCGATCTGGTCGAGGGCATCGACCACCGCGTCGAAGGTCAGGAGCGTCGAGGCGTGGCGCGCCCGGAACTCGCGCACCGGTTCCAGCACGGCGAACTCCGCCCAGCGCCCGTCGGGCGCGGCGGCACCCTCCTTCAGCATGGCCCGCACCGCCTCCCGCAGGGCGCGCAGGTCGCCCGCCGAGGTCCCGACCACGTGGCGGGCCATCAGCGAGGAGGAGGCTTGGCCCAGCGCGCAGGCGCGGACGTCGTGGGCGAAGTCGGTCACCGTGTCGTCGGGCCCGAGCGCGAGGTCCACCGTCACCGTCGAGCCGCACAGGCGCGAATGGGCCGTGGCGCTGGCATCCGGGCGGTCCAGGCGCCCGAGCCGGGGGATGTCGGCGGCGAGTTCGAGGATGCGCCGGTTGTAGATGTCGTCCAGCATCGGGCTTTTCGCGAGGGCGTTCAGGAGGCTCCACGGCAGGCTGTCCCTGCCGGGAGACCTGCCGCGCACACCGCGCAACGCGGGACACGTTGCGCGACGGCGTCGAAACGACGATATAGGCCCGACAACGCCGCTTCGCGAGGAGGCGGACCGTCGTTACCCAGGGCCGCGCCCACGGCCGGGGACGCTCGATACGAACCGGGCACCGGCTTGTACGAAGATCCAAGCCGTCGAGAGCCCGGATACGCGAGCCCGAATGTACGCCAAGCCCGACAGCACGAGCATGAAGTCCCGTGTGGCGCGGGCGGGAGATGCCATGGATGCCGCTCTCAAATCCCTCTCGTACCGGACCGCCGACGATGCGCGGGGCCTGACCCTGATGCGCAACGACAATGCACGCCTGCCCGAGCCGGTCGAGGTCGCGCCCGAACCCGCCTCCGCCACGCGGGTGCCGGAGGGCATCGCGCTCGGCCGCCCGAGCCGCGAGGAGGCCGAGGCCGCCGTGCGCACCCTGCTGCGCTGGGCCGGCGACGACCCGAACCGCGAGGGCCTGATCGACACGCCCGCCCGCGTGGTGAAGGCCTACGGCCAGCTCTTCGGCGGCTACGATGTCGATGCCGAGGCTCTGCTGGAGCGGGTCTTCGAGGAGGTCGAGGGCTATTCGGACATCGTGCTGGTGCGCGACATCCCGTTCTACTCCCATTGCGAGCACCACATGGTGCCGTTCATGGGGCTCGCCCACATCGCCTACTATCCCACCCGCGGCGTGGTCGGCCTCTCGAAGCTCGCCCGCGTGGTCGACACCTTCGCCCGCCGCCTGCAGACGCAGGAGACCATGACGGCGCAGATCGCCGACGTGATCGAGAGCATCCTCAAGCCCCGCGGCGTCGCCGTGCTGGTGGAGGCCGAGCATCTCTGCATGGCCATGCGCGGCGTGCAGAAGGCCGGCGTCTCCACGATCACCAGCCAGTTCCGCGGCGTGTTCAAGGACGATCCGAGCGAGCAGGTCCGCTTCCTCACGCTCGTGCGTGGCGGCAAGGGCTGACGGCTCCTGATACCGGCCGGCCCCCGCCCTAGATCCGGCGGGCGCCGCCAGCCAACCGACGGACCATGACCGCACCCCTTCCCTTCGATCCGCCCGGCTCCCGCATCGAGGTCGAGGAGGGCCGCGCCTTCACGCCCCGCTTCGACGCGAACGGCCTCATCACCTGCATCGCGGTCGACGCCCATGACGGGCGTGTGCTGATGCTCGCCCACATGAACGCCGAATCGCTCGCGCGCACCCTGGAGACCGGCGAGGCCTGGTACTGGTCGCGCTCGCGCGGGGAGCTCTGGCACAAGGGCGCCACCTCGGGGCAGATCCAGCGCGTCGTCGAGATGCGCACCGATTGCGACCAGGACGCGGTGCTGATCCGCGTCGCGGTCGGCGGCGACGGCGGCTGCTGCCACACGGGCCGGCGCGCCTGCTTCTACCGGAGCGTCGCCCTCGATCCCGCGAGCGGCCGCGCGGTCCTGACCCCGGCGGATCCGTGAGCCGCCTCGCCGCCCTGCGCGCGGGTGAGGATTTCGGGCCCGACGCGGTCGAGCCGCGTCGGCCGAGCGGCACCGGTCCGCGCCTCGGCCTCGCCCTCGGCGGAGGCTCGGCCCGGGGCTGGGCGCATATCGGGGTGATCCGGGCCCTCGAGGAGGCCGACCTCTACCCGTCCGTGGTCGCCGGCTGCTCGATCGGTGCCGTGGTCGCCGGCTGCTATGCCGCCGGCAAGCTCGACCTGCTCGAATCCTTCGCCCTCGGCCTGACCAAGCGCCGGGTCATGGGGCTGCTCGACCTGCGCCTCACCGGGTCCGGCCTGATCGGCGGCGACCGGCTGCGCCGCCGCCTCGTCCAGGACCTCTCCGACCGGCGGATCGAGGATCTGCGCGTCCGCTTCGCGGCGGTGGCGACCGAGCTCGGCACCGGCCACGAGGTCTGGCTGAGCCGCGGCCCGCTGGTCGAGGCGGTGCGGGCCTCCTACGCCCTGCCCGGCATCTTCCCGCCGGTCGCCCTCGACGGGCGCCTGCTGATGGACGGCACGCTGGTCAACCCGGTGCCGGTGGCCCTCGCCCGCGCGATGGGCGCCGACCTCGTCGTCTGCGTGAACCTCAACTGCGATCCGAGCGTGCGCGGCGGCCTGATCGAGCCGGATCCGGCCGATCCGGTGGAGCGCGCGGTGGCCGGCGCCGTCGAGGTGCGCCGCCGCTGGAGCCTGCTCGGCGCGGTGCGCGGCCGCCGCCACCGGGCGCGGGAGCCCGCGCCCTCGGCCCCCGGCATCGCCCGGGTGATGTTCGACGCCTTCAACATCACGCAGGACCGGATCTCGCGGGCGCGCCTGGAACGGGACCCGCCCGACGTCAGCGTCCGGCCGGAGCTGGCCGGGATGGGCCTGTTCGAGTTCCATCGGGCGGCGGAGGGCATCGCGCTCGGCCGCGCGGCAGCCCGCGCGGCGCTTCCCCGCATACGCGCAGCGCTGGATGGCGCGAGCGCGCGGACCTAGGTCCGGGATCCCAAAGGGATCATCCCTTTGGTGGGGTGCAGGGGCGAAGCCCCGACCTCTTCCAGGGCTCTGCCCTGGACCCGCGAGAGGGGTGACCCCTCTCGACACCCGGACATCTCAGGCCATGGTGATATAGTCGCGCATGGCCTGATGCTCGGCCTCGACGGTGGCGATGCGCCGCTTCACCACGTCGCCGATCGAGATCATGCCGACCAGCTTGCCCTCCTCGCAGACGGGGATGTGGCGGAAGCGGCCGTTGGTCATCGTCTCCATCACGTCCTCGATGGTCGCCGTCCGGGTGCAGGTCACGACCTTCGTCGTCATATGCGCGGAGACGCGCTCGTCGAAGGAGGCGCCGCCGTGACGGGCGAGCACGCGCATGATGTCGCGCTCCGAGATGATGCCGGCGACGGTGCCGTCCGCGTTCGTCACCACGACGGCGCCGATGCTCTTGTCGGCGAGCAGGTGGATCGCCTCGTCGAGCGTGCGGTCGGGGCTCACCGTGATCACGGACGAGCCCTTCTCGGCGAGGATGCGTGCGACGGTCATAGGTCCTCCCTGACTGGACGTTGGACGCACCAGCAGCCCCACCGGCGCGGATGACGCGGTTCGGCCGGGTTGCTCCCGGCTCCTTCGCTCGATCAAGGCAAGTGTGTGGCCAATGTTTCCCGATGGCAAGCGCGTGGCGCGCCTGTCCCATGCAGCAATTTCATGCGGCCGGGCCGGACCGTGCGGCCGGATCGGTCAGGACGCCCGACGGCTCAGGGGATCGAGGACCGGGAACAGGAAGAAGCCCACGACGAAGCCGCCGAGATGGGCGTCCCAGGCGATCGCCGCGCTCTCGCCGCCGAGGGGCAGGGTGATCAGGCCGAACACGATGTTGGTGACCAGCCAGATCGCCAGGAAGGAGACGGCGGTGCGGTTGCGCAGCAATTCCCGCACGGTCTCGGGCGGGCGCGGCGGCGGCAGGTGCCAGGGCTGGTTGCCATAGGCCGAGGCCGGCGGCTGGAACACGAAGCGGGCGGCCGCCGCCATCAGGGCCGAGACGCCTGCCGAGGCGCCCACCAGGGGGGCCGTGCTGAGCGGCACGAGCAGGACATGCAAAGCGCCGCCCGCCACGGTGCCGGCGAGCGCGATGAGCCCGAAGCGCCAGGGGCCGCAGCGCCGCGCCACCGGCGAGCCGAAGGCGGCGAGCCAGACGCTGTTGAAGATCACGTGCAGCCAGGAGCCGTGAAGCAGCGCGTAGGTGGCGAAGGTCCAGAGATCGGCGGCGTGCTCCATGACGATGTAGCGCGCGAAGCTCTCCCGCGCGGCCGCTATCGCCTCGGTCCCGCCCGCCCCGGCGGCCGTGATCACCGCATCGGCCTGACTCGGATCGAGCCAGACCGTCCACCGGGCCGGGACCAGGGCGAGGTTCAGCACGACCCAGATGTCGGCCCCGTCCGAGAGGACGAACTCGCGCACGGCCTGGATCGCCATCAGAACGGCGATCGAGGCGGTGATCACGCCCGGCAGGTTGAACACGGGCACGCGGCTCTGGCGTGGGAAATCGGGCGAGGCATCCATCGCGGCACCATGTCGGGGCGCGCTGCGGAAGGGCAAGCCCTGCAACGAGGCGGGACGCCATCAAAAAAGAGGGGGAGGGCTGCCCCGGTCGGGCCCCCTCCCCCAAGAACGGGACCGTTCCCCGACCGCCGGGGACGCCGCCTGGACCAGAGACGGCGCGGGTCCGATGACCCGACGTGTCCGACACCTCGCAAGTGCTCGCAACAGGATCGAAGGCGGATGCCAGGGCCGCCGGGCCCCGTCTCCGCTGACGTGGTAATCCTTCCTTAATCCGACATCGGGCGCAACGCGGACGGGGGATTAACCCTAATGAAGCGTTGCACGCGCGGCGGCGCCGTGGTGGGCATAGGGTGTGCGGAATCGACGGCAAAGGCTCGATCAGATCCGGAAGCCGTACACGGCCGTACCGGAGCGGGACAGCCACGCTGGAACAGCTGACGGATCCGGGACATCATGAAGCACCAGACGAGCCGCTCCCTGCACGCCTACTGGGACCGCCTGCGCGGCGCGCGCTCCGCGCCCGAGCGGGCCGAGATCGAGCCGGGCGAGATCCGCCACATCCTCGCCGACAGCCTGATCCTCGAGATCGACATGAGCCGGCGCTCCGCGCAGCTGCGTCTCGCCGGCACCCGGGTCTGCGCCCTCTACGGGCGCGAGCTGCGCGGGCTGCCGCTAGGCAGCCTGTGGCAGCCCGGCGAGCCGCCGTCCTGGACCGGCGCGCCCCACGCCGAATCGTGGCGGGTCGTCGAGATCGTCGCCAACGACATGGTCGGCGTCGTGATGGGCCTGCGCGGCCTCACGGCGCTCGGCGAGAGCGTGGACCTCGAGCTGCTGCTGCTGCCGCTGCGCCATCGCGGCCGGACCCATGCGCGCATGCTCGGCACGCTGAGCGCCCATCAGCTGCCGTCGTGGATCGGGCTGCGCCCCCTCGTTCGCCTGGAGACCACCTCGCTGCGCGTCCTCGCGGGGCCCGCCCTGGCGGTGGACGACGCGCCCAGCCTCGATCGGCTGCCGCCGCCGGCCAACGACACCGCCCCGGTGCGGCGCGGCCATCTCCTCGTCCATCTCGGCGGCCGGGCCTGAGGGGCCCCGAGCCTCAGCCGCCCGCCTTCACCCGGCGGCACTCGGTCTTCAGATAGGCGGTCTTGCCGACCTCCTCGCGCAGGTCGGTGCGGGCGATGATCTCCTGCCAGCCGTTGGTGCAGCCGAGCTCGTTCGCCACCCGGACCTTGCGCACCTCGATGGCCTGGTCGTCGGTGCAGGCCTCCTGCGCGAGCGCGTTGGCGCAGACGAGGACCACGGCGATGAAGCTGTTCATGGGGGCGCTCCTCCCAGACGCGTCTTCTATCCGGCCGAGATAGGGCCTTTGAACAGCCGAGCCAGCGCTGTTCTCACCCCACCTCCACCACGAGGTCCGGCCGGAAGGTCGTGCCCTCCACCGGATTGGCCACCCAGCGGCAGCGGCCGATCGCCAGATCGTGGCCCGCGTGGAAATGGCCGGAGATCCAGAGATCGGGGCGGCCCGCATCGGGCAGGTCGTCGAGGAGCGTCGTCGCGTAGAAGGCCGGCACCCACCAGGGCACGCCGGGGGCGTCGCGGAAGGCGTCCGCCGCGCGCGGGCTCGCCGGGTGGTGCGTCAGCGCCACGGTCGGCCCGGCATGGGGCGTGGCGAGGGCGTCGAGGAACAGCGCCCGCTCCGCGCTGTGCGCCGCCATCGCGTCGTCCGGCTGCCAGGGCGTGCCGTCCGCCTTGCGGATCGAGCCGCGATACTCGCGCGAGCCGGTCACCGGGTCGGTCATCCGGGCGGCGGCGTAGGCGACGGGGTCGTCGGGGCGCCCCGGTGCGTCGGCCTCCAGCCAGCGTCCGGCGAGGGACCAGTCGCTCCACAGGGTCGTGCCGACGAAGCGCACGCCGTCGAGCACCACCGAGGCGCCGCGCTGCAGCAGGTGGATGCGCCCGCCCGCTGCGTTCAGGCGCGCCACATCCGCCTCCAGCGCGGCGAGGAGCTCGGGCGCCGTGCGCGGATCGCCGGTCGGCGCGTAATGCTCGTGGTTGCCCGGCACCAGCACGATCGGCCGCCCGCCAGCGAGCTGCAGGAGCGCGGCCAGCCCGCGCTCGGGATGGCCCTCGTAGAGATCGCCCGCGCAGGCCAGCACCTCGAAATCCCCGCGCGGGGCCGGGATCAGGTCGAGCCGGCGGCGCTCCAGGTGCAGGTCGGAGATCGGGAAGAGGCGCATCGCTCGGCAGGGTTCGCAATCGGGGCGCCGGTCCTGCGCAAGAACCGGCCGCTGTTCAAGGGTCCTGCGCCGCGCGGGCCGCCCGGCGCTCGGCCCGCGCGGCCCGGAAGACGTCGCCGGCCGAATCGGCGTTGATCGCCGCGACGCCGACCGCGGCGACGATGTCGGGCCAGGGCGAGGGATGAAGCGCGGTGACGAGCCCGGCGATGATGATCGCCACGTTGGCGACCGCGTCGTTGCGGGCCGAGAGATAGGCGGCCCGGGTCAGGCTGCCCGAGCCGTGCCGGTGCCGGGCGAGCAGCAGCGCGCAGGTCAGGTTGACGGCGAGCGCGCCGAGACCGGTCAGCGTCAGCGGGACCGGGGCCGGCGGGGAGAAGTCCGAAACCTTCTCCCAGACCGCGTAGGCGGTGGCGAGGGCCGGGATGAGCAGGATGCCGGCCATGAGCGTGCCGAGCCGGGCCCGGTTCTCCGCCGACCAGCCGATGCCGGCGAAGATCAGCAGGTTGATCGCCGCATCTTCCAGGAAGTCGAGGCTGTCGGCGATCAGGGCCACCGAGCCGATGGCCAGCGCCACCACGATCTCGATGCCGAAATAGCCGAGATTCAGCGCCGCGACGCGGGCGACGACGGAGCGGAGCGCGGGCGAGGCGGCGGCCTGCATCGGAGGCTGTTCCCTGGTCTGCCCGCCTCTTCGCCCATGCCGGCCACGCTGTCGAGGGCGTCGCGTCGGCGCGGCGCGCTACCCGCTGCGCCGGATCTGAACCGGAGCGAACATGGCCGGATGCGGCGTGGCCGCGGGCGGTTCGGCCGGTGCCGGCGCGGGAGCCGGGCTCCGGATGGCCGACCCGGCATCCAACTGCGCCGCCAGCCGGGCTGCCAGCCGGGCCTGCGCCAGGGCCGCGAGTTCGGTGGAGGACAGGGCGGCGGCGGGGGCAGGAGCCGCTGTGGCCGGTGGCGACTTATCGGTCGCCGCGCGCGGCCGGTCCCGGCGCAGGGCCGAGAGAGCGAAGGCGAAGAGCGCACCGACGAGGCAGGCCGAAGCGGCCGCGAGCGATCTCGGATTCGGGCTGTCGCTCGTCATCAGGGTCACGAGCCCACCGAGTGCCAGGACCGCCCCGGCGGTGCCGAAGGAGAACGGATCGTAGCAGGGCATGGCCCGATTGTGCGGTGCACCCCTCAGCCGCAGGTGAACCGGCTCGCTCGAATTGTCCGGACTCCGAGCCCGAGAGCCCTCGGATGGCCGGGGCCGGCCGTGTCGGCCTTAAGTCGAGGATTGCCGGGCTCGGACTGGATTCGTCGCCCCGCCTGTGCGAGGCGAGAGGACACGCGCCGCGGACAAGGGCGCGATCGACAAGGGAGCCCGCGAGATGTTGCCCGAGCTGCGCGTTCTGTATTTCGAAGATCTGGAGGTCGGGCTCTCCGAGACCTTGTCGAAGGTGATCGCCTCCTCCGACGTGGTCGGCTTCGCCGAGATCACCGGCGACCGGAACCCGATCCACCTCTCCGAGCATTTCGCGGCGCGCACGCCCTTCGGCACGCGCATCGCCCACGGCCTGTACACGGCGGGCCTGATCTCGGCGGTGCTCGGCACGCGCCTGCCCGGCCCGGGCGCCGTCTATATCAGCCAGACCCTCAATTTCCGCGCGCCGGTGCGCATCGGCGACACCGTCGAGGTGACGGTGGAGGTGGCCGAGCTGGTGCCGGAGCGCCGCCGCGCCCGCCTGAAGTGCACCTGCTCGGTGGCCGGCGAGATCGTGCTCGACGGCGAGGCGCTGGTGAAGGTCCCGACCAAGGCCGAGGCCGACCCGTTGGCCGTCCGCACGGGCAAGGCCTGACGCGCCAGCGATGAGCCCGGTCGCGATCGAGGACCCGGCCGATCCGCGGCTGGCGCCCTACGCGGCCATGCGCGAGCGCGACCTCGTCGGGCGCGCCGGCCGCTTCATCGTCGAGGGCGAGGTGACGCTCCGCCTCCTCGCCTCGACACGCAGCCGCTTCCGGGCCGAATCGGTGCTGCTCGCCCCCGAGCGCTGGCCGGGCCTCGCGGCCGACCTCGGCGGGATCGGCGCGCCGGTCTACCTCGCCGGCAAGGCGGTGATGAGCGCGGTGGCGGGCTTCCCGATTCATCGCGGCGTGCTCGCCGTCGGGCTCCGCGGTTCGGAGCCCGACGCGGAGGCACTCGTGCCGCCCGCGCCCGCTCCGGCCCTGGTGCTCGGCCTCGCCGGGCTGACGAACCACGACAATGTGGGCGGCTGCTTCCGCAACGCGGCCGCCTTCGGCGCCGACGCGGTGCTCCTCGACGCCGCGACCTGCGACCCGCTCTACCGGAAGGCGATCCGCGTCTCGGCGGGCGCCGCCCTGATCACGCCCTTCGCGCAACTCGCGGCCGGGGCCGACTGGCCGGCGCTTGCCGTGCGTCTCGGCCTGGAGCTGCTGGCGCTCAGCCCCTCGGGCGCAGAGACCCTGGACGGCCTCGCTCCGCCGCGCCGCACGCTCCTGCTCCTCGGCACGGAGGGGCCAGGCCTGGCGCCCGCGCTGATGGCCCGGATGCGCACCCTGCGCATCCCGATGGCGCCGGGCTTCGATTCGCTCAACGTCGCCACCGCCGGGGCGATCGCCCTGCACCGCCTCGCAAGCCGATCCGGATCCGTCCCCGGCGAAGAGTACTGAGCCGGCCGCCGCGCCCGATCGCAGGGCGCCCGGGGCCGGATCTTCGATCGTCCCCAAGGGCGCTGCGCGACAAAGGGATGCAATTGCCGAATGCGGAGACGGTTCTAGCTTGGCCTTGGCGACGGCGGACCGGTTGAAGGCGACCCTCTCTAAGGCGATCCTCGGTCCGGTTCGGCGTGGGGCATTTCGAGAGGAGACGGTTGCGGTGCTGCATGCGGGAGACGGGCTGCGGAGGCTCTCCGGCCGCAGGGTCGTCATCGTCGGGGCGGGCCCGGGCGGCCTCGCCGCGGCGCTTCTCCTCGCGCGGGCCGGCATCCATGTGACACTGATCGAGAAGGACGATCAGGTCGGCGGCCGGACCAAGACGGTCGAGGCGCCGGGCGGCTACCGGTTCGATATCGGACCGACCTTCTTCCTCTATCCGCAGATCCTCGCCGACATCTTCCAGAGCTGCGGCGAGCGCCTGGAGGACCATGTCCGCCTGGAGCGGCTCGATCCGCAATACCACCTCGCCTTCGAGGGCGGCGGCGGCATCTCGGGCGAGATCCGCGCCACCGGGGATGTGGCCCGCCTCAAGGCCGAGATCGCGCGCATCGCCCCGGCCGATGCGGAGAACGTCGAGGCCTTCTTCGCGGAGAACCGGACCAAGTTGCGCTACTTCAAGCCGGTGCTGGAACAGGCCTTCCACCGGTTCCGCAGCATGGCGAGCCCGGCCATGCTCGCCGCCCTCCCCTATCTCCATCCCGGCCGCAGCGTCGACCGCGACCTGAGGCGCCATTTCGCCGACCCGCGGGTGCGCCTCGCCTTCTCGTTCCAGACCAAATATCTCGGGATGTCGCCCTTCCGCTGCCCGAGCCTGTTCACGATCCTGTCGTTCCTTGAATACGAGCACGGGGTCTACCATCCGGTCGGCGGCTGTGGCGCGGTCTCGGAGGCGATGGCGGGGCTCGCCCGCCGCATGGGCGTCGATATCCGCCTGGGCACGTCGGTCGAGCGGGTTCTGTTCGAGGGCAAGCGCGCCGCGGGCGTGGTCGTCGGCGGCGAGACGCTGCGGGCCGACGCGGTGATGATCAACGGCGACTTCGCCAAGGCGGTGCCCGCGCTGGTCCCGGAGGCGCGCCGCCCGCGCTGGCGCGACGCCAAGGTGAGCAAAGCCCGCCTCTCGTGCTCCACCTTCATGATGTATCTCGGCATCGAGGGCCGCATGCCCGCGAGCCTCGGCCATCACACCATCCTGCTCGCCGAGGAATACGAGCGGAACATCCGTGAGATCACGGAGGGCACGCTGCCGATGCGCCCCTCCATCTACGTGCAGCATGCGGGCTTCACCGACGGCGGCATGGCACCGCCCGGCCACACCGCCCTCTACGTGCTGGTGCCTGTGCCGAACCTGAAGGCCGGGATCGACTGGACGCAGATCCGCGGGACCTACCGCGCCCTCGTCCTGGAGCGGCTGAAGCTTCTGGGCCTCGGCGACCTGGAGGACCGCATCCGCTACGAGCGCATCGTCGACCCGACCCAGTGGCGCGACGACTTCTCGGTCCACGAGGGCGCGACCTTCAACCTCGCCCACGACCTGATGCAGATGCTCTGGTTCCGGCCGCACAACCGCTTCGGGCCGGGGCTCTATCTCGTCGGCGGCGGCACCCATCCGGGCTCCGGCCTGCCGGTGATCTACGAGGGCGCCCGCATCTCGGCCCGCCTGCTCATCGAGGAACTGCTCGGCGCCCGCGTGCCGGCCGGCGCCGGCATCCCCGAGACCGCGCCGCTCGCGGCCGGCGGGGAGGCGCGGTGAGCATGCGCATCGGCCGGCTCGCCCTCCCGCTCGTCCTCCTCGTCCTGCCCCTGTCCGCCCGGGCCGCCGGGCTGCAGGTGGAGATCGAGGGCATCGAGCCGGGCGGCGGGACTGTCTACGTCACCCTGTGCCAGGGCGGCCTCTCCGAATCCGCCTGCCTGCAGGGGCAGGACGCGCCCGGCAGCGCGCCCGTGCGCAGCTTCGCCTTCGCGGATGTCGCGCCCGGCACCTACGCGGTCGCGGCCTTCCAGGATCAGAACGGGAATGGGCGGCTCGACCGCACCGGCCTCGGCCTGCCGCAGGAACCCTACGGCCTCTCGGGCGGCGCGGGACGGCGCGCCCGGCCGAGCTTCGCCGAGGCCGCCTTCGCCCTGCGCGAGCCGGGTGCCGCCATCCGGGTGCGGCTCGCCCGCGCCCTGCCCCGGCGCTGACGCGGTGACCGCGCTCCTGACGGCGGAGGGCGTCGCGCTGGCCTATCGCGGGACCCGCGTCCTCGACGGGGTCGATCTCGCGCTCGCGCCCGCCGAGACCCTGGCGCTGCTCGGGCCCAACGGAGCCGGCAAGACGACGCTGATGCGGCTCGCCGCCGGCCGCCTGCGCCCGGATGCGGGACGGATCCGTGTCGAGGGCCGCGACCCCCATGCCGACCGGGCGGCGCGCGCCGCCATCGGCTGGGTGCCGCAGGAGATCGCCCTCTACGCCCGCCTCACCGTGGCGGAGAATCTCGGCGTCTTCGCGAGCCTCGCCGGCGTGCCGCGGCGCGGCCGGCGTGAGGCCGTCGCCGCGGCGCTCGCGCTCGCCGAGGTCGAGGCGGTCGCCGGGAGCCTCGTCGGCCAGCTCTCGGGCGGCTACCGGCGCCGGGTCAACATCGCCGCGAGCCTGATGAACCGGCCCCGCCTCGTCCTCCTCGACGAGCCGACCCAGGGGGTCGACCTCGCCGCCCGCGCCGCGATCCACGCGGTGCTGCAGCGCCTCAGCGCCGAGGGCACCGCGATCCTGATCGCCACCCACGATTTCGCCGAGGCGGAGCGCCTCGCCGACCGCGTCGCCTTCATGGCCCGCGGCCGGATCCTGCGCGAGGGCGCCCTGCCGGATCTGCTGGCCGGCCTGCGCGCCGGGCCGCCCGAGCGCGAGCTGGTGCTGGCCGGCCCGCCCGATCCGGCGGCCGAGGCCGTGCTGCGCCGGGCCGGCTTCCTGCCGCATGAGGGCGGCCTCGCCTGGCGCGCCGCCGCGCGCGGGGCTGGACTCGACGGCGCGGCGCTGCTCGGGCAATTGCGGGCGCAGGGCGTTCCGGCCTCGGAGCTGCGCGTGCGCGCGCCCGGCCTGGAGGCGCTCTATCTCGACGCGCTCAAGCCGCGCGCCCTGCCCGAGGCGTCGCCGACGCACATCGTCGGAGGCGTCCGATGATCGGCGCCGCCTTCCGGGTGATGCTGCTCAGCCTCGCGCGCGACCGGGCTGCCCTGGTCATGGCCTTCGTGCTGCCGACCGTGATCTTCTCGATCTTCGCCGCGATCTTCTCGGGTGCGGTGGGCGACCGCATCCGCATTCATCTCGGCCTCGCCGATCTCGCGCAGACGGCGACGACCGCGCGCCTGATGGCCGCCCTCGAGGCGGACCCGTCGCTGCGCGTCACGCGCCTGTCCGGAGACCTCGATGCCGTGACGGCGGCGGTGCGCGGGGGCGCGGTCGACGTGGCACTGGTGCTGCGGGGCGACCTCGCCGCCGCGCCCGCCGGCGCCGCTCCGCAGGCCGACCGGCCGGTGGTGCTCGTCGAGGACCCGGCCAAGGCGCTCGCCACGCCGATCGCGCTGGGCCAGCTGCAGCGCGTGCTGAACGAGGCCCTGCCCGACGTGGTGCTCTCCCGCGTGGTCGCCGACGTGGAGCGCACCGGCAAGATCGGCCCGGACGAGCGCGCCTTCCTCGATGCCGCCTTCGCCGAGCAGCGGGCGAAGCGCGAGCCCTTCAGCTTCTCGGCGCTGGTGGAGCGCCGGGGCACGGCCGCGGCCGCCGGCAATGCGCGCGTCAGCTATTATGCCGGCGCCATCGCCGCGGTCTTCCTGCTCTTCGCCGCCATGCAGGGCGCCCTCTCCCTGGTGGACGAGCGCGAATCCGGCCTCGCCGACCGGCTCAGCGCGGGCCCCGGCGGCCTCGCCGTCATCATTCTCGGCAAGTTCGCCTTCCTCACGCTGCAGGGGCTCGTCCAGGCCGGGCTGATCTTCGCCGCCGCGGGCCTCCTCTACGGCGTCGCCATCGGCCCGCACTGGCTGCCGTTCCTCGCGACCTGCCTTCTCGTCTCCGCCATGGCGGCGGGGCTGGCGCTCGCGGCCTGCGCGGCGGCGGCGACCCGCCAGCAGGCGCATCTCTGCGCGACCTTCGGCGTGCTTCTGCTCTCGGCCATCGGCGGCAGCATGGTGCCCCGCTTCCTGATGCCGCCCTGGCTGCAGCAGGCCGGCTGGCTCACCCCCAACGCCTGGGCGATCGAGGCCTATCAGGGGGCGCTCGGCGACGGGGCCGCGTTGACCGCCTGGGGCGTGCTGGCGGCTCTGGCGCTCGCCGGGCTCGCCCTCGCCCTCGGCCTCGCGACCCGGCGGCCGGCATGAGCCCCCTTCGTCACCCTGTCGCGCGACGGCGGAGCGCGTTGACCCCGCGCCCGGCGCGCACGACCATCAGCCCCGGCGGTGCGCCGCCCGGGCGTTCCGTAGGAGCGTAACGCGATGCAGTCCGGTTCGTCGGTCGCCGTCATCGGCAGCGGTTTGGGCGGGCTCGCAGCCGCCTGCGTCTCGGCCGCGCGCGGCCACCGGGTCACCCTCTACGACAAGAACGACTGGCTCGGCGGCAAGGCGGCGGTGCTGCACGAGGGTGGCTTCCGCTTCGACATGGGGCCGACCATCCTCACGGTGCCCCGGGTGCTGGAGCGGATTTTCGCCGAGGCCGGCCGCAGCGTCCACGACTACATGGACCTGCGCCGTCTCGACCCGCAATGGCGCTGCTTCTTCGACGACGGCACCCGCATCGATCTGATGCAGGACGTCGCGACGATGGCGGCCGAGATGGAACGCTTCGTGCCGGGCGCCGGGGCCGGCGAGGGCTACAAGAAGTTCCTGGCGATCTCCGAGCACCTGCACGGCGTCTCGGAAAAGTTCTTCTTCTGGAAGCCGGTCGAGGATCTGTTCGACACGATCAACATCCGCGCCAACATGAATCCGGGCACGCTGCGCGACGTGCTCTCCCTGCGCATGCACGCCTCAGTGGCGAGCACCATCCGCGGCAAGGTGAAGGATGGCCGCCTCGCCCAGATGCTCGACCATTTCGTGCAGTATGTCGGCTCCTCCCCCTATGGCGCGCCCGCCGTTCTCTGCGCCATCGCCCACATGCAGACGGCCGACGGCGTCTGGTACCCGATGGGCGGCACCCGGGCCGTGGCCGAGGGGCTGATGAAGCTCGCCGAGGAGCTCGGCGCGACCTTGAAGCCCAACACCGAGGTCACCGGCCTCGACATCGTGGACGGCGCCGTGCGCGGCCTGCGCACGCGGGAGGGCACGGCGTCCTACGACGCCGTGATCTCGAACATGGATTCGGTGCGGACCTACCGCGAACTCGTGGGCGGCGCGGCGGGCAAGGCCTACGAGAAGAAGAACCCGGAGCCCGCCTGCTCGGGCGTGGTGCTCTATCTCGGCCTGAACCGGCGCTACGAGCACCTGAACCACCACGATTTCGTGTTCTCGCGCGATCCCGAGGAGGAGTTCGACTGGATCTACCGCCGGGGCGAGCCGGCGCCGGACCCGACCGCCTATCTCGCCGCCCCCTCCTCCACCGACCCGTCCGTGGCGCCGGAGGGCGGGGAGGCCCTCTACGTGCTCGTGCACACCCCCTATCTGCGGCCCCATCACGACTGGTCGAAGATGTTCCCGGCCTATCGCCAAGTGATCCTCGACAAGCTCAAGCGCACCGCCGGGATGCCGGACCTCGAGGAGCGCATCGTGGTCGAGCGCCATCTCACGCCGCAGGACATCCACGACCGCTACAAGGTGCTGAACGGGGCGATCTACGGCCTCGCCTCGCACGGGCGCGTCATGGGCGCCTTCAAGCCCGGCAACCGCTCGCGGCAGGTGCGCGGCCTCTATCTGGCCGGCGGCGCGGCCCATCCCGGCCCCGGCATGCCGATGGTGATGATGTCCGGCTGGATCGCGGCCGACGCGCACGACCAGGATGCCCGCGGCGGCCTGCGGAAGTCGGCGTGACGATGCTGCGCCCCGTTCCCGCTCCCTTCGCGGGGAGAGGGGGCGTGTGGCCTCCGGCTCCGAACCCGACGCACCGGCCCGCATTGATCGACCCTGTCCCGCAGGCGCGGAGGACACGCCCGTGACCGGTCCCGCGCTCCGCGCCTCCGACCTGCCCCGCGTCTCGCCCGCGCTCTGGCGCTTCATGGCGGCCTATTTCGAGCGCTTCACCCGGCGGCACCTCAACGCCGTGCGCCTCCCGCGCTGGGGCTGGCCGGACTGTGCCGGCCATCCGGGGCCGATCGTCGTCTACTGCAACCATCCGGCCTGGTGGGATGCGGCGGTGGTGATCCTGCTCGCCGCCAAGTTGTTCCCGGAGCGCGAGGGCCGGGCGCCCTTCGACGCGCGGATGCTCGCCCGCTATCGGATCTTCCAGCGCATGGGCGCCTTCGGCGTCGATCTCGACAGCCCGCGGGGAGCCGCGCAGTTCCTGCGGAACGCCCGCGCCATCCTGGCCGATCCGCGGCGCATGCTCTGGATCACCGCGCAGGGGCGCTTCGTCGACGCGCGCGCCCGGCCGCTGGGCCTGAGGCCCGGCGTCGCCCGCCTCGCCGAACTCGCGCCGGACGCCCTCCTCGTGCCGCTCGCCCTCGACTACGCCTTCTGGGAAGAGCGCGGGGCCGAGGCCTTCGCCGCCTTCGGGCCGCCCGTCACCGCGGCCGAACTCCTGGCCATGCCCCGGAGCGAGCGCCTCGCCCGGCTGGAGCGGGACCTCGCGGCGGTGCTCGACCGGCTCGGTGCCGATATCGTCAGCCGTGAGCCCGAGCGGTTCCGGCCGCTGCTGGCGGGCCGCAAGGGCGTCGGCGGCATCTACGATCTGTGGCGGCGCCTCGCCGCGCTGGCGGCCGGCCGCCGCTTCGATCCCGCCCACACGATCGAGCGGCCGACCGGGGAGCCCCTGCCGTGAGCCTCGATCCCACCGTCGTTCTCGCGCTGCTCTGCCTGGCGGTCGCGCTGCAGCCTGCCCTGTTCGCCGCCATGAACCTCATCCTGCTGCGGAAGCCGGAGCCGGAGCCCGGCGGCTCGGGCCTCGTCTCGATCCTGATCCCGGCCCGCAACGAGGCCGGCACCATCGCGGGCACCGTGCGTGCGGCCCTCGCCTCGACCGGGACGCCCGTCGAGGTGCTGGTCGGCGACGACCACTCGACCGACGACACCGCCGCGATCGTCTCCGGCCTCGCCGCGGAGGATCCGCGCCTGCGTCTCGTCCCCGTGCCGAGCCTGCCCGAGGGCTGGACCGGCAAGAACGCCGCCTGCGCCCATCTCGCGGCCCAGGCGCAGGGCGCGCATCTCCTCTTCATCGACGCCGACGTGACCCTGGCGCCGGAGGCGGCGGCGCGGCTCGCGGCCCACGCCGCGCGCACGGGCGCCGATCTGGTCAGCGCCGTGCCGCGCCAGCGCATGGACAGCCTCGGCGAACGCCTGACCGTGCCGATGATCAACTTCCTGCTGGTCAGCTACCTGCCGGTGGCGGCGATGCGCGCCTCGCTCCAGCCGAGCCTCGGCGCGGCCTGCGGCCAACTCATCCTCGCCGCGCGCGCGGCCTATGCCGCGACCGGCGGCCATGCCGGCATCCGCACCTCGCTCCACGACGGCATGCGCCTGCCGCGCCTGTTCCGGGCGCATGGCCGCCGGACCGACCTCGTGGCGGGCCGCGATCTCGCGCGCTGCCACATGTACCGGGGCTTCCGCGAAGCCTGGGCCGGCTTCTCCAAGAACGCCCACGAGGGCATGGCGACGCCCCGCGCCCTGCCCGTCTGGACCCTGCTGCTGCTGCTCGGCCAGATCGTGCCCTGGCTTCTCGTCGCGGCGGGCCTGTCCGGGCTCATCGCGCCGGCCGCCCTGGTCCTGGCCGCGACCGCCCTCGCCCTCTCGCTGGCGACGCGGGCCGCGATCACGCTCGCCGTCCGCGAGCCGTGGCCGACGATTCTGCTCCACCCCGCCACGGTGCTGGTGGCGCTCGCGATCCAGTGGAACGTGCTGCTCCGCCGGGAGCGGGCCGGCGCGGCGAGCTGGAAGGGCCGCACCTATCCGGTCGGTCGAGCCTGAGGACGCAGAATCGGGTAGGCTCCCGGGCCGGGACGGCACCACGAGGAGAGCCCATGATCGCGACGGTTGATGCGCTGGCCCCGCGGCGGGGAGCCGCCCTGCTCCTGGAGGTGCTGCGCTCCGAGGGCGTGCGCCACATCTTCGGCAATCCGGGCACCACCGAGCTGCCGCTGATCGATGCGCTCACCGAGACGCCGGACATCGCCTACGTCCTCGCCCTGCAGGAGGCGAGCGCCGTGGCCATGGCCGACGGCTACGCCCAGGCGGCGCGGCGCCCCGCCTTCGTCAACCTGCACACGGCGGGCGGGTTGGGGCACGGCTTCGGCAACCTGATCAACGCGCACGTCTCCGGCACGCCGCTCGTCGTCACCGCCGGCCAGCAGGATTCGCGGCACGCCATCACCGACCCGCTCCTGTTCGGCGACCTCGTCGCCATCGCCGACCCGGTGGTGAAATGGGCCCGCGAGGTCACGAACGCGGACCAGCTCGCGATCCTGCTGCGGCGCGCCTTCCACGATTGCGGTGCGGCGCCCTCCGGGCCGGTGTTCCTCTCCCTGCCCATGGACGTGATGGACGCGATGACCGCGGCGCCCGCGGGCGAGGTCTCGACCATCGACCATCGCGCGGTGGCGGGCTCACTCACCATCCTCGCCGACCGGCTCGCCGGGATCGCGCCCGGCCGTCTCGCCCTGATCGCGGGTGACGAGATCGATTCGAGCGACGCCTCGGCGCAGGCGGTGGCGCTCGCCGACGCCCTCGGCGCTCCCGTCTACGGCTCGTCCTGGCCGGCGCACATCCCCTTCCCCACCGCGCACCCGCTCTGGGCCGGGAACCTGCCGACCAAGGCCAACGAGATCGCCGAGATCCTGGGCGCCTACGACGCGGTCTTCGCGCTCGGCGGCAAGTCCCTGATCACCGTGCTCTACACGGAGGGCTCGGCGGTGCCGCCGGGCACGCGGGTGTTCCAGCTCTCGGCCGACGTGCGCGACCTCGGGCGGACCTACACCACCGAATTGTCGATGGTCGGCGACATCCGCGCCTCCCTCGACGTGCTGCTGCCACTGCTGGCCGAGCGCCTGCGCCCCCGCGCCGACGCCTACGCCGCGCTCCGGGCGCGGGCGGCCGGGGCGCGGGCGGAGCGCAGGGCCAAGCTCGCGGCGGCGGCGGATGCGGCCTTTGCGGACCCGGTGATTGCGCCGCTGGTCGCCGCCCGCGAGGTCGCCCGCGCGGTCGGGCACGACACGGCGATCGTGGACGAGGCGCCGGCCACCCTCGTCCATCTGCGCACCTTCCTCGACAGCCCGAACACCCATCAATACGCGGCGATGCGCGGCGGCGTGCTTGGCTGGGGCATGCCGGCCTCGGTCGGCTACTCGCTGGGGCTCGACCGCGCGCCGGTGGTCTGCGTCGTCGGCGACGGCGCGGCTCTCTACTCGCCGCAGGCCCTCTGGACCGCCGCGCACGAGGATCTGCCGATCACCTTCGTCGTCATCAATAACGCCGAGTACAACATCCTGAAGCGTTTCATGAAATCGCAGGATCACTACGCTTCGGTGCGGGCCAACCGCTTCATCGCCATGGACCTCGTCGATCCGCGCATCGACTTCCCGGCGCTCGCCGCCTCGATGGGCGTGCCGGCCCGACGCGTCACGGCCGCCGGTGACATCGCCCCGGCGATCGAGGCGGGCATCCGGTCGGGCAGGCCGAACCTCGTGGAAGTCGTGGTCCAGGCGACGTGAGGAGACCTCGGGGCGAGGGCCGGCATCGGAGGGTCTCCGAATGGGCCCGCTCACGCGGTCGGCGCGGCGACCTTCTGCCGGAGCCCGGTGATCACCGCCTTCAGGATGTCGAGGCCGGTCTCGCTACCGTCCTGGACGGGCGCGTCGCTGCGCACGGCGTAGATCAGCTCGTGCACGAAGGCGAGCTTGGCGATCACGGCCGGCGTCAGCGTGAACGGGTAGAGCGCGCTCTGGCCCATGCTGCGCGAGAGCGAGTTGATCGCGTAGGTGAGCGGCAGCCACGCCTCGATCAGCCGGTCGAGGTCGGCCGTCTTGTAGGGATCGAAATCGATCACCACCGGCGCGGATGGGCCGCGCCGCAGGCGCGGGCGCAGGTGCAGCTCGAAGGTCGAGGCGGTCTCGATCGTGTCGACGATGTGCAGGTAGTGGGCGAAGGTTTCGGCGAAGTCCTCCCAAGGGTGGCTGGTCGCGTAGGTCGAGACGAAGGATTCTTCCCAGTCGGCGGGGGCGCCGTTGGCGTAATGGGTCTGGAGGGCGCCCGCGTAGTTCAGGCTCTCATCGCCGAACAGGGCCCGGAAACGCTCCAGATTCGGCCCGTTCATCACGAGCAGGTACCAGAAATAGTGTCCGATCTCGTGGCGGAAGTGGCCGAGCAATGTCCGGTAATGCTCGCCGAACAGCGTACGACGCCGCTCGCGCTCGACGTCGTCGGCCTCGGCGATGTTCATCGTGATGAGGCCGTTGATGTGGCCGGTCATCACGGGCGGGCCGCCGACATAGGTTTCGGACGGATCGACCAGGAAGTCGAAGGCGAGCCCGTCCGTGTACTGCGCGCGGGTGGCGAGCGGCAGCTCGAGGCGCAGCAGCGAGTAGAACAGCCGGTGCTTGGCCGTCTCGATCTGGCGCCAGCGGGTGAGGTTCCACGGGATCGTCAGGTCCGGCACCACCCGGTTGTGGCGGCAGGTGACGCAGAAGACGTCCGGCTGCTCGTCGGGCACCAGCCAGTTGCAGGCGCCATGGGCCGCGTTGGCGCAGAAGCGGTAGCGCCGGCCGGGATGGGCATAGGCGTGGAAGACCGGGGTCTCGGCGAGGTTCGGCTGCACCGAGGTGCCGACCGGCTCGAGTGCCGAGACCTCGTGACGGTCGCAGACATAGCCGAGCCGGCGCTCGCAGCTCTCGCAGGCGGTGGCCTCGAAGGTCACCGGCTGGTCGCAGGCCTGGCACTGGAAGATCTTCATGGCCGGTTCCGTCGGCGGTCCCGTCGCCGAGCGCCCATCGATGGGCCGAGCGGCCGTGATGGGCAAGCCGCCGCGCCGGTGCCCGTTCCCGCGTAATCGCGACTTGACCGGCAAGGTTCCCGTCCTGCCTAACCGGCTAACAGGAATCCCTCCCTCGGTCGGACGGGAGGGCCGCATGGAAATTGCTTGGGGCTGCCCCGCTGCGCCATACCCAATGTCGCAGATATGCGAGAGCCTGCCGCGGCGTCGGCGTTCGACCTTCAAGACGAGAGTGACCGTGTCGATCAAAGCAGCCCTGCACCACGTCACCCACTACCGTTACGACAGGCCGATCAGCCTCGGGCCCCAGGTCATCCGCCTGCGCCCGGCGCCGCATGCGCGCGTGAAGATCCCGGCCTATGCCCTGAAGGTGACGCCGCAGAACCACTTCCTGAACTGGCAGCAGGATCCGAACGGCAACTGGCTCGCGCGGCTGGTCTTCCCGGAGAAGACGGACGAACTGAAGATCGAGGTCGATCTCACCGCCGACATGGCGGTGATCAACCCGTTCGACTTCTTCGTCGAGGACTACGCCCAGGCGATGCCCTTCGCCTACGATGCGGACCTGAACGGCCAGCTCGCCCCCTATCTCGTCCTCGACGAGGCGCAGGGCCCCGAGATCGACGCCTTCCTGGCCGCCCTGCCGCAGAAGACGCAGGAGACGAACACCGTCCGCTTCCTCGTCGCGCTGAACCAGATCGTCGCCAACGAGATCGCCTACGGCGTCCGCATGGAGCCGGGCGTCCAGACCGCCGCCGAGACCCTGACCCTGAAGAGCGGCTCCTGCCGCGATTCGGCTTGGCTGATGGTGCAGATCCTGCGCCGGCTCGGGCTCGCCGCGCGCTTCACCTCCGGCTACCTGATCCAGCTCGTGCCCGACACCACGGCGGTGGACGGGCCGGAGGGCACCAAGACCGACTTCACCGATCTGCACGCCTGGGCCGAGGTCTACCTGCCGGGCGCCGGCTGGGTCGGGCTCGACGCCACCTCGGGTCTGCTCTGCGGCGAGGGCCACATCCCGCTGGCCTCGACGCCGCATTACCGCTCCGCCGCCCCGATCTCCGGCCTCTCGGAGCCGGCCGAGACCGAGTTCGACTTCGCCATGGGCGTGGTCCGCGTCGCCGAGACCGCGCGCATCACCAAGCCCTACTCGGACGCCGTCTGGTCCGAGATGGACGCGCTCGGCGACCGCATCGACGCGGACCTCGCGGCGCAGGACGTGCGGCTGACCATGGGCGGCGAGCCGACCTTCGTCTCGGTGGACGATTTCGAGCATCCCGAGTGGAACACCGCCGCCGTCGGGCCGACCAAGCGGGATCTGGCCGACAAGCTGATCCGCCGCCTGCGCGACCGCTTCGGGCCCGGCGGCTTCCTGCATTACGGCCAGGGCAAGTGGTATCCGGGCGAGAGCCTGCCGCGGTGGGCCTTCGGCCTGTACTGGCGCCGCGACGGCAAGCCGATCTGGAACGACGCCGCGCTGATCGCGCCCGAGGCTGGCACCGACGCCACCATCACCCAGGCGCGCGCGCTGATCGAGGCGCTCGCCGATCGGCTGGCCTTGCGCGCCTACGTCATCCCGGCCTTCGAGGATTCCGAGTACTGGGAGAAGGAGCGCGAGCGCCTGCCGGTCAACGTCACGCCGATCCGGCCCGAGAGCGGCTCTGTCGAGTACGATGCCCGGATCGCCCGGGTGTACAAGCGCGGCTTCGGCGAGCCGGCCGGCTACGTCCTGCCGATCGCGAGCCTGCCCCGGAGCGGCGATGCCGACCGGGTCTGGATCTCCGAGGCCTGGGAGTTCCGCCGCGGGAACGCCTTCCTGGTGCCCGGCGATTCGCCGGTGGGCTTCCGCCTGCCGCTGGCCCAGCTGCCCCACGTGCCGCCGGACAGCTATCCCTATTATCAGCCGCAGGACCCGCTCGAGGCGCGGGCGGACCTGCCCGAAGCCGCCGGCCAGGCGCCCCGGCCGAACGGCGCCGGCATCGCAGGCGTCGCCGTGCGCACGGCGCTCGCCGTCGAGCCGCGCGACGGGGTGCTGCGGGTGTTCATGCCGCCGCTCCAGCGCGTGGACGAATATCTCGAACTCGTCGGCCATCTGGAGGCGGCCGCGGCGCAGTGCGGCCAGCCGATCCATATCGAGGGCTACGAGCCGCCCTACGACCCGCGCGTCAGCGTCATCAAGGTCACCCCCGATCCGGGCGTGATCGAGGTCAACGTGCACCCGGCCGCGTCGTGGCGCGAGGCGGTGGATATCACCACCGGGCTCTACACGGAGGCGCGCCAGACCCGGCTCGGCGCCGAGAAGTTCATGACCGACGGCCGCCACACCGGCACCGGCGGCGGCAACCACGTGGTGGTGGGCGGCGCGACCCCCGACGACTCGCCCTTCCTGCGGCGCCCCGACCTGCTCAAGAGTCTGGTGCTCTACTGGCAGCGCCACCCGGCGCTCTCGTACCTGTTCTCGGGTCTCTATATCGGCCCGACGAGCCAGGCCCCGCGCATGGACGAGGCCCGCCACGACGGGCTCTACGAACTGGAGGTGGCGCTCAACCAAGTGCCCGCGCCCGACCAGCCCAACATCCCGCGCTGGCTCGTGGACCGGATCTTCCGCAACATCCTCGTGGACGTGACAGGCAACACCCACCGGGCCGAGATCTGCATCGACAAGCTCTACTCGCCCGACGGGCCGACCGGCCGCCTCGGCCTCGTGGAGTTCCGTGCCTTCGAGATGCCGCCGGACGCGCGCATGAGCCTCGCCCAGCAGCTCCTGCTGCGCGCGCTGATCGCCTGGTTCTGGCGCGAGCCGCAGGCGGGAACCTGTGTCCGCTGGGGCACGGGCCTGCACGATCGCTTCATGCTGCCGCATTTCCTCTGGGCCGATTTCCTCGGCGTGCTGGATGATCTCGCCCGGGCCGGCTACGCTTTCGACCCTCTCGCCTTCGAGGCACAGAGCCAGTTCCGCTTCCCCGTCTTCGGGCGGGTGGAGCATGGCGGCGTGCATCTCGAGCTGCGTCAGGCGCTGGAGCCGTGGCACGTGCTCGGCGAGGAGGGATCGAGCGGGGGGACCGTGCGCTTCGTCGACAGCTCCGTCGAGCGCCTGCAGGTGAAGGTGAACGGCTTCGTGCCGGGTCGCCACGTCATCGCCTGCAACGGGCGCCGCCTGCCGATGACCGGCACCGGCACCGCGGGCGAAGCCGTGGCGGGCCTGCGCTTCAAGGCCTGGCAGCCGGCCTCGTCCCTGCATCCGACGATCCCCGCCCATTCGCCGCTCACCTTCGACATCCTCGATGCCTGGAGCGGGCGCTCGCTCGGCGGCTGCCGCTACCACGTCGCCCATCCGGGCGGGCGCAACTACGAGACGCATCCGGTCAACGCCTACGAGGCGGAGGGGCGCCGCCTCGCCCGCTTCCAGGCGCACGGCCATACGCCGGGCCGGGTCGCGATGCCGCGCGAGGAGGGGAATCCCGAATTCCCGCTCACCCTCGACCTGCGAACGCCCGGGCCGCAATGACGCCGCTCGGGGACCTTGGGGATGCGGCGGGCTGCGCAGAGCGGCTCGCCCGCTGGACTGCCGGGTACAGCCCCCTGCCGGGGCGGCCCGACGCCTATCTCGCCCCCGACGGGTCCCCGCGCGGTGCCTGGCCGCGTCTGCTCGACCGGCTCGGGCGCCTGAGCGAGCCGGAGATGATGGCCCGCTTCGTCTCGGCGGAGCGGCACATCCGCGATGCCGGGATCTCCTTCCGCGTCTACGGCGATCAGCGCGAGCATGCCTGGCCGCTGGGCTCCCTGCCCCTCGTCATCGAGGCCGACGAGTGGCGTGCCCTCAGCGCGGGGCTGGTCCAGCGCGCCGAGCTGATGGAGATGATCCTCGCCGATGTCTATGGACCCGGCGACCTGGTGGCGGGGGGCTTCCTGCCCGCCGCCCTGGTGGCGGGCTCGCCCGAGTTCCTGCGGCCCCTTCACGGCCTCCAGCCGCCGGGCGGCCGCTTCCTCAAGCTCTACGCCGCCGATATCGGCCGCGGCCCGGACGGGCGCTGGCAGGTGCTGGCCGACCGCACCCAGGCGCCCTCGGGCATGGGTTGGGCGCTGGAGAACCGGATGGTGCTCGCCCGCACCTTCCCCGACGTCTTCGACGAGCTGCGCGTCGAGCGCTTTCCCGCCTTCTTCCAGGCCTTCCGCGAGGGGCTCGCGGCCGGGGCCGAGCGGGCCGATCCGCGCATCTGCCTGCTGACCTCGGGGCCCTATTCGAGCACCTATGTCGAGCAGGCCGCGCTCGCCCGCTATCTCGGCCTGCTCCTCGTCGAGGGCGACGACCTCGTGATGCAGGACGGGCGGCTGCACGTGCGCACCGTCTCCGGGCTGAAGCGCGCCGACGCCCTCTGGCGGCGGATCGATGCCGACTATCTCGACCCGCTGGAGCTGAACCCGGCCTCCCGGCTCGGCGTGCCGGGCGTCTTGGAGGCCCTGCGTAACGGCAGCCTGGTGATGTGCAACATCCCGGGCTCGGGCCTGTGCGAATCGGGCGCCCTCGGCGCCTACCTGCCGGGTATCGCCCGGCGCCTGCTCGGCGAGGATCTGAAGCTCGGAGGACCGCCGACCTGGTGGTGCGGCGACCCGGACGGCCTCGCCCATGTCCGCGACAACCTCGACGCTCTGACGCTGCGCCCGGCTGCGACGCCGCAGCGCGGCGCCGGGCGCGATGCCATCCTCGGGCCGCAGGCGCTGGCCGCCGACCGCGAGCGCACGGTGGCGGCGCTCCGGGACCGGCCCTTCGACTATGTCGGTCAGGAACTCGACCCGCTCTCGACCATGCCGAGCTGGGAGCGCACCGGCTCCGGGCTGCACCTCGTGCCTCGTCCCTTCGTGCTTCGTGTCTTCGCCGCGCACACCCCGTCCGGCTGGCAGGTGATGCCGGGCGGCTTCTGCCGCGTCGCCGAGCGCGACAATCTCGACCCGACCGAGCTGCGCCTCGGCATCCGCTCGGCCGATGTCTGGGTGCTGTCCGACAAGCCGGTCGACAGCACCAGGCTCGTGCAGACACGGACGCCGCGGGTGCGCCGCATCCCCGGCCACCTGCCCGCGCGCGCCGCCGATGGCCTGTTCTGGTTCGGCCGCTACGCCGAGCGCGCGGAGGCGGTGATCCGCCTCGTGGTCGCGCATCTGCGCAGCATCGGTGACGCGCTCGCCACCGATATCCGGGGCAATCCGCACGGCCCGACCGCCGAGCGCATCCGGACCCTCCTCACCGAATGGGGGGCGGCGAGCGCGGCGGGCCTGCCGACCGCCATCCTCGCCCAGGAGGCGCTGACCGGCCGCGAGGTCCGCGGCTCCGCCCGCGCCCATATCGAATCGGCTCGTCGCAACGCTGCGATGCTGCGCAACCGGCTGTCCGGCGAGGCTTGGCGCGTGCTCGCCGATCTGGTGGAGCTGCTCTCCCTGGATCCCGGCCGCGCCTTCACCGAATCGCAGCTCCTCGGCCGGGCCGAGCGGGCGCTGAGCCACCTCTCGGCCCTGTCTGGCCTTTCCCAGGAGAATCTCAACCGGGCGGCGGGTTGGCACTTCGTCGATCTGGGCCGCCGGATCGAGCGGGCGATCAACACCTGCGACTTCGCCCTCGCCTTCGCCCATGACGAAGCGAACCCGGAGAGCCTCGGCGTGATGCTGGCTTTGTGCGACTCGCAGATCAGCTACGGGGCCCGCTACCTCGAGGGCGTCGCCCTCGATCCTGTCCGCGACCTCGTTCTGCTCGACCCCTACAACCCGCGCTCCATCGCCTTTCAGGCGGAGGCGATCGCGCGGCACCTTGCCGAGCTGCCGTCGCTCTCCGCCGACGGCGTGCCCGAGCCGCAATGCCGGCTGGCCGCGCGCATCGTCGCGGAGTTCCGGTCGAGCGAGGCGGCCGATTTCGACGCGGTCGGCATGGCCCGCATGGAGGCCGAGCTGGAGCGGCTGGCCGACTCGATCGGCGCCCGCTACTTCGCGCGCGGGCCGGAGGCCATGCGTCCCCACAAGCTTGCGGGGCTCGGGTGATCTACACGCTGCGCCACCGCACCACCTACCGCTACGGCCGGCCCGTGCGCTTCGCGAGCTGCTCGCTGCGCCTGCGCCCGCGCGACGGCGATGGGCAGGTGGTCCAGTCGAGCGCGGTGACGATCACCCCGAGCCCGGCCTCGGCGGTGGCCCGGCGCGACTATTTCGGCATCGAGGCGCTCGGCATCACCGTCGACGTGCCCCACACCGAGTTCGACGTCGAGGCGGTGTCGCGGGTCGAGGTCTCGCGGCCGGAGCCGCCTGCGCCGGAATCGGGGCTGCCCTGGGACGAGGTCCGCGACGCGGTGGTGGCCTCCCGCGATCTCGGCGCCGACGCGCCCATCCACTTCCTGTTCCCGAGCACGCGCGTGCCCCTGGTCCCGGAGGTGACGGACTACGCCCGCGCGAGCTTCGTTGCCGGCCGCAGCGCCTACGGCGCGGCCAACGACCTGATGCACCGCATCCGCACGGATTTCCGCTTCGACGCGCGGGCGACGAACGTTCACACCCCCCTGGCCGAGGCCTTCGCCCTGAAGGCCGGCGTCTGCCAGGACTTCGCCCACGTGATGATCGCGGGCCTGCGCGGCATGGGCCTGCCCGCGGCCTATGTCAGCGGCTATCTGCGCACAGCGCCGCCCCCCGGCCAGCCGCGCCTGCGCGGCGCCGATGCCAGCCACGCCTGGGTCGCGGTCTGGTGCGGGGATGCCTGGCGCGGCCTCGACCCCACCAACGACCTGGCCGTGCGCGACGACCACATCATCGTCGCCCGCGGCCGTGATTACAGCGACGTCGCCCCCATCGACGGCATCGTCGCCGGCTCGGGACGGCAGAAACTCAAGGTCGAGGTCGATGTGATCCCGGACGGCGAGGAGGCCTGCGGCGAGCCGGAAGCGCCGGCGCTGGCGCTCGCCGAGTGAGGCTCCTCAGGCTCCGGCCCGCCCCTCGGCGAAGCGCCGGAACGCCTCCAGCGTCTCGCCGCTCACATGGTGCTCGATCCCTTCCGCGTCGCGCCGCGCCGTCTCCGCGCTGACGCCCAGTGCGCAGAGGAAGCGCTCGACGATCCGGTGCCGCTCGCGCGCCTGCGCCGCCAGGATCTGCCCGGCCTCGGTGAGGAAGACGCCGCGATAGGGCCGCTGCTGCACCAGCCCGTCCTCGGACAGGCGCTTCAGCATCTTGGCGACCGTCGGCTGCGCCACGCCGAGGCGGGCGGCGATGTCCACCTGGCGTGCCTCCCCGCCATCACCGATCAGGTCGGCAATCAGCTCGACATAATCCTCCGCGAGTTCCGAGCGGCGCGCCTCGCGGGCCTGCCGGAAGCTCGCGACGTGGACCTCCGGGTCGACGAGATGGTCTTCCGCGGCTGCGGTCGGTCGGCGAGCCTGCATCGGTCGGGGCACCTCGGATGGACGTTCGGGGGCGTTTTGCCGACCTTCTACCCCAGGAGCGCCCCGCTCGGGAGCCCCCGCAGTCCCGGATCACGCAGGACTTCGGATCCGCGCCTCCGCTCATGCAGACCCGGATTTAGCTGTTCACAAGCGTTATAGCATTAGCTATATCTCGCGCAGTCCAGTCCCCGATCCGAACGAGCGCCGTGAACGTCCTTCCCCGCGACACCGCCTGGCGCCTCGGCCGGGTGCAGGATGAGCCGAGCCTCGGCGCGTTGAACGGCAGCGTGGCGGTGCAGGCCGGCGGCTCCTGGCTGCGCCGGCTGATGGGCTTTGTCGGGCCCGGCTACATGGTGGCCGTCGGCTACATGGACCCCGGCAACTGGGCCACCGACATCGCGGGCGGCGCCCAGTTCGGCTACACCCTGCTCGCCGTCATCCTGATCTCGAACCTGATGGCGATCGTGCTGCAGGCGCTGAGCGCCCGGCTCGGCATCGCCACCGGACGCGACCTCGCTCAGGCCTGCCGCGACGCCTATTCCCGGCCGGTCGGCCTCGCGCTCTGGCTCGCCTGCGAGGCGGCGATCATCGCCTGCGACCTCGCCGAGGTGATCGGCACGGCGATCGCCCTGAAGCTCCTGTTCGGCATTCCCCTGACGCTCGGCGCGGTGATCACCGCCCTCGACGTGCTGGTCGTGCTGCTGCTCCTGCGCCGGGGCTTCCGCGCGCTGGAGGCCTTCGTGATCGGCCTGCTGACCGTGATCTTCGTCTGCTTCGCCGCGCAGATCGCCCTGGCCGCGCCCCCCATCGAGGCGGTGCTCGGCGGCTTCATCCCCTCGCGCGAGATCGTGACGAACCCGGCTGCCCTCTACATCGCCATCGGCATCATCGGGGCCACGGTGATGCCGCACAACCTCTACCTGCACTCGGCCATCGTGCAGACCCGCGCCTATCCGCGCGATCTGGAAGGCCGGCGGGCGGCCCTGCGCTTCGCGGTGACGGATTCCACGGTCGCGCTGATGCTGGCGCTCTTCGTCAACGCCGCGATCCTGATCCTGGCGGCCTCGGTCTTCCACGCGGGCGGGCGTACCGACGTGGAGGAGATCGAGCAGGCCTACGAGCTGCTGTCGCCGCTGCTCGGCGCCGGCATCGCCTCGACGCTGTTCGCGGTGGCCCTCCTCGCCTCCGGCCTGAACTCGACGGTGACGGCGACGCTGGCCGGCCAGATCGTGATGGAGGGCTTCCTGCGCCTGCGGCTGCCGAACTGGGCGCGCCGCCTCGTCACCCGCGGCATCGCCATCGTGCCCGTGGTCGTCGTCACCGCCCTCTACGGCGATGCCGGCACGGCGAAGCTCCTGGTGCTGAGCCAGGTGGTGCTGTCGATGCAGTTGCCCTTCGCGGTGATCCCGCTCGTGCGCTTCGTCTCGGACCCGGCCAAGATGGGGGCGCTGGTGGTGCCGGGCTGGCTCAAATGGCTGTCCTGGGCCATCGCCGGGCTGATCGTGGCGCTGAACGTCAAGCTCTTGGCCGACACGGTGATGGGCGGCTGAGGGCGGCCCAATCCCGGGATTCCAAAGGGATCATCCCTTTGGTGGGGTGTTGGGGCGAAGCCCTGATCTGCATGCCCCAGGGCTCCGCCCTGCACCCCGCGAGAGGGATGATCCCTCTCGACTCCCGGGATTACATCCCCTGCCCTTCGGTCTCGACCAGGATCTCGCGCTTGCCCGCGTGGTTGGCCGGGCCGACGATGCCCTCGATCTCCATCCGCTCCATCAGCGAGGCGGCCCGGTTGTAGCCGATCTGCAGGCGGCGCTGGATGTAACTGGTCGAGGCCTTCTGGTCGCGCAGCACCACCTGGACCGCCTGCTCGTAGAGGTCGCCGCCGGTCTCGCCGAAGGCACCCTGGTCGAAGACCGCGCCGTCGATCTCGAGGTCGTTGCCGCCGCCCTTGGCCCCTTTGGCCGGGGCCTCGTCCTCGTCGGCGGTGACGGCGTCGAGATAGGCGGGGCGGCCCTGGCGCTTGAGATGGGCCACCACGCTCTCGACCTCGGCATCCGAGCAGAACGGCCCGTGCACGCGCGTCGTCCGCCCGCCCCCGGCCATGAACAGCATGTCGCCCTGCCCGAGCAGC
>Ga0126362_10000140_pt1 | contig 69936 bp, 69 predicted proteins | sample ANMtaG_FD_126269 | JGI IMG/M metagenome (GOLD analysis project Ga0126362, IMG submission 126269) | Continental margin sediment microbial communities from North Pacific Ocean - ANME2c_DSS_Sorted | ecosystem: Environmental > Aquatic > Marine > Continental margin > Sediment | place: Pacific Ocean... | reverse complement strand
TCAGCGTGCACGGGGTTCCCGTCCCGACAGGGACCGGACCCGGCCAGCGGCAGTCGCGAGGTCGGAGGACGCCGGGACAGACACCGCGACGACAAGACGGATGGGCGGGCTTGCAGCAGGGCCCCTCATCCGCGGGACGCCGGGGAGCCGGCTTGTGCAACGTTGCGTTCAGGGCTCCGCGGCGTCCCGCGTCACCCCGACCGTGACCTCCGGCCATGCCCCCGGCGGAGACGTCCGCGCGGGGCCGAAAGCATGTGCGAACCACGACAGGCCCCCTCTCCCGTTCGGGAGAGGGTTGGGGTGAGGGATGAGAATTTGACGGAGAGGTCGCGACGGTGAAGCGGCTCCGGCTCCGTTCTATCCGGACAGTTCTCGACCCTCACCCTGTCCCTCTCCCGAACGGGAGAGGGGACCCGCGCCCCGTCCGGAACCCTTGCTCCCCTCACCCGACCCCTGCTGACGCAGGGGCCACCCTCTCCCGCGGAGGGGAGAGGGAGGGCGCGCGTCCGGGTTCGCGACAGACCTCCTCCCGAACGGGAGAGAGGACGCGCGCTTCATCCATCACCTTCGCACCCCTCGCCCGGCTGCCATTCGGCGGCTTCTCGGCGGCGGGGAGAAACGGCGATCGCCCCGTCACCGGGGCGCGCCTGCCTTCACTGGGCGGCCTGGTGCGGCTTGCCTTTGCGGTGGCCGGCCTTGGCCGGGTCCTTCGGTCCGTCCCCGATCCGGCGGGCATGCTTCATCCCGCGCGGGTTCTTCGGCTTCGGGCCGCGCGGCGGCGGCGCCTCGCCGATCAGGGCCTCGACCTGGATCTCGGGGGATCCGTTGCGCGCGAAGGCGGCGGCGAAGGCCTGGGCGGCACCGCCGCGGATCTCGAACTTGGTCTCGCGCTCGAAGATCCGGATCGCGCCGATCATCTCGCGGTCCACCTTGCCACGCCGGGTCAGCAGCGGCAGCAGGCGGCGCGGGTCGGCGTTGTCGCGCCGGCCGAGATTGAGCCGGAACCAGACCGCCGGGCCCATCGCGGCGATGCGCTCGGCATCCATCGGGTCGTAGGGCGCGCGGCTCGTCGCGGCCCCGCGCTTCTCGCCCGGATCGGTCACGTCCTCGGGTGCCGGCAGGCGCGAGCGGTAGACACGGGCGAGCAAGGCCGCGAGCTCGGCGGGCGAGCGCTCGGCGAGCAGCGTCTCGGCGAGCGCCACGTCCTCCTCGGCCGGCGGCTCGGTGAAGAGCGGGTCGGAGAGCATGCGCTCGCCGTCGAGGCGGCGGATCTCGTCGGCCGAGGGCGGGCCCATCCATTCGGGCGTCACCTTGGCGATGGCCAGCATCTGCTCGGCCCGGCGGCGGCGGGCATTCGGCACGAGGAGCACGCTTACGCCCTTGCGCCCGGCCCGGCCGGTGCGGCCGGAGCGGTGCTGCATCACCTCGGCATCGTGCGGCAGGTCGGCATGGATGACGAGGCTGAGCGTCGGCAGGTCGATGCCGCGGGCGGCGACGTCCGTGGCGACGCAGACCCGGGCGCGCCCGTCGCGGAGCGCCTGGAGGGCGGCGTTGCGCTCGCCCTGGCCGAGCTCGCCCGACAGGGCGACCACCGAGAAGCCGCGCTCGGTCAGGCTCGCCTGGAGGTGGCGCACGGCGTTGCGGGTGTTGCAGAACACGATGGCGGTGGGCGCGTCGGCCTCGCGCAGCACGTTGAGCACCACATGCTCGATCTCGCGCGGAACCACTCGGATCGCCCGGTAGGCGATGTCGGCGTGGCCCCGGGTCTCGCCCTTGATCGCGAGGCGCAGGGCGTCGCGCTGGTAGCGCTCGGCGAGCGCCTCGATGTCCCGCGGCAGGGTCGCCGAGAACAGCAGCGTCGCGCGCTCCGCCGGGGTCGCCGAGAGGATGAATTCGATATCCTCGCGGAAGCCCAGGTCGAGCATCTCGTCGGCCTCGTCGAGGACGACGGCGCGCAGAGCCTCCGGCACGAGATTGCCGCGCTCCAGATGGTCGCGCAGGCGCCCCGGCGTGCCGACGACGATATGCACACCGTCATAGAGCATCCGGGCCTCGCGGCGCGGATCCATGCCGCCGACGCAGGAGACGATCCGGCCGCCGGCCGGCGCGTAGAGCCAGGCCAGCTCGCGCTGCACCTGCAGGGCGAGTTCGCGCGTCGGCGCGATCACCAGGGCAAGCGGGGCGCCGGGCGGCGGCAGCGCCTCGGCCTCGCCCAGGAGGGCGCCGGCCATGGCGAGACCGTAGGCCACGGTCTTGCCGGAGCCGGTCTGCGCGGAGACGAGCAGGTCGCGGCCGGTGCCGGCCACCTCCAGGGTCGCGTCCAGGACGGCGCTCTGCACCGGGGTCGGCTCGGCATAGCCGCGCTCGTCGAGCGCCCGCGCGATGGCGGCGGGCAGGATGGGAAACGGCAAAGGTCAGGCTCTCACGGACCGGGAGGCCGGACGGGCGCGGACGGCGCGCTTCGCGTCGCGGGGCTGGCGGTCTCGAATCGGGTTGCGGAGCGTGCCTCTATAGCCGGTTCGTGCCGGATAGGCCACGGCTCGGGCCGCATGGGGCGGTTGCGCGGGAATACAGTCCGTCTCGACGCAACCTCTTGCCCGTCAAAAGCTTGACGGTGCGGACCGGGAGAGGGCGATGGGCGGATCTGTGCGGCTGGCGGCAGCGTGGGCGAGCGTGGGCGCCTTCGCCTGGTTCGGCAAGGGCTGGCTCGGCGAACTCGGCCAGCCGCTCTTCGCGAGCCTGCTCTTCGCCTGGCTCCTCGGCGTCATCCTGTGGGCGGCCTTCGGCGTGGTGCACGAGGCGGAGGAACTCGCCGAGATGCTGGGCGAGCCCTTCGGCACGCTGATCCTGACGCTTGCCATCGTGATCATCGAGGTGGCGCTGGTCTCGGCGGTGATGCTCTCCGCCAAGGACGCGCCGACGCTCGGACGCGACACCATGTTCGCGGTGCTGATGATCGTGCTGAACGGCGTGGTCGGGCTCGGGCTGATCCTCGGCGGGTTGCGCCACCACCAGCAGAGCTACAACCTGCAGGGCGCATCGGCCTTCCTGGCGGTGATCATCCCGCTCGCGACCCTGGCGCTCATCATCCCGACCTTCACCAGCTCCACGACCGACGGCTCGCTGACGAAGCTGCAGGCCATCACCTTCTCGATCTTCACGGTGGCGCTCTACGGCGTGTTCCTGCTGATCCAGACGGGCCGCCACAGCGACTTCTTCCGGGATCCGCAGGCGCGGGCCGAGGCCGCGCGCACCGAGGCCGTCGAGGCGCCGGCCAAGCACCGGGCCTCGGCCGGCATGGTGGTGCGGCACATCGTGCTGCTCGTCGCCAACATCCTGCCGATCGTGCTGCTCTCGAAGAGCCTCGCCACCATCCTCGACCACGGCATCGCGGCGCTCGGCGCGCCCTCGGCGCTCGGCGGCGTGCTGATCGCGGCGATCGTGTTCACGCCGGAGGGCATCTCCTCGCTGAAGGCCATCGCCCGCAACGAGTTGCAGCGGGCGATCAACCTGTGCCTGGGTGCCGCCACCTCGACGATCGGCCTCACCGTGCCGGCGGTGCTCGCCATCGGTCTGATCAGCGGCCAGACCGTCGTGCTCGGCCTCAGCCCGACGAGCATCACGCTGCTCGCCGTCACGCTGATCCTCAGCTCGCTCACCTTCTCCGGCCCCCGCACCACGGTGCTGGAGGGCGCGGTGCACCTGATCCTGTTCGGCGTCTATCTCGTGCTGATCTTCAGCCCGTGAGAGACCTTCCCGCCCCGCTCATCCCGACAAATCCCCTCATCCTGAGGCGCCGCAGCGAAGCGGAGGCCTCGAAGGAGATCTCCAGGAATCTCGGAGCCTTCTGGAGGCCTCCTTCGAGGCCGCTGGCGCGGCACCTCAGGATGCGGTGGGTGGATCGGACGGACCGCCCCCTAAACGGCTATCGTCCTGCCCGACGTCGATCGGGCATCGGCGTGCTTCAGCGGCGCGCACCGCCCGTCGAGAGCTCCATGACGAGGCGCGTGGCGAGGTAGAGGCGCGGCGTCAGGCTGTCGAGCACGGCGAACTCGTCCGGGCTGTGGTAGCGGCCGCCGACCACGCCGAGGGATTCGAGCACCACCGGCCGGTCGGGGCTGGCCGGCTGGAAGGCGTAGGCCGCATCCGTGCCGCCGCCGATCTCCACGAGCTTCAGGTCGCCGCCGACCTCGCGATAGATGGCTTGCGCCCGCTCGCCGAGCCGGCGCGTGGCCGGGTTCACGGGCAGCGGCGGCCGGCCCTGGTTCAGCTCGAAGGTCACCTGCGTGTCGGGCACGCGGTGGGTCTCGACGATCGTGCGGGCCTGGTTGAGCACCCTGTCGTACTCGCTGGCCTCGAAATAGCGCATGTCGCCTTCGGCCTTGGCGAGGTCGGGGATGATGTTCGGCTTGGTGCCGCCCGAGACCACCGTCCAGTTGAGGGTCGTGCCCTTCTGCTTGTCGCCGAGGTCCTGCAGTTGCAGGAGCTGGTGGGCGAGTTCGGTCACCGCGTTGCGGCCCGCCTCCGGCGCGCCGCCGGCATGGGCCGAGCGGCCCTTCACGGCAAGGCTCGCGTAGTTGATGCCCTTGGTGGCGATGGTCGCGGCATCGACCGCCTCGTCGGCGAAGGTCGGCTCGAAGGAGAGCACCGCATCCTGCTCTGCCGCGACCTTGCGGATCTCGTCGCGGGACCCGCGGGAGCCGCGCTCCTCGTCCGGGTTGAACACCACGGTGATCTGCCCGTACTCCTTGAAGTCCAGGGCCTTCAGGGCGGCCAGCGTGTGCAGGATGAGCGCGAGGCCGGCCTTGGCGTCGGCGACGCCCGGGCCATAGGCGCGCCCGTCCCGCTCCGTATAGGGGCGCTTGCCCGCCTCGCCCTCGCCGAACACCGTGTCGTAGTGGACGAGGAGCATCAGCTTCGCCTGGCCGGACCCTTTGAGCGTGCCGATCAGGGTGTTGCCGCCGAAGGCCGGAGCGGGCCGCGTCTCGACGCTGGCGCCGAGCGCCTCGAGGCGCTGACGCAGAAGCGCCTCGACCTTGGACAGGCCGGGCACCTGCCCGGTTCCGGTATCGACGTTGACGAGGGCGGCGAGCGTCTCGCGCAGCGGCCGGTCCTGCGCCTTCGCGGCGGCGAGCACCTTCGAATCGGGCTCGGCGGAGGCGGCGAGCGGCGCGAGCGCCAGCGCGGCGGCAAGGGCGAGCTTTCGGATCATCGGGCATCCTCTTCGGTCGGGCGAGGCCGCACCGAACCCGCGACCGGACCGCGACGCAAGGCGGGATCCGCGGCGGGCGCGCGAATTCCCGCCCTCTGTCACCCGCCGAAGCGCTCGGTGCGGATCGTGGCGGGGCGCAGCCCCGCCGCCAGCAGCAGCGCCGAGGCCGCGCCGACGAAGGGGTTCGAGCCGCAGACGAAGCAGCGCGCCGGAATGCCGAGATCGGCGAGCGCGGCGGCCACCACGGCGCCGTCGATGCGCCGCCCCGCGCCCTCCCGCGTGGTGAGGAGATGCAGGCCGAAGCCCGGCTCGTCGCGGGCGCGGACCTCGAGTTCGTCCAGCGCGATCGCCTCGGCGCGGCTGCGCACGGAGTAGATCAGGCGGCAGGGGATCTCCGGCGCGGCACGCGCGCGGTGGCGCAGCATGGCGAGAAGCGGCACCACGCCGGAGCCACCGCCGACGAGGAGGAGCGGGCCGCCCTCCTCCGGTCCCCAGGCGAAGGAGCCGCCGATCGGCCCGCGCAGCTCGATCCGGTCGCCGACCTCCGCGACCTCCTGGAAGAAGCCCGAGACCTCGCCGCCGTCGAGCCCCTCGATCATCAGCTCGATCGTCCCGGTCCCGTCCGGGGCCGAGGCGATGGAGTAGCTGCGCTGGGCCTGATAGCCGTCCTCCGCCGTCAGCCGCACGTCCACGTGCTGGCCCGGCCGGAAGCCGTCGAACCCGGCCGCCAGCACGAAGCGCTTCACGCGGGGCGTGACCGGCGCGATCTCGGTGATCACCGCCTCGCGCCAGACGGTCCAAGGCAGGTCGGTCACGGGCGATCAATCACCGGTGAAGCGCTGCTCGCGCCAGGGATCGCCGTACATGTGATAGCCGCGCAGCTCCCAGAAGCCGGCCTCGTCCTTGGCCGTGAAGCGCAAGCCCTTCACCCATTTGGCGCTCTTCCAGAAGTAGAGATGCGGCACGAGGAGCCGGGCCGGCCCACCATGATCGAGTGGGATCGGCTGCCCGTCATAGAGGGTCGCCACCATGGCCTTGCCGCCCGTCAGATCCGCCACCGGCACGTTGGTGGTGTAGTCGTCGTAGCCCTCGGCCAGGAGGTAGTCGGTCGGGGCGGCGATCCCGGCATCGGCGAGCAGATCGTCGAAGCTCACGCCCTCCCAGGCCGTGTCGAACTTCGACCACTTGGTCACGCAGTGGATGTCGCCGCCCCAGCGGGTGCGCGGCAGGGCCTGGAATGCGTCCCAGCTCCAGGCTTTGATCGGCCGGGCGCCCTCGCGCAGGGTGAAGCGCCAGGCCGCCAGATCGATCTGCGGGTTCGGCCCGATCTGGAGGACGGGGAAGTCGTCGGTGAGATACTGCCCCGGTGGCAGCCGCTCGCGGGTCGCCTCGGGCGGGCGGCGCCCGGTGAAGCCTCGTGTCGCCAAGCCGGCCTCCGTGGTGCTCAGGATCCGCAGCCGTTTCAGGCCGGGCGGGGCCGCAGGTCAAGCGTGGTGATCCCCGAGACCGAGACCGAGATAGCCGAACACGGCTCGGCCGACGCGTCCCTGAAGCGGCTCGGCCTCCAACTCGCCGCGCTCGCCGGCGGCATCGACCATGCCCTTGACGATGGCCAGGATATCGGCCGCCGCCCGGTGCGGATCCGGCAGAGCCGGCCCGGGCATCCGGCCGAGCAGGTCCTGGATCGCTTCTGCGAGAGCCGTGGAGACGCGGTCGACCGCGTCGTCGAGCGGCAGCCGCCGCTCCTCGATGTCCAGGGCCCGGGCGAGGACGGGCCGTCGCATCTGGTGCATGACCGCGGCCCGGACGATTCCGGCAAGGCCAGCCTCGCCCGTCGGCGTCTGCCGGGCGGCGGCGACCTCGGCCAGTAGCAACCCGGTCTCCCGCTCGACCAGCGCGGCGGTCAGCGCCTCCTTGCCGGGGAAGTACTGATAGAGCGAGCCGATGCTGACCCCGGCCCGCTCGGCGACGGCGTTCGTGGTGTAGCCGGGGAAGCCGCGCTCCTCGAGAATGCGAGCCGCCGCCTCGAGGATGATCCGCACCGTCTCGGCCGAGCGCGATTGTCGCGGTGTTTTCCGCGACTTGAGCGCGGGGCGGCGGATGGCGGCGGGCATGCGGGATGCGAGTTTCGAGGGGCGTCGCGGGCCCTCATGATCGGGCCGTCCCATAGAGGAAGGCAACCACCCATGACGATGCCCGAAGCCCCGACCGCCGAAATCCTGACGGTCTTCATGCTGGTGAAGACCGAGCCGGAATGGCTCGGCTTCCCCGTCGAGACCCGCTTCGCGAAGCTGCGCGAGCATGTGGAGCCGATCCTGCAGCGCCACGCCGCGGAGGTGCGCATGCGCTTCTACGACGCGGAGTTCTACACCGCCCGCATCACCGATCTCTGGGTCTGGGAGGCGAGCAGCCGCCACGCCTACGAGCTGGTGGTCGAGGCCTTGCGCGAGACCCCGTTCTGGGATCGCTATTTCCGGATCGTCGAGATCATCCCGGCGGTCGAGAACGCCTATGCCCGCAACTATGGGCAGTCTCCCCTCGCGGCCTGAGGACGGGCGCCGGTCGGAAGCGATGGGGCGGCGGAGGGAGACACCATGCCGGATCAGCCCTTCAAGGACCATTTCTCCGCCGCCGCCGCGGACTACGCGGCGCATCGCCCGACCTATCCGGAGGCGCTGGCCACCTATCTCGCCGGGATCAGCCCGGGGCGGGAGCGGGCGCTCGATTGCGGCTGCGGCAACGGCCAGCTCGCCCGGCTGCTGGCGGATTCGTTCGACGCGGTGGTGGCGACCGACGCGAGCGCCGAGCAGATCGCGGCGGCCGAGGCCCATCCGCGGGTGTGCTTCCGGGTGGCGCCGGCCGAGGCGAGCGGGCTGCCCGAGTCCAGCGTCGACCTGATCACGGCGGCCCAGGCCGCGCACTGGTTCGATCTGCCGGCCTTCTACGCGGAGGCGCGCCGCATTGCCCGGCCCGGCGCCGTGCTGGCGCTGATCTCCTACGGCGTGCTCCATCTCGACGGCGCGGCGGAGGCGGTGCTGCGCCACTTCTACACGCAGGTGGTCGGACCCTACTGGCCGCCAGAGCGGGCCCATGTGGAGGCGGGATACCGCACCCTGCCCTTCCCGTTCGCGGAGCTGCCCGCGCCCGATCTCGCCATCGAGCGGGACTGGGGCCTCGACGACCTCGTCGGCTACGCCCGCACCTGGTCGGCGTTGCGCGGCGCGCAGGCCGCCCTCGGCACGGACCCGCTGCCGGATTTCGCGGCGGCGCTCGCCAGGGCCTGGGGCGAGCCGGGCTCGCGCCGGCGGGTGCGCTGGCCGCTTTCCCTCCGGCTCACGAAGCTCTGATCGGATGCGTCGAAGATTTGCCCCAAAGCGGCGCTGTTCTCCCTTGACGAAGCGCCGCCCGGACAGCGAGGGGCGGACCACGTAAAGGACCCACGATGTTTCGCAGTCTCGCCATCGCCCTCGTCGCCGGGGGGCTTCTCGCGGCTCCGGCCGCCCAGGCCCGCGACGGGATCAGCCCCGGCGGTGCCGCGGCCCTCGGCGTGCTCGGCGGCCTCGCGGTCGGCGGAGCCATCGGCGCCGCCACGGCCGATCCCTACTATCCCGGCAAGCCGGTCTACCGCGCCCCGCGGCCGGTCTATGTCGAGGACGAGTATGTCGGCCCGGTCTGCCATTTCGAGCGCCGCCGCTACATCGACGCCTACGGCGACGTGTATTTCCGCCGCGCCCGCGTCTGCGAGTAGGCGCCTCTCAGAGACGTTCGCAGCCGGGGTCTCAGCGCCCCGGCGGTGACGGCGTGACGATCTCCTCGGCCGGCAGGACCGGCGGGGCGGCGCGCGGACGCAGCCGCTCGGCACAGGCGATGCCACCGAGCACGAGGGCCAGCGCGAGCGCGTCGGATGCCTCGAAGGGCTCCCCCACCACCAGCACCGCCAGGCCCGCGCCGAAGACCGGCACGAGGTTGACGAACAGCCCGGCCCGGTTCGGACCGAGCATCTCGACCGCCGCCAGGAAGGTGAGCTGCGCGGCGAGCGAGGGCCCGAGCGCCACGTAGGTGACGATCAGCCAGCCCGTCGCGGTCGGCCAGATCAGGCGGCCCGCGGCCCATTCCGCGAAGAGCGGCGGCAGCGAGGTGACGAGGGCCGCGGCGGCCAGCGCCGCGAAGAAGGAGAGCCCGGACACCTTGGGCCGCATCGCCAGCGCCACCGTGTAGCCGGCATAGAGCAGGCAGGCCACCAGCATCAGCAGGTCGCCGCGGTTGAAATCGAGCCTGCGCAGCACGTCGAGATCGCCGTGCGAGGCGGCCACGGCAGCGCCGACCAGCGTCACCGCCACGCCGATGCCCTGCCCGAGGGAGACGGGCTGGCTATAGGCGACGTAGTTCAGGATCAGCACCAGGACCGGAATCGCGCCCTGCAGCAGCGCGATGTTGACCGCGCTCGTATAGGCGCCCGCGGCGTAGAACAGGCTCGCATAGACCGTGTAGCCCACCGTGGCCATGATCAGGATGCGGAGCCAGGAGCGGGCCAGCACCGCGCGGTCGGCCAGGATGCGCCGCCGTGCGACCACGGCGAGGATCGCGCACGGGAAAGCCCAGCGCAGGGTCGTCAGGGCCTGAGGGGAGACCTGTCCGGGCGCCCATCGGGCGGCCACCACGTTGCCGGCCCAGACCAGCATCGTGAAGAGAAGGAGCAGGTAGGCGCGGCCCGCCCGGGGGCCGGCCGCGAGGGAGGCGCTCAGCGCCTGCGGAACTGACCACCGCGCACCGGCGGGCGCGGTCCGGAGGAACGCTCGTCCTTGTGCCGGAACACGAGGCGGCCCTTCTCCAGGTCGTAGGGCGACATCTCGACGGTCACGCGGTCGCCCGCGAGCGTCTTGATGCGGTTCTTCTTCATCTTGCCGGCAGTGTAGGCGACGATCTCGTGGCCCTGGTCGAGCTGCACCCGGTAGCGCGCATCAGGCAGGATCTCGAGAACGAGACCGTCGAACTGCATCAACTCTTCTTTTGCCATTCACCCTCTCCAGTCGGACCGTCTGGAAGCAGGCGTTCCGGCATGCATGTCGTCTCGTGCAAGTGCATAAAAACGCGGCGGCGTCCGTCCCGATCCATACCGGCAGGTCGCGGGCTAGGGTGAGCGGGGCGCCAGAGCGTGCCCGGATTTAATCGCCGCAGCGCCCATCGGCAAGTCACAGCCGTGATGCGATGCCTGCTCCTCGACAGGATTCCGGCTCTCTGTTTGCTCAAAGCTTGGTCGGGCGGCCTCCGGCGGGCCGTCGACGAGCCTCCTCGCGGGGGATCTCAGGGTGCGTCGTTGCCGGCGAAATCGAGGCGTCCGTCCGGCATGCGCTTCCAGACCTTGAGCGTCACGGCGCCGGGCCGCGGGTCACCGGCCGCGTCGAAGGCGACCGGGCCGAGGGCGGTGCGGAAGCTGCCCGCGCGCAGGGCGTCGGCGAGCTTGCGGGCATCCGGGACCCGCACATTCCCCTGTGCGGCGAGCGCCTGGGCCAGCACCTCGACGGCGGCATAGGCTGCGCCCGCGACGAGATCGGCCTCGGGCGTGCGCGGGGGCGTCTTGGCCCGGGACTCGGCGCGCGGCTCGGGCGGACGGCGCTCGGGAAGGAGGGTCATCACCGTCCCCTCCGCGGCCGGCCCGGCGGTCGCAGGGAAGGCGGGATCGAGGATGCCGTCGCTCGCCACCATCGGACCGGTCAGCCCGGCCTCGCGCAGGGCCCGGACCAGCAGGGCGGCCTCCGGGGCGAGGCCGCCAAAATAGACGACCTGGACTCCCGCCGCCTTCAGGCGGGCGGCGAGGTCGGCCGCGTCGCGGCTGCCGCGGGGCAGGCTCTCGAAGGCCGCCTCGCGCAGGCCGCGGGCCCGTAAGGTACGGGAGACCTCCTCGGCGAGGCCACGGCCGAAGGTGGAGCGGTCGTGGACCAGGGCGACACCTTCGGGGAAGCGCGCGGCGAGCCAGAGCCCCGCGGCCTGCGCCTGCTGCGCGTCGCCCGGGGACAGGCGGAACAGGTTCCAGAGGCCGCGGGCGGTGAGTGGGGGGTAGGTCGCGGCCGGCGCGATCACGACGGCGCCGGCCTCCTCGTAGGCGAGCGCCGTCGCCGCCACCAGCGACGACTGGAGCGGCCCGACCACGAGGCGCACGCCCTCGGCCGCGAAGCGCCGCGCCACGCCCAGGGCCTGCTTCGTGTCGCCGGCATCGTCGGCCACGACGAGGACGAGGCGGCGCCCGCCCGCCCGGTTGAGGTCGGCCACCGCCTGCTCGGCGCCGAGGCGCAGGCCCAGCCCGAAGGGAGCGTCCGGCCCGGTGAGCGGCGCCGAGAGGCCGATCCGCACCGGCGCGGGCGCCTGCGCGGCGGCGGGTGCCCCCCACAGGCCGCAAAGGGCGAGGAGGGCGGCCGCGTTTCTCACTCGGCGGCCTGCAGGGCGGGTTTGCGCGCCACATGCTCCAGCGCCTCGGGGCGCGGACCACCGGTCGCCCAGTCGAGCAGCTCGACCGTGTGCAGGATCGGGATCTCGGTGCCCTTCCCGATCTGCGTGGCGCAGCCGATATTGCCGGTGGCGATGAGGTCCGGCCGCATCCGCTCGATATTGGCGACCTTGCGGGCGCGGAGCTTCCCGGCGATCTCCGGCTGCAGGATGTTGTAGGTTCCGGCCGAGCCGCAGCAGATATGGCCCTCGGGCACATCCTTCACGGTGAAGCCCGCCCGCTTCAGGAGCGCCTTCGGCTCGGTGCGGATGCCCTGGCCGTGCTGCATCGAGCAGGCGGAATGGTAGGCCACCACGAGGTCGGTCTCGACCACCGGCTCGATCAGGCCGAGGGCGGCGACGTATTCGGTGACGTCCTTGGCGAGGCCCGAGACCCGGGCCGCCTTCTCGGCATAGGCCGGGTCGTCCCGGAACATGAAGCCGTAATCCTTGATCGTCGTACCGCAGCCGGAGGCCGTCACCAGGATCGCGTCGAGGCCGCCGCGCTCGATCTCCCGGGTCCAGGCATCGATCGCCTGCCGGGCATGGGCGTGGGCGGAATGCTCCTTGCCCATGTGGTGGGTGAGCGCGCCGCAGCAGCCCTCCTCCGCCTGCACCACCTCGACGCCGTGGCGGTTGAGGAGGCGGATCGCCGCCTCGTTGAAATCCGGGCGCAGCACGCTCTGGGCGCAGCCGCGCAGCAGCGCGACCCGCCGGTGCGGGGCGTTGGCGGCGGCGGGCGCGGGGAAGGTGCCGGGCCGGTCGGTCGGGTTGCGTCCCGGAAGCCGGGCGGGCGCCAGGTCGAGCATCGCCGCGAGCCGGTTGCCGACCCGCGGTAGCCGGGCGACGAGCCCGCGGAACGGGCTGCCGAGCCAGGCCGCGAACAGCGCGAGGCGGAAGCGGTTCGGATAGGGCAGCACGAAGGCGAGAAGCGCGCGCAGCAGCCGATCGTCGGCGCCGCGCCGGAAGGTCCGCTCGATATGCGTGCGGGCATGGTCGACGAGGTGCATGTAGTGCACGCCCGAGGGGCAGGTCGTCATGCAGGACAGGCAGGACAGGCAGCGGTCGACGTGGCGCACCACCTCGGCCGAGGCCGCCTTGCCGCCCTCCAGCATGTCCTTGATCAGGTAGATGCGGCCCCGCGGCGAATCGAGCTCGTCTCCGAGCAGAAGGTAGGTCGGGCAGGTCGCCGTGCAGAAGCCGCAATGCACGCAGGTGCGCAGGATCTTCTCCGAGGCCGCCATCGCCGGGTCGGCGAGCTGCGCGGGGCTGAAATTGGTTTGCACGGTCTTGTCCTCAGGCCCTTGGCCGTCTCGTTCCTTCCCGGCGGACGCGCGTGTCTCTCACACGCCCGCATACATGCGGCCCGGGTTGAACACCCCGGCCGGGTCGTGCGCCGCCTTGATGCCCTGGCTCACCCGCATCAGGGGCTCGGCGAGGGGCTCGAAGACGGGCACCGCCGCGCGCACGGCGTCGGGCGCCCGCACCAGCGTCGCGTGGCCGCCCTGACCTTTCACCGCCGCGCGGATCGCGGCGGCGCCGGCATCGCCCGCGGCCGAGGTCTCCAGCCAGATCAGGCCGCCTCCCCAATCGTAGTACCAGCGGGCCTGAAGAGCGCGGGCGATCGCGGCCGTCAGCGCCGGCCCGCGCATCGGCGCGGTGGAGATGCGCCAGACCGCCCCCTCCCCGTCCGCGAAGGGATGCACGTCGCGGACCGCCTCCCAGAGGCCGGCATCGTCCGAGACCTCCGGGGCGCCGAAGCGCTTGAGGAGCCGGGTCAGCTCGCCGAGGCGATACGCGATCGAGTCGGAGAAGCCTTCGAGGCGCATCAGGGTGCGGGCCTCGGGCGCGCCGATGCCAGCCGGCAGGTGGGCCGCGCCCGTGAGCTCGAACGGCGAGCCGAGGGCCGCCGCCAGGGCCTCCACCGCGCGGGCATCGTCGAGGCCGGTGAAGACCAGGGTCGAGACCCGCTCCTGCACCGGCAGCACCTTGAACGTCACCTCGGTGAGGAGGCCGAGCGTGCCCCAGGAGCCGGCCATCAGCTTCACGAGGTCGAGGCCGGTGACGTTCTTCATCACGCGGCCACCCGACTTGATCGCCTCGCCGCGTCCGTTGACGAAGCGCACGCCGATCAGGCTGTCGCGGGCGGCGCCGGCATTGATGCGGCGCGGGCCCGAATTGTTGATTGCGGCCACCCCGCCAAAGGTCGGCTCGCCCGCGGAGCCGAGCAGCCGGCGGTGGTCGATCGGCTCGAAGGGCAGCATCTGGCCGCGTGTGGCGAGGAGCGCCTGGACCTCGGCGAGCGGCGTGCCGGCGCGGGCGCCCACCACCATCTCGGCCGGCTCGTAGAGGGTGATCCCGGAGAGCGCGGCCGCCGAGAGGGTCGCCTCGTCCTGGGCCGGGCGGCCGAGCCGCGCCTTGGTATCGCCGCCGACAAGGCGGAGCCGCTCGCCGCGGGCGGCCGCCTCGCGCACGAGTCCCGCCGCTTCGCCCTCGTCCCGGGGCTCGTATGACCGCATCGTTTCCTGCCCGAACGCGCCGGCATTCCGCCGTGCCGGCCCTCCTTATGGCAGGATCCTGCCGCTTTGCATCCGCGATTCAAGAGCGCGGCGTGACGGTCGGCGGTCTTGCTACTCGGCGGGGGCCGGGCAGGACGGGCGGAAGCGGGCGAGCACGTGGCCGCGCAGACCCGCGATGTCGAAGACCCAGACCAGGATGCCGTAAAGGCCGATGCCGAGCGGCAGGCAGGTGGCGAGGGCGAGCCCGGGCGCGAGATAGCGGAACGGCGCCAGCGCCAGCCCCATGACGAGGCAGGCGGCGGCCGAGGCCGCGATCTCCCGCCAGGGCAGGTGCAGCCGGTCGGGACCGGTGAGGGCCCGCGCCGCGAGCCACAGGAAGGCCGCGACGAGGCCGAGGGTCTGGGCGAGCGCGATGCCGGCGCCGCCGAGCAGCGGGGGCAGGACGAGGAGCCCGGCCGCGTTCACCGCGAGGCCGACGCCCGCCGCCGCGATCACCGGCAGGGTGCGGCGGCGGATCTGGAAGATCGGGTTGATGGCGAAGAACATCATCGAGAGGCAGAACAGCCCCGGGATCAGCAGGGCCGCATAGAGGGCAAAGGGCCCACGATAGGCCTCCGGCACCACGATCTCCTGCAGGGCGGGCAGCACCGCCCAGAACCCGACCGCGCAGGGCAGGAGCAGGGCCACGACGACGCCTGCGTTCCGCCCGACCTGGGCCTCGGCGGCGGCGCGCCCCTCGAACTCCTCGGCCCGCACGGCGAGCTGGAACAGCAGCAGGTCGAGGGCGGTGCCAAGCGTCGTCAGGCTGCGCCCGGTCACGTCCGAGGCCAGCGCGAAGTAGCCGGCCTCGGCGAGATCCGCATGGACCGCGATCACGCTGCGGTTGAGGAAGGGCATCAGCTGGTAGACCGCGTTCGCCGCGATGAGCGGCAGCCCGTAGGTCATGAACAGCCGCCAGGTCGTGCCCATGCGGTCGCGCGCCAGGGGCGTCGCCGGATCGCGCAAGGGGCGGTGCAGGATCGCGATCGAGAGCAGGCAGCTCAAGCCCGCGACCGCGAGCACCCAGGCCGGATGCGCGAGGTACCAGGCGGCGGCGGCCATGCCGGCGAAGGCCAGCAGGTTCTTCACCGCCACGAGGCCGAGATAGAGCCGGCCGTCGAAGCGGGCGCGGGCGAGCGCGGCATGATAGTCGAACACGCCGTTGCCGAGCGCCGCGAGCATGGTGCCGGCGAGCACCGCGCCGCGCCCCTCGGGCCCCGCCTCGCGATCGATCCCGAGGCTGATCGCCGCGGCCGCGATCAGGCCGAGGCCGACCAGGGCATAGGCCCGATCGAGGCCGTGGCGGATCCAGGGCTCGTCGACGCGGACGCGGCCCGAGTAGAAACGCGTCGCGGACAGGCGCAGCCACTCGAACAGGACGGTGTTCAGGACGATGGCGCCCGCCGTCGCCAGGGCGAACAGCCCGAAATCGGCCGGGCCCAGGAGCTTGGCGAGGATCAGGCCGAGGACGAAGTTCAGGCCGGCGTTCAGGACGAATGCAGCGATCACGGCCATGGAGCAGCCTTCGACAAGCGCGCCCCGCAGCGGGGGCCGGGCTCACGCACCGGGCAGATCCCGGACCGTGCGCGACGCCGCTCCGCCGGGGCGGCACACCGAATCCGCTCCATAGCGGGCGAGCGGGTAAGAATTCCCTAATCCGGCCCGCGCGCGGAACGCGGACCGGCCGGAACCCTCCGGCCGCGCTTGCCGTTGCTCGCCCCGAAGATGCTCACACCGGAGTGCTCCCATGCGCCTCACCCTGCCCGCCGCCGCGGCCCTGCTGACCGCCCTCTCCGTCCAGGCCGCCACCGCCGAGACCACGGTGATCCGCCGCGACGGCCCCGACACCGTCGTGGTCGACCGGCCCGAGGTCGAGCGCAAGACGGTGGTGACCCGGGACAGCGGCGACGGCTGCTCGTCGAAGACCGTGACCAAGACGAACGAGTACGGCGATCGCAAGACCGTCCATAAGGAGACCTGCGACTGAGAGGGGCCCACGCACCTTCCCTCCGCGCCGTGATGCCCGGAGGGCGATCGCCCGGGCATCGGGCGGCTCCGAGCGCGGATCAGGCCGAGGCTCGGGACGCGCGCCCGCGCGGCGGCTCGGCCTGCCGCGCGGCCGGCGCGAGCGCCTTCTCGTAGCGCCAAGCCTCCATCCCGTCCTCGTAATAGTCCGGGCGCACGGCGAAGCGCCCGTAGCCGCGCCGCTCGTAGAGCCGGATGCCGGCTCCGTTGTCGGCCCTCACCTCCAGGCGCAGCCGGTCGCAGCCGTGCGACAGCGCCGTCTCCTCCGCGGCCGCGAGCAGGCGCCCGCCGATCCCGAGCCCGTTGCGGCCCGGCGCCACCGCGATCGAGGAGAGGCGGGCGATGCGGCTGGCGCGCCGCCGCTCCAGCACCGCGGCGCCGACGAGGACCTCGGCGCGATCGTCCTCCACCAGCGCCACGATCACGTCCATGGTCGCGGAATCGACCGCGTGGCGGATCGCGCGGCGCTCGGCCCGGTCGGTGGCGAAGGCCGCATGCTCCAGGGCGACGAGGGCGTCGAGATCGGCGCGGCCTGCGGCGCGCAGGACGAGGCGCGCCTCGGACGGGGGCAGGACCGCTGCTGCGCTCACGGATGGCACGGGGACATCTTACCTCGGAGGCCTGATCCGGCGCCGGGCCGGCATCCGCTTCGGCAGGGCATCATAAGGAGATGCCCGCTCGCACCGGCTTTGGGAAGCCCGACCGGCATCGGCGCGGCGATTCTGCAACAGCACTCGGGGAGCGCGTCGAAATTCCGGGGGCAAGCCGGAAATGACCCTTGTCGGCCCGAGGCGCCGCCCGTATATCCCGCTCGCCCAATTTCGCACGTGCCTGTGGCCGCGTGCCGGTTGGTGGGCATCCGGTCAACTGCCGGACAGCCGCCAGGGGTCTTAAAGGATCGATGGTCGCAAGGGTGGATCCCTACGGCCGGCATCCGGGTGGCGACACCAGACCCCAACAACAACCGGCAGCCGGAGGCGAAACCGGCGAACCCCGCTCTCCACGGGGGACGCAGCTTAAAGCAACGACGAACGGGCTTTTTTGGTCTCGTCGGCCCTCCACAGGCCGACACCGAAGAGGCTTGTTTCTCTTTGCCCGGCGTGCGGTTGGGGTTCCCCCATACCAATCCACGGCAGCTTCCGGGTGCTCTGCGCCCGCGTTCGTCCGCGCGTCTCCAACGCGTGCGGATGACGCGACGCCTCGCCCCCTGACGCCGACGGCCGGTCGAGGCCGTCAGATCGCGACATCGTGCGCCTGATGGGATCGGGCGCCGCCGACCTGTGCTGGGGATCGTCCATGACCGACCGTATCCGCGACTTCCTGCGCGTGCGCCGCGACCTCGGCCAGGACGAAGGTCCGGTCATGGTGCTCGACCTCGACGTGGTGCGCGACAACTACACCGCCTTCGCCCGCGCGCTGCCCGACACCCGCGTCTTCTACGCCGTGAAGGCGAATCCCGCCCCCGAGGTGCTGAGCCTCCTCGCCGAGATGGGCTCCTGCTTCGACACCGCCTCGGTCGCCGAGATCGAGATGGCGCTCGCCGCCGGCGCCACCGCGGACCGCGTCTCCTACGGCAACACCATCAAGAAGGAGCGCGACGTGGTGCGCGCGCTCAAGCTCGGCATCCGTCTCTTCGCGGTCGACTGCGAGGCGGAGGCGGACAAGATCGCCCGCGCCGCCAGGGAGGCCGGCGTGGCCACGGGCGCGGTGCAGGTCTTCTGCCGCATCCTCTGCGACGGCGCCGGTGCCGACTGGCCGCTGTCGCGCAAGTTCGGCTGCGTGCCGGAGATGGCCGTCGACGTGCTGGAGCATGCCCATGTGCAGGGGCTCCACGCCTACGGCGTGTCCTTCCATGTCGGCTCGCAGCAGGCCAACACCGAGGCCTGGGACGGCGCGCTGGCCTCGGCCGCGATGATCTTCCGCGAATGCGGCCTGCGCGGCATCGGCCTGTCGATGGTCAATCTCGGCGGCGGCTTCCCGACCCAGTACCTCAAGGCGGTGCCGGGCGTGGAATCCTACGGCGACGCGATCTTCCGCGCGCTCACCAAGCATTTCGGCAACCGGATCCCCGAGACCATCATCGAGCCGGGCCGCGGCATGGTCGGCAATGCCGGCATGATCGAGGCTGAAGTCGTCCTGGTGTCGCGCAAGTCCGCGGATGCCGACGAAGTGCGCTGGGTCTATCTCGACATCGGCAAGTTCGGCGGCCTCGCCGAGACGATGGACGAGTCGATCCGCTATCGCATCCGCACCGCGCATGACGAGGATCGCATGAGCCCCTGCGTCATCGCCGGGCCGACCTGCGATTCGGTCGACGTGCTCTACGAGAAGCAGCACTACCCGCTGCCGGTCTCCCTCTCGATCGGCGACAAGGTGCTGATCGAGGGCGCGGGCGCCTACACCACGACCTACGCGGCGGTGGCCTTCAACGGCTTCCCCCCCCTGCGCCAGATCGTGATCTGACGTCCCGCCACCGCATGCAGATCCCGCCCGGCCGCGCGCGGCCCGGGCGGCCTCGTGTCCACGCCCCATTCATCTGTCCCCGGGGATGATCGGTCATGATCGCGATCCGCACCGAGCACGCCGCCGATGTCGCCCAGCGCGAGCGGCTGCTCGACACCTGCTTCGGGCCGAACCGCTTCGCCAAGACCTCCGAGCGCCTGCGCGAGGGCCGTCTGCCCGCACGCGGCCTCGCCTTCTCGGCGATGCGCGGCGGCCGGCTGGTGGGCACCGTGCGCCTGTGGAACGTCGATGCCGGCGGCCGGCCCGCCCTGCTGCTCGGGCCGCTCGCGGTCGATCCGGCGATCCAGCGCCAGGGGCTCGGCAGCGTGCTGATGCAGGCGGCGCTCGGGCGGGCGGAGGCGCTCGGCCACGGCGCGGTGCTCCTCGTCGGCGACGCTCCCTACTACGCCCGGTTCGGTTTCGAGGGCGCGCTGGCCGCCGACCTCGCCATGCCCGGTCCGTTCGAGCGCGCGCGCTTCCTCGGGCTCGAGCTGCGCGCCGGCGCCCTGGCCGGCGCCGCGGGGATCCTGCGGGCCACCGGCGTGCCCGCGCCGGAGGAGGCCGTGCCGGACTCCGCGGCGGCGGCGCGACGACGCGCGGCCTGAGATGGGCTCCGCCTGAGTCAATCGGCAAATCCGCGCAGCGCGTGAGCGAAGCCCGAATCTATTGCTCCAGGGTCATCAACCGGATCTGAGTCGGGCGCCGACGAAGGGGTCCGGGTGGACAGCCCGGAGCAGGCTGTCCTATGCGAGCCGACCGACCGACGGCGCGGGAGAGCTGATTTCGTGAGAATGCCAGATTCGAGACCGGGTGGCGGATGCCGATGAGCCCTGCTCCGCGGGTCCTGGTCACGAGCACCTTCCGGGATAGCATCAACACCAACGCTGGCATTCGAACCTACCTCTCGGAGGGGTTCCGTGAGGTTCTGGGGACGGACGCGATCACCGTCCGGCCGCTGGAACTGGCCCCGGAGGCCGTCCTCGAGCTGCGCCCGGATCTGGTCATCGGGGTCGGCAGCCTCGTGCCGGACGACGCGGACCTGCGCGGTCTGCGGCGGGCCGTGGACGCGGCAGGCTCGCGCCTCGCCCTCTGGCTGCACGACGACCCCTACGAGATCGACTATGCCTTCAAGGCCGGTCCGCTCGCCGACATCGTATTCTCGAACGACAGCTGGTCGGTGCCGCATTACCGGCACCCGAACGTCCACCATCTCCCGCTTGCGGGCGCGCCGAAGATTCATCTGCGCGACCTCAAGCCGGTGGAGGAGCGCGGAATCGCCCTGTTCTTCTGCGGCGTCGCCTACGGCAACCGGATCGATCTGATCCGCCGGGCGGACGCTCTGCTCGCGCGCCACGCGGTGTCGATCCTCGGCAGCGGATGGCCGGACGACCTGCGCAGCACGACCAACCGGCGCCTCGACGCCAAGCAGATGGCCGACCATGCGGCCGATGCGCGGCTCACCCTGAACATCGGCCGCGACCTCGACATCGCCAACCGCCGCTACGGCCTGCCGGCGGCGACGCCCGGCCCCCGCACCTTCGAAGTGGCGCTCTCCGGCTCCGCCCAGCTCTACGTCGTCTCGGGACTCGAGATCGGCACGATGTTCGAGCCGGACAGCGAGATCCTGCTCGTCGATTCGGTGCGCGACATCGCGCTGGCTCTCGAGCGCGCCTATGATGATCCCGCCGGCATCCTTGCGATCGCTGCCGCGGCACAGGCGCGGGCGCTGAAAGACCACACCTACGCCGTCCGCGCGCGTCGGATCCTTGACCTCTGCGGCCTCGCCGGCCCCTCCGAGGGCTGAGCCATGGCACCTTACGCGATCCTGCTGCTCGACACCGAGCCGCTGACCCGCAACGCCTACATCACGCTCGCCATCGCCGATGCCTTGCGCCGCGACCCGCGCGTGGCGCGGGTGGTCGTGGCGGACCACGGCGACGCGATCGCCCGGTTCCAGACCGAGGGCCTCGACACCTTCATCGCCTTCGGCGGCGCCCGGACGCATGCGCCGCTGCTGACGCGGCTCGCCGCGCTCGCGAAGCTCAGCATCCTCTGGACCACCGAGGATCCCTACGAGGTCGACAACAACCTCCGCTTCTCGACCGCCTTCGACATCGTCTTCACCAACGAGCGGTCCGTGGTCGAGGCCTATGGCGGCCGCGCGCACCACCTGCCGCTCGCGGCCTCGCCCCTGTTCCAGGATCTGCCGGTGCTGCGCGACGATGCGCGCTACCGCTACGACCTGCTCTTCATCGGCACGGCCTGGCCGAACCGAGTGAGAAGCCTCAACGCGATCCTGGCCAAGGCTCCGCGGCAGCTCAAGGTGAAGCTCGCCCTGCCCTACAACGAATTCATCGGAAAGCCCGCCCTCGACGATCCCTCGCCGCTCGTGGACTGGCGCTGCGGCAATGCCGACTTCGCTCGCTTCGCCAATGCGAGCCGCGTGGTGCTGACCCTGCCGCGGGCCTTCTCGAACGCCTCGGCCGCGCGCGCCTCCGGCACGACGCCGCCGCCGCGCCTGTTCGAGACCGCGCTCGCGGGCGGATTTCAGGTGATGGTCTCGGCCGAGCCCGAGACGGGAGACTACTACGCCGACGGCAGCGAGGTCCGCCTCTGCGCGGACGACGACGCGGCCCTCGCGGCGATCGCGGAGGCGTTGGCCGAGCCCGAGCGGCGCATCGCCATGGCCGAGGCCGCCCGTGCGCGGACGCTCGCCGAGCACCTCTATGACCACCGCGTCGCGCGGATGCTCGACCTCGCGGCCGGCACCCCGTCGGCGCGCGTGGCGCCCCCCACCTTACGCTCGCGGAAGACGGTCCTCTACCTCACCCACAACCGGGCCGGCCGCCGGCCCGGGGGCGGTGTGGAGGTCTATCAGGAGGTGCTGACCGGGCTTGCACCGGATTACGAGCCCCTCTTCCTGTTCCCGGTACTCACGGGCGGCGAGTACGAGTTGCGGCTCGAGGGCCGGTCGGTCAGCGAAACCTTCGCGGCGGCGCCCGCCACCCATCATACCCTGACCGACCCCGGCATCGAAGGCATCTTCGAGGAGATCCTGTTCCGGCACGCGGTCGATCTCGTCCACGTCCATCATCTGCTGCATCTGCCGTTGAGCCTGCCGCTCATTGCCAAGGCCTGCGGCGTGCCGGTCGTCTACCATCTGCACGATCACTACCTGGTCAGCGAGCGCTTCCTGCTCCTCGACCGCAACGGCCGCTTCGAGGACGTCGTCGGCCGCAGCCGCGACGAGCGGGACGCAAGTCTCCTCGACGCGGAGGGACATCCGCCTGGCTCGGGGGCGCGGCGCGACCTGTTCATGACGCAGGTCGTCTCGGCGATCGACGCCTTCGTAACCAGCACACCGTTCACGGGTGCGTATCTGCGCGGCTACTATCCCGAGATCCCGGCCGAGAAGGTTGTCGAGATCGAGATGTTGACGCCGGGCGAGGCGGTGACATCGCCTGCGGAGCAGACGCGCTCCGACTGGCTCACCGTCGCCGTCGTCGGCAACTTCGCGCCCCATAAGGGTGCGGAGACCGTGCTGACGCTGATCCGTCTCACGCAGGATTATCCGATCCGCTTCAAGCTGTTCGGCCATGTGGACCAACGCTATCGCGGGCGGCTCGTCGACCTGCCGTCGGAGCGGGTCGTGCAGGTGGGCGCCTACGATCAGACAAACATCGTCGCGCTGCTCGCGGGGTGCGACGTCTCCCTCCATCTCTCGACCTGGCCCGAGACCTTCGTGATCTCCTTGGGCGAGGCTTGGCTGGCGGGGCTCGTCCCGATCGTCACCGATCTCGGCGCTCTTCCGGAGCGCGTCAGCGACGACGTTGACGGGTTCGTGGTGCCACCCGACGCGCCGGGCGCGGTGATGCAGCGTCTCCTCGCGCTGCATCTCGACCGCGAGCGGCTCGCCCGGATGAAGGCGGCGGTGAGGACGAAGCGCTTCATCACCAAAGAGGCGCATCTCGCCGCAACGGCCGCCCTCTATGCCCGTCTGATCGACGCTCATCCATGCCCGCATGATCGGGTTCCCGACCGGACGAGCGCCGATTACTCCCTGACCCTGTTCGACGCCGGCATCCGCGTGAACGCCCGGCGCTGGACCTCCACCGGGATTGCCTGGGATTCGCACTACCCGGCAGCCCTCGTCTCGGAAGCCACGCCCGAGGTCGAGGCCACGCGGGTGTCCCTCGAGGATGCTCTGCCGCCGGCCCATGCCGACCTGCCGGAGACGCTCTTCGACCTCGACAGGCTCACTGCCAGTTCCGATTGGTATCTCGACCGGTTCCGCCTTGACCGCCAGACCGTCGCCGGTCGGCCAGACGGTACGGTCGTATTGCGCGACCTGTCGCTGCGCGGCTGGGTGCGCCCGGTCAGCGGAAAAGCGCCGGAGGCGACCTACCTGCGGCTTTCAGGGCCGGAGACGACCTTCTACGCCCGACTGACCCGCGAGGGCCGCCAAGATCTCGTGCGCGGCCCGGAGGATTGGGCCTCGGCCGAGACCGGGTTCACCGGCCGCGTCGCGATCGCGGGACTGCCGAGCGGGCTTTATGCAGCCGATCTCGTGCAGGTGGTCGCCGGGCAGCGGCTCGCGAGCCAGGACTTCTTCCGGGTCTACCTCGCCCCGAATGCCGGGGTCGAGCATCCCTCTCCCTGGCAGCCCGGCTGGAGCGGGACGGTGCCGTCCGCCTCCGGGCCGGTCCGGGCCGTCCGCCAGAACCTGCCGGAGGCCGCCGGGTCGCTGGTGGCGCTCGGAAGCGACGTCTGGGCCTTCGAGGCGGAGACAGATCTGACGGAGCCCGGGACGGTCACCGCCCTCCTCATCCCTGCCGCGGGTGGAGCGCCGCATTGGCTCCGCGCCGCCAGGCAGGCTCTGCCCGACGGGAGCCGGTTCGCCTTCGCTGCGGCGATGGAGACGCTCGAACCCGGCGCCTACGCGCTGCGCTTCGTCCTCGGCGATGGGCCGGATGCTTGCCTCCTCACGACGGAGACCGAACTCGTGCGGGCGCCGGGCAGCGCGCGGGCGCGCCTTGCAGCACTGCCCCCGCCAGGTTTCCGGCGCTTCCTCGCCAAGCGGGTGAAATCCGGCGGCTCCCTGGATCAGGCGCGCCCGGATGCGGCCGACACGGGCATGATCCGCTGCATCGGCTGGGCCTTCCAGCCCGGATACGGCCCGCCGCTGACCACCGTCGCGGCCTGGCGGGAGGGCGGTCGGCACCGCTACGCGATCTCGGCCGCAATCGCGCGGCCGGATGCCGCAGCCCACCTGTCCGACCCGGCGGCCTCGGTCTCGGGCTACGACCTCGCCGTGCCCGAAGCCGCGCTGCGGACGGGCGGCGTGCGGCTCTACCAGTGCTACGCGAGCCGCACGGTGGAGTTCGGCGGCTTCCAGGCCAAGGTGCGGGCGCAGCTCGGGATCGGCTGAGCGGCGCGCGCCGTCAGGGCTGCGCGCCGGCCGGCTCGGCCTCCTGCGGCGCGTGTTCGGGGGACCGGACGCGCCGGGCCGCCTCCTCCGCCTCGCGCGCCCGGACCTGCCGGGCGGCCTCCTCGGCGGCGGCCTGCTGCGCCTTGATCCGGGCCTGGCGCTGGGCCTCCTCCTCGGCCGCCTTGATCGCGGCCGCACGGGCGCGGTCCATCTCGATGCGGGCGCGGCGGCGCTGGCGTTCCATCTGGTCGGCCTCGATCAGCTCGATGCGCTCCAGCTCCCGTTGCAGCACCACGGCCGCGAGGCCGGTCGCGAGGGCGCCGGTGTCGAGGCTGCGCTCGGGCGCGCCGAGGCTGCCGGAGAGGCCGAGCTGGACCGCGGGCGCCCCGGCAGTCCAGCCTTGGGGAACCGCGCCGCCAGCGAGCAGGCCGCGGGCCTCGAGGCGTCCGCGGGCCAGATCGTAGGCGAGGCTGCCGGTCCAGCGCGCGGCGCCGAGATCGAGATCGAGCGGACCGGCCCGCAGCACGCCGCCGACGATGGTCGCCGGGGCGGAGACGGATCCGCGCGCCTGCGCCGCCGCCCGGCCGAGCTCCGCGCCGACGATCTGCGGCAGCCGCCCCTCGCGCAGCGGATCGTCGATCTCGAGCGCCCGCGCGAGCGCCCGGCCGAGCGCCGCCGGATCGGCCTCCGGCACGGTGAGATCGGTGAGCGTGAGGGTCCCGCTGCCGGCGAGATTGGCGGCGAGCGCCGCCGCGTCCGGCCCGCTCGCCCCGAAGCGCAGCTTGGCCGAGAGCCGTCCGCTGAGCGGGCTGCCGTCGGCCAGGGCCGCGAGCGCCGCGTCCGCGAGGGTGCCCTCCCCCGACACCGAGAGGGTGCCGCCACGGCGCGCGACCACGGCCGAGCCGGCGAGCCGTCCCTCGGCGAGCTTCGCGTCGAGGTCGCGCAGGCTCAGGGCGCCGTCGTCGAGGCCGAGGCGGAAGCCGGCGCCCGCCGCCGTCAGCCCGCGGCCGAGCTCGAGCGCGCCGACCGTGAGGTCGAGGAGCACCGGCCCGCGCGGCTTCAGCGGCGCGGGCCGGCTCCGGGCCGCGTCGGCGGGCACGAGGGCCGCGGCGACCTGCGGCAGCGAGAGGCGGGCGAGGCTCAGCGCCCCGCCGACCGAGCCGTCGAGCCCGATCCGCAGGCGGCCGCCGAGGTTGGCGCCCGCGACCTGACCCGCGAGGTCGGCGCGCAGGTCGCCCCCCTCGCGCCCGAAGCCCACCGTGACGGCGGCCGGCCAGGCGCCGGCTGTGAGGTTCGCGAGGCCCGCCAGCGCCATGTACGGGGCGAGATCGGCGGTCTCAGCGCGGATCTCGCCGGCGATGGGCAGGTCGTCCTCCGGCGCGATCCGGAGCGGCCTGCCCGTGGTGAGCCTGAGCCCGGCGATCGTCCCGCCGACCTGCAGGTCGAGGCCGCCCTCCCCCGCCCGCTCGACCTGGAGCGTCAGGGCCGCCGGCCCCTGCAGGCCGGGCAGGTCGGCGCGCCCGAACCAGGCCGCGGCCCGGGCATGGGCGAGCCGCACCGCGGCGCGCTCCAGCCGCCCGGCCCGGCTCGTCAGCGTGAGATCGAGGTCGCCGCCCCCGGCACGGCCCTGGGCCGTGGCGCGCAGCGCCTCCGCGGCGCCGGAATCCCGCTCGAGCGTGAGGGCGAGGTCGAGGGCACCGGCCCGGAGGAAATCCGGCACGAAACGGCTCTCGCCGGTCCAGACCCGGTCGAGCAGGGCGAGCAGCGGGGCCGCCGCGGGCGCGGAGAGGCGGCCGGCGATCCGGCCTGCCCCGTCCGGGCTGATCCGGCCGGAGAGGGCGGCGTTCGCGCCGGCAAGGTTCGTCACCTCCAGGCTGTCGACGACGAGGCTCGGCCCGTCGGACTGGATGCGCGCCGCGATGATGCCCGTGTCGGTCGCGCCGTAGCGCACGTCGCGGGCCTCCAGGGTCAGGCCGAGATCGTGGCCGTCCAGGGCGGCGAAGGCCGTGTTGAGCGGCGGCAGCGCCGCGACGTCGATGCCGCGCGCCGCGATCTGCGCCTCGAAGCGGCCGCGCGCCGCCCCCTGGGGGGCGGTGTAGCGGGCATTGCCGGTGATCCGCGCCGGCCCGAGGGCGAGGCGCAGGTTGCGCAGGTCGAGGCTCGGCAGGGCAGCGGCGACGTCGGCGCTGGCCTCGACCGGGCGCCCGTCCAGCACGGCCACCGCCGGCCCGGTCAGCCCGATCCGCCGGAGATAGCGGCCGAACCCCTCCGAGCGCGGCGCCGAGAGGCTGACCGGACCGTTGAAATGGAGCGTCGGCGCGGTCTCGACGGCGCCGCTCGCGCCGAGCACGGCCCCGCCCGGGGCGGTGGCGCGCAACGATTTCAGCACCAGGCCGCCGCCGCGGTCGAGGGTGGCGGCGAAGGCGAGGTCCGACCATTCGGCCGCGCCGAGGGCGAGGCTCTCGACGGCGAGATCGAGGTCGAGCAGCACGGGCAGGGCGCTTCCCGCCTTCGGCAATCCCCGCGCGAGGAGGGCCTGCCCCTCGGGCGAGGCCAGGAAGCCGTCGAGATCGAGCCGTCGCGCCTGCAGGGCCAGGGCGGCCCGCCACTGGCGCAGATTGAGGTCCCCGCTGCCCGCGAGCCGAAGCGGGCGTCCGCCCGGATCGATCTCGGCGGTGACCGTCTCGAACCGGACCTGCGAGCCGGTCGCCTTGAAGCGTCCGGAGAGGGCCAGGGGCAGGTAAGCCCCCGCAACCTGGCTCGGCGGCCCGACGACGAGGCGGGCGCTGCCCTCCGCCTGCACCGCCCGACCCTGGCGGGCGCCGCGGCCGGGCTCCAGGCTCAGGCGGGCCTCGGCCTCGAAGCGGGGATGCTCCTCGCCGCCGCCCGAGAGCTTGACCGCGACACCGTCCTCGGCGAGCGCGCCGCTGGTCAACCGGAACGGCACCCCGCCGCTCGTGCCGTCCACCCGCCAGGGGCCGGCCAGCGCCGGGGCCTGGAGGCGCAGGTCCTGCGCGTAGAGCTGGTCGGTGCGGCCGGTCGCCGGGACGCGGGTGGTGAGCAGGAACTGCTGGATCTGCAGATCCTCGATGGCGAAGTCCCGGCCCGCGAACGCCGCCGGCAGATCGGCAGGGACGAGCAGCGCCTCGTTCCCCGTCACCGGCAGCCGCAGTTCGGCCCGGCCGATCCGCGTCTCGGTGAAGCGGAACTCGCCGCTCAGAAGCGGGAAGAGCGCCACCTCGGCCTTCACGAAGCGGGCGTCGAGGTTCGGGCTCTCCGCGCCCTCGCCGAGATGCAGCCGGTCGATGCGCAGGCGTGGCGAGGGCAGGAGCCGCACCTCCAGCCGCCCCTCGCTGCGGACGGGCAGGCCGAGCGAGCGCGAGACCGCTTGGTCCACCACGCCGCGATAGGCCGTCCAATCGATCAGCGGCGGCACGGCGAGCGCGGCCACGAGGAGGAGGATGACGGCGCCCGCGAGCGCGGTCAGGAGGTCACGCACCGTTCACGTTCCGCATGCGGCCCGTCCGCCGGGGACGGGTTTCTTGAAGGCGGGCTGCACGCGGATCGCGCGCGATCGTTCAGCCCCCGAGCGACATAGCATGCCGGAGGCGGTCCCGCGCCAGGGGGCTTGCGAGGGCCGTGTCCGGAGCCGCCCCACGGATCGCGGCCTGTCCCGGCGGGCTGTGAGCGTCGGCGTCGGGATGGCGCCTACCGCGCAGGCGCGCGCCGTGGCACGGTCGCCGCGCGGCTGGCGGACAACCCGGAGGGCGTCGCGTGGAACCGGATTTCTGGCACCGGAAGTGGCAGCGGAACGAGATCGCCTTCCACGAAGGCAGGCCGAATGCGCTGCTCGTGCGCCACGTCGACAGGCTGTCCCTTGCGGCTGGATCGCACGTCTTCGTGCCCCTGTGCGGGAAGTCGGCGGATATCGGTTGGCTGATGGCGCGGGGCCTGCGCGTGTCCGGCGCCGAGCTGAGCCGGGATGCGGTCGATCAGCTCTTTGCCGACCTGGCGCTGGAGCCTGCCATCACCCGGGCGGGCAGCCTCACGCATTATCGCGCAGCGGGCATCGACATCCATGTCGGGGACGTGTTCGCCCTGTCGGCGGACATCCTCGGCCGGGTCGACGCGGTCTACGACAGGGCTGCGCTGGTCGCCCTGCCCGCCATGATGCGCACGCGCTATGCCGGCCACCTGACCCGCATCACCGCCGCAGCCGCCCAGTTGCTGATCTGCTTCGAATACGACCCGTCCCTGATGGACGGGCCGCCCTTCTCGGTCGGCGAGGAGGAGGTCCGGTCGCTCTACGCCCGCGACTACGCGCTCTCCCGGCTCGACCGGGTGCCCGTCGCCGGCCGACTGAAGGGCACTGTCGAGGCAACCGAGAGCGTCTGGCTGCTGGAGCGGCGCGAGGTCTGACGGGGGCCGGCAGGATCCGGGCCGCGGAGACGGATTCGAAGGCGGATCGCGTGGTCCTGCCGTCGCTCCCCCCTCGACCTCATCCTGAGAGCCTGTTCGTGGGGATCGACGGACCGTCATGCAGAGACTTGGCTGATCCCGCCCATCCACCTCATCCTGAGGGCGAGGAGGGGATACGCGTGATCAACACCGCTCGACCTCAAACAGGCTCTCAGGATGAGGTGGGTGAAGGGAAGGCGCCGCGTTCCCGCGCGGAGACCGGCCGATCAGCGCCGCGGCACGACGACGCCGCCCCCGGCCGGCGGGGCCTGCGGCGCGGTCTGGCTGCGCTGGATGTCCATGCGCGTGGTGTTGTTCTGCGTCGTGATGTCCTGCTGCACGCCGCGGGACTCGCTCTGGCGGGAGAACGACTCGTTGGCCGCGTTGGGGTTGCCGGAGCGCACCTGCGCGGCGGCCGGCGCCGCAAGGCCGACGAGGCCGGCGGCGACGATGATCTGTGCGAGGCGCATGGCGTCGGGTTCCATCTCTCGGGTTCTGGAGCGACGACGCCCGGACGGGCGGGCCGGTTCCCCGGCAGGGCCTCCGGCCGCGGAGCCTCGGCCAACCGGCAGGGCGCCGGACGGCCCGAGGCCCTGCGGGACCGGCCCGACCGGATCCCTGAGATCCCGTGGCTCTCGACGCCGTTCGCGTTATGGTCCAGGGAAGGCGGATGCAGACCCTACCGCAACCCGCCTTCGGAGCCCCCGAATCCGACAGCGCCGCCGGCTCGATCTCGGCCCGCGCCATGGGGGCGCTCCGCCCGGCCGCAGCCTATCTCGACGGGCTCAATGCCGAGCAGCGCCGCGCCGTCGAGACGACGGAGGGGCCCATCCTCGTGCTCGCGGGCGCCGGCACCGGCAAGACCCGGGTGCTGACCACCCGCATCGCGCATCTCATCGCCACGGGCCGGGCGCGGCCCTACGACATCCTCGCGGTGACCTTCACCAACAAGGCCGCCCGCGAGATGAAGCACCGGATCGGCACGCTGGTCGGCCCGGCCGGCGAAGGCATGCCCTGGCTCGGCACCTTCCACGCCATCGGCACCAAGATCCTGCGGCGCCACGCGGAGCTCGTCGGGCTGAAATCCGACTTCACCATCCTCGGCACCGACGACCAGCTCCGCCTGATGAAGCAGGTCATCACCGACCAGAACGTGGACGAGAAGCGCTGGCCGGCGCGCGCCCTGAGCCATGCCATCGACGGCTGGAAGAACCGCGGCCTCGGCCCCGAGCAGGTGCCGGCGGGCGAGGCTTCCGCCTTCGCCTTCGGCAAGGGTGCGGCCCTCTACACCGCCTATCAGGCGCGGCTCGCCACCCTGAACGCCGTCGATTTCGGCGACCTGCTGCTGCTCTGCCTCAAGCTCTGGCGCGAGAACCCGGACGTGCTCGCGACCTACCAGAGCCGCTTCCGCTACATCCTGGTCGACGAGTATCAGGACACCAACGTCGCCCAGTATCTCTGGCTGCGCCTGCTGGCCCAGGGACACCGCAACGTCGCCTGCGTCGGCGACGACGACCAGTCAATCTATGGCTGGCGCGGTGCCGAGGTCGACAACATCCTGCGCTTCGAGCACGACTTTCCCGGCGCGGCCGTGGTGCGGCTGGAGCGCAACTACCGCTCCACCGGCCACATCCTCGCCGCCGCCTCCGGGCTGATCGCGAAGAACGAGGGCCGCCTCGGCAAGACCCTGCGCACCGACGACGAGCCGGGCGAGCGCGTCACCGTGAGCGGTGCCTGGGATTCGGAGGAGGAGGCGCGCCTCATCGCCGAGGCGATCGAGCGGCTGCAGTCCCAGAAGCACCCGCTCTCGGAGATCGCGGTGCTGGTGCGCATCTCCGCCCAGATGCGCGAGATCGAGGACCGCTTCGTGCAGCTCGGCCTGCCCTACCGGGTCATCGGCGGCCCGCGCTTCTACGAGCGGGCCGAGATCCGCGACGCGCTCGCCTATCTGCGCGTGACGGCCAACCCCGCCGACGACCTCGCCTTCGAGCGCATCGTCAACACGCCCAAGCGCGGCCTGGGGGACGCGACGCTGCAGCAACTCCACACCTATGCCCGCGCCGAGCGCGTACCGCTGCTGCTCGCCGCCCGCCGCCTCTGCGAGACCGACGAATTGAAGCCCCGCGTGCGCTCGACGCTGCGGGCGCTGACCGAGAGCTTCGCGCGCTGGGCCAGGGCCGTGGAGAGCCAGCCGCATGCGGAGGTGGCGCAGACCATCCTGGAGGAATCCGGCTACACCGAGATGTGGCAGAAGGAGCGCTCGGCCGATGCGGCCGGGCGCCTGGAGAACCTGAAGGAGTTCGTGCGCTCCATGGAGGAGTTCCCGGACCTCGCAGGCTTCCTCGAGCACGTCTCCCTGGTCATGGAGGCCTCGGAGGCGGAGGGGGCCGAGCGCGTCTCCCTGATGACGCTGCACGCCGCCAAGGGGCTCGAATTCGATACCGTGTTCCTGCCCGGCTGGGAGGACGGCCTGTTCCCGAACCAGCGCGCCCTCGACGAGAGCGGGCGCGCCGGACTGGAGGAGGAGCGGCGCCTCGCCCATGTCGGCCTGACGCGGGCGCGCAAGCGCGCCAAGCTCTCCTTCGCCGTGAACCGGCGCATCCACGGCCTGTGGTCCTCGACCATCCCCTCGCGCTTCATCGACGAATTGCCGGACTCCGCGGTCGACGTGGTCGAGGCGCCGGCGCATTTCTCGGCCGGCGCCTCGCGCTTCGACCGCAACCCGACGCCGTTCGGCTCCTCCTACGGCACCCCCGGCTGGCAGCGGGCGCAGGCTGCGACCCAGGGGCGGGATGCGGGCGCCCCCGGGCGCTCCGGCGGCTTCGGGTCCGGTGCGCGCTCCGGCGGTCCCCGCCAGATCGAAGGCGAGCTGATCGCCAAGTCGACCGGCGCGGCCTCAGCCTATTCGGGTGGACAACGGGTCTTCCACACCAAGTTCGGGCCGGGAACGGTTGCCGGGGTCGACGGCAACAAGCTGACCGTTGACTTCGACAAGGCCGGCCGGAAGATGGTTCTCGACAGCTTCGTCCAGCCGGGCTGAGCTGTCCCGCCGGCCAAGCCCGGACTTCGGGGCGGCAAGGCCGGCCGGAATCGCGCCTTCGGGCGCGAGACAGGATCGAGGGCGTGCCGGATGCCTTGCCATCCCCAACCCACCCGGCGCCGCGGCGGCGCCCGGCTCGATCCGCTGCCTTAGGTCCGACCACGCCGCGCCCGGTTCCGGGCGGCCCGTTGCGCGCGGGCCACAGCGCGAATCGTCGTGCGGACCCGCTCCGGAAACGTCTCCGAAATGCAACATCCGCCGTGCAGGCTGCGCCTGTGCGTTCGAATGGTGCGGTCGTTGCTTTCCCCCGGAAACGGTTTGCACAGCAGATTCGAGCCACGATGGAACTCGGAAAGCCCGTTCATCATTGGGGTGCAGAGCGTGATGAAAGGTCTGAGGTCAGGGTAATAAAAATAAAAGCGCAGTGATAGGTCTAGATTGGCAAGTCCAAGCGGAGTGTTGATCGATGAAAAGACGGCGCGCACGACTTGAACTGGTGGAAGACCGAGCAGTTCGCCTGCACAGAACCCGGTTTGATGAGGAACGTTGTTTAAGTCCGATCCAGCCACTGACCGAACGACAAGGTGAATATCTCGACGCTCTCGCTCGCAACGACCAAGTCATCGTCCTCGGCCCCGCCGGAACCGGGAAGACCTTCATCGCCGGCACCCGCGCCGCGGATCAGCTTCGCCAGCGCCGCATCGCCAAGGTCGTGATCACCCGGCCGAACGTCCCCTCCGGCCGCTCCCTCGGCTTCTTCCCCGGCACCCTCGAGGACAAGATCGCCCCCTGGGTCGCCCCGCTCACCGAGGCGATGAAGGAGCGCATGGGCCAAGCCGCCTTCGACATCGCGCTGAAGACCGGCGATATCGAGATCGTTCCCTTCGAGGTGATGCGTGGGCGTACGTTCAAGAAGTGCTTGGTAATCCTGGATGAGGCGCAGAACACCACCACATCCGAGATCAAAATGTTCCTCACCCGCATCGGCGACGATTGCCAAGTAATTATCAACGGCGACGTATCGCAGACCGATTTACGCGAGACATCGGGCCTACGGACCATCATACATCTGATCAAAAGCCGGATGATGCCGATCCCGATCGTGGAGTTCACCCGGGACGATATCGTCCGCTCAGGCATATGCGCGGAGTGGGTGAAGGCTTTCGAGGAAACCAATCTCTGATTGCGAGGTTGGGCACGGCGGGCCTCTCGCGGCGGCCCGCCGTGCCTGCAAGGCACGAGACTCTGCTCCGAACCTCTCACCCGAGAGGACGAACCGGGTGCCGCACCCGGAATTGTGAGACGAGGAAACTCTCGTGAGGAAACTGACCTTCGCCTTCGCCATGCTCGCATCGATTGGCGCCGCCGCGATCTCTGTGCCGGCTTCGGCGGCCCCCGGCATGCCGATGGGTGTCACGGCCGCGGACACCGTCGCTCCGGTGCAGATGACGCGACGGGAACACCGGATGATGCACCGGCGCATGCATCATCGTCGGATGATGCATCACCGTATGCATCACCGCCGCATGATGCATCGGCGCATGCACCGCATGTGAGCGGACGCGGCGCGGACGGATCGGGGCCCTGCGGGGCCCCTTTTCATATCGGCCTCTGTGGATGCGGGCACATTGCCACGTGAACCTGGGATTCCCATCTCGGCCCCGCACGTGCGAGAGGCCGGACGCGCCCTGCCTGTGGGAGACGACGATGCCCCCTTCCAACCGCCTGTTCGACGACTTCGCCCGGTTAATGACCGACGCCGCTGGCGCGGCCCAGGGCGTGCGCCGCGAAGCCGAAACCGTGGTCAAAGCTCAGATCGAACGCCTGATCCGCGACATGGATATCGCGTCTCGCGAGGAGGTCGACGTACTGCGCGACCTCGTGACGACCCTGCGCACGCAGAACGAGGCACTCGCCGCCCGCGTCGCGGCGCTGGAAGCCCGGGCTAGCACGGCGTCCGGCGGCGCGACTGGGACGATGGGGGCGAGCGAGATCGCCTGATTCGGGGTGTCAGGGCTTTTGCACAGGGAAGCGCCGCCGCCGTGGCCTTTCCTGTTCACCGCCGGGGCAGCCCGCTTTGTGTCGCGACTCCCGCCCGGTCTATAGTCGGTCCTGTGCTGATTCGCCCGAGACCGCCGATGACCGCGAGCAGTTGAGCCTCCGCAGACGTGGTTTGATCGCGACAGGTCAAGCTTAACCACGTCGTGGTGCGCCTTCCCGTTCCGGCTTCACTTTCAACATCATGCAGCGGCGGCCGATGGCCGGTCGCCAGCCCGGATTGTCATGCCCCAGCTTCACGTCGACATTGAAGACCACGACCGGATCGAGCACCCGCTCGATGTGGTCGAACGTCTGGCCTCTCTGCGGGACTGGATCTTCGACCGGGCCGAGGCGGATGAGATGTCGGTGACGAGTCCCGGACGCTGGACGGATTATCACATCGCCTTCACTTGGATCGAGGACATGGAGGCGCTCCACGTGGCCTGTGCCTTCGATCTGAAGGTGCCCGAGCGCCAGCGCATCGAGGTGTTGCGCCTGATCTCGCTCGTGAACGAGCAACTCTGGATCGGGCATTTCGACCTTTGGTCGAGCGACAGCGTGGTGATGTTTCGCCACTCGCTCCTGCTTACCGGTGGCGTGATTCCGACCCATGCCCAGTGCGGAACGATGCACAAGACCGCGGTCGACGCCTGCGAGCGCTACTACCAAGCCTTCCAATTTGTGCTCTGGGCCGGCAAGTCGGCGCGGGAGGCGCTGGACGCCGTGCTGTTCGAGACCGAGGGCGAGGCCTGAGGCCGATGGCCCGTTCTACGGGGCTGCCCGCCTCTTTGACTCTCGTCGGCGCCGGCAAGATGGGCGGTGCCATGCTGGCGGGCTGGCTGGAGGCCGGCCTCGACCCGGCGACCACCACGGTGATCGATCCGGCGCCGGCGTCTGAGATCGCCGCGCTCTGCGCGGAGCGCGGCCTGCGCCTCAACCCGCAGACGCCCGAGCGCGCCGAGGTCGTGATCCTCGCGATCAAGCCGCAGGGGCTGGAGGCCGCAGCTGCCGGTATCGATCCCTGCCTCGGCGAGACAAGCCTGCTCATCTCAATCTTGGCGGGCAAGACCGTCGCGAACCTGCGCGACCGCCTGCCCAAAGCAAGCGCCATCGTGCGAGCCATGCCGAACCTGCCCGCCTCAATCGGGCGCGGCGCCACCGGCGCGGCCGCGAGTCCCGAGGTCACGCCCGCGCAGCGGACGATGGCCGGGGCGCTGCTGGCCGCCTCCGGCCATGTCGAATGGCTGGAGAGCGAGGCGATGATCGACGCGGTCACCGCCGTCTCGGGCTCGGGCCCGGCCTATGTCTTCCACATGGTCGAGGCCCTGGCCGAGGCCGGCATTGCGGCGGGCCTTCCCCCGGAGGTGGCCGCGCGTCTCGCCCGGGCCACGGTGTCGGGCGCCGGCGCGCTGCTCGATGCGAGCCCGCTCGAGGCGGCGGAGCTGCGCCGCAACGTCACCTCGCCCGGCGGCACCACGGCCGCCGCCCTCGACGTGCTGATGCGCGGCGACGGGCTGCCGGCGCTGATGCGCGAGGCGGTGGCCGCCGCCAAGCGCCGCGCGGGCGAATTGTCCGGCTGATCCGGGTGTCGAGAGGGATCATCCCTCTCGCGGGTCCGGGCAGAGCCCGGAAGAAGCCGGGGCGTCGCCCCGGCACCCCACCAAAGGGATGATCCCTTTGGAATCCCGGATCGCCTCAGCTCCCGCCGGGATCGGTCTCGCCGCGCTGCCGGCCGCCGCCCGCCGGCCCTTCGCCCGGCTTGCCCTCGGCTTTCTCGTTCGGATCCTTGACCGCGTCGGGCGCGATGTTGGCTGGCTTCTTCGGCGGATTTTCCGAGCTGGTCTTGCGGTCGTCACTCATCGTTTCGCCTCGCGCCGCTCGGCCTGGGACAGGCCGCCACCCACCTTGCGGTCGGCCGCCGGTCCGCCCGCCGCCTTCTGGTCGGAATGACCGCCCGACGAGCCGCCGAGCGCAGGGGGAGCGCGGCCGGGCTCGCCGGCCTTCCAATCGCCCTGGCGCGCGGTATCGGAGCGGCCGGAACCACCCATATCGGTGATCGCGGCCTGATCCGGCATCTGCCGGCCGCCGCCGACGGCAGGGCCGCCGGGGGTGCCGACATCCACGTCGGGCTTGCGGGTGACGGTCTCGGATTCGCGAGGCATCAGCGCTTCCCATCATCCTGGCCGATCGCGGCGGTGGCGCGCTCGATCGCCTCCGCGGCGGCACCGGTGCTCTCGCCGCGCAAGCGGCGCAGGTTCTCGGGCGGCGTCTCGGCCTCGGTCGCGTCCGTGGCGTCCTGGCGCGGGGTGCCGGACGCGAGCCGTGCCGTCTCGGCTTGGCCCTCGGGATCGCGCTTCAGATCGGCCTGGGTGCGGGCGGGGATGCCGACGTCGCGGGCCGAATCCTGGCCCATGTCCTGACCGTTGCGGTCGGCATAGGCATCGAACTCCTTCAGCGACGGGCGCTGGCGGCTGTCCTGGGTCATGCTGGCTTCCTTCTCTGGCTGGACAACCCCTCCGTGGGAGCGAGGTTGCGTCCGAGGCTGGATGCCCGGCCGGAGAAGGGGGCGCCCCGATGAGCCGGAGCGCCCTTAAAGGCCGTTGTTGTGACACGCTCTCCGCCGAACCGGCATCCCCTTCGGCTGAAGAGCGCTGTCGGATGCTACTGCCCGATGCCCTCGAACAGCGCCGAGGAGATGTAGCGCTCGGCGAACGAGCAGGCGACGGTGACGATGCGCTTGCCCTTGAACTCGGGCCGGCTTGCCAGCTCCAGCGCGGCGGCGACGTTGCCGCCCGTCGAGATGCCGCCCGGGATGCCTTCCAGGCGGGCCAGAGCACGCGCAGTCTCGAACGCGGTCTGGTTCGAGACCTTGAGCACGCCGTCGAGGATGTCGGTATGCAGGTTCTCCGGGATGAAGCCGGCGCCGATGCCCTGGATCTTGTGGGGGCCGGGCTGGCCGCCGGAGATGACCGGGGAATCCTCCGGCTCAACGGCGAAGACCTTGAGGCTCGGCAGGCGCGGCTTGATCACTTCGGCCACGCCCGTCACCGTGCCGCCGGTGCCGACGCCCGCCACGAAGGCGTCGAGCTGGCCGCCCGTGTCGGCCCAGATCTCCTCTGCCGTGGTGCGGCGGTGGATGTCCGGGTTGGCCGGGTTCGAGAATTGCTGCGGCATCACCGCGCCGGGGATCTCGTTGAGCAGCTCCTCGGCCTTGGCGATGGCGCCCTTCATGCCCTGCGGGCCGGGGGTGAGCGCCAGCTCGGCGCCGAGGAAGGCGAGCATCTTGCGCCGCTCCAGGGACATCGTCTCCGGCATCACCAGGATCAGGCGGTAGCCGCGCGCGGCGGCCACGAAGGCGAGCGCGATGCCGGTATTGCCCGAGGTCGGCTCGACCAGGGTGCCGCCGGGCTTTAGCTTGCCCGAGGCCTCCAGCGCGTCGATCATGTTGACGCCGATACGGTCCTTCACGCTTGAGATCGGATTGAAGAACTCGAGCTTGAGCAGAATCTCGGCATCGATGCCGCGCTCCTTGGGCAGCCGGTTCAGGCGCACCAGCGGCGTGTTGCCGATCGTCTCGGTGATCGAGCCGTAGACGCGGCCGTGGCCGACCTGGCGCGCGCCCTCTGTCTGTCCTGCCATCGCGGTCTCCTCTGAACGGTCTTCTTGACGGTCTCTTGCGGACCGGGCAGCCCGGAAGCCTGTCGTAGCCGCCCGCCTCGAAGGGAGCGGATATCGCGTCGCCCTGCCTTGAGCAATCGAGGTAAGCGCAGGATTCGACAGATCTTTTCCCAAATCTGTCAGAAGCTCGACTGCCGGGGAACGACTCTATCCTTGCTAGTGTTGGATCGAGAAATTTCTTCTCCGTGTACGGATTCGGCGGTTCGGTAATCCCCTGCCATCCATCCCAAACCCTCAGGCCGCGCTTGAAGCCTCGGCGAGCCGCCGGGAGGATGAGGCCGCAGAACCGTTCCGCCAGGAGGACCCGTGCCGATCCGCGAACTCCGCACTTTCCTGGCGGTGGCCGAGGGCGGCTCCTTCGCCGCTGCCGCGCGGAAGGTTGGGCGCACGCAATCGGCGGTCACGGTGCAGATGCAGGCGCTGGAGGAGGAATTCGGCGCCGTGCTGTTCGACCGCTCGCGCCGTCCGCCTGGCCTCTCGGCCGCGGGCCGCGCCTTCCTGCCCTACGCCGTAGAGGCGGTGGCGGCCTATGACCGGCTCTACCGGGTGATTTCGGACACACTCGTCGAAGGGCATTTGCGGTTGGGGGTGGTGCCTAGCGTCATCACCGGCATCATGCCGCGTGCGCTGGCAGCGTTGCGAGAGCGTTACCCGGCGCTGCATGTGGAGCTCGCTATGGGGCTGTCGAAAGAACTCGTCGGGCGCGTGCAGGGCCGCAGCCTCGACGCGGCCGTGGTCAGCGACTTCCGCCTCGGCGCGGCCGACCTGCGCTGGTCCCCGGTGATGCAGGAGCCCCTCGTCCTGATCGCCCCCCCGGACGCGCCGGCCCGCAAGGCGGAGGAGCTGCTCGCGAGCTACCCGTTCATCCGCTACTCGCGCCAGGCCTGGGTCGGCGAACTGATCGACGACTTCCTGCGGCGGCGCGGCCTCACCGTGCGCGAGACCATGATGCTCGACACCCTGGAGGCGATCCGCACCATGGTCCATCACGGCCTCGGCGTCTCGGTGGTGCCGCAGCGCGCGGGCGATGCCGCGGGCGACCTGGCCGTGCGGATCCTGCGCTTCTCCGGGGCCGCCCCGAAACGGGTCGTCGGCATCGTGCAGATGCAGGAGCACGGCAAGGCGGCCCTCGTCGACGTGCTCCTCGACGTGCTGCGCCACGAGGCCGGCGGCACGGCGCGCGGGCCGCGAAGCTCTTGAGGAAAATCGAAGCTATGCTTGAACCCTATTCGATTGTGATGAAGCTCACCCGGATTTAGAACCGCTCTCGACAGGAGTGGAGGGAGCGATGTCCGAGGCCGCGGCCGGCGATCTGTCCGTCTCGATCTGGCGCGGCGGCGCGGACGGCGCCTTCGCGCGCTACCAGGTCCCCGCCCGGGCCAGCCAGACCGTGCTCGACGTGGTCACCCACGTGCAGCGCCATATCGACCCGACCCTGTCCTACCGCTTCGCCTGCCGCGTCGGCATGTGCGGCTCCTGCGCCATGACCGTGAACGGGCGCCCGCGCTGGACCTGCCGCACCCACGTGTCGAAGGTCGCGGAGGGCGGCCGGCTCGAGATCGCGCCGCTGGCGAACCTTCCCGTCATCAAGGACCTCGCCGCCGACATGAGCCCCTTCTTCGAGAAGTGGCAGGCGGCAGGCGGCGCCTTCGCGCCGACGCTCAGCCGCGCCGACCCGGTCGAGCCGATCCGGCCGAGCGAGCCGGACCGCGTCGTCGCCGATGCGGGCATCGAGTGCATCAATTGCGGCGTCTGCTACGCCGGCTGCGACACGGTGCGCTGGAACGCCGCCTATGTGGGACCGGCCGCGCTGAACCGGGCCTGGACCCTGATGAACGACCGGCGCGACGGGGCGCAGCGCGAGCGCCTCGCCGCGGTGGCGGCCGATGGCGGCTGCCATGCCTGCCACAGCCACCAGTCGTGCCAGGATTTCTGCCCGCAATCCCTCAGCCCCACCGGCGCGATCTCCGGCCTCAAGCGCATGGCGATGAAGGCCTATCTGCGGGGAGAGCTGAAGCCGTGAACGTGCGCCTCTATCTCTGGCAGCGCGGCACCGCCGCGCTGATGGCGCCGCTGGTGCTGATCCATGTGGCGGTGATGTTCTACGCCACGCGCCAGGGGCTCAGCGCCGCCGACATCCTCGGCCGCACCCGCGGCAGCGTGGCCTGGGGCCTGTTCTACGCGGCCTTCGTGGCGGCCGCCGCGATCCATGCCGGAATCGGGATCCGCACCATCCTCGCCGAGTGGACGCCCCTCGGCGCGCGCGGCGCCGCGCTCGCCGCCTCCGCCTTCGCCCTCCTCCTCGCCGGGCTCGGCGCCCGCGCCGTGATCGCCGTGGTGATGCCGTGAGCACCGCCCCTGCCCTCAGCGCGCGGCGGAGCGCCCGCGGCCCCCGCGCCTATCGCCGCAACGCCCTCTGGGTCGCCGCCATGGTGCACCGGGTCTCAGGCCTCGGGCTCGCGGTCTTCCTGCCGTTCCACTTCCTGGTGCTCGCCCTGTCGCTGCGCGGCGAGGCGGCCCTCGACGGCTTCCTGCGCTGGACCGACGCGCCCGCGGTCAAGCTCGCGGAGGGCGGCCTCGTCTTCCTGCTCGTCGTCCACCTGCTCGGGGGCCTGCGCGTGCTCCTCGTCGAGAATCTCGACTGGCGCGCCAACCAGACCCGGGCGGCCCTGGCGGCGGGCGGCGTCGCGGCGCTGGTCGCCGTCGCCTTCCTCGTCCGGCTGCTGTGAGGGACCATGGAGATCGAGCGGATCCGCACCGACATCCTGATCCTCGGCTCCGGCGGAGCCGGGCTGTTCGCGGCGCTCCACGCCCATGACCGGAACCCCGACCTCGCGGTGACGGTCGCCACCAAGGGGCTGCTCGGCAAATGCGGCTGCACCCGCATGGTCCAGGGCGGCTACAACGTCTCGCTGCATGCCGGCGACTCGGTCGAACGCCACTTCATGGACACGATCGAGGGCGGCAAGTGGCTGCCCGATCAGGAGCTGGCCTGGACGCTGGTCTCCACCGCCCCGGAACGCGTGCGCGAATTGGAGAACGAGGTCGGCTGCTTCTTCGACCGCAACCCGGACGGCTCGCTCCACGGCAAGGCCTTCGCCGGCCAGACCTTCGACCGCACGGTGCACAAGGGCGACCTCACCGGGATCGAGATCATCAACCGGCTGATGGAGCAGGTCTGGAAGCGCCGGGGCATCGGGAAGCTGGAGGAGCACCGGGCGCTGGCGCTGATCCCGACGCCGGCCGGCGACGCGCTCGCCGGCGTGCTGATGGCCGACATCCGCACGGGGCATTTACGCTTCGTGCAGGCCCGGGCCGTGCTGATGGCGACCGGCGGCGGCCCGACCATGTACCGCTACCACACGCCGTCGGGCGACAAGAGCATGGACGGGCTCGCCATGGCTCTGCGCGCGGGCCTCCCCTTGCGCGACATGGAGATGGTGCAGTTCCACCCGACCGGCCTGCTCGCCGGGCCCGACACCCGCATGACCGGCACCGTGCTGGAGGAGGGCCTGCGCGGCGCGGGCGGCCACCTCCTCGACGGGGCCGGCCGCCGCTTCATGGCCGATTACGATCCGAAGCTCGAACGGGCGACGCGGGATGTCGTCAGCCGCGCGATCTACGCCGAGATGAAGGCCGGGCGCACCACGCCGAACGGCGGCGTCTATATCCGGATGAGCCATCTCGGCCCGGCCGATGTGGCCAAGCGCTTCAAGGGCATGGTTGATCGCTGCCGCGATTGCGGCTTCGACCTCGCCGGCGGCCTCGTCGAGGTGGTGCCGACCGCCCATTACTTCATGGGCGGCGTCGCCTGCCGCCCCGACACCGCGACCGAGCTGCCCGGCCTGTTCGTGGCGGGCGAGGACGCCTCGGGGATGCATGGGGCGAACCGCCTCGGCGGCAACGGCGTCGCCAACTCCACCGTGTTCGGCGGCATCGCCGGGGACCGCATGCCCGACGTCATCGCCGCGAGCGGCGGCTTCCGCGAGCCGGACGAGAGCCGCATCGCCGCCGAGGCCGCGCGCTGCCTGCATCCCTTCACCCGGAAACCCGGTGACGTGAACGCCCTGCGCGAGCGGCTGATGGACCTGATGTGGGACGAGGTCGGCGTGGTCCGCGACGCCGCCGGGCTGCGGCGCGGCCTCGCCGGTCTCGATGCGATCGAGGCCGAGCTGCTGGAGACCGGCATCGCGGACGGGGCGCGCGCCTTCAACCTCACCTGGCACGACTGGCTGAACCTGCGCTCGCTGGTCGAGACCAGCCGCGTGATCGCGCTGGCCGCCGAGCGCCGCGAGAATTCCCGCGGCGCCCATTACCGCGCGGATTTCCCCGAGCCGGGGGATCTCGCCACCTCCACCTTCACGGTGGTGCGCCGCGTCGGCGAGAGCCTGACGATCACCGACGAGCCGGTGCGTTTCACCCGGGTGAGGCCGGGCGAGACGCTCCTCGAACCGCCGATGGCCGCCGAGTAGCGGAACCCGCCATGATCCCCCTCTCGACCATCCAGAGCACCGCCGAATCCCTGATGGCCAAAGCCGCCATCGAGATCCCGGAGGATTATCTCGGGGGCCTCCGGGCCTGTGCGAACACGGAGACGGGCGACCTGTCCGCCTTCGTGATCCAGGCGATGCTGGAGAACTACGAGGCGGCCAAGGAAGACAGGCGCGCCATGTGCGGCGATACCGGCGTGCCGCGCTGGTACGTGAAGTACGGCAACGAGGCCCGCCCCGAGGGCGGCCCCGTCGCCGTCGAGCGGGCGCTGCGCCAGGCGACCGCGAGCGCGACCCGCTCGGTGCCGCTGCGGCCGAACCGCGTCCACCCGCTCTGGCGCACCGACCACGACAACAATGTCGGCATCAACGCCCCCGAGATCGAGTACGCCTTCCACCCCGAGGCCGACTGGATCGACCTGACCACGGTGCACAAGGGCGGCTTGTTCGGCTCGGATTACCGGATGCTGTTCCCGGGCGACGGGATGCAGGGCATCCGCCGCTTCTTCCTCGACACGCTGGTCGGCTTCGGCAAGCGGGGCCTGGCCTGCCAGCCGGCCATCGTCGGCATCGGGCTCGGCGGCTCGAAGGATGCCTGCATGGTGCTGGGCAAGCAGGCCTCCTGCCTGCGCACCGTCGGCAGCCGCAACCCGGACCCGAAGATCGCCGCGATGGAGGAGGAGTTCCGCGAACTCGGCAACTCGATCGGCATGGGCGCCATGGGCTTCATGGGCTCGTCGATGGTCGTCGCCTGCAATATCGAGGTCGGCTACTGCCACACCGGCGGCATGCCCATGAGCGTGCACATGTTCTGCCTGTCCTCGCGGCGCGCCACCGCCCGCATCCACGGCGACGGCCGGGTCGAGTACCGCACAGATCCCGAATGGTTCACCCCCTATTCGCGGCGCGAGACGGTCGCCTGGGACGAGCCCGTCGCGGTCGCGGCGGAGTAGAGGCATGGCTGCGCTCAAGACCGTCGAGCTGAAACTGCCGGCCTCCACCGAGGACCTGCGCGCCCTCGAGATCGGCACCGTGGTCTATCTGACCGGCCGCCTCTTCACGGCGCGGGAGGGCGTCTACAAGCGGGCGATCGAGGACGGCGCCGGCATGCCGGCCGCCAATGTCGATCTCGGCACGGCGAATTTCCACTGCTCGCCCGCCGCCACGATCGAGCCGGACGGGCGCTTCAACGTCGGCGCGGTGACGGCCACCGCCTCCTTCCGCTTCGCCAAGTGGCTCGACGGCTGGTTCAAGCTGTCTGGCTGCAACATCATCATCGGCAAGGGCGGCATGACCTCGGAGATCTACCGGGACGTGTTCGTGCCCAACAACGCCATCTATCTCACCACGGTCGGCTACGGCACCGGGGCGCTGCTCGGCCGCGGCATCCGCGACGTGCCGGGCGTGTACTGGCGCCAGGAACTCGGCCTCGCCCAGGCGGTCTGGGTGCTCGACGTGGAGCGCTTCGGCCCCTTCATCGTGGAGAGCGACCTCGACGGCGCCTCGCTGTTCGAGCGCGAGAACGCGAAGATCGCGCCCGGCCTCGCCCGGCTCTACGAGGGCACCAAGCCGGCGACCTTGCGCCGCTACGGCGAGACCGACGACAAGGCCGACGAGGTGATCTGACGGCCGATCGTCGTGCGACGATCGGCCTTGCCCCATTCACCCCCTCATCCTGAGGTGAGAGGGGCGGATCAACGGGGAGCGCGCGAACGCCCTACCCCGCGAAGCGCACGGCGAGCAGCATCAGCGTGGCGGTGAGCGGCGCGGCGAAGGCGATCCAGAGGGCGCCGGTATGCAGGCTGCGCGGGGCGACGAAGCGGTCGGACCGGTCCGTCTCCGCGTTCTGGGGCATGGCCTGCCCGAGCCCGATCCTGCCAGCCATGCGCAACTCCGCCCGCGAACCGGGACGGAATCAGCGCCCCGCCTCCTCAAGGGCGGGTGAACGCCGCGCGGGGACCGCGCGGCATGGTCAACGCGGACTTAAAGGGCGCGGTCGAAGCGCAGCTCGCCATTCGGGCTCTTCAGCACGAGCTGCGAGCCGACCATGTCCCACTGCGCGGCGGTGCGCAGCGCCACGAAATAGGCCTGCTCCACGGCGGCGAGACCCTTGTCGCAGGCCTTCTTGGTCAGCGCGAGCGGGCCGACCGCGAGGTGCTGCTCGCGCAGCGGGAAGGCGGTGGCCGCGAAGGTGTTGCAGCCGCCATAGCCGCGGGCGCGGTACTGCTTGTCGATGATGAAGCTCGGCCGGTCGGCCCCGTTGAAGGGCTTGCCGTTGAGGCTCACCGCCGTCCAAGTCGAATCGAGCGGGAAGACCTTCTCGGTCGGCTTCTCGGACGGGATGTACTGCGGCTTCTTCTCGTCCTCGCCGCCCGGCCGACGGTTGCCGCGGCCGAAGCCCGAAATGTTGGGGCTCTGCGCCCCGGCCTCGACAACCAGGGCCAGGTCCGCGGCCAGGACCGCGCAGGCCAGCGCGGCGACATGCATCGCTCTCATCGTTCACGCCCCTCCCGCATCACAGCGGCACGTGGTTTCGCCTCGGGGCGCCCTTGCGGCGCGCCCGCCCGCACGCCGCGGCATCCTTCGGGTGGATCCTCTGCCGGAGCGGTCTCCGGGACGTGCGGGAGCGCCAATGCGATAGGATTCCAGCACAATTATGGTCAAGACAACGTGAGCCCTCGCCTGCGCGATCGGTGCCACGATCCCCGTGGATTTGCGGGACGGTCCGACGCTTCGCGGCGGGCTTGGCGCCGGACTCGGCGAACCGAAGCGCGGCCTCGGCCGTTAGTCCCTGTCACAACGGTGCATCCGGGGAGCTGGAACGTGGTCGGATCCGACGAGGGCGGTCAGAGCGGTGCGGTCGGCCTGCCGATGAGCCCGGCCCAGTCGCGGGCGGCGCGCGGCCTGCTCGGCTGGTCCGAGGCGGAGCTGGCGCGCAAGGTCGGCTTCGAGGAGCGGGTCGTGCGCGATTTCGAGGCGGGTCATGGCGATCCCTCCCCCGGCCGGATCGAGGCGCTGCGCAGCGCCCTGATGGCGGCGGGCGCCGTCTTCACCGATTCGCCCTACCCCGGCGTGCGGCTCGAGCCGCAGGGGCAGGGCGAGGGCACCCGGCTCGGCGACCTCACCACCGAGAACGACCGCTGACCTGACGGCCCGGACCGATCGGCAAACCCCTAGCGCGGCGCCCGCCGCTCTGGCAGGACTGAGGCCATGCGCGTCGCCGATTTCCTCCCCGCGGCCGATCACCTGCCGCTCGCCGACCTGCCGACCCTCGCCGGGGATGGCGGGCTCGTCGTGGTCGCGCCGCATCCCGACGACGAGAGCCTCGGCTGCGGCGGCCTGATCGCCGAGGCGCGCCGGCTCGGACGCGCGGTGCGCCTCGTCGTGGTCAGCGACGGCTGCGGCTCGCATACCCATTCGCAATCCCATCCGCCCGAGCGCCTGCGGGCCCTGCGGGAGGCGGAGACCCTGCGCGCGGTGGCGCTTCTCGGCCTCGCGCCGGGCGACGTGCGCTTCCTGCGCCTGCCCGACGCCCATGTGCCGAGCGCGGGGCCCGAGGCCGAGGCGGCGGCGCGGGCCGTGGCCGAGGCGGCGCGCGACTGCGCGGCGAGCGCCGTCTTCGTGACCTGGCGCCACGATCCCCATTGCGATCACCAGGCCTCGGCCGCGATCGTGCGCCTCGCCCGGCCGCTCCTCGGGGCGGCGCGGGTCTACGAATACCCGGTCTGGGGCTGGACCCTGCCGCCCGACACCGAGGTCGGCCCGGCGCCGCAGGGCTACCGCCTCGACGTCTCGGCCCACCAGAGCGCGAAGCGCGCGGCGGTCTACGCCCACGCCTCGCAGACCACCGACCTGATCCAGGACGATCCCACCGGCTTCCGCCTGGAATCGGCGATGATCGACCGCCTGTGCGGGCCGTTCGAGCGCTTCGTCACCGTCTGACCGCCATGAGCACCAGCGTCATCACCCTGAACAAGGGGCGCCGCGCGCATCTCCTGCGCGTGATCGAGGGACTCGGGCGCGGCCCGGCCCCGGACGAGCTCGTCGTGGTCGAGATGGGGGGCGACGCCGCGCCCCTGCCGGAGCCCGGCTTCCCCGTGCGGCGGATCTTCCTCGACCGGGGCGACCTGCCGCTCGCCGCCGCCCGCAATGCCGGCCGCCAGGCGGCGCGGGGCGACACCCTCGTCTATCTCGACGTGGACTGCATCCCCTCCCCCGACCTCGTCGCGGGCCTGACGGCGCAGGTCGCGGCCCATGACGGGCTGATCTGCTGCGCCGTCTCCTACCTGCCGGCGGGCGCCGTGCGGGACGGCTGGCGGCCGGCGGATCTCGACGCGGCCGGGCGGCTCCACCCGGTCCGGCACTTCCCCGCGGAGGGCGTCGTCCCCGCGCCGCAGCCCGGCCTGTTCTGGTCGCTCGCCTTCGCGATGCGGGCCGCGACCTGGGACCGGCTCGGCGGCTTCGACGAGCGCTTCGACGGCTACGGGGCCGAGGATACCGACTTCGCCTTCCGCGCCGCCGCGGCCGGGATCCCGATCCTGTTCGCGGGTGGCGCCCAGGCCTGGCACCAGCACCACCCGGCCTACGATCCGCCGCTGCAGCACTTCGCCGACATCGTGCGCAACGCCGCCCGCTTCCGGGAGCGCCACGGCTTCTGGCCGATGGACGGCTGGCTCGACGCCTTCGCCCGCCTCGGCCTGGTGGAGCCCGACCGCACGGCCGGCCTCATCGTGCGCCGCCAGCCGACCCGGGAGGAGATCGCCGCGGCCCGCCTGCCGGACGACCGGCCGTTCTGAGAGGACCGGCCGCGGGCCCTCCCGCCCCCTCTCCGGGAGAGGGGTGCGACGCGGCAGGTCACGGCAAAGGCGCGCGAATCAGGACCGTGGTCACACCGCGGACGGCGCCGGCTCGGCCTTCAGCGGCAGGCGCACCGTGACCATGCCGGCATCCTCGGGGTCCGGACGCTGCACGAAGCCGAGGCGGCGGCAGACCGCGAGCATCGGCCGGTTCTCGGCGAGCACCGAGCCTTCGACGCGAGCGATGCCCTGCGCGCGGGCCCAGTCGATCATCAGGCGCATCAGGGCGTAGGCGAGCCCGGTGCCGCGTGCCTCGGACCGGACCAGGATCGCGAACTCGCCCGATTCGCCGTTGGCGTCGGCATGGAGACGGACGGCGCCGAGCATGCGGCGGCCCTCCTCGGTCTCGGTCTCGTCGAGGGCGACGAAGGCGATGGCGCGGGCGTAGTCGAGCTGGGTGAGCCGGACCAGGAAGGCGTGGCTGAACTCGCGCACCGGCGCGAAGAAGCGCAGGCGCACATCCTCCGGATCGACCGTGGCGAAGAAGGCGCGGAACAGCGGCTCGTCCTCGGGCCGGACCGGGCGCACCTGGATGGGGCGGCCCTTGAACGTGAGCGTGCGCACCCATTCCGTCGGATAGGGGCGGATCGCGAAGCGCGGATGGCCGCGGCCGGCGCGTCCCTCCGGATAGCCGCGCCCGATCCGCACCCGCGCGTCGAGGGCAATGGCGCCGGTTTCGTCGGCCAGAAGCGGGTTGATGTCGAGTTCGCGCACCTGCGGCAGGTCGGCGGCGAGCTGGGCGAGCTTGACCAGGGTCAGCGCCACCGCGCGCATGTCCGCGGCCGGCACGTCGCGGTAGGCGCAGAGCCGCCGCGCGACGCGCGTGCGGCCGATCAGGTCCTCGGCGAGGGCGAGGTCGAGGGGCGGCAGGCCGAGCGCCCGGTCGTCGATCACCTCGACCGCGGTGCCGCCGCGCCCGAACACCACCACGGGCCCGAAGGTCGGGTCCTCGGCGAGCCCCGCGATCAGCTCGCGCCGCCGGCCCTTGCGCACCATCGGCTGCACGGCGAAGCCCGTGATGCGCGCGTCCGGCCGCTCGCGCCGGGCCCGGGCGAGGATGCTCTGCGCCGCGGCGCGCACGTCGGCCTCGCTGGTGAGGTCGAGTTGCACGCCGCCGATATCGGATTTGTGCACCACGTCCGGCGAGACCACCTTGAGGGCCACCGCCCCGCCCCCGGCGATGACCGGCCAGGCGGCGGCCGCCGCCGCATCGATGTCCGGGGCCAGCGTCAGCGGCACGGAGGCGATGTCGTAGGCCTCGAGCAGCTCCATCACCGCGATCGGGTCGAGCCAGGTCGCGCCCTGCCGCAGGGCCCGGGCGACGATGCCGCGCGCGGCCTGGACGTCGGCGTGGAAGTCCCGCGGCAGCGAATCGGGCGTGCGCATCAGGTCGTCCTGCGCCTCGCGGTAGCGCACGAGATGGAGAAAGCCCTCGATCGCCTCGGAATCGGTGGAGAAGCGCGGGATGCCGGCCTCGGCGAGCACCTCGCCCGCCGCGGCATCGTCCCCGAGCGAGATCGCGAAGACCGGCTTCTTGCGCATCTGCCCGGCGCGGACGCGCTTGGCCGTCTCGGCGATGGCGGTGGCGACGGCGGCCGCGCCCGAGCGGACGGTCGGCACGTGGATCGCGAGCACGGCGTCGTTGGCCTTGTCGAGGAGCAGCGGCTCCAGGGCCGCCGCATAGGCCGGACCGTCCGCCTCGATGCCGAGGTCGATCGGGTTCTCGGCCGGGAAGCCGTCGGCGGGGGTGACGCCCGCGAGCGTCCCGCCGCGGTCGGCCAGACGATCGGCGGCGAGCTGGCCGACGCCGTCGCCGTTCGCCAGGATCGCGAGGCGGCGGCCGGGAAAGGGGCGCTGCCGGCCCAGCGTCTCGACGGCGGCGAACATCTCGTCGAGATTCTGCACCGAGAGCAGGCCCGCCCGCCGGAAGGCCGCGGCATAGACCGCGTCGGGCTTGGCGAGCGCGCCCGTATGGGTGACGCTCTCGCGCCGATCCGGCCGGTGGCGCCCGCTGCGCAGCACCACCACCGGCTTGGCGCGGGCGGCGGCCCGGGCGGCCGACATGAAGCGGCGCGCATCCGCGATCTCGTCGAGGCAGAGCAGGATCGCCCGGGTGCGGAAATCGCCCGCGAAATGGTCGAGGCAATCGGCCACGTCCACATCGCAGGCGCTGCCGAGCGCCAGCGCCGCCGAGAGGCCGATCCCGTGCCGGCTCGCCCATTCCACGATCGCCGCCGCCACCGTGCCGGAGGTGGAGACGAGGGCGAGATCGCCGGGCGCCGGCATGTGGGCGAACAGGCTGGCATTGAGCTTCCGCGCCGGCACGACGAGGCCGGCGCTGTCGGGCCCGAGCAGGCGCAGGCCGTGGCGGCGCGCGGCGGCCCGCGCGAGCGGCCCCGGATCCTCCGGGCCGGTGCCGAGCCCGGCGGTGAGGATCAGGCCGGCGCGGGCGCCGACGCGGCCCGCATCCGCGACGATCCCCGGCACCGCCGCGGGCGGGGCGGCGATCACCACGAGGTCCGGCGCCTCGGCGAGGTCCGAGACCTGGGAGACGCAGGGATAGCCCGCGACCGCGTCGTGGTTCGGGTTGACCGGCAGGACCGGCCCGGCGAAGCCGGCCGCGCGCAGGTTCTCCAAGACGGCGCGCCCGAGGGATCCCTCCCGCGCGCCGGCCCCGACCAGGGCGACCGAGCGCGGCGCCAGCAGCGCGTCGAACCGGTATGTGCTCACGCCTTCGCTCCTCGCCCGCGCGGCCCAGGGATCCGGATGGCGGACCCGGATGGCGAACCCGGGCGGAAGATGGGTCGCGCAGCCCCCGGCGTCACCCGGATCGGTGCGGTTTAGATCCCGGCAGGCGCCGGCGCTGCACGGCTTCAACAATCGTGACAGAACTGGAGAACCTAACATTTTTATCTATTGCTAAAAGATAGCGGACACCATAGTAGCTCCCAATCGACAACCTTGAATGTGCGCCACACCGCAGGGCATCCGTCCTGGCCGGCGCATCGGCATGTGCTATAGGGACTGGGGGGAGAATTGCAGATGTCCGTCGAGAACGGCATTGCGCCGGACTACGTCGCGCTCGCGTCAGAGATCGTTTCGGCCTTCGTCGCCAACAATTCAGTCCCGGTCTCCGAGCTGGCCGGGCTCATCGCCTCCGTTCACGCAACCCTGAGTAGTCTCGATCAGGCCGCCGCCGCGCCCGCCCCCCTGACGCCGGCCGTGCCGATCAAGCGCTCGATCACGCCGGACTATCTCGTCTGCCTGGAGGACGGAAAGCGCTTCAAGTCGCTGAAGCGGCACCTGCGCAGCCGCTACGGCCTGTCGCCGGAGGAGTACCGCGCGCGCTGGAACCTGGCGCCCGACTACCCGATGGTGGCACCGAACTACGCCGCCGCCCGCTCCGAACTCGCCCGCACGATGGGTCTCGGCCAGCAGCGCCGCAAGGGCCGGACCGGCACCAAGGGCTGATCGGAGCGCGATCCACAGACAAGGATCGCCCTCCGCGAGCCCGGACCGGCCCGTTAGAGAACGGGCAAGCATCGGCTGCGATCACCAGAGGCGTGCCGGGCCCCGGACGGGGCCGCTTCCTCGTCGCGAGCCCGCTGATGTCGCGGTCCGAAGCCCGCCCGCCGAACCTCGTCGCCCGCCTGTTCTGGACGGGCGTCCTCGCCGGCCCGCTCGCCCTCGCCTACGGCCCGCCCGGGCTCGCCGCGACGGGGGCGGCCTTCGGGCTCGTGCTCCTGCGCCACGTCGACCGGCCGCGGCGCTTCCGCGCCCGGATCCGGCGGGTGGCCCGGGCCCATGCGCGCACGCTGGCCTTGCGGCGGCGGCAGGAATGCTTCGTGGACGCCTACGGCAACGAGATCCGCGACGGCTGGCTGCGCGAGTGCGACTACTTCCTCGACCGCACGGTGCTGCCCCAGCTCGCGCAGGCCTTCCCCGATTACGTGGAGTCCCGCCGGGCCGAGGCGCTCGCGGTGGTCGAGGCGGTGGCGGAGACCGTCGCGCTGCCCGACGAGGCGGAGGCGTTGCCCGAGGACGGGATCGGCTACGAGCGCTTTTGCCTTGCCCGGCTGCGCGCGGCAGGCTGGCGGGTGCACCCGACACCGGCGAGCGGCGACCAGGGCGCCGACATCGTCGCGAGCCGCGGCGGCAGCCGGCTCGTCCTGCAATGCAAGCGCTACGGCAAGCCGGTCGGCAACGCCGCGGTGCAGGAGGCGGCGGCCGCCCGCAACTACTGGGAGGCGGATGCGGCGGCGGTGGTCTCGAATGCGGGCTTCACGCCTGCCGCCCGCAAGCTCGCCGCCGCGACCGCGGTGCTGCTCCTGCACCACGACGACCTCGACGACCTGCACGAGCAGGACCTGCCGGCCGAAGCCTGAAGGTCCGGGATTCCAAAGGGATCATCCCTTTGGTGGGGTGCAGGGGCGAAGCCCCGGCCTCTTCCAGGGCTCCGCCCTGGACCCGCGAGAGGGGTGACCCCTCTCGACACCCGGGTCTATTCGTCGGCCTGGGCCTTCTTGGCGGCGGGCTTGGCCGGCTTCGGCGCCGGCTTGGCGGCGGCCTTCGGAGCGGGTTTGGCGGCGGGCTTGGCCGCGTGCTTCGCACCCGGCATCGTCGGGGCCTCGACGGAGGTATAGGCCGTGGCGCTCTGCGGCAGGGCGCCCTGCGGCTTCTTCGGCGCGGGCTTGGCCGCGGCGCGGGTCGTGGCCGGCTTCTCGGGCTTGGCCGCCGCCTTGGCCTGGGCGGCCTTCTCGGCCCGGGCCGCCTGCGCCTGGCGGGCGGCCTCCTTGGCAGCCTCGCGCTTGGCCTTGGCGGCTTCGAGCTTGGCCTGACGCGCCTCGGCGGCAGCGGTCTTGGCCGCGTTCTCCTGCTGGGCGAGGAGCGCCTGGCCCTCGGCCGGATCGCGCCCGATCCAGACCGCGACCGGCTGCAGGGGCGCGCGCGGCGGCAGGGTGCGGTTGCGCAGCGCGGTGCTGCTGAAGGCGGCCATGGCGGCGGCCGGCGAGGAGGCGGCGGTGGCGCCCATGAACTGGGCGACCGCCCCTTCGGCGCCGCTGGCCGCGATCGCTCCGGGGCCCTCGTCGATCGCCGGCGCCTTCTTGCCCCCGCAGATATAGGGGCGCATGTCGGGCGGGGCGGGGCTGGCCGAGGGGCTGAGGGATTCGAGGCTCTGGCTCGTCCAGCCGGCACTCTGGGTGAAGGCGTAGTCGAACAGGTCGGCGGTCTTGAGGTCGCGCTCGCGCGCGCTCGGCTGACCCATCACCACCGCGACGATCCGGCGGCCGTTGCGGGTGGCGCTCGCCACCACGTTGAAGCCGCCCGAGCAGATGAAGCCGGTCTTCATGCCGTCGGCGCCCGCGTAGCGCCCGAGCAGGCCGTTGTGATTGGCCATCACCGCCTTGCCGAACTGGATCGCCGAGATCGAGAACAGGTCGCGCGAATCGGGGAAGTCGCGCATCAGGGCGCGGGCGAGCACGGCCATGTCGCGGGCCGAGGTCCATTGCTGGGCATCGGGCAGGCCGTTCGGGTTGGTCCAGCGGCTCTCGCGCATGCCGATGCGCTGGGCGGTCTCGTTCATCATCCCGGCGAAATTCTCGACGGAGCCGCCGAGGCTCTCGCCGATCGCCCAGGCCACGTCGTTGGCCGACTTGACCATGATGATCTTGAGGGCGTTGTCGAGGGTGAGCTGCGTGCCCGGCCGGAAGCCCATCTTGGAGGGCGGCTCAGCGGCGGCGGTGGGCGAGATGGTGATCAGGCTGTTCAGCGAGGCCCGGCCCTGCCGCACCAGATCGAGGGCGACATAGGCGGTCATCAGCTTGGTGATCGAGGCCGGGTACCAGGGGTCGGTCGCCGCCTGCCCGTAGATCACCTTGCCGGAATCCACGTCCACCACCAGGATCGGCGCGGTGACGGCCTGCGCCGTGCCGGCGGCGACGAGCCCTGCGAGCGCCGCGAACGCGCCGGTGAGACGCCTCAGGATTCGGTTCGACATCAGGTCTGACTCTGAGATGCTGCGCCGGGGACCGGGGGGTTCCGCCGCGCCGCCGAAGGCTGAGGTAGGACGGCGGACACGGCCCGGCGAGCCCGGCCGGATCCGCGCCCCGCCCCGTTCAACGCGGCCACCGTGGCGAGAGCATGGCGGGCGCGCGGTTGTCCCCCGGCCGGCAGGCCGGAGTGGCGCGGCGGCGATCCGGCGCTTATGTGCGGTGCGGGAGGGCCAGCCGGCCCCACGGCGACGTCATGGCATACGCGGTCAAGGAACTGTTCCACACCCTCCAGGGCGAGGGCGCCCAGGCCGGGCGCGCCGCCGTGTTCTGCCGCTTCGCCGGCTGCAACCTCTGGTCCGGCCGCGAAGAGGATCGCGCCACGGCCGCCTGTCGCTTCTGCGACACCGACTTCGTCGGGCTGGACGGGCCGGGCGGCGGGCGCTTCGCCGAGGCCGAGTCCCTGGCCGCGGCCATCGCCGCGACCTGGGCGGGCGGCGCGCGCAACCGCTACGTGGTCTTCACCGGGGGCGAGCCCCTGCTCCAGCTCGACGCGGCCCTGATCGCGGCGGTCCATTCCCAGGGCTTCGAGATCGCGGTCGAGACCAACGGGACGATTGCCGCGCCCGCGGGCATCGACTGGATCTGCGTCAGCCCCAAGGCCGGCAACCCGCTGGTGCAGCGCTCGGGCAGCGAGCTGAAGCTGGTCTTTCCCCAGGAGGGCCTCGACCCCGAGACCTTCGCCGAGCTCGACTTCCGCCACCATTTCCTGCAGCCGATGGACGGCCCGGACCGGGCGGCCCATACCGGCGCGGCGGTCGCCTATTGCCGGACGGATGCCCGCTGGCGCCTCTCGCTCCAGACCCACAAGATCCTCGACATCCCGTAGCTGAGGCAGGCCCTCAGGCCAGGGCGTCGCGCTCCGCCCTCAGCAGCCGCACGAGCCGCTCGGCGAGACTGCCCGGCGGGCGTCCGGCCGGGCGCAGCAGCAGCGTCTCGATCGGCAGCTCGGGCCGGAACGGCCGCAGGGCCACGGCCGGGCCGGCGACCTCGCGCGCCGGCAGCGGATCGACGATGGCGAGCCCCAGCCCCTCGGCGACGAGGCCGCAGCGCGCGGCCGTGTACTGCGCCATCAGGGTGAAGCGGGGCGTCACGCCGGCCTCGGCGAAGGCCGCCTCGACCGCCTGCTGGAACGGGCCGGGCCCGCCTGAGATCAGCGGCTCGCCCGCGAGATCGCGCGGCCCGAGGCTGCGTCGGCGCGCGAGCGGGTGCCGCCGGGGCAGCGCGCAGAGTGCGGCCATGGCCAGGAACGGCTCGGCTTCGACGCCCGGATGGCCGGCGCGCGGGCGCGCCAGGCCGAGGTCGCACTGGCCGGACGCCGCCCAGGACCAGATCGTGTCCGGGCTCGGCACGTGGACCGAGACGCGCACGCCCGGGCATTCCGCATCGAGGCGCCGGATCGCGCGGGGCAGCAGCCGCGCGGCGAGCGAGGGCTGGCAGGCGATACGCAGGGCGCCGGTGCCGCGCTCCCGGATCGCGCGGGCGGCCCGGCTCAGCTGCTCGAGCCCCGCATAGGTCTGCGCGACCTCGTGGGCGAAGGCCGCCCCTTCCGGGGTGGGCAGCGCGCTGCCATGGCCGCGCACGAACAGCGCGAAGCCGAGATCGGCCTCGAGCTGCGCGATGGCCCGGCTGACATGCGGCTGGCCGATCCCGAGAACGGCGGCCGCCCGCGTCATGCCCCCGTGCCGGATCACCGCCCGGAAGAGGTCGAGATGGGCCGGGTTGATCATGCCGGATCTGCATGGAAACGGGCGGATGACGCATTTGACGGCATGGGTCGCGGATGGTTGTCAAGGCGCGACGGGGCCGCCCCCGGGTCACGCGACGGGTCCGCCGATGCTCAACCTTCTCCTGCCCACCGGCCTCGCCGTGCTCGCCGGGATCAGCCTCGTCGCGCAGCAATTGCTCAACACGAGCCTGCGCGCCGCCCTGAACTCGGCCGTCTGGGCCGGCTTCGTCAGCTATCTCGTCGGGCTCGCCTGCATGGCCGTCCTCGCCGCCGCCTTGCGCGATCCCGTGCCGGCCGCGGGCGTCGCGGCGCGCCTGCCCTGGTGGGCCTGGACCGGCGGCGCGTTCGGCGCGCTGTATATCGGCCTCGCCATCCTGCTCGTCCCGCAGCTCGGCGCGGCGACCTTCCTCGCCCTGCTCGTGGCGGGGCAGATGCTGGCCTCCCTGGCGGCCGATCATCTCGGCCTGCTCGGGCTGGCGCAGCGGCCGGTCGACCTCCCGCGGCTGGCCGGCGCCGTCCTGCTCGTCGCCGGCACCGTGCTGATCCGGCGCTAGGTCCCGGGTGTCGAGAGGGCTCAGCCCTCTCGCGGGTTCGAGGCGCGGAGCCCGGGTCATCGACGATCAGGGCTCCGCCCCGATACCCGGCCAAAGGGACTCGTCCCTTTGGGATCCCCCGACCTCAGGCCCGGCCGACGGCCCGCAGCGCGAAGCCGTAGATCAGGCCGACCTCCTCCAGGCGGTCGAAACGGCCGGCGGCGCCGCCATGGCCGGCCTCCATGTTGATGCGCAGCAGGACCGGGCCGCCGCCGGTCATGGTGGCGCGGAGCTTCGCCACCCATTTCGCCGGCTCCCAGTAGGTCACGCGCGGATCGGTGAGGCCGCCGAGCGCCAGGATCGCCGGATAGTCCTTCGCCGCCACGTTGTCGTAGGGCGAGTAGGACAGGATGGTCTCGAAGGCCGCCTCGCTCTCGGCCGGGTTGCCCCATTCGGGCCATTCGGGCGGGGTCAGCGGCAGGTCGCCGTCGAGCATGGTGTTGAGCACGTCCACGAAGGGCACGTCGGCGACGATGCCTGCGAACAGCTCCGGCGCGAGGTTGGCCACCGCCCCCATCAGCATGCCGCCGGCGCTGCCGCCATGGGCCACGATGCGCTTAGGGGCCGTGTAGCCGGCCCCGATCAGGGCCTGGGCGCAGGCCACGAAATCGCTGAAGGTGTTGGGCTTCTTCTCGCGCTTGCCGTCGAGGTACCAGCGCCAGCCCTTCTCCGTGCCGCCGCGGACATGAGCGATGGCGTAGACGAAGCCGCGATCCACCAGCGAGAGCAGGTTGGTGCGGAAGCCCGCCGGCATCAGCGTGCCGTAGGAGCCGTAGCCGTAGAGGAGCAGGGGGGCCGTGCCGTCGATCGGGCAGTCGCGCCGGTGCAGCAGCGAGATCGGCACCTCCGCGCCGTCGGGCGCGGTGGCGAACAGGCGCCGCGTGACGTAGGCCGCCGGGTCGTGCCCGCTCGGCACGGTCTGGCGCTTGCGCAGGGTCCGCTCGCGGGTGACGCAATCGTAGTCCCAGGTCTCGGCCGGCGTCGTCATCGAGGAATAGACGAAGCGGATCGTGGCGGTGTCGAAGGCGTGGCCCGGCTGCAGGCCGAGGGAATAGGCCTCCTCCGCGAAGGCGACGGCGTGCTCCGCGCCCGTGCCGAGGTCGCGCACGACGATGCGCGGGCGCGCATTCTCGATCTCGAGGCGCACCAGATGGTCCGCGATCGGATGCAGGTGGCGGATCATCACGCCCGCACGGTGGGGCACGAGATCGCGCCACTGCGCGCGGCCGGGCGTGGCGCGCGGCGCGGTGACGATCTTGAAGTCCTCGGCCCCGTCCGCGTTGGTGAGGATGTAGAGGTCGTCGCCCCGGTGCTCGACGGAATAGATCAGCAGCGGCTCGCGCGGCTGCACCACGGTGAGCGCCGCCGCCGGGTCGTGCCGGTCGAGGAGGTGGACCTCCGCGGTCTCGTGGTCGCTCGCGGTGACGGCGAGGTAGGCGCCGGACTGCGTCTCGCCGATATGCACGAAGAAGCCGGCATCGCGCTCCACATAGACCGTCTCGTCCGATTCCTGCGCGGTGCCGACCCGGTGGCGCATCACCTTGGCCGGGCGGTGATTCGCGTCCACCGCGACGTACCAGAAGCTCTGCCCGTCGCCCGCCCAGATCGCCTCGCCCGAGGTCGCCTCGACCCGGTCGTCGAGATCGGCGCCGGTGACGAGGTCGCGCACGCGGATCGTGTAGAGTTCGGAGCCCTTGGTATCGACGCTCCAGGCGAGCCGGCCGTGGTCGTCCGCATGGACCGCCGCGGCGATCTCGAAGAAGGCGAGGCCCTCGCCCTCCCGGTCGCCGTCGATCAGGATCTCCTCGGCCGCCGCGTCGCCGAGATCGTCGGGCGCGCCGGGCGGGCGCGCCGCGCTCCGCTTCCGGCGGCAGACGAGCGGGTGCTGCCCGCCCTCGCGGTGGCGGGTGTAGTAGGCGAAGGGCCCGTCGGGCTCCGGCACGCCGCTGTCGTCCTCGCGGATGCGCCCGCGCATCTCGGCGACCAGCGCCTTGCGCAGGGCGGCGTCGTCCGCGAGCACGGCCTCCGCATAGGCGTTCTCCGCCCGCAGATAGGCGGCGATGTCCTCGGGCAGCGCCGCCGGGTCCTTCAGCACCGCCTGCCAGTTCGCAGCTTTCAACCAGGCATAGTCATCGCTGAGCTGCCGCCCGCGAACGGTGAAGGCATGGGGCCGGGCCTCGGCGGCCGGCGGATCGGAGGGGCGGGGAAAGGCTGCGGAGTCTGACGCCATCACACTCGTCTTCCGGACGCTCTCGAAGAGGCTGCGGGGTCACGCGGCGGACTCGCCGGAACCGTCCCCCAGACCTGCACCCGCAGCCGCCGCGGGACAAGGTCCCGGCGGTCGATTGCGCCTGCGGCGGGGGAGCAGGTTTCAACCTGATATGCACACCAATAGGTTGTGGAGCGATTTCAGATCGATATATCAAATTGATGCTTGAGGCCTGCAAGTCCACAGAACGTATCCGCACGAGTCTCGATGGTCTTGCGAGCGCAATTCGGATGTCATAGAGAAAATGTCGTGGCGTGAGGGGCGCCGCGCAATGAACAGCTATGAGCGGGCGTGATCGGCGCGACGCATCGCGGCGGCGCGACGTATAGACCCGGCCGGCCTCGACAGCCGGAACCGGGCGATGCTGCCCGCCTCGCGTCTAGAGGACCTGCATCGTCATGACCGAACCCAACAGCGCGGCCGCCTATATCGAGCTCGCGGCTGAGATCGTCTCGGCCTATATCAGCAACAATCCCGTCCCGCCGGGAGAGGTCGCTCCGCTGATCGGCCGCGTGCACGCGGCCCTGACGGGACTGGGCTCCGCCCAGCCGCAGGCGAAAGCGCCGGCCGAGCCGCAGCAGCCGGCCGTGCCGATCAAGAAATCCGTCACGCCCGAATACATCGTCTGCCTCGAGGACGGGCGCAGCTTCAAGTCGCTCAAGCGCCACCTGCGGGCGAAGTACGACATGAGCCCCGAGCAGTACCGCGCCAAGTGGGGCCTTCCCTCCGACTACCCGATGGTGGCGCCGAACTACGCCAAGGCGCGCTCCGACCTCGCCAAGGCGATCGGTCTCGGCCAGGTTCGCGGCGGCACCTACGACGCGGCGGCCTGAGCGCCCCGGCTCCGCGCGACGCCCGGGCCTCGAGCCGCTCCCGATCGCGCTGCAATCAGGAGCGGCGCCAAGTCTTTAGTTTTGGCGCGCTCTCTCGCGCCGAACCGGCATCCACTTCGGCGGAGAGCGCTCTGGATCGGTTCGCCGCGAGACCGCACGCAGACCGGGAGCGTGAGCCGTGCCCGCCCGGATCGGGCACGGCTCGCACCGCCTCCGGCTATGCGGCGCCGACCGCCGGGGAGCGGGCCGGTGGATAACTCGGATGCGTCAAGTCTTGACGTAGGATCATTTTCTGCAAACGTATGGTGGCCTACTCCGCGCTCAAGTCGGAACAAAACATGAACAAGCCCTTGCGCCACCCGCTCCGCACCGCGACCGCCCCCGCAGGGACCACCCTCGGCCGGGCGGCGGAGCGCCTGCTGGCGGGGCTCGGCCGTGACGGCGCCTACGCCTTCCCCGATCCCCTCGACCCGGCGACGCTGATCCTGCGTGCGGGCGCGACGGGCGTCTCGCTCGGGGCGGGCCGCTTCCCGGCCGAGGCCGGCCGAAGCCTCGTCGCGGCCGACCTCGCCGAGGAGCGCGGCCCGCGGCGCCATCTCGTCCTCAGCGCGGCCGGCCGCGCCCGGCTGCGCCGGCAGGGCGCCGAGCCGGAGACCGGCTACCGCGCGCAACATCTGGAGCTGACGGAGGAGCGCGACGGGCCGGTGCGCCGGCTGCGCGACGCCGCCGAGAGCCCGATCGCCTGGATGGTGCGTCGCCGCGGCAGCGACGGGCAGCCGCTCCTCGACGCCGCCTCCTTCGAGGCGGGCGAGCGCCTGCGGCGGGACCTGACCACGGCGCAGATGACGCCGCGCATGGGCGTGGACTGGGGCGCCGCCCGGGTCGACGGCTCGGGGCCGCGCGACCCGGCCAGCGCCTCCGACGCGGTGGTCGCCGCGCGCCAGCGCGTGCGCGCGGCCCTCGACGCGGTCGGCGGCGAGCTCAGCGGCCTGCTGATCGACCTGTGCGGACACCTGATGGGCCTCGAGCGTATCGAGGCGGAGCGGCGCTGGCCGGCCCGCTCGGCCAAGGTCGTGGCCCGCATCGCGCTGGCACGGCTGGCGGCGCATTACGGGCTGGAGCGGCAGGCGACAGGCCCGGAGACGGCGCGGATGCGCCTGTGGCGGGAGGGATGAGGCCGTCCGGGCGAGCTGGGGCCCATGTCCGGGCGAGCCTGGGCCCAGCCCGCGCGACGGGTTGTGCGCGGCGGGCCCGCCCTTGCGCGGACGGGGCCGGATCAGGCCGCGAGGCGGACCGCGTCGCGGTGGATGCGGTCGGCCATGGCGCGTACCCCGTTCGAGCGCTTCGAGGTGACGTGGGAGCCGAAGCGCAGCTGCCGGAACAGGTCCAGGCCGTCCGTCTCGGCAGCGTCCCGCGGGCTCTTGCCGCCATAGAGGGCCAGCATCAGCGCGACGAAGCCGCGGACGATGAACGAATCGCTAAAGCCGTGCAGGACCAGCCGGGGCCCGTCGCCGGTCTCCTCCACCGCGGTGTCGATCCAGACCTGGCTCTCGCAGCCATGGACGCGGTTGGCCTCCGTGCGCAGGCTCTCGGGCATCGGAGGCAGGGCGCGGCCGAGTTCGATCAGGTATTCGAGGCGCATGTCGTCGTCCTCGATGATCTCGAAATTCTCGATGATGGTCGCGATGGGGGGCAGCATGGCGGCGCTTTTCGGGTCGTGTGCGGGATGCGAGCCGATATAGGCGCTCGCCCCGCCCGAAGCGACCCGCGCACGCGGCGCCTTTGGACGCCCCTCACGCGACGCCCGACGGCCGGGCGATCGGCCTCACGGCACGACGCCGCAGCGGACGCCCTGTGGTGGAAGCTACTCCGCGACGACGACCCGCAGCGATCCGAGGCCCAGTTCCTCCGCCTCGCCGTCGATCACCGCGCGCACGCTGATCAGGCCGGGGGAGACGATGTCGAGCGGCGAGAGGATCAGGCTCGCGGAGGCCACGATATGCCGCGGCGCGACGAAGCCCGGCTCCAGCTCCGACACGAGCTTCCGCTGGGCCGGGACGTTCAGCGTCTCGATCCGCTCGTCGAGGATCGGATCGCGCCGCCCGGGGACGTAGCAGCGCAGGGACAGCGATCGGAAAGGCTGCTCGGCCGCGGTCACGACATAGGTATGAATACAGAACTTCGACAGGACGCACGGAAAATCGTGGGAGACGAAGATCGCAGAATTATAGCACCCGATAAAACTCAATTTTCCACCGACTTCGTTTCGTATGTCGTCGCAGAAAATCGAATATCCGTAGCGCTTCATGCCGCGCAGCTCTTCGTTGGCTCGCCGGCACAGGCGACGCGGAAGACAGGCGGCGGCGGCAGCGTCGATGTCACGGTGGCCGCGACACCGTGGATATACGAGCCCTGGTAATGCACGACCGATCCGGTCGCAGGGCTGTTCTGGCCCTCGGACGGCGCATTCGAGCGGACCTCGAACACGATCGACCGGTCCAGCGCCCAGGCCAGGTCGGCGATCGCGCGCAGGGTCAGCGGCCGCGTCCCGGCGAGCTGCCCGTTGATCGCGGAACTGGGCAGGGCGAGCTTCTCGGCGAGCGCCCGCGCATTGAGGCCGGACAGGAGCTTCTCCTCCAGGAACGCCTTCACGAGCTCTTGGCGGACATAGTCAACGAAACGGCCGACTGTCGCGGATCTCGCCCCGAGATCAATTTGATATGACGTCATCCGGCGTCGTTCCTTCCCCGCAGAGTTCTTTTGCAAGACTCATTTCGCGTCGCAAGCGTCGAATTTCCAACCGATAGCCACGATACAGATCGTGATCTTTTATGTAGTCCGCCCAGCCCCCATAGGCGGCGATGAAACAATCTTTTGCGGGGAACCAACCGAAGATCCGCATGTCCGGCGTCTTGAATTCCCAGACGGGATGCCTCTCGACCTTGATGCAGCGAAAATCCCACCGGTTGCGAAAGGTGTCTCCGACGATGAAGCGATGGAAGATCGTGTCGATCTGTTCGATGACGGATGTCTCGACTCCCAGCCTCGAAGCTTCCGACGCCCGCTCACGCTCCTTCAGCCATTCCACGAAATCCCGCGTTCCGTAGAGCCGACGGACCGGCAACTCCCGCGATCCGAGAGACACTTCTAAACGAAGTATCGACGGATCTCCAAGTAGGTTAGTGAGAGCATCCACCAAATTCACGCGCGGGTCAAACAGGGGACGACCGAACAGCTATCCCACTTATCATAGATCGGCAAAGGCAGAAATCGTGCCACGACTCTCGTGTACGTAATCGTGCTCAGCAGTGCTGACAAATCATTCAGGTTGTCAAATCCAACGATCGATCTTCTGCGTCGTCCGTCTGTGCTCCGCTCCCAGAGTGAAGCACAGTCCGTTCATCTCTCTCAGCGACTCCGCCCGGTCTGAGAGATCACCGCGACATTTCCTTGACCCTGCTGGAAGAGCGCCGCGACGTTACCGCCGCCGGACTGCGTGATGGTGCCGCTGTTGTAGGCTCCCACTTGGACCACCTGAGCGATGTTGCTGGCCGGGGCTGCGGCAGCGGCGGCGCGCGCCGCGCCGAGATCGACCGGCGTCGCGAGCAGCGTCCGCAGCGACGCGGCCGCCGCCACCGCCGCGGACGCGGCCGAGGCGGTCTGCTGAACATAGGCCTCTTCCGCGCGCGCAACGCCGGCGGACAGCAATCCTGCAGCCGTAACCAGGGCGAATACCGATCTCTGGACCATGGACACGCTCCGACAAGCAAAGTCCAAGTGCTAAAAGGACCCGGTTAGCCCTTCGTTAAGGACAGTGCCCGGCGCAACAGCCGCAGAGGCCGCGAGCCTCCGCCCCGGAGACGTCGCAGCGTTCAGCGCCGCGCTCTCTCCTGTCCAGGCGGCATGAACATCAGCAACCCGGCAGATATCGGACGGCGGCCAAAGGCCGAAACCAGCCGGCCCGGTGGGTCAAACTACTGTAAGACCAAAGGCGTAGGCAATTCGAAGCAGTGCCTCGCGCATCCATACAGAATCCGCGCGATGGCACGAGATTGCGCGCGACGCAAGTGGCACGAAACTCAGTCAACCTGACAATTTGGAGGCAATTGAAGCTCAGAGGGACGGCGCCGGCGCCGCCAAATTAACCGAAATTTAATCAGGGTACTTGCTCGCCGACTGTTAAGAAGTCATTAACACAGCTGAGAGGCGGGGAATGGTCTCCACCTCCACAGTGGTCGCAGTCCAAGCGACCCGCCAGGACAGAGCAGGCATCACATCATGAAGACGTCAGTCGCTTTGGCGCTCGTGCTCGCCAGCACGACCTCTGTTTTCGCGCTCGACAACGAGTCGTTCATCGCCCAGGTCGGCGCTCAGAACAACGCTCTCAGCGAGCAATCCGGCGGCAACAACAATCAGGTGACCTTTCAGGCCGGCGTGAAGAACCAGGCTGTCACGCAGCAGAGCAAGGCCGGCACGAAGAAGAACACCTCGACCACGGCGCAGATCGGCGCGCGCAACGGCTCGATCGTCGGCCAGACCCTCGGCAACAACACCCAGTCCACCCTGCAGGTCGGCGTCGCCAACGCGGCGGTCACCTACCAGAAGGGCGGCGATGCCGGGAAGAACGACTCGACCACCGCGCAGTTCGGCGTGAAGAACAACGTCCTGGCCGAGCAGGACGGCGGCAACAACACGCAGCGCGCCCTGCAGGTCGGCGTCGGCAACGTCGCCACCGTCGCGCAGTCCGGCGCGAGCACCACCGCCGGCAACACCTCGACCACCCTGCAGTTCGGCGTGCTCAACGCCGCCTCCGTGGTCCAGAAGAAGGGCGACAACGTCCAGTCCGCCCTCCAGGTCGGCGTCGGCAACGTGGCCATGATCGACCAGAACGGCGGCAGCGCCGGCAAGAACGACTCGGTCACGGCGCAGTTCGGCGGCCGCAACCTCGCCGTCGTCGGCCAGGTCGGCGGCAAGAACGACCAGGGCACCCTCCAGGTCGGCTTCGGCAACTCCGCGACGATCAGCCAGACGAGCGTGACCGCACCCGCCGGCAACAGCTCGACCGTCGAGCAGTTCGGCGTGAAGAACGCCGCCATCGTCGGCCAGAGCGGCGGCAACAACAGCCAGGACACGTTCCAGGCGGGCGTGCGCAACTTCGCCTACACGAAGCAGATCGAAGCCTCGGGCAGCCGGACCAACGACTCGACCACGGCCCAGTTCGGCCTCAACAACGTGTCGTTCGCCACCCAGACCGGCGGCAACAACGATCAGGGCACGCTGCAGATCGGCGCCTTCAACGTCGCCTCGACCAGCCAGAACAGCAACGCCCAGGGCCTGACCAACACCGCCAACACGACGCAGATCGGTGTCGGCAACAGCGCGCTGACGACGCAGAGCTCGAGCGGCGCGCCCGGGCAGAGCGGGAAGCTGCAGTACACCGGCAACATCCACACCTCGTCGACCTACTACACGCCGAAAACTTACGGCTTCCTGTCGATCAACTCGTGGAACACCTTCGCTGGAGGAGATCGGCCGTTCAGCGGAGAGACCGGCGTGATCCAGAATCTCGTCGCGCCCTATCGCGGCGGCACCAACGTGGCCTCGACCCTGCAGGTCGGCTCGGGCAACAGCGCTATCACCTCGCAGACCTCGACGGGTGCCCGGACCGGCGCGAGCCTAACGCTTCCGTCCTTTAGCTTGCCTGTCGGCTGGACCGGCAAGAATCAGTTCCTTGGTCTGCCGACCTCGCCGATCGCCTACGGTCAGGTGACCGCCTCCGTCTACGCCCCTGAGATCGTTCCCCTCAACGGCGTCGACAACAACTCCTCCGTCGTCCAGCTCGGCAGCAAGAACGTCGCCCTGACGAACCAGAAGGGCGCCAGCCTGCTGCCGACCTCCAACAACTCGACCGTGGCGCAGATCGGCGCGCAGAACTACGCGGTGGTCGGCCAGGAGAACGGCTCCAACCTCCAGGGCACCCTGCAGGTCGGCTACAAGAACGCGGCCGTCACCAGCCAGACGAATGGCCAGACCTCGGCCAATCTGAACGGCGCGGCGACCGTGCAGATCGGCGCCAAGAACGCGGCGCTGACCAGCCAGCAGACGAGCCTCGCGACCACCATCGCGAACCCGCTCGGCGGCCTCGGCGCCAACGGCTCGCTGATCGCGCAGGTGGGCTACGGCAACACCGCCAACGCGTTCCAGTCGACCGGCCCGCAGGCCATGATCGGTGCCAACACCCAGGCGACGATCCAGGTCGGTGCGAACAACTACGCCATGACCTCGCAGTCGACCGGCGGCTACTCGTCCGGCGGCGTGTCGAACAGCTCGGTCACCGCGCAGTTCGGCTACAAGAACGCGGCCGTGACCGTGCAGCGCTGAGGCGGCTCCACAGGCGGCGGGCCTCCGGGCCCGCCGCCACCCCGCCGGCCCGTCCTCGACATCCCAGAGCGCCAGACTGCCATGTGCTGCGCCCTCTCGCCTGCCCCGCATCGGGCAGGAACCCGTTTCCACCGCACGCTGTCCGGGTTCGCGGCCGCCCTCGCCGCCACGATCCTGCCGGCAACCCCCTCGGCCGCGGCCGTGACCTGCCGGATCCAAGCCGAGCCCGTCGCGGGCTACCTCCGCCTCCAGGCGCTCGCCCGCTCCGACGAAGACCTCCAGGGCCGCTACCTCTTCTCCCTGAACAAGCACAGCGCGACCGGAACGAGCCGCAACGTGCAGAGCGGGAGCTTCGCGCTCCGGCCCGGACAGGACGAGGTCCTCTCGACGGTGACGTTGGATGGATCGGCGGAGGGGCACTACGCGGCCAACCTCACCCTCGAGTGGGATCAAGGAAGCACCTCATGCCATTCTCCCTGACCCGCGGCGCCCGCATGCTCCGCCGCTGCGCCCGCGCCGCGGCCCCCGCCGCGCTCCTGCTGGCCGCCACGGCCGGCGCCCAGGCCGATCCGGTCTACGTCGCCCAGATGGCGAACGGCGTCTCGGTCCCGATCCAGCTGATCCAGCGCCCGGCCGCCGCAGCGGTCGCGCCGACGATGGCGCAGCCCATCACGCCGCCGATGCCGACCCCCGAGATGGCCGCCCGCAATGCCGGCCACCAACTCGCCCAGACTCTACAGATCGGCAATGGCAACACCGCAGGTCACCTGCAGGTCGGCACCAACAACGTCTCGACAGCGGCCCTGATCGGCAGTGGCAATAATTTGGGCGTGTTGCAAGCGGGCAGCAACCTTCAGTCGAACCTTGTGCTAGTCGGTACTCAAGGACTAAGCGTTGGCGTAATTCAGCCACAGGGATCGGCGCCCATCAATATGCTCATCGCACGCCTTCCCAATGGAGGCCTGTTGATCAAACGTTAAGGGGTGCTCTGTAGCTTGTTTTACAGAATAGGAACTTGCAAATGAAGATTTTGCTTACCATTGCACTGTCGGCGGCCTGCGGCGCAGCGGCCGCCCTGCCGGCAGCTGCAACCGAGCAAGTCTACCGGCCGGTCAGCCCCACCTTCGGTGGCAACCCGCTGAACGGCACGTTCCTGCTCTCCACGGCGCAGGCCCAGGGCTACGGCGCCAAGTCGGGCCAGAACTCGCCCGACCTGTCCGGCCTGAACCAGGCGCTCAGCAATCTCGGCAATGCCGGAACGGTGGCGACACCGACGATCATCATCAATGGCACGTCCATTCCGACGAATCCGTAAGATTTTATAAGGCTGCAAACAATTATAAAAATAAGCACATAAAATAAGCACATTCAGGGGGCGAAGTTCAATGTTGAACGTCGTAAAGCATACCGCAGCCGCGGGATTATTGTCGTGCGCGCTGAGTGCCTGCATTGCGACGACCGGCAGCGTCCTTGACCCGGCGACCCAGCCGGCGACGCTCGTCCCGCTGACCAAGACCGGCGTCATCCTCGACAAGCTGCCGCCGCCGGTCCAACCGCTCGACGTCGCGGTCTACAGCTTTCCCGACCTGACGGGACAGAACAAGCCGAACGACAACTTCGCCGAGTTCTCGCGCGCCACCACCCAGGGCGGCGCCCCCATCCTGATGGATGTCCTGGTCAAGGCCGGCGGCGGACGCTGGTTCAACGTCGTCGAGCGCAACGAGCTGGCCTCGCTGCTGCAGGAGCGGCAGATCATCCAGAACACCCGCACGGCGGTGGAGGGCCCGAAGGCGAAGGGCCTGCCGCCGCTCCGGTTCGCCGGCATCGCCCTCCAGGGCGGCATCGTCGGCTACGATTCGAACGAGACGACCGGCGGCATCGGGGCGAACTACCTCGGCATCGGCGCCAACACGCAGTACCGGCAGGACATCGTCACGGTGGCCTTGCGCGCGGTGAGCGTGCAGACCGGGCGCGTGATGGCCTCGGTCACCACGACCAAGACGATCTACTCGGTCCTCGTCAACGGAACCGTGTTCCGCTTCGCTGCCGTCGACCAGCTTCTCCAGGCCGAGGCCGGCTTCACCAAGAACTCGCCGACGACGCTGGCCGTGCGCGAAGGCATCCAGCTCGCGGTCTACTCGCTGATCTTCGAGGGCGCCCGCAACCGCCTGTGGCGCTTCAAGGATGCCGAGGCCGGCGAGGCGTTCCTGCGCGCCCTCGACGAGCAGCGGCGGGCCGTCGATTTCACCATCGGGCCGGCGGACGCGCCGGAGGCGGCGGCCCCGGCCGGCACGGTCGTGGTGGCCAAGAGCTGAGAACCCGCGCGCATTGTCCGCGGACGGGGTCGCCGGTTCCGCGAAACAGAGCGCGTCGAAACGAAGGCTTGGGAGCCGCCCGATGGTCGCGGCGGCTCGGCGGGTCTGGCCCGCGGCGTCAGCGGGTGATGGGCCGGGCCTGCTGGGTCGCCGTGTAGCAGGTCGGCGAGGAGGCGTTCTGGTCGTTGCAGGTGACCGGCGCCGACGAGCCGCGGACGGGCGCGTTCTTGGCCTCGGATTCCGAGATGGGGCGCGCGGGGGCGGTCGAACGGTCGGGCGCCTGGGTGATGCGGGCCTCGGAGGCCGGGTCCAGCGTCCCGGCGCCGTGGGCCGGGCGGCGGGCGGGATGATGCCGGCCGTCGGCGGCGAGCCCGGCGGTTGCGAAGAGGATGGCGAGCGTCGTCGCGACAATCCTGACCATGATCGGACCTCCTGGGCTTCGAAGCGGGAGATAGGGCAGATGCTTCCACACAACAAGACAGACAACCGAAACGTGAGGTGATCTTCAGAAGATCGATTCTCGTCACCCTGCGGCAAGACTTCATCCATCCCCTCTCGACCATGCGGGCAAGGACTCGACACTTGCGACCTCTGCTCATCCTCCTGGCCGGCGCCACCCTGTGCGGCGCTCTGTCGACGGCGCGGGCCGGCTCGATCCCGGACGGCCTGCCGGCGGAGGGCGAGACGCGAACCCTGCAGCTCAAGGCGGACGCCACCCTGCCCATCCTGGTGCGGGCCGCCTCGCTGCCCGCCCAGGCGATGCCCGCCACCGGTCCGGTGCGGGACGTCACGGAGGTGAAGCGCATGGCGCGCGAGGCGGCGGCGGCGCATGCCGTGCCGATCGACTACTTCCTGCGGCTCATCAAGCAGGAGAGCGGCTTCAACGAGCGGGCGGTCAGCCGGGCCGGCGCACAGGGCATCGCCCAGTTCATGCCGACCACGGCCGCGATCCGGGGCCTGAAGAACCCCTTCGATCCGGCCGAGGCCCTCCCGAAATCCGCGGCCTTCCTGAGCGAGCTGACGCGCCGCTTCGGCAATATCGGCTTGGCGGCCGCGGCCTATAACGGCGGCCCGGGACGGGTCGCGAACTGGCTCGCGGGCAAGGGCAACCTCCCGCTCGAGACGCGCAGCTACGTCCTCGCCATCACCGGCCGGACGGTGGAGGATTGGGCCCCGCCCGGAACACGCCTGCGCGAGGCCGCATCCGGCCTGGCCCTGCTCCAGGGCGAGACGTCGCGCCGGGCCAGGATCTACAAGCCGAAGGACTGGGAGCTCGAGCTGCTTCACGCGCTCACGGCCCAATCCTCGGCCGCGCAGAAATCCGCGCCCCAGGACGTCAAGCTGGCGACCACGCTGGCGGCGGCCACGCCGCGCGGCGGCAAGAGCCGGCCCTTCGCCTCCCGGGCGGCCGCCGAGGGCGCCCTGTGCCCGAGCTGCCTGATCCGGAGCAGCTATTGAGGCCGGCCCCGGCCCGTCCGGCGAGCCATTTTCCGCGCACAGGTCGGCCCTTGACCCTGAGAGCCGACCGTGGTGTTTCGGCCGGCGCTGGCACCTCAGACTCCGTAGCTCAGCTGGATAGAGCAGCCGCCTTCTAAGCGGCAGGTCGTAGGTTCGAGCCCTACCGGGGTCGCCAGTCCGCGCCGACGACGACAGTCTCCGGACCGCGATCTGCCTTCAAGCGGTGGCGCCGAACCGGTATCCACGTCGGTGGAGAGCGCTCTAGATCGGCAGGCGATCACCGATCCTGAGGCAGCGATCCACCCGGCTGCAGGCTGCCGCCTGCTCGCGCTTGCCCGGGCAGGATTCCGTGCACGCGTTCAGGGTGCCGTAGAGCGCATCGAGCGCGCCCTCGGCCGCCCTGTCCAGGCAGGCCGACCAGCATGTCGAGTTGAAGAAGCGGTCGCCCGCCGCGAAGCAGCGCGCCACCTGCCGCCGGCCGCTCTCGGCGAGACCGGCGGGCGAGGCTCTGCCCCCGCGCGCGGCCGCTCCGGCCTTTCGCGCGTCGAGGTAGCGTCTGATCCTCTGGATGACGCCCGCATACGCGTCGTCGACACGCGGATCGCCGGCCGGGGGCGGCGCCAGGCCGGAGCGCGGGCGCGCGGTCAGCGGCTGTGCCTCGCGCCACAGACCGTCGAGTTCCGCCTGCGTCCGGGAGGCGTAGGAGGGAAGCACGCCCAGGCAGAAGTGGAGTTCGTCATCGGTCGGCGTCGCACCGGGCGCGGCGAGCGGGTGGGACAGGCCCAGGCCGACGATGAGCCCCGCAAGCGCAGCGAGACCCGCAGGGGCGAGAGGTTTGCGGCCCATCTCGATCGGCCTTCGTCGGATTTCGCAGGTCGGGAAACTGGCTTCCCCGAGAGCGATGTCCAGAGGCAGGCCCTGTCGCGCCGGCCTGGTCGATCGTGCCGGCTGGGTGACGAGCCTTGGGCCGGTTCCCGCGTCTGAGCGCGGCCATCGGATGATGGGCCGGAGGATCCGGGGCGCGGCCGCAGGAACCGGCAAGATTTCCAGGCGTGTCCGGATCTATTTCGCGCGCCGAGCGGCCCGTCGTTCTCAGGCTGCGGAGCATTGTGTTGATGATCCTCTAACGCGCGAAGGGCTTTCACCGGCATTCACCGGAGGCCGATCATCGATGTGCGCTCCCGCACATGGAGAATGATCGTCCGGACACCCCCGAAATCGGTGTTGCGTCGCAGCACTACCGGGGGAGCGGCCGATCTGGTTTTCCATGTCCTCACGTTCCCCGGATGGACGGGGAAGAAAGGACACGGACCATGAAGAAGCTTCTCCTCGCATCGACCGTTCTCGCCGGCATGACCGCCGCCGCCGCCGCTGCCGACCTTCCGCGCCGCGCTGCCCCGCCGCCGGTCTTCACGCCGGTGCCGGTCTTCACCTGGACGGGCTTCTACGCCGGTTTCAACGCCGGCTACGGCTTCGGCACCGGCAATGACCGCGGCGCCACCGTCGCCGCCGTCCCGGCCGCCTACGGCGTCTTCGCC